>JAABUH010000437.1_pt1 | contig 60986 bp, 53 predicted proteins | sample 5559121 | NCBI WGS metagenome assembly JAABUH01 (sample SAMN10711871, study PRJNA513364) | rock metagenome | isolation source: Antarctica rocks | place: Antarctica: Victoria Land, Battleship Promontory nord | collected 2015-12-28 | reverse complement strand
GCCGAGGTGAACACCGTGGAATTACCCAACGCGGGACGGTAGAAGTACCCCTCTAAGAGCCTGCCGGGTCAGGGTCTGGGCGCCATCATGCGATGCTCGATAACGAACCGGGTCAGGTCGGCCCGGCGGCGCTGGCCGGTCTTATCTCTGATCCGGTCCAGGTGGGACCGGACGGTGCGGACCGAGATGAACAGCTGCTCGGCGATGTCCTGGTCGCGCTCACCCTGGGCGACGAGGCGGAGGACCTCGCGCTCGCGGTTACTGAGCCCTGCTCCGGGGGTTTCCAGGTCGCGGCGGGTGTCGACAAGGTATCCGGCCAGCGTCGGGGAGATGTAGCTCCCGCCGGAGGCCACGAGAATGGTGGCGGCGACGATCTCCGCCGGCTCGGCATTTTTGGTCAGGTATCCTCCGGCTCCCGCGCTGATCGCGTCGAGTACGTCGTCACGGGCTGCCGACGCCGAGACGATCAGGACCTGTGCCCCGGTCTCGCGCACCAACACCACGCCGGCGGCGGCACCCCGGTCCGGTAGGTGGAGGTCGAGGAGCACCAGCTGTGGCTGCGCGGCGTCACCCAGGAAGTCCTCCAGGGTGGGGTAGCCACCGACAAGGGATAGGGCGGGATCGTCGGCGACCACCCGACACAGACCGTCGCGGTACACCGGGTGATCCTCGATGACCGCCACCGCGATCACAGCGGCACCGTCATGCTTACTCGCGTTCCCCGGCCTGGGGCGCTCCATATGCTGGCCGATCCTCCGATCTCCTCCAGGCGCTCGATGACCGAATGGCGCAGACCGAACCCGGCCTGAGAACCATCGAGTTGGAAGCCGGTCACGCGATTGCCCACCGAGTCGAAGCCCACCCCTTGGTCCCGTACGATCAACTCGAGACCCTGCCCGGGAGACGAGGCCACCCACACCACGACCTTGTCCACACCCGCGTGCTTGGTCACGTTGGTGAGCGCCTCGGCCACCGCGTCGTGTAGGGCCAAACTCACCTCCGGGTTCGGTTCTTCGGCCAGGCCGTCGGCCACCAGCTCGACACACAGACCCCGACCAGCGAACTCGCTGGCCAGTGCCGCCAGTCCCTTCTTCAGTCCGCTGCACTGGGACGGCCCAGCCATGGCCGTCCGTAGCCGCGCCGCCTCCTCTGCTGCGCGATACCGGAGATGGATGTCATCCCCCCTGGCCCACCCTTGGGCCACGGCTTCGAGGGTCTGTAGCGCGGAGTCGTGCAACAGGCGGTGCTGTCGATTGCGCTCCTGCTCCTCCGCCAGACGCCGCCCTTCGGCCAGGGCCTCGCGCTGAGCCGCATCCACCCGCTGGGCGGCCCGGCGCAGGCTGGCGGCGACGACTCGGGTGGCAGCGAACCAACCTGAGATGCTGCCGGCATTAGCCACAGCGGTCGCCGCCAAGCTCCCGGTCGAGGCGGTGGGTACGACCGTGGCCAGGTAGATCCCGACCAGGAGGAGCATGGCGGCGATGGCCTGAGGAAGTCGCAGGGCTATAGCCGCTGCCACGACTGTCGAGTAACTGAGGGGCTCCATCCAGTTGACCCACGCGGTGCGGTCGACGGGGACGGTCGCCGCGGCAAGGGCGACGAGGCCGATCGCGGCCAGGGCCGTATCGGCCCAGATGACTAGGGGTTGGTCTAGGACGCGACGCCGGCCAGTCCACCAAAAGACGGCCGTCGACTCGACAATAGCGACGACGAGCACGGCGAGGGCGATACCGGGGCGCCGGTAGGAGCCCCAAGCGATAGCAGTGACGATAGTTGCGAGGCTGAGTAGGAGGCAGCGGCCACGGCGAACCACCAGTACAGAACCTGATGGGTCCTGGAGGTGTCGTCCTGGTTCGCTGATTCCGGGTGCATTTTCGAGCCCCAGCTACTAACGAAGCGCTACTTCCTCGTGAATGCAGCTTAGCCCGAGCGGGTGTGGCGGGAGACTGTAACTGACTGACCTGCATCGTCGGTGCGGTCCACCAGTGTCCGGCCAGAGGACGTGTTGGGAGCCCCTGTGTGGTCTAGCCCTGCCCTAGTCGCGCTCGCCGATGAGGGCCCTCCCCAGCGCCTCCAGGTCGGCCTCGGCGTGAATCTGGCGCAGGTAGACGGTGAGGTCGGCCACCCGGCGGGCGTGGGCGGCGTCATGGCCGAGAGGGCCGGCGCCGGTGGCCCGGCCGGTGCGGTCCATGACCTCGGTCGCCCCCCGCTCGACCAGGGCCTCCTTCTCCGACACGCGCACGGCAGCCTTTACCGGTGCAAGTGGGGCGCTCCACGTCGCAGGGTCCCCGGCGTCCATGCGATGCGGCAGTGCCTTGTTGCCCGCCCGCCAGCCCGATCCCAAAGGCGGCGAGCACGCGGACGCGGGCTCGCCTAAACGGCACGCGCACCTTTTTGAGGACATTTCCCGCGAGGCCCTGGTAGGCGGTCACGATGAGCCCCAGGAACACCAAGACAAGACCCACCAGGGCAGCCGACGCTGCCAACAGCCCCAGAATGACATCCTTGTGGTGTACCACCCGTCGGAACGATACCGGACTGGCAGAGCAAGAGGGGAACCCTGCGGTCATGCTCGCTGACGCTATGCAGTACGTCTAACGCCGTGCTCAAACTGCGGCGCCAAGTTGCGGATCGTGGTCCGATGTGTGTACAAAGGGCCGGTGGCACTGGACCCGGTTCGGGATGACTATGGCTTTCATCTCCCGACCGACAGGAGCACCATCTCGGTGGTCGACGCCACGCACGGCGCTCTCGGCCGCAGACCAGTATTGGTCGAGGGGTGGCTGAGTTCGCGATCTCGACTCTCAGACATACGTTTACACCTCCGAAGCTTCGACAGCCGACAGCAAGATGACCGCGGCGCCCCCGTCTGACCCTGTGCTGCCGGAGTTTGATGCTCCTCCTGTTGTCGAGGTGGCACTCGGTGTCCAGTTTCAGCCGATCTTCGGACTCCGGCCCATCGAGTTAGCGACCCTGCGCGAGCAATGGCGGGGGGAATATCCCCTCGTCCAGGAGCAGCCCCCGCTTCCTTCTCAGATCGAGGCCGCTACGGCAGGACCATCGCAAGTCCAGTTCGTGCTCGGGCCGGCCATCCAGGCCAGATTGTGCTTCCTCAACGAGCAGCAGACGCTGCTACTCCAGCTCCAGCACGATCGCCTCGTCGTCAATTGGCGTCAGGCCACACCCGGAACCGCATACCCCCACTACCCCTACGTCCGGGAGCTGTTCGAAGACCGGTTCATTGAGGTTCAAAGATTTGTCGCGGAACGTCAGCTCGGCGAACTCGTCGTCACCCAGGTCGAGTTGACCTACATGAACGCCATCGAAGCAGAGGGTGATCAGCTTGGCCGCCTGGACCGCGTCCTGCGCAACTGGCATCCGCCGACCTCGAGCCATCTCGGTGAGCCGGAGCAGATAAGGACCGCCCTAGTCTTCCCGGTGCCGGACACCGGCCGGCCGCCGGTCCGCATGTACGTCTCGGTCGACCCGGCTCAGCGCCCAGACGGACGCCCAGTCCTATTCTTTACCATTACTCTCCGAGGTGCGCCGACTGCGGAAGGCCTAGACGGAACACTAGAATTCCTAGATCAAGCCCACGTCCATGTTGTTAGAAGCTTTACTGAATTGACTCCGGAGACGATGCACAACATTTGGGAGAGGCGACGTTGACCCAACTCCTCGATCACGGACTGAAGAACAGCTCCACCCTGCAGCCTCGGACGTTACCCATCTCCCCAGGCGTTGGAGCGGCTGAGGAGTTCTACCTGCACGGCTTGGGCACGCCAGTCCGGCAAATTGCCGTGCAACGGACTAGCGGTCAAGCCTGGCTCGGTGCCCACGTTGAGCAGGGAGTCAATCGCCTCCTGCAGCTAGAATACGGATGGGACGGCCGACGAGCCCGGCCGGTTACCGACGAGGCGGTGAAGTCCGGGATCGGGCTGCTGTTCATGGTGACGAGCGACCTTTCGCTGCCGCCCCAGTTCTTTCCTCTGCCGGACGGCGGCCTCCAGATGGAGTGGCACGCCGGCCGGTCCGTTGAGGTCGAAGTGGATGCTGGTGGTGAGGCGCACGTCCTCGTCACTGATGAGAGCGGCAAGATCGTGATGAATGACGAGATAACTGCAACAGACGAGGGCCTTCTCGTCCGGACGCGCTGGGCGATCGAGGAACTCTCGGTCGGATTCACTCGAGCCCGCTGAGCGGTGGGAGAGGAAGGCGCCCCCGTCTCGCCTGCTTTCGACGACGATCCCGCCATTCCGGATACTGAATCCGTGTACCGGCGATTGTCAGACAGCGGTCCATCAATGATTGCGGTGGACATCAAGACACAGGAGCGGCGACCCACCAGCGGCGCCTTCAAGCCGGACTCGGACGGAGTATCGGTCTACCGCAAGAGCAAGCTCGAAGCCGCTGGGCTGACGGCTGCTCACCTCGTCCGAGTACCACAGAATGTGGTCGTCAGCCTTAGTGTCGGGGAGATTCGCATCCGAGCCGCGCTCGGCATCCGAGATGATGCCTGGCCGGCCGACACCGATGTTCCGACCCATCCGCGCAATGGTGCCCACGCGCTCATCGTCGGTTGGCAAGGACTGAGCAAGAGTCAGCGGAGGGAGCGACAGCAAGCGCTCACCCGCCTGCCATCGCTAACGTTCGTCGTCTGACCACAGTGTTGTGCCGGAAGGGGAACCCCCTGCCGGTAGTCACGACTGCGGCCATAGTGCTGCCGAACTGTAGAGAACAGGTTGCAACTAGGCAACAGACGTTCGGGGAGGCTGAGCGCCGAGCAGAGGCGCCGTGGACCTACACAGGCCGCGTGGAGACCCATTTCGATTCCACTCTGATTCCACAGCAGAACGCAACTAACGACAATCAGCGGCAAACAGTGGCATACCGTGAACCGACCAAAAAGGCGCCCTGAACAGGAGACTTACGCAAAACCGCTGCTACCAGGCCACTTCAGGAGGCAAGCGATCGGCCATTAGCAGTGAGTCCGATTCGGCCGCTCTCGCACCTCTCCCAACGACCAACTGTAGACGACGGGACAGCATAGAGTCGGGATAGGCCTGAACGACGATGCCCAGCTCACCGGCCCTTTTTAGAAACCTCATCTGGGCGGCGGTCATCCTCGACCGGAGGAACGCCCTCCCGGTGCAGATCGACGGTTGCGCGCCGGACCCGGTCGCACCGATCGCCGCTCCCGAACCACGGCGCTCTCGGCTTTGCGGCGCATCGTCCCAGATCGGCACCTACGTGCTTGCATCGCCGGTGGGCGCAGCCGGTGGCTCGATGCGGCTGACGGTCGTTACTCTGTCGATGTTGCGGTCGAAAGAAGCAATTACGCGGACACCGCTGCGCTCTGCGCAGGCGACGAGATAGGCCTCGGCGAAGTCGAGACGATCGAGTCCATAGACCTCGATCGCTCGCAGTAGAAGGTCGGGATCCACCGCGCTCACGGCGTCGAAGGCGACGATGGCGCGCAGTGCCTCTGCCACCCGAGGTCGCTCGACCTCGTAGAACGACTCGAGGACGTAGACGATCTCGGCCGCGATGACGTCGATGAGGAGCAGGTCCTCGGCCTCCGCGAGAAAGCGGGTGGCGCGCTCGGCAAAGTCGGGAGGGTCACCGGTGAGATGTCGGATCACCACGTTGGTATCGATGAACGCACTCATCGACGGCTTGAGGCCCGGCTCCGGCGGGTCCGGCGAAGGACCTCGTTCCATGGCGTGCCACGCTTGTCAGCGGCGACGCTGACGCTGCCGGCCAACTCGAGAAGATCAGGCGTGCGAGCCAAGACGGCGTGGCCCCCCTCGACACGGAACACCACGGCGTCGCCCTCGTGAAGGCCGAGGGCCTCGCGGATGGACTTCGGGACGGTGAGCTGACCTTTTGAGCTCAACCGGGCGGCGACTTCCATGCGCCTCCTTACCAATCAGTAAATGTAAGGATACCGCGGGGTCGGACGCCGAGCCGCCGCACAGAGCGACGCCTTCTCGGTTGGTATGAGCAGACCAGACTATAGGTCGCTTCCTCGGCTGCTCCTCAACGGTAGAGGTGCTGGCGTCATGCACAATGTCCCGGGCCGTATGGTCTCGATGAGGAGTGCCCACCCGCCTTAGACGTGGCTGAACGGCGTTTCTCTGTCTGCCGCCTACCGGTGGAGGTCGCCGAGGCTGGGTCTTGGCCCATCCTCGGCGTTCCTCGTGGCTGGTGGCGACCGAGCCATGAGCGAAGTCGCTACTCGGGCGTCGGCGCGGGCCGGGTCGCCAGGAGCGATCGTCCGGGCCCGTCTAGTCCGGGGGAACTCCGATGCACTCGGCCAAATGGGCAAAGGCTGCCTCCTTGTCCAAGACGCCGAGGGCCATGGCTAGATGGGAGCTGGCCAGGTAGCGGTCCAGATCGACGTCGGCACCCTCGGGGAAGCCGAGCCGGGTGCAGGTGCGTCCCACCAGGGCGGCCGCGTACTCCTCCATCCCGCCACATTCCTCCAGGAAGGCCAGGACCTGGTCGGAGAGAGCCGATATGGCGACCGGGCCAGGCTGGCGGCCCGGGTCCCAGACCACCTCATTGACCAGCGGGTGGAACCCGACAGGGACCACGCACCGGTTGAGGGCCTGGTTGAGAGCGCGCACCCTGACCAGGCACTCGTCGCAGAACCAGTGCGCCCACTGGCTGTTCACCGGGACCGCCTCTGCGGCACAACACCGGCACAGCTCGACCTCTGCCACCCAGGCGGTGCTCAGCGGCCTACCGGGTGGTGCTCCGGTGGGGCATATGCACCACTGGGCACCCTCGGCCCGACCGCGGACCTGGTGACAGGTGCCGCAGATGACGTGCCTGCTCGGGGCCTCTCGGGGCGGGTAGGCCTGGGTAGCCGCGGCCCTCACAACAGCCAGGGCGTCGGACGCTGACAGATCGGGTTGGGACATGAATCCTCCTCATCGCTCCTGGCTGGGGCACCGTTCCGGATTGGCCGGTTGCCGGGCGGTCGACGGGCCAGGACCCTCGCGCCCTCTGAATGAGTACGACCCCACCCTACCAGTGGGCTGTATCAGCCAACGAGGTCATGACCCCGCTCCGCGGCGGCGTTACATGGCTTGCGTAGCATCTCGGTCAGTGCCTAGCCGCTACGACATCTCGACCGTGGCCCCCCAGGGCGGTTACGTGGCCAAGCGCTGCCCGGTACGCGCCCAGCTCGACGTGCTTCACCCGGTCGAGCCGCTGGCGCCCTCGGCCACCGCCCAGCGGCGCATGGCCCGCGGCCGGGCTTTCGAGGCCGAGGTGGTGGCCGCCCTGATGGACCTGCACCCGCAAGCGCTGATTATCGACTCCTGCCTGGAGCGACAGTGCCGGGAGGAGGCCACCGCCCAAGCCATGGCCGGAGGCATCGCCCTCATCATCGGCGGTCGTCTCCCCGCCGACCAGGGCGGCCGACGGGTGGGAGAGCCTGACCTGTTGGTGCGGGCCGCGCCGGTCGGGTCTCCCGCCTATCGGGCGGTGGACATCAAGCACCACATGTCTCTGGAGGCTGCCCCGACTGACGGGACCGCCAGCCCGTCGGCCCTCTGCGCCGATCTGGGCGACCCGGGTCTGGAGGCGGCGGTGATGGAAGCCGACTGGGCCGTCCGGCGGCGCAGGCAGGACGTGTTGCAGCTGGCCCACTATCAGCGCATGCTCGAAGCCATTGGGATGGAGCCGGAGGCCGGATGCTGGGGTGGCATCATCGGAACCGAGGGCCGGGTGGTCTGGCACGACTTGGAGGCCCCGCTATGGCAGACGCCATCCTCTTCGGGGCGCCGCAAGGCTCGCTCCTCCCTGGAGATTTACGACTTCGAGTTCGATTTTCGCCTCGACATCATGGCCGTGGCCGCGGCCCATCTGGACGATCCCTCCGTCAATCCCCTGATGGTGCCGGTGCGCATCGCCGAGTGCCCCCAGTGCCCGTGGTGGGCGTATTGCGACTCCGAGCTGCGGGCAGGCTCGGGTGACGTGAGCCTGCTACCCGGAGTGGGATGGAGACCATGGCGCATCCATCGGGACCACGGGGTGACCAACCGCGCCTCCCTGGCTGCCCTGGATGTGGTCACCGCCGATCTGGTGGGCGCCGGGGTGGACCTGGCCCCGGTGCTGGCTGCTGCCCGCGTGGCCGACCCGGAGACTCCGATTGCCCAGTTGGTGCCGGCCAGGCGCCGGGCCCAGCTGGCCCGTCTGGAGCAGATCGGGGTCCACGACGCCGCCAGGGCCCTGGCCCTGGACCCGGCTACCGCTTCATACTCTGGCGCCAAGCTGACGGCCCTGGTGGAGCACATCGACCTGGCCCGAGCCGCCCTCGGCTCGGAGCCCGTTTATCGCCGCCGGGGGGTCGACGCCGTACGGGTTCACCGGGCCGATGTCGAGCTCGACCTGGACATGGAGAACACCGAGGACGGCGTCTACCTGTGGGGCACCTGGGTCAGCGACCGGGGTGGCACGGGCCTGGTGGAGCCGGGCTATCGGGCCTTCGTCAGCTTTGACGAGATGAGGCCCGAGGTGGAGCAGGCCTTGTTCACCAGCTTCTGGTCCTGGCTGGTTCAGACGGTCGAGGCGGTGGTCGGCTCGGGAGCCAGCTTTGGGGCCTACTGCTACAACGCCGGGGCCGAGAACGGTCAGCTGCGCCGACTGGGCCTGACTACCGGGCTCATCGCCGAGGTCGAGGCTTTCATTGCCTCGAACTACTGGGTCGATCTGCTCAGGGTCTTTGACAGCCAACTCATCACTGGCTCCGGTATCGGGCTCAAGGCAGTGGCGCCCCTGGCCGGCTTCACCTGGGAGGTGGAGGACCCCGGTGGGGACCTGTCCATGCTTCGCCACGACGCGGCGGTCTCCGGGGACCGGACTGAGCAGGAGGAGGCCCGAGCCTGGCTGCTCGCCTACAACCGCAACGACGTGGGTGCCACCCGGGCCCTACGGGAGTGGATGGATGGCACCGCCGGCCAGTTCCCGGTGGTGAGTAGCTAGGGGTGCCCGCATCTGGCCGGCTGCTAACCGCCGGATCGGGTCAGCCATGGCAGCGACCGGGTAGGGCCAGGCAACGGCTGACCACGCCAGGTAAGAATCAGCGATGGTCGGCCAATACAGCTCGTGCCGCCGACCGACCTGGTGTGCCGGCGATTCCGCCCGATGGGGCGGTGCCGGCGCCACTGATGTAGAGGTGGCCAACTGGAGTGCGGTGGTTGCCCAGACGACGAGTTGGGCGAAAGAAGCCCAGTTGGTCGAGGGTGATGTCGAGGTGCATGGGATGGGCGCCCGGCCAGCGCCCGGATGCCTGCATCTGGTCGGGCGTCCAGGTGGCCAGGCCGACGATGGAGCGGCGAAAGCCCGGAGCACGAGAGTCGATGGTCGCCAGGGCCCGCTCGACGAAGAGGTCTCGGTGGGCCTCCCAACCGCCGCCCAGGCGCGCCGGTGCGGCCGGGCAGGCGACGTAGACGGTGTGGTGGCCCGCCGGGGCCAGGGTTGGGTCAAGGGCTGTGGGGGTGAAGCTGTAGAGCGGGAGCGGGTCGGGCAGGAGACCGGCCTCGGCCGCGATCCACGCCTCGGTGAGCTCATCGAGGTGATCCACGTAGCTCTGCAGGCCGTGGTGATCCCCGGGGCGGACACCAGGGTAGGCCGGCAGGCGATCGGTGGCGACATGGATGATTGCCTGCACCACGTTGGAGCGCCGGGACGCGGCCAAGTCGGCACCGTCGCGCCCGCCCAGCGGCGGGTCGAGCAATTGGAGCAGGGCCACCTTGGGGTCGATGGCGGTGATGACGTGCCGGGCGCACAGCCGCTCACCCCCTTCCAGTACCACTGCCCGGACCTGGCCCCCCGACGTCTCGATGCGCTCGACCGCCGCTGAGCAGCGCAGCTCGCCTCCCAGCGCTTCCAACCTTCGCACCAGGGCATCGGTGAGGGCCTGCGCCCCTCCACGACCGTGCCACTGCCCGAAGAGGTGGTAGGCGGCCTGCCAAAAGGCATACAGGGCGCCGCCCCCACTGGCCGGTCCCACTCCGGCATGGGCGGCGAAGGCGGCCACCGGGCCCCGAGTCAGGTCCGACGGCAACCACCGGCGCAGTAAGGAGTGGTAGGGCCCAAGGACATCTCGCAGGGTGGAGAGCGGATCATGGCGCAGTGCCCGCACCAGGTTTGCCGTGCCGCTGGGCAGCTCCGACAGGCCCATCTCACCCCTGATGGCGGGCAGGATGGTTCGCACGATGGGTACGGCGCGGGCCATGAACATCCGGTAGGCCTCAGCCTCAGCCCGGTCAGTCTCGGCGATGGAGGCCACGGTGGCCTCGATGGAGCGGTGGAAGCGGACCCGTCGGCCGTCGGCATGCACAGCCACCGAGAACGGGTCCATCTCCTGGTAGACCAGACCAACGCCGGCCAGGTCCAGCTCTTGGGGGATGGCCGTCATGTTGATGATGTTGTGGGCCGCGGAGTGCAGGTCGAAGCGGTAGCCGGGCACCGTCTCCTCGGTGCGTGACCCACCCCCGGGACGGTCCAGGGCCTCGAGCACCACCACTTGGCGCCCGGCCCGGGCCAGGTAGCAGGCGGCCACCAGCCCGTTGTGGCCACCACCGACCACAATGTCCACGCCTCGACTCGCCTCAGAACCCACAGCGACCGCTCACTCGCCAGCGCGCTCCCGGGTGACCGAGCGGGGATCCTTGTCGGGGCGCAGGCCCTGAAAGCTGGGATGGCGCAGGCGACCGTCCCGGGTCCACTCGGCGAAGGTAATGGCGGCCACCAGCTCTGGTTCCACCCAGTGAGCGGTGCGCTCGCGGACCTGGTCGGTAAAGGGGGAGGTCGGCCGCTCATGGCGGACCAACTCGGCATGCAGCGTGCGCAGCGTCTGGTTGGTGAAGCCGGTGCCCACCTTGCCTGCATAGCGCAGGCTGTCCCCCTCGTGGTAGCCGACCAGCAGGGCGCCGAACTCCAACCGGCTGCGCTGGGGGGCGGTCCACCCCCCGATGATCAGCTCCTGGCTGGCGGAGCACTTGAGCTTGCGCCAGTCCGGCGACCGCCCACCGGTGTAGGTCGAGGTATCCCGCTTGGCGATCAGCCCCTCCCACCGCTGCTGGCACGCCCGGGCAAGGAGCTCGTCCGGCTCCCCCTCCAGGACCGGCACCAACTGGAGATGCGTAGCTGGCTCCACCATCTGTTCCAGCAGCCCCTTGCGCTCGGTGAGGGAGAGATCTCGGGTGTCCCGGCCCAGCAGGTGCAGGACGTCGAACACGCAGTAGACGGTCCGCTTGGCCGTACCCTGCTGGAGGGCACCGAAGCCGGCGAAGTCCTGGCCGTCGAAGGCCACCAGCTCCCCGTCCAGGCAGAAGTTGTCGACCGGGAGGCCAACCAGGGCGCCGACGACCCCGGGGAAACGGGCAGTGAAGGAATTGTGGTTGCGCGACCACAGGCCGACGTCCGAGCCGTTGCGAACCGCCAGGCAGCGCAGACCGTCCAGCTTGCGTTCGTAGTTCCACCCGGTCCCGGCCCGGGCCAGCCAGGCCGGCGCCTTGGTCAGCTCGGCCAGCATGGGCGGCTGCCAGGTGGCCCGGGCGGCGGTCCAGGTGGGCATCTCCGGCTCAGCCGCCACCTCGTCCAGGTCGAGCCCGGACTGCACGGAGGCACCGGCGGTGGCCGTGATATCCACTGACGGGTCGGCGTGCTCGTCCCGGCGCTTGACCATGATCCAGGTCTTGTCGGCGTCGTCACCCCGGCCGGTGCGGGTGAGCGACCAGCCGCCCCGCAATTTCGAGCCCTCCAGCCAGATTGACAGATGGCCTTGATCAATGGCCTGGCGGACCGGCACGGGTCGGCCGTGGTGCTCGGTCAGGTTGCGGTAGGTGCCCTGGTCCCAGACGATGACCGTCCCTGCCCCGTAGTTGCCGTCGGGGATGGTTCCCTCGAAGTGGCGGTAGTCCAGCGGATGGTCCTCCACGTGCACGGCCAGGCGCTTGGCCCTGGGGTCATAGCTCGGCCCCTTGGGCACCGCCCAAGAGGCCATTACCCCATCCACTTCGAAGCGGACGTCGTAATGCAGCCGCCGGGCGGCATGCTTTTGCACGACGAAGACGAAGCTGTCGTCCGACCCGGCGTTCACTACCCCCGCCGGCTCCGGGGTGACATCGGGTCGCCGTTTCTCTCGGTACGGCTGCAGTGCATCTTCGCTCACCACCATGTCCTACTCCACCGTTGTCCTACCCCACAGTCGAGCCCGGCAGGAAGCGAGCCCCGACTAGCTTCCTGCTGATGCGCTTCGGGATCGACATCGCCCAACAGCGGATGGAGTGGGACGAGCTGGTTGGTCGCACCCGGTTGGCCGAGGACCTCGGGTTTGACGGCGCCTGGGGCTTCGACCATTTCCAGCCCATGTACGGCGAGGGCCCGGGCAACTGCTTCGAGGGCATGACCACCCTGGCTGCCCTGGCCGGCGCCACCACCCGGATCCGCCTCGGCCTGCTGGTAACGGGAGCCACCTACCGCCATCCCTCCATGCTGGCCGCTCAGGCGCTGACCGTTGACCAGGCCTCTCACGGACGCCTCGAGCTGGCCCTGGGGGCGGCCTGGTTCGAGCCCGAGCACCGTGCCCTGGACATCGACTTCCCATCCCCGGGTGAACGGTTCGACCGCCTGGAGGACACCCTCGAGATAATCACCCGTCTCATGACGGGTGAGCCCGCCTCCTTCGACGGCCACCGTTTCCACCTTCGGGACGCTCAGATGCGGCCCATGCCTATCCAGCGCCCCCACCCGCCCATCTGGATCGGCGGCACCGGGCCTCGCCGCACGCTGCCGCTGGCTGCTCGGTGGGCCGACGCCTGGCACGCCTTCGGCTCGCCCGAGTCGTTGCGGGAAACGTCGGATCGCCTGGACCGCCTGGCCGAGGAGGCCGGCCGGGAGCCGTCGGACATCCTGCGGGCCGGATCCCTGTCTCTGGACGGCCCCCTGGACGAGGTGCGCAGTACAGCCCTGGCCTGGAGGGAGGCCGGCTGGGGCTACCTGGTCTGTGGCTGGCCGGACCAGGGACGCCGCCGGGTGGAGGAGTTCGCCACTCAGGTGCTGCGCGACCTGGCGTAGCCGCCACCGCTGCAGGCCGCCACCCGCCGCCACCACCCGGCGCGTGCCCGTCACCACCCGACCACCCGGCGCCCGCCACCGCCGCCCGCCACCGCCGCTCGTCCACCCGAGCGTCCCGCCCCGGTCAGGCGTCCGCCGGTCCGACGGCGCCCGCCGGCTCTCGGGTCAGCGGCCCAGACCGGGCTGGCGGTCGTCTACCGGCAGGCCGTCCCGGTAGGTGACCGTGTTGGTTCGAATGGCCGGCACCCGGGGGCCGGGCGTGATGATGCCCACTAGGTTGAGGGGGTCGGCCGCCGATAGGTGGACCACCTCCCCCGAACGCTGCGCCCGCCGGATGGCTCGTAGCTGGTCAACCGCCTCGGGTAGGGCGTACTGCTCACCGGAGAACCCGGTGACGAACCGTCCACCGCGTGCCGTTCCACGCGCTTCCATTCGCCGCAGGGCCCACAACACGTCACGCCAGGGCACGGCCAAGCTCTCCCGGGTCACCAGGTCCCGCAAGACCACACCCCACCGGGAAAGGAGCTGCTCGGCCACCGCCTCGGCCAATGCGTCGCGGTCCTCGACTGCCCCTGCGGGTGGCAGCAGCGCCCAACGCCCGGGGCCGGCGGTGTGCCCGGCGGACCCCCGGCGCAGGCTGGATGCCCGGCTCACGCCTGACCGGTGGCGTGATCGACGCAACCTGACCGGGATCCTCCCGGCCAACAGGTCCCGCACGCCGGCGAAGCCGTCGGCGGTGACCAGACCCCGGGCCACTCCGTCCCACAGGGCACCTTCCACCTCGGTGGGCAGGCGCCGGGCGGCGGTGGCCAGGTCACCGACGAAAAGCGCTCCCTGCTCGCCCAGCGCGTCGAGCACGTCACGGGTGGCGCCCGCCACCGGGAGGATTGGTCGGACATCTCCCCGGGCCGCCTGCAGCAACCAGCTCAGGTCGGCCCGCAACACGATGGTGACCGGCGTGGCCCGCGACGTCCCGGCGCTCGGCCGCGGCCCGGGATCGGCGCCGGCATCCCGCAGGCCCAACCGCCCCCAGGCCAGCTGGCCGCCGACGCACAGCTGGTCCAGCCATTCGCTGCGATACCCGGCCACCCGGGCCGGCAGCACGGCCGACTCCCAGGCGCCGGCCGGCAGCTCGAAGCCCTGCAGCTGCTCGATGGCCGCCACCAGTCCGGCCCGACCGTGACGCTGGGTGCCGGGAGCGACGTGGTGCCAGGCCAGCAAGAAGCGCATCAGGTCCTGGGCGGTGACCGGCTCGATCTCGGCCCGCAGGCGTCGTTGGGTGTAGATGTGGACACGAGTGAGCAGCCGCCGGGAGCACCACTGATCCCCGCCCAACGCCAGGTCGAAATGACCCCGCAGGGCGAAGCCCTCGTGCTCCAGGCGTCCCAGTGCGATGGCGACCGTGCCCTCCGGGAGCCCGGTGGCCGTGCCCAGCTCAGCCAGGCGCACCGGCCCCAGGGTGTCCAGATGACCCCGCACCGCGGCGACCGCCGCCTCCTCCGCCTCCGAGGAAGGTCCATCGCGCAAAAGGGCCGTTGCCACCTCCAGCCCCTCGGCCACGCACCACAGCTGCCCCCCGCCGCCAGCCACCACCGCCACCCGGCCCCGGCCGGCCAGGGCGTCGAACCACTCCTGCCATTCGACCCGCGGCCGGCACACCACCAGCGACGCCAGCACGTCGTGGAGCTCGTCAGGATCCCGGGGGTCGGGGCTGGCCTCGGAGCGAACCCGGTCGATGGCGTCGGGGTCCAGGGCAGCCAGGTCGCAGGCGCTCACCGGCAGTCCCCTGCGCAGGCTCACGGCCCGACTGCGGCGCTCCTCCAGCGGGGCGTCGTCGAGGTAGGTGAAGGGCCGGCCGTTGAGGATCTCATGGGCCAGGGGTGACGGCTCGGTGGTGTCGCAGCAGGTGACGCTCACCTGACCACCCTCCAGGCCCCGGACCAGGCGGATGAGGCCGTCTATGTCCATGGCCTCGTGCAGACAGTCGTGCATGGTCTGGGCCACCAAGGGATGGTCGGGGATGGGTATGGGGCCGGTGACGTTCTCCTGGCAGGCGGCCAGGGCGGGGAAGACCGCAGCCATGAGGTCGTTGGCCTCCATGCGCTGGATGGGGGGCGGGTTCTTGCGGCCTCCCCGGTAGCGCAGCACCACCAGGGAGCGGTTGAGGTTCCACCGCCAGCGGGCGGCGAACATGGGCGAGGCCAGCGTGGCCTGGCTCAGCACGTCCTTCACCGTGGCCGAGGCCAAGAAGCGGGCCACCGAGTCGAGGGGGAAGCTGTGCTGGGGCCCGAGGGAGAGCAGGACGGCATCGTCGCTGGCCGCCGCCTGCAGCTCGAAGTCGAACGACACGCAGAACCGCTTGCGCAGAGCCAGCCCCAATGCCCGATTCACCCGACCGCCGAAGGGGGCGTGGACGATGAGCTGCATGCCCCCGGTGTCGTCGAAGAACCGCTCGATGATGATGCCATCCAGGGTGGGGAGGCGTCCGAGGGCGGCCCGGCCGGCCCCCAGGTAGGCGACGATCATGGCGGCCACCTCACCATCCACGCGGCACCGCTGCGCCACCCACTCCCGGGCGGCGGTCCCGTCCCCCTCGCCCAGGCGGGCATCCACGCCCGCCCGCAGGGCGGAGACCTCGCCCGACAGCTCCTCGGTCCGGGCCGGCGCCTCTCCCAGCCAGAACGGCACCGACGGGGGGGCGCCCTGGGCGTCGGTGACCCGCACCGTTCCCGGTTCGACCCGGCGGATTCGCCATGAGGTGCTGCCCAGCAGGAACACGTCGCCGGCCATGGACTCCAACGCCCAGTCCTCGTTGACCGTACCGACGAAGGTGTCGTCCGGGTCGGCCACCACTCGGTAGTCGCCCGTCTCGGGGATGGCGCCGCCGGAGGTCAGGGCGGCCAGCCGGGCCCCCCGGCGTCCCCCCAACTCCCCGTTGACCTGGTCCCGGTGCAGGTGGGCTCCCCGCTTCCCCCGGCCGGTGAGGATGCCCTCGGAGGCCAGGGCGACCACCTCGTCGAAGGCGTCCCGGGTCAGCTCCGCGTAGGGGGCGGCTCGTCGCACCAGTTGGTACAGGTCGTCCTCGGTCCAGCGCTCGGCGGCGCACTCGGCCACCACCTGCTGGGCCAGGATGTCCAGCGGTGCCACCGGGGGATGGATGGCGTCCAGGCGACCGGCCCGGATGCCGCCCAGCAGGGCGGCGCACTCCACCAGCTCGTCGCGGGTCATGGGGAACAGCCGGCCCTTGGGTGTGCCGGCTCGGCTGTGACCCGACCGGCCCACCCGTTGCAGGAAGGTGGCCAGGCTGCGAGGCGAGCCCAGCTGGCACACCATGTCCACCGGGCCGATGTCGATGCCGAGCTCCAGCGAGGCGGTGGCCACCAGGGCCCGCAGGTCTCCGGCCCGGAGGCGGTTCTCCACCGCCAGGCGGCGCTCCTTGGACAGGCTGCCATGGTGTGCAGCAACACAGCGGGCAGCGACCAGGGGGGCGAGATCCTCGCCTTGCGCCAGGCGCTCGCCCAATCGGTGGGCGATGCGCTCGGCCATCCGCCGGGCGTTGACGAACACCAGGGTGGTGCGGTGGGCCCGGACCAGCTCGGCGATGCGGTCCAGGATCTCGTCCATCTGCTCGGCCGAGGCCACCGCCTCCAGCTCGCTGCCGGGCATCTCGATGGCCAGGTCGAGGTCCCGCTGGTGGCCCACGTCGACGATGGCGCAGGGTCGTCTGCTCGTCCCCGCGCCCACTGGCTCTGACGGCTGGCCGGGGGCACCGGACGCCCCCATCCCCACCAGCAGCCGGGCCACTGTCTCCATCGGACGCTGGGTGGCGGACAGGCCGATCCGGGTGGGCCGGCGATCGCAGAGCCGTTCCAATCGCTCCAGGGTCAGGGCCAGATGGGAGCCCCGCTTGTCCCGGGCCACCGCGTGGATCTCGTCCACGATCACCGTGCGGACCGGCGCCAGCAGGGCCCGACTGCGCTCGGCGGTGACCAGCAGGTAGAGCGACTCTGGGGTGGTGACCAAGAAGTTGGGGGGGTGGCGGACCATGGCCGCCCGGAGGGCAGCGGGGGTGTCGCCGTTTCGCACCTCGACCCGCAAGTTGGGGACCATCATGCCCAGCTCGGCGGCGACGTCGGCGATCTCCCGCAAGGGAGCCTCCAGGTTGTGGCGGATGTCCACCGCCAGTGCCTTGAGGGGCGAGACGTAGACCACCTGGGTGGCGTCCTCCAGGTCCTCGCCCCTTTCGGCCGCCCGGTAGAGCTGGTCGATGCAGACCAGGAAGGCGGCCAGGGTCTTGCCCGAGCCGGTCGGGGCGGCGATGAGGGTGTCGGCCCCGGAGGCGATGGGTGGCCAGCCGGCAGCCTGGGCCTCGGTCGGCCCCTCCGGGAAAGTCGTCTCGAACCAGGCACGCACGGCCGGGTGGAACCCAGCCAGCACTGCATTTGCAGCCAGCACTGCGGTTGCTGATGTATCTGGCATCGAGCCTCCCGCCGGACAAGAGTACTGTCACGGTGTGACAGGCGGCCCGGTGATCGAGGTCGAGGGGCTGCGCAAGTCGTACTCCGGCTTCGAGGCGGTGCGGGGAGTGAGCTTCGACGTGACCGAGGGCGAGGTGCTGGCCGTCCTCGGCCCCAACGGCGCCGGCAAGACGACGGTGGTGGAAATCCTGGAGGGCTACCGCTCTCGCGATGCCGGCCAGGCCAGGGTGCTCGGCGTGGACCCGGCCCACGGGGGCGCCGACCTGCGCCAGCGGATGGGCATCGTGTTGCAGGAGTGCAGCATCGACAAGTACCTGACGGTGGTCGAGGTGGTGAGGATGCACTCGGAGTACTACCGCCGCCCCCGCCCGGTCGACGAGGTGATCGGCCTGGTCGGCCTGTCAGAGAAGGCCGGCAGCCGGGTCAAGTCCCTCTCGGGGGGCCAACAGCGCCGCCTGGACCTGGCCCTGGGCCTGATCGGCGATCCCGAGTTGTTGTTCTTGGACGAGCCCACCACTGGTTTCGACCCGTCAGCCCGCCGCCAGGCGTGGGAGGTGGTGAAGAACCTCTGCCTGCTGGGCAAGACGGTGTTGCTCACCACCCACTACATGGACGAGGCCCAGATGCTGGCCAACCGGGTCATCGTCATGTCCGCCGGCCAGGTGGTGGCTCAGGGCACCCCGGAGTCCATCGGGGGCCGGGCCGACGCCGATGCCCGCATCCGCTTCCTGCTGCCGCCCGGGCTGGCCCTGGCCGACCTGCCGGTGGCCGCTCGGGCCGAGGCCAACGGGGCGGTGCTGGTGGAGACGGCCGAGCCGACCAAGGCCCTGCACACCCTGACCGGCTGGTCAGTGGAGCGCGGCCTGGAGCTGGCGGGGCTCAGCGTCACCCGGCCCTCGCTGGAGGACGTGTACCTCTCGCTCACCACCGTCCCCGCGGTCGAGACGGAGGCGCCATGACCGCCGCCGTACCCCTGGCCCTGGGCAGAAGGGTCAAGTGGGAACAACGTCTCTTTTGGCGAAATCCAGCTGCGGCGGTATTCACGTTTGCCTTCCCACTCCTGTTCCTGGTGATTTTCACGGCTATCAACTCCAACGCCAACGTCCATCTCCAGGGTGGCACGGTGAAATTCGCCCAGTATTATGTGCCAGCCATCGTCGCCTTCGGCCTGATCTCGGCCTGTTACACCAACCTGGGCTTCACCCTCTGCGTGCGCCGGGAGGATGGCAGCCTCAAGCGCATTCGGGGGACTCCACTGTCGCCCACGACCTATCTGGCCGGAATGATTGGCAACGTCATAGTCATCTCGCTGATCCTGACCGCCCTGACCATCGCCCTGGGCCTGAGTTTTTATGGGTTGGTGTTCCCCGGCCGCTATGTGGGACTGATCGTGACCATCATCGCGGCTGCCTTTTGCTTTAGCGCGCTGGGGATGGCCGTGGCCACCTTGGTCCCCAACCAGGACGCAGCGCCGGCCATCATCAACTTCATCTTATTCCCGCTATTGTTCATCTCCGGGACGTTTGGGCAGATCTCCAATGGCTCGATCCTGACCAAGATCGCCGTCATCTTTCCCATCCGCCACCTGATCCAGGAGATGGTGATGGTCTTCGACCCGTTCGCCAGGGGGACGGGCATCGTGGCCACTCACATCGGGATGCTGGTCCTGTGGGGGGTGATCGGGGTGGCGGTGGCCCTGCGTCGCTTTCGCTGGGAGCCGCGGCGCACCTGATCAGTAGGATCGGCCGTTGCCGACAAGAGGGAGAACGCCGGTGCTGGCCAAGAAGCTGCACCCCCAGGAGCTGTCCGAGTCGCAGGGCTCGCTGGCTCCTGCCTACGGGTCCCGACAGTTGTCCCGTCCGGTGCCTCGCTATGAGCTCCCCGACGACATGATGGAGCCGGCCCTGGCCTACCGGCTCATCAAGGATGAGCTCCAGTTGGACGGTAACCCCGCTCTCAACTTGGCCACCTTCGTCACCACCTGGATGGAGCCGGAGGCCGACCGGCTCATGACCGAGACGCTGGCCAAGAACTCCATCGACCAGGACGAGTACCCCATGTCGACAGAGATCCAGAATCGCTGCGTCAACATGCTGGCCCGCCTCTACCATGCCCCCGACGACCAGGACAGCGTGGGGACCGCCACCGTGGGTTCGTCAGAGGCCATCTGCCTGGCCGGGCTGGCCCTCAAGTGGCGTTGGCGCCAGCGCCGAGCGGCCCAGGGCCGGCCAACCGGCTCGCCCAACATCGTCATGGGTCACAACGTGCAGGTGTGCTGGGAGAAGTTCGCCCGTTATTTCGAGGTGGAGCCGCGATACGTGCCGCTCACCGATGAGCGCTTCATCCTCGGGGTGGAGGAGGCGCTGGAGCTGGTGGACGAGGACACCATCGCGGTGGTGGGCATCCTGGGCAGCACCTACACCGGGGAGTACGAGCCCATCGCCGAGCTGAATGCCGCCTTGGAGGCGCTCAACGCTCGCACCGGCTGGGACGTGCCCATCCATGTGGACGCGGCCAGCGGCGGCTTCGTGGCTCCCTTCACCCGTCCGGAGCTGTCGTGGGACTTCCGGCTGTCCCTGGTGCGCTCCATCAACGTGTCGGGCCACAAGTACGGGCTGGTCTATCCGGGTGTGGGTTGGGTTGTCTGGCGTGACCGCCAGGATCTGCCCCAGGACCTGGTGTTCCACGTCAACTACCTGGGCGGCGACCAGCCCACCTTCAACTTGAACTTCTCTCGGGGGGCGAACCAGATCCTGGCCCAGTACTACAACTTCTTGCGCCTGGGGCGGCCCGGCTACACCGAGATCATGGGAGCGCTGATGGGCACGGCCCAGCACTTGGCGGGGGCGATGGCGGATACCGGGCATTTTCGGCTGCTCAGCCAACCTGATGCGCTGCCCCTGGTATGCGGCCGCCTGGAGGGTGAGCGCGGCTACACCGTCTTCGACGTGTCCGAGCAGCTGCGCCAGCGGGGCTGGATCGTGCCGGCCTACACCATGGCGCCCAACGCCGAGCACGTCGCCGTGGTGCGGGTGGTGGTGCGGGAGGGTCTCAGCCGGGACATGGCCGATCTGCTCACGGAGGATCTCAGGACCGCGCTGGACCACCTGGACCGGGAGGGGGGCGAGGGTTCGTCGCGGCCGGGTGCGCACCAGCGGGCGGTGGCCCGACCGGCTGCGTCTGTTGCTCCGGCACGGGGACATCGGCAGGAGAAGGCCAAGACCAAGGGTGTCTGCTGAATTGGCGGCCGTCGCCTGATCTTCGCTACTGGGTCTTGGCTGCTGCCTTCTTGCCGGCCTTGCGGGCCTTGTCGACCACACCGGCCACCGTCCCTGCTACCAGGTTACCCGGCGGTGTGTCGGGGGAGCGGGGATGGGGAAGGGTGGGGGCGACCTTCTTGGCCTCCTCCAGCGCGGCGCCGATCTCGCCCATGCGCTTGCGCCCGATGGCCGCCCGCAGCTGGGGGAAAAGGTCTTCCTCTTCTTCCTTGACGTGATGGCGGACCAGCTCCATGAGCACGGTCATCTTGGCCACGTACCGCTCGTCGGTGGGATCCATGCCCTCCAGCTCCGAGAGGAGCCACTTGACGACGTGATGCTCCTCCAGCGACTCGAGGACCATGCCGGTGGTGTCGCCCACCTCGTTGCGGGCCGCCGGGTAGAAGACCTGCTCCTCGATGGCGGCGTGCACCGACAGCTCGCTGATGACCTGGTCGACGGTCTTGGCCTTGGTGACGTTCGCGCTCTCACCTGCCTTCTCGAACGCCTTGAACAGCTTTTCGACGGTGCGGTGATCAGCCTTGAGCAGGGTGATGGCGTCCATGGAACCTCACTTTGTCCGTTGCCTCTGCAGAGCAGTGACTACCTTCCCACAGTCCGCTGTCTCATGCGTGGAGACTGCCGCACGATTAGATCGAACGGTTCAAATCTGGACCATGACTTTGATCGCTTCCCGGTCGTTCATTGCCTTGTACCCGTCGGGCACGTGGTCGAGTGGAATGACCCGGTCGAAGACTCGCCCCGGGTCGATCCTGCCTTCGAGGACATCTGGCAGGAGCTCCTCAATGTACGCCCGGACCGGGGCTGGCCCCCCGCTGACTCTGAGGTTGTTGTAGAACGCGGGTTGCGAAGCGGGCATCGTCTCGTTCTGGGGAACACCCACCCGGCCGACGGCACCGCCGGGACGGGCGATGCTGATCGCGGTGAGCATCGACTGCTCCAGGCCGACGCACTCGAGGACGGAGTGGACACCAGAGCCGTCAGTGAGCTCACGCACCCGCTCGTTCGCCTCCTCACCTCGTTCGCTCACGACGTCTGTTGCGCCGAACTGCCTCGCCAGTGCGGTCCGCTCGGGATGGCGGCCCAAGATGATTATCCGCTCGGCGCCGAGGCGCCGCGCTGCGATCACGCCGCAAAGGCCCACCGCGCCGTCACCCACGACCGCCACTGTCTTCCCGGGGCCGACGTCGGCGGTGACGGCCGCATGGTGGCCGGTCCCCATCACGTCCGACAGGGTGAGCAGAGACAGCATCAGCGCATAGTCGTTTGCGTCTTGTCCGACGGGGAGCAAGAAGAAGTGTCCCGTCTGCCTGTGGGACACGAACTGCTTCTGCCTGGGCTCCCCCGACTTCAGCCGTACCGAAGAAACCTCCGTGTATGCAGGAGGTGTGAAGCCCCTCGGAACAAAAGGCGCAGGTACCGTCCGAGAACGCGAACGGCATGACCACGAGGTCACCGGCTTTCAGGGTGCGCACATCGGGTCCGACGGCCTCGACGACTCCAATGGCCTCGTGTCCCATTCGCTGGCCGGTCTCGCTGTGCTCAAGGGTCCTATACGGCCACAGGTCACTGCCGCAGATGCAGGCAAGGGTGACGGCGACGAGTGCGTCGGTTGACTCGATCAGGCCGGCATCAGGCACGGATTCGACACGAACGTCGCCGGCGCCGTACATGACAGTTGCGCGCATGGCGTTCCTCCTTTCTGGGACGCTCCTGCCCATCGGATGGGACGGGCCTCCGTGTCCAGGGAACCGACCCTGGGATGGATAGGAGACTCTGCCCGCAAGGTTACAGGGAGGGTCGAAAACCGTGTCGAGGACTAGCCAGGGCGCGCAGGCGCCGCCCGCCTGGGGCTGATCCGGTAGCCGAGAGGCAGCTGAGCGGGGGAGCGAAGAGACGACCCAGGTGCCGGTGTACGTCCGTACTCGATCACTAGGCCCCATACCTCATCCCCACCAGAAGGCGGCGGCTACTACTACGTACAGGCCGATCAGGCAGGCCCCTTCCAGCCAGGTGGACTCGCCGTCGAAGACCACGAAGACGGCCACCAGGGCGGAGAGGACCAGGGTGACCAGTAGCAGGGGCGAAAGGGCCAGAGTGAGAGCTGGCCCTCCGATCAGGGGGGAGGCCAGCACCAGCACCGGGATCAGCACCAGGGCGATCTGCAGGGGGCTCTGCAGGATGACCGACAGGGCGTAGTCGGCCTGGTTGCGGGCCGCCAGTTGCACCCCGACCACGTTCTCTACCGCGTTGCCGGCGATGGCCACGATGACCAGGCCGGCGAAAGCCTGGGAGATGTGCAGGGCGCCGATGGCTGGTCCCAGGGCGTGGACGAACCAGTCGGACACCAGGGCGGCCGCCGCGCTGGTGCCGGCCAGTCCGACGATGGCCAGACTGAAGGGGGTCGCCCGCCTTCCCTCGGGACCAGCCTCGGCGGGACCAGCCTCGGCGGGCGTCTTCGACTTCTCGCCGGCCGCCCGGCGCCCCAGCGAGGATGGCACCGACAGGATGAACACACCCAGGAGCACCACCGCGGCCACGAAGGACAGGGTGGTCTCGTGGTGGCTGGCCGGGGTGTGGAGGGCAGCGGTCAGGCTGGGTACCGCCAGGATGGCCACCGCCAGGACCAGCAGCAGGCCGATGCTCCGAGCCGCCTCGGCCGGGAAGCGCTGGGTGCCGTGGCGCACCCCCCCGACGAAGAAGGCCACTCCCAGGACCAGAACCACGTTGGCCAGGATGGACCCCACCAGGGTGGCCTGGACGACGCCGATCAGGCCGGCCCGCAGGGCGAAGATCGAAAAGAACAGCTCGGGCAGGTTCCCGAGGGCTGACTGCACCACGCCGGTGGCACCCGCGCCGAGGCGCTCGCTCAGGGCGTCCACGTAGCGTCCGACCAGGGCCGCCAGCAGCCCGAGGGCCACCCCTGAGACGAGGAAGGGCAGGACCCGCCCGGACGGCAGGAAGCGGGTGACCCCAGCGCCAATGGTGGCTGCGGTTGCCGCCCCGAGCAGCAGCCGGGGGCTGCCAGGGCGACGGCCACCAGCGTCCTCTCCGGCCGTCACCGGGGCACGGCCAGCGCCCCTGCCGTCCACCTCCGGCTTGGCTGGCACCGGAGCACCGCCCCTACCGCCGCCACCCGCACCGGCACCGGCACCGGCAACGCTGCCGCCGTTGCCGCCGTTGCCGCCGTCACCGGCACCGGCAACGTTGCCGCCGTTGCCGCCGTTGCCGCCGTCACCGGCACCGGCAACGTTGCCGCCGTTGCCGCCGTTGCCGCCGTTGCCGCTGGTCACGGTCGCCCAGGCCAGTTCTCGAGGCGGACCTGCTCGCCATGATCGGCCGGCTCGACTCCCAGCGCCTGGGCGTAGAACGACAGCTCCAGCTCCAAGGCCCGGGCGATGGTTTTGCCCTGCCGCCATCCGTGACCCTCGCCATCAAAGACGACGTGGGCGAAGGGGACGCCGGCTTGTCGGAGGGCGCCGGCCATCCGATCGGCTTGATCCGGTGGGACTATCGGGTCCTCTGAGCCCTGGAGAAGGAGTACCGGCGCATCGAGATCATTTAGGCGGTGAAGGGGCGAGCGCTCCACGTAGGCAGCCCGGCTATCGGGCAGGGGCCCCACCAGCCCGTCGAGGTACCGAGCCTCGAACTTGTGGGTGTCGCCGGCCAGGGACTCCAGGTCGAGCACCCCGTAGTGGCTGACCCCGGCGGCGAAGACCTTGCCACCGGCCAGGGCACCCAGCGCGGTCAGCCCTCCGGCACTGGCCCCTCGAACGACCATCCGTTGCCGGTCGGCCATGCCGGCGTCGGCCAGATAGGACGCCACGGCCAGGCAGTCCTCGACGTCGGCGGTGCCCCACTGGCCTCGCAGGGCCTGGCGGTACTCCCGGCCGTAGCCGGTGCTGCCCCGGTAGTCCACCCCGGCCACCGCGAAGCCTCGGCTGGTCCAGTGAGCCAGGCGGATGTCGAAGCCGGGGGAGGTAGCGCCGGTAGGGCCACCATGACAGATCACCACGAGCGGCGGGAGCTCGTCGTCGGCTGCGACCACCTCGGCGTTGGTGGGCGGCCAGTACACGCCGTGCACCCTTCCGGTGGCGGTGAGAACTTCCAAGGGTTGGGGTATCGGCGCCCAGCCGGGGTCCAGCCCGAGGTCGTCGGCCGGGCGGATCACCTCCACGCCCGAGCCGGCCGACCCGGCCGAGGCCCGCGGATCGACCACGACCACCGCCGTCCCGCCGGCCGCCGAGCCAGCCAGGCAGGCCACCCGATCCCCAAGGGCCCGCACGTCCCCGAGCACGGTGAGGTCAGCTGCCAGCAGCTCCAGCTTCCCGCTGTCCGGGTCGAGCAGGCACAGGTGATCGGAGCCGGCGATTGACCAGCGGCAGGCCAGCCGGCCGTCGGGAAGGGCGGCCAGGTCGGAGAGGCCCAGCGACCATGGGGGTCGGGCCATCTCCGCCTCGAGCTCGACCAGGGGGGCGGCTTCGTTCCGGCGCCAGACGGTCCACCACCCGGTGCGGTCGGAGACGAAATACAGCTGGTCGCCGCTCACCGACCAGGTTGGCTGCAGCACTGACTCGCCCCGGTCCACCCCGCCGGCCACCAGCTCGGCGTCGCCGACCTGCGGACCGCCGCGGCCCGCCGAGAAGGTCCCCACCCACAGCGATGTCGAGTCCCACGGCATGTCGGGGTGGGCCCAGGACAGCCAGGCCAGGCGCCGCCCGTCCGGGCTGAGCCGCGGCGCAGCCACGAAATCCGGCCCGCTCACCACCACCACCTGCTCCCCCTTCCCGTCGCTGGGCACCGCCACCAGCTGGTTGACCACCCCGGACGAGTCATGGGTCTCTCGTACGCAGATGACCCAACGCCCGTCGGGGACCACGCACCCGTCGGCGTAGCGGACTGACCTCGCCGAGGCAGGCTCGGGAGTGATGGGCACTGGGTCGCATCCCGGCTCCTGGCGCCACAGGCGCTGGTCGGCCTGGTTGGAGAACACCACCGCCTCCCCGTCCAACACGTAGGCCCCCCCGCCGTACTCGTGGACCAGGGTGCGCACCGAGAACCCCGGAGGGGTGACGTCGACGACCGCTCCGTCGGGACTCCGCCTGACCGCCGCCACCCGGCCACCCTCGGTCGGGCGGGTCTCCAGCCACCACAGGTCCGAGCCGGACACGGTCAGGTTCGACAACCTGGTCCCACCGGCCGCCGTCATCTGCGAGCTGATGGGTGACGGCCAGGCCCCGTAGGGCACTACCGGTCGAGACGCAGCGCCCATGGGCCGCCAGTGTCGCGCCGCTGGGCCGGCGGGGTCGACCGGGCGCCCGCCAGTGTCGCGCCGCTGGGCCGGTGAGGTCGACCGGGCGCCCGCCGGCGGGGTCGACCGGGCGCCCGCCATTGTCGGACAGCCGGGTCGATGGGTGGATCAGGCCGGCCAGCAGCTAGCCTCCGATACTCGCCCCGAGGCTCGGGGGACCGCTTTGGGAGCGCACGTGAACCTGGTCGACATCGTCCTGATCGTCCTGCTGATCGCCTCGGCCATTCACGGGCTCAAGCTGGGGGCCGCCGTGCAGGTGATGTCCTTCGGCGGGTTCTGGCTGGGCCTGCTACTGGGCGCCGTCCTGGCTCCCTTTGCGGCCGGGTTGGTGTCGTCCGCGTTTGGCAAGGCCCTGGTGTCACTGCTGGTGCTGTTCGGCTTTGCCGCCCTGCTGGGAGGGGGCGGCCGTCAGATTGGGATGCGAGCCTTGAGGGCCTTGACCCGGGCCCGGCTGGGCAGGGCGGACTCCGGCGCCGGGGCGGTGATCGCGGTGATCGCCTCCCTGTTGGTGGCCTGGCTGGTGGGCAGCATGCTCATCACCGGGGGTGACCGGGGCCTGAGCACCCAGATCGAGGGGTCGGCCATCCTGAGCACCGTCGACAATGCGCTCCCCCCGGCACCATCGGTCTTCTCCCGCATCCAGCGCCTCATCAGCACAGCCGGCTTCCCCCAGGTCTTCGCCGGCTTCGCCCCCATCACCGCCGGCCCGGTGATCCTGCCCACCGCCCCCGCCCTGCGGGCTGCGGTAGTGGCGGCCGGCAACTCGACGGTGAAGGTCGAGGGGCAGGGGTGCGGCCAGATCCAGGAGGGCTCGGGCTTCGTGGTGGGCCCCCACCTGGTGGTCACCAACGCCCACGTGGTGGCGCGCATCGCCAACCCGGTGGTCATCGACGGGGCCGGCCGCCATGCCAGCGTGGCCGTCCTGTTCGACCCCGGCTTCGACCTGTCGATTCTGCGGGTCAACACCCTCTCGGACCGCCCCCTTCGCCTCGACCCGGCACTGGTGCCCCGGGGGACGCAAGGAGCAGTCCTCGGCTACCCGGAGGGTGGCCCCTTCAATGCCCAGCCGGCCGGCATCCGCTCCGAATTCAACGCCACCGGTCGGGACATCTACGGACAGAACCTGATCACCCGGGCCGTCTACGAGTTGCAGGCCCTGGTGCTGCCGGGCAACTCGGGTGGGCCCCTGGTCGAGCCCAACGGGGAGGTCCTGGGCGTGGTCTTCTCCCGGTCGGTGGTCACTCCCGACGTCGGCTACGCCCTGGCCTCGCCCCACGTGGCCGCCCTGGTGGCCCAGGCCGAGGCGAACAACACTCCCAGCGGCACCGGCGCCTGCGCCGCCGGCTAGCCGCCAGCCGCCGACCCGCCAGCCGCCGACCCGCCAGCCGCCGACCCGCCAGCCGCCGACCCCGTCCGCTGATCCCATCGAAAGGGAGCACCGCCTTGCGCATCGAGGACTACGCCGTCATCGGGGACACCCACACCGCCGCCCTGGTGGGTCGGGACGGGTCCATCGACTGGCTGTGCCTGCCCCGCTTCGACTCCCCGGCCTGCTTCGCCAGGTTGCTGGGCAACGAGGCCAACGGCTACTGGAGGCTGAGCCCGGCCGGACCGGTCAAGGCCTGCCGACGCCGCTACCGGGAGAACAGCCTGGTGCTGGAGACCGAGCTGGATACCGACGAGGGCACCGTCCGCCTGGTCGACTGCATGCCGCTGCGCCAGAGGTACCCCGAGGTGGCTCGCATGGTCGAGGGGGTCACCGGCACGGTGCCCATGCGCATGGAGCTGGCCGTGCGCTACGACTACGGCTCGGTGGTGCCCTGGGTACGCCGCCTGGACGGCATGACCACCCTGGTGGCCGGCCCCGAGGCTCTCTGCCTGTGGTCGCCGGTAAAGACCCACGGAGAGACCTGTGGGACGACGGGTGGCCAGACCGCCACCGGGCCCGTCGACCAGAGTGGCGGGGTCATGGCCACGTCGGCCGACTTCAGCGTCTCCCCCGGCCAGCAGGTGCCGTTCATGCTGGCGTGGTACCCCTCCCACGAGGACTTGCCGAGACCCATCGACGGGCGATACATCATCGAGGACACCGACCGCTGGTGGCGGGACTGGTCGGGCCGGTGCACCTACCAGGGCCAGTGGCGCGACGCCGTGCAGCGCTCGCTGATCACCCTCAAGGCGCTCACCTACGCGCCCACCGGGGGCATCGTGGCCGCCGCCACCACCTCGCTGCCCGAGGCCCTGGGGGGGGTTCGCAACTGGGACTACCGCTACTGCTGGCTGCGCGACGCCACCCTCACCCTCAATGCCTTGATGGTGGCCGGCTACGACGACGAGGCAGCGGCCTGGAGGGACTGGCTGCTGCGGGCGGTGGCCGGCGACCCGTCCGAGCTGCAGATCATGTACGGCCCGGCCGGGGAGCGCCGCCTGGACGAGTGGGAGGTGCCCTGGCTGGCCGGCTATGGGGGGGCCAAGCCGGTCCGGGTGGGGAACGCGGCATCCGGGCAGTACCAGCTGGATGTCTACGGGGAGGTGATGGACGCCCTGAACCTGGCCCGCCAGGTGGGCATCGACCCCGGGGGGCCGGCCTGGGACCTGCAGCGGGTGCTGGTTGAGTTCCTGGAGACGGGCTGGCGGGAACCGGACGACGGCATCTGGGAGGTGCGCGGCCCACGGCGCCATTTCACCCACTCCAAGGTCATGGCCTGGGTGGCCCTCGATCGGGCGGTGCGGGGGATCGAGCAGTTTGGCCTGGACGGCCCGGCGGACAAGTGGCGGGCCCTGCGCCAGGAGATCCACGACGAGGTGTGCCTCAAGGGTTGGGACGCCGAGCGGGGCACCTTCACCCAGTACTACGGCTCCAAGGCCCTCGACGCCAGCCTGCTCATGATCCCCCTGGTGGGCTTCCTGGAGCCCCACGACCAGCGGGTGCGGGGCACGGTGGAGGCCATCGAGGCCGACCTGTGCCGGGACGGCTTCGTGCTGCGCTACGACCCGGAGGCAGGTGACGACGTGGACGGCCTGCCCGGGCGGGAGGGCGCCTTCCTGGCCTGCTCGTTCTGGCTGGCCGACAACCTGGCCATGATCGGCCGGCGCCAGGACGCCCTAGACTTGTTCGAGCGGCTGCTGGGACTGCGCAACGACGTGGGCCTGCTGGCCGAGGAGTACGATGCCACCGCCGGGCGCCTGGTCGGCAACTTCCCGCAGGCCTTCTCCCACATCTCTCTGGTGAACAGCGCACGCAACCTGAGCCAGGGGCCGCGCCAGGGCGGGAGTGGGCGATGAGGGGTGCGGCGGTAGCGGTCATTTTTCGAAAAATGCCTTGGTACGGCAATAGGAGCACGGCCACTTGCTAGAAGCGCGGTTGCTGGACGTGGAGGTCGGGGGGCGCCTGGTGGTGGCGCGGGCGTCGTTCAGCGTGCGGGCCGGCGACAAGGTGGGCCTGGTGGGGCGCAACGGGGCCGGCAAGACCAGCCTGTTGGAGGTGCTGGGGGGCGGGGCGGCCCCGGCCGGTGGGCGGATCGTGCGCCAGGGGGCACTGGGCTACCTGTCCCAGGCGCCGCCGGCCAGGGGGGCGGGGGTGGAGGCCACCGCCCTGTCCCACGTGTTGTCCGGGCGGGGTCTGGACGAGGCCGGCCAGAGGCTGGAGAAGCTGCTCCTGGTGGTGGAGGAGGATCCGTCGGAGGCCAACGTGGCCCGGTTCGGGCTGGCCGAGGAGGCCTACCGCGGCGACGGCGGGTACCAGGCCGAGGCCGACGTGGCCCGGATCACCGCCGGGCTGGGGCTGGCCACCGGGCGGGTGCGGGGACCGCTGCTGGGGCTGTCGGGGGGGGAGCGGCGCCGGGTGGAGTTGGCCCGCATCTTGTTCTCGGGCAGCGACATGTTGCTGCTGGACGAGCCCACCAACCACCTCGACGCCGACGCCAAGGCGTGGCTGATGACCTTCCTGGCCTCCTACCGGGGGGCGCTGGTGGTGGTGAGCCACGACCTGGACCTGCTGGACGAGGCCATCACCCGGGTCTTGCACCTGGACCGGGAGGCGGTCGAGGGCGAGGGGGCCATCGTCGAGTACCGGGGCAGCTACTCGCAGTACCTGGCCGCCCGGCGGGCCGACGAGCAGCGTCAGTCCTCCCTGGCCCAGCGCCAGGCGGCCGAGATCACCCGATTGTCGGCCCAGGCCGACGGCATGCGCCACCAGTCAGCCAAGCGGGCCAGAGTGGCCAAGAGCATCGACCACCGGGTGGAGCGCCTTCGGGGGGCGGCGGTGGTCGGGCCAACGCGACGTCGGGCGGCGGCATTTGGCTTTCCGGCGCCCCCCAAGGCGGGACGGGTGGTGCTGGAGGTGGCCGGCCTGGCCAAGGCCTTCGGTGGGCCGCCAGTGCTGGCCGGGGTCGAGGTGGCCGTCGAGCGGGGCCAGCGTCTGTTGGTGATGGGCCTCAACGGGGCGGGCAAGACCACCTTGTTGCGCATCCTGGCCGGGGTGAGCTCGGCCGACTCAGGGACGTTCCGGCTGGGGTCGGGGGTGTCGGTCGGCTACTACGCCCAGGAGCACGACGGGCTGGTCCCAGAGGCCAGTGCCATCGACCACCTGCGGGAGCGATCGGGTGCTTCCGAGCAGGAGTCGCGGGCCCTGCTGGGCATGTTCGGGCTGTCCGGGGCGGTCGCTCTGCAGGAGGCGGGGACCATGTCGGGCGGGGAGAAGACCAAGCTGGCGCTGGCCCAACTGGTGGCCGGGCGCCACAACCTGTTGCTGCTGGACGAGCCGACCAACAACCTGGACCCCGGTGCCCGAGAGGCAGTGGCCGTCTCGCTGGCCGCCTGGCCGGGGTCGATGGTGGTTGTCAGCCACGACGTCGACTTCGTGAGGGCGCTGGAGCCGGACCTGGCCCTGGTGCTGCCGGACAACACGGTGGACCGCTGGAGCGACGACCTGGCCGACCTGGTGGCCCTGGCCTAGGTTCCTGGCTTCGGTGTCCGTGGTCACCACCATTGGCGAGGGGGTTCGCCAGATAGACACGCTCCTTGGCGGGTGGGAGGCGATGACGGCCGGCTACCTGGTGGAGGGGCCGGCGCCGGTGCTGGTGGAGACGGGTGCGCGTAGCTCGGTGCCAGTGCTGCTGTCCGCCCTGGCCTCGCTGGGTCTGGGGGCCGACGACCTGGCCGGGGTGGTGGTGACCCACATCCACCTGGACCATGCCGGCGGGGTGGGCGACGTGGCCCGGGCCTTCCCCCGGGCCACGGTGTACGTGCACCCGGCGGGTGCCCGTCACCTGGCCGACCCGGTACGGCTGATCGACTCGGCGGCCCGGGTCTACGGTCCCCTGCTGGACTCGCTCTACGGCCGCCTGGAGGCCACGCCGGCTTCACGCCTGCGGGCGCTGGCCGACGGGGACGAGATCGTGGTGGGCGCCGGCCGGGTGCTCACCGCCATCCACTCGCCGGGGCACGCCCAGCACCACCTGGGGCTGCACGACTCGGTCACCGGCGTGCTGTTCGCGGGCGACGCGGTGGGGGTGCGCCTGCCCGATGTGGGGGTGCTGCGGCCGGCCACGCCTCCGCCGGACTTCGACCTGGACCAGGCCGTTGGGTCGCTGCACCGTTTCGCTGAGCGGCAGCCTTGCGGCCTGGCGTTGGCTCACTACGGGTTGCTGGGCGACCCGGCCGGCCTGCTGGCCGAGGCCGAGGAGACGCTGCGGGCGTGGGCCGGGGAGGCCATGCGGGCCTCGAGGGCGGGGGAGGACGTCGCGGCCGCACTGGAGCGGGCCTTCGGTGGGTCGGCCTCCGGGCGCGGGGTGCCTGGGTCCGGGGTGCCTGGGTCCGGGGTGCCTGGGTCCGGGGTGCCCGGGTCCGGGTCCGGGGTGCCTGGCTCCGGTGGTCAGCCGGCAGGGTGGGAGAGGCTGGAGGTGCTCAACGGGTTCCACTCCAACGCCGCCGGGCTGCGACGCTGGCTGGAGACCCGTGACCGCCCTACGGAGCCGCAGTGACCGCCCCTGTCAGCCCGTCTGGCTCGTTACCGGCTCGGCCTGCCAGGATGACGGCCATGTCCAGGAGCGTTCCTATCCGCTGGCGCTTGCCGCTGGTCCTGGCCGGTGTGGGACTGGCTGGGGCCTGCACTCCCCTCAACCTGCCGGTGTCCTCCCCCAGCCCGGCTGGTACACGGCCGCCCGCGGGCGCCATGGCCACCGTGCTCCTCGAGAAGATCAGCTTCGATCCGTCCACCGTCACCATTCACACCGGCCAGACGGTCGAATGGGTCTGGAAGGACGCCCCCGTACCCCACAACGTGACGTTTTCGGACTTCCACAGCGCCACCATCACCAACGGCACCTACTTTCACACCTTCAACCAGCCGGGGACCTACACCTACACCTGCACCCTGCACCGCCAGATGGTTGGGAGGATCATCGTCAGGTAAGCGGGGGCTGGGTCGGTGTCGGCGGCCCCGGGTTCTCGGTCTGTGATGCATTTTGTGTCAATAACAGCACAAAATGCATCACAGACCAGTGATCTGCCTCCGTGAACGCCGGCACTGGCTCGGCCAGCCTCAGAGCACCCGGAGGGCAGCGTCGGGGTCACGCTCGCGTCGGGTCAGGGCCCTAAGGACGGCCAGGGAGCCGTGCCGGGCCCGAGCGATGGCCACCAGGACCTCGATGGCTGTCCCCAGGGCCACTTCGGGAATCGCCGGCGTTGGCAGGCCGACGCTCAGCGCCAGATCATCGAGGTGGACGGTTATCTCGATGAGGCGCGTCCGCAGGTACTGGTCGAGGAACATGATCCGCCCGTTGAACACCGCCACCCGGCGGTCAGGGTGCTCTACCGGGAGACGTTCCCGCAGCGACTGGAGGCAGTGTGTCACCTCGGCCATCAGGGCAGGGTGGCCCCCGGCGGCGGACTCCGCCGCTCGCTGGCGGACGCCGACATTGAGGGCTGAGCCCAGGTCATCCACGCCCACCAGCCCGGCGTAGTACTCGACGGCGGTCAGGCACGGAGCGTCAATCGGCGGTGACTCGGCCGCCAGGTATGTCTCCACCTGGAGCACCGACCGCCCGAGGTGGCCGGCCAGGGCCCCCACTGTCATCTGCGGGAGGGCGCTGGGCCGGTCCCACCGCGAGGCCACCCGAGGGTTGGCCAGGAGGTTGACCACCTGGTTGGCTGCCTCGACATAGCTGTCCTTTACTGGCAATTGGCGGCTCCTGCGTTCAGATCAAGAGTGCTGGAAGAGCTGATTGGCGGAGAGGGTGGGATTCGAACCCACGGTCGGTTGCCCGACACACGATTTCCAGTCGTGCCGATTCGGCCGCTCTCGCACCCCTCCGGGCATCCCAGGGTATCCTTTGGGAAAGGTCCGGCGTCTCGTGCGACGGCTGGGACCTGCGCAACGGCATCCCCGTGAACCGAGTCAGGGCCGGAAGGCAGCAGCTCTCAGCGGGAGAGTCCGTGTGCCGCAGCCAGCCTGGCCGTCGCACCGGGCGCCGGGCTTGTGCGTTCCACGGCCGAGCGGCCGAGCGGCCGAGCGGCCGAGCGGCCGAGCGGCCGAGCCGCCGAGCCGGGTCGGCGTAGCCGGGGGGTAGTGGGTGCAGAACGGCGACGGTTGGCCTTAACCGGGGCTCTGCGGTCGGCACCAGCCGGAGAAACTAGAGTGGGGAGCCGTGGCTGACCAGCCCCCCCGGCCCCACCAGTCCCTGTACCGGCGCTACCGCCCCCAGCGCTTCGACGAGGTGAGGGGCCAGGCCCACGTCGCCCTCGCCCTGCGAAACGCAGTGCGCGATTCCCAAGTGGGTCATGCTTACCTTTTCAGTGGCCCACGGGGGACGGGCAAGACCTCGACCGCCCGCATCCTGGCCAAGGCCCTCAACTGCGCTTCAACGCTGGATGGTGAGCCCTGCGGGATCTGTACCTCGTGCGTGGAGGTGACCCAGGGCAGCTCCATGGATGTTCACGAGCTCGACGCGGCCTCCAACAATGGGGTGGATGCCATGCGGGAGCTGGTGTCGCGGGCCGCTTTGGGAACTCCTGGGCGCTGGAAGCTCTACATCGTGGACGAGGTCCACATGCTGTCGGCGCCCGCCTCCAACGCCATGCTCAAGACCCTGGAGGAACCTCCAGGCCACGTGATCTTCGTCCTGGCCACTACCGACCCACACAAGGTGCTGCCGACCGTGCGTAGCCGGACCCAGCACTTCGAGTTCCACCTGCTGCCCGGTCCGCTGCTGGTCGAGCTGCTGGTTCATGTCGAGGCCGACGCCGGGCTGGAGCTGGCTTCCGGTGCCATAGACCTGGCCGTGCGAAGGGGAAATGGGTCAGCCCGCGATGCCCTGTCGGCCCTGGACCAGATGGTCGCCGTTGGGGTGGCGGGTATGGCGGCCCTCGACGACTCAGCGGCCATGATCGACGAGGTGGTGGAGGCCATGTGCGAGCGGGACACGGGTCGTGCTCTGGCGGCGCTGGCCAAGTGCTCAGGCGCCGGGCGGGAGCCCCAGCAGCTGACCGCCGAGCTGCTCGAACATCTGCGCCAGGGCTTTCTCGCCACCCTGGCCCCAGGCCTGGTGGCCCTGCCTGAGGCGGCCCGGGCCCGTGTTGCCGACCAGGCCCACCGGCTGGGCCGGCCCGGGGTGGTGCGGGCCATGGAGCTGCTGGGGCAGGCCCAGATCGACATGAGAGAGGCGCTTGACGCCCGTATCGGCCTGGAAGTGGCCGTGGTCCGACTAACCAGCCCGGAGGCTGACGCCTCCCCCGCCGCCCTGCTCGACCGGGTCGAGCGCCTGGAACGGCGCCTGGCCGAGCTGGAGGAGGGGCACCCGGCATCAGGCCGCCCGACATCCGGAGCACCGACAGCGGTGGCCGGAAGCGGGACGGCCAGAGCTGCCCTGGGCGCCCTGCGCCAGCAACGGGCCCCGGCGTCGCCCAGCGCCCGAGCGACTCCCGGGACCTCGATGCCCGTGCCCCAGCCGGGTGCGGCCGTCCAGCCGGGTGCGACTGGCCATGCGGGTGCGGCTGGCCACGCGGGTGCGGCTGCCCAGCCCGTTCGGACGGCTCCGTCGGGTGCCCCCCATGGCGCCCCTCCGAGCCGCGATGACCTGGTGAAGGCTTGGGGCGACAAGGTGCTGGCCGAGCTCAAGGGCCGCGCCCGAGCCCTCTATCGGGCCGGCCGTTTCGTCTCGGCCGATGGGACGACCGCCGTGTTCGCCCTCCCCGACGAGGTACATCGTTCCTACTGTGAGGTTTGCCGGGAGGAGGTGGAGGCAGCTCTGGGGGCCCACTTCAGCCTGCCCCTGACGCTGCGCCTGGTGGCCGAGGGCAATGAGGGTGACTCCTTCGCGCTGCCTGGGAGCGACCCCGGCATGACGTCGGCGTCCGGCCAGGGCGTGGGCCTGGGCCCGATCGGTGATGACCGGGCCGGGATGGGTGACTCCCCAGCTCGGGTAATGTCGGTGGAGGATCGCCTGCTCCGGGCGTTCCCCGGCGCCGAGGAAGTGTGAGAGCTGTGTCGACCAATGAGTCAGGGCCGACCAATGAGTCAAGCCCCGCCAACGAGTCAAGCCCTGCCAGCGAGACGCCCGAGTACCTCGGGTCAATCCTGCATCCAGAGCAGCCCGGATGGGGTGATCAGGGGGAGTCGTCCGAGCAGGGGGAGCCATCCGAGCAGGTGGACCTGGCCGCGTTGATGGGCCAAGTGGCTGAGATGCAACAGAGCCTGGCCGAGGCCCAGGCCAGCGCGGCGGCCAAGGAGGTCGAGGGCGTCTCCGGCGGCGGTGCCGTCCGGGTCACTACTACCGGTGCCATGGAGTTTCGTTCGGTGAGCATTGACCCTGCGGCGGTCGACCCCGGCGATGTGACCATGCTGGAGGACCTGGTCCTGGCGGCCGTCCACGACGCGGTGGCCAAGGTGGGCGAGCTCAACCGCCAGGTGCTGGGCCCCCTGGGCCTGGGCGGCCCGGACAGCCCCATGGGCCTCTAGGCCATCCTCGCCGCCAGCTGACCAAGCGTGTACACCCGAGCGGTCCAGGAGCTGGTCGATGAGCTGGGCCGCCTCCCGGGCATAGGCCCCAAGTCCGCCCAGCGCATCGCCTTCCACCTCCTCATGGTGGCCAAGGAGGACGCTCTGCGCCTGGCTCGGGTCATCACCGAGGCCCGGCAACGGGTCTCGTTCTGCGGGCGTTGCTTCAACGTGGCTGAGGGTGAGTTGTGCGAGGTGTGCTCCGACGCACGTCGCGACCCATCCGTGATCTGCGTGGTGGAGGAGCCGCGCGACATTGCGGCCGTGGAGAAGACGCGTGAGTATCGTGGCCTTTACCACGTCCTTCAGGGTTCCCTCAATCCAATTGAGGGAACCGGTCCTGATCAGCTCCGGGTACGGGAGCTACTGGGGCGCCTTGGGGGAGAAGTCGTGACCGAGATCATCTTGTGCACCAATCCCAACCTGGAGGGAGAGACAACCGCCATGTACCTGGCCCGGCTGCTCAAACCCCTGGGGGTCAAAGTCACCCGCATCGCCAGTGGCCTGCCGGTGGGTGGTGACCTCGAGTACGCCGACGAGCTGACCCTCGGGCGGGCGCTGGAGGGTCGTCGGGAGGTCGATGCCTGATCGTGCGGTGAGGGTGTACTTGGTGGACGGTACCTATGAGCTGTTCCGCCACCATTTCGGTCAGCCATCTCACCTGGACATCGACGGGAAGGAGGTGGCCGCGGTACGCGGGGTGGTGGCTTCGGTCCTTACCTTGCTGGAGGAGGGTGTCACCCATATCGGGGTGGCCACCGACCACGTCATCGAGTCGTTCCGCAACCGCCTGTGGCCCGGCTACAAGACCGGGGCTGGGGTGGCTCCCGAGCTGCTGGACCAGTTCCCCCTGTTGGAAGAGGCACTGGGCGCCCTGGGCGTGGTGGTCTGGCCCATGGTGGACCTGGAGGCGGATGACGCCCTGGCCTCGGCGGCAGTGGTGGCGGCCGAAGACCGCGCCGTGGGCCAGGTGCTGGTGTGCACGCCGGACAAGGATCTCGCCCAGTGCGTGTCCGGCCGCCGGGTGGTGCAGCTGGACCGGCGTCGTCGGGCGGACGGCACCGGCCCGTTGACGGTGGACGAGGATGGCGTGCGAGCCCGTTATGGCGTGGCCCCGGAATCGATACCGGACTGGCTGGCGCTGGTGGGCGACTCGGCTGACGGCTTTCCAGGCCTGCCTGGTTGGGGCGCCAAGTCGGCGTCGGCCGTGCTTGGTCGCTATGGTCATCTGGAGGCGGTGCCGGATGCTCCCGGCCAGTGGGAACTGACCCTGCGCAGCGCCCCGGCGTTGGCCGCCACCCTGGCTGAGCAGCGGGAGCTGGCCATGCTGTTTCGGGACCTGGCCACCCTGAGGATCGACCGCTCCCTGGTGAGCGAGGTCGGCGAGCTGGAGTGGGGGGGTGCCGGGCCGGCCTTTGCAGAGGTCTGCCGGCGCCTCCGGGCGCCCGGACTGGGCCAGCGGGCCGAGGTGGTGGCCGCCGGTCGACCGTGCTGACCGCCCTAATTTGACCGTGTCCCTGAGATCCCGGGTTTGTGCCGGCCGGCCGCGAGGGTAAACGACCAGGCGTGGCGGCCATGCGCAACGTTCCACGGGTAGTTGTAATCGGTGCCGGCTTCGGCGGGCTGTCGGCCGCTCGACACCTCGGTCGGGCTCCGGTGGAGGTGGTTGTGGTCGACCGGACGAACCACCATCTGTTCCAGCCGCTCCTCTATCAGGTAGCTACGGGGATCCTGTCCTCGGGGGAGATCGCCCCATCGATTCGCTCCATTTTTCGCCGGCAGCGCAGTACCTCGATCACCTTGGGCAAGGTGACAGCCGTGGATGTGGCTGGGCACCAAGTCGAGGTCTGCGGCGCCGACGGCGAGAGCAAACGACTCGGGTACGACTACCTCATTGTGGCGGCCGGGGCCCACGACAGCTATTTCGGCCACCATGAGTGGGCCCGTCACCTGTTCCCGATGAAGACCCTGGCTCAGGCGGTGGCCCTGCGGGAGCAGATCCTCACCGCCTTTGAGCGGGCCGCAGAGACCGCCGATCGGGAGAAGCAACGTCGGTGGACGACCTTTGTCATTGTCGGAGGTGGCCCCACCGGTGTGGAGCTGGCGGGACAGCTGGCCACGGTGGCGGTCCAAATCCAGCGAGAGTTCCGCCTGATCGACAGCGAACAGGCTCGGGTCGTGCTGGTGGAGGGTGGTGGGGAGTTGTTAGCGTCCTTCGCCGAGCCGCTCCGGCACCACGCCCGCAAGAAGCTGGCCGCCATGGGCGTGGAAATCCGGCTGGGCACCATGGCGGTGAACGTGGACGACGATGGCATCGACATCCACACTGCGGCGAAGGGCAACGACGGGCGCGGGCCCGAGCGCATCGCGGCTGGAACGGTCATTTGGGCTGCGGGTGTGGAAGCATCGCCACTGGGCCGATTGCTGGGGGACCTGACCGGCGCCGAGGTCGACCACAAGGGTCGGGTACGGGTCGGCCCGGACTGCAGCTTGCCCGGGCACCCGGAGGTCTTTTGCATCGGCGACCTGGCTGCCCTGAATGACCTGCCTGGCCTGTGCGAACCGGCCATGCAGGAAGGCCGCTACGTGGCCAAGCTGATCCGCCGCCGGCTGGCGGGACAGGCGCCCCTGGGGCCGTTCCGCTATCGGGACCTGGGAACCATGGCGGCGATCTCACCTGGTGACGCCATCGCCCAGGCGTTCGGGCTACGGCTGTCCGGTCTGCCGGCCAAGGTGGCTTGGGCCCTCGTGCACATCGCCTTCCTGGTCGGCTGGGGGAACCGGCTCGGCGTCCTGTCTCGCTGGGCTCATGACATCGTGACCGGCAACCGTTCTGAGCGGGTGCTCCTGGAAGGTGTCGGTGAGGGCGGAGTAGTTGTCAGGCGGTCGGAAGGTTGAGATCCACCTTGATGTCGACGTCGTCGCGCATCTTGATGGCGCCCATCATGGCCGAGTAGGGCTTGAGGCCAAAGTCCGTCTGCTTGACGTTGACCTCGGCGGCCACCTTGCCGCCGTCCTGCACGGTCGCCTTCATGGTCACCGGACGGGTCTGGCCGGAAATGGTCAGATCGCCGACGATCGAAAGATTGGGAGCCTGCCCCTCCACCGCCGTGGACTTGAAGCTGATCTCGGGGTGCTTTTGGGTTTGGAGGACCTTCTCGCTGGCGTTCTTGCGGATGTCACCGCGGTCCTTGTCGCTCAGCGGCTTGATGCCACCCTTGGCCTCGAGGATCTCGAAGGAGTCAGGATCAACGGTTACCGACACCCCGCAAGCCGCCGGATTGGCCGGGTCCAGATCGGCCGTGCCACTCCAGCGGGTCGCCTCCATGACCAGGTCATGGGCGGCCTTGGCCCCCATCCCCGCTCGATAGGTATGAATTGTAAGCTTCCCGTTGTCGGGGCCGATGGGATGGTTGCCGCTCTTTATGGCCATGGGCGACGATCCTAACCCAGGGCGGTCTGCCAGCGGGAGTGGGGTTGGCCAGCCCAGTTGGGGCCAGGTCGGGCCAGGGCGTCGGACAGCAAGTCGAGGTACCTGGGCCGACTGAGCTCCACCGCCCCCAAGCTGGTCAGGTGGGGCGTGTTCCACTGGACGTCGAGGAGGGATGCGCCCCCGGCGCTCAGCAACTCCACCAGGCGGACCAGGGCCACCTTGGAGGCGTCCGGGCGATGATGGAACATGGATTCCCCAGCGAACAATCCCCCCATGGCCAGTCCGTAGAGACCGCCAACCAACTGGTCCCGGGCATGGGCGTCCGGCGCGGCAGCCCATGACTCCACGCTGTGAGCCCAGCCCAGGTGGTGCAGGTGGACGTACGCCTCGGCCACCTCAGGCGTGATCCAGCCTCCGGACCGATGCGGGTCGGCGCAGGCCTCCACCACCGCCTCGAAGGCGGTGTCCACCCTCACCTCGAAGCGGCGGATGGACCGGGCCAGTGACCGAGTCACCCTCACGCCGTCGAGCGGCAGGATCGCCCTGGGGTCGGGTGACCACCAGGCGAGGGCACTACCTCCTTGGGGATGTGGTACTGGCATGGGGAAGACACCACTGCGGTAGGCAGCCAACAGGGTGCCTGGTTGAAGATCGGCCCCCACGCCGACCAGGTCGGGCTCGGACGGTTCGGGGCCGCCCAGCGGGACACGAAATCCCCACGCCGAAGGCGGCGGCTCAGTCGGCCCAACCGGCTCAGTCGGCCCAGCCGGCGGCGGCAGCGGCCCAGCCGGCGGCGGCTCAGTCGGCACAGCCCGAGTCTCGCTTGTAGCCTGCCTGACATGGCGGAGCATCGCATGGCCCAACGCCTCCAGGGCCTGCAGGAGCGCCGCGCCCAGGCCCTACGAGCCGGCTCACCGCGAGCCGTCGAGCGCCAGCAGTCCAAGGGCAAGTTGTCGGCGCGGGAGCGGATTGCCTACCTGGTCGACGAGGGGTCCTTTCAGGAACTGGACATGCTGGCCCGCCACCGAGCCCATGGAATGGGCCTGGATGAGGCCCGTCCCTACACCGACGGGGTGGTAACCGGCTTCGGAACCATTGACGGACGCCGGGTGTGTGTCTTCAGCCAGGACGCCACCGTCTTTGGCGGCTCCCTGGGAGAGGTCCACGGAGAGAAGATCCACAAGATCATGGATCTTGCCGCTTCCATCGGCGTGCCCCTGATCGGCCTCAACGACGGCGGCGGGGCCCGGGTCCAGGAGGGGGTGGTCGGCCTCAACGCCTACGGCGGGATCTTTCGACGCAACGTGTCGGCTTCGGGTGTCATTCCCCAGATCAGCGTGGTGCTCGGGCCGTGTGCTGGGGGCGCCGTCTACAGCCCGGCCATGACCGACTTCATCTTCATGGTCCGAGAGACCAGTCAGCTGTTCATCACCGGTCCGGACGTGGTGAAAACGGTCACCGGGGAGGACGTTACCCTCGAGCAGCTGGGGGGGGCCATGACCCATGCCAGCCGGTCGGGGCTGGCCACCTTCGTGGCTCCTGACGAGAAGTCCTGCCTGGACGAGGTGCGCCAGCTGCTGGGGTTCCTGCCCACCAACAACCTGGAGGAGCCACCGTCGGTGCTGCCGGACGACGACGCCGACCGCGCCACTCCGGAGCTGGCTGCGTTGATGCCGTCCACGTCCAACCAACCCTATGACATGAAGGCGGTGGTCACCGCGGTGGTCGACGACGGTGAGTACCTCGAGTACTTTCGCCACTGGGCCATGAACCTCACCTGCGGGTTTGCCCGACTCAACGGAGCGGTGGTGGGGATCGTGGGCAACCAACCCCAGGTGCTGGCGGGCGTGCTGGACATCGACTCGGCTGAGAAGGGCGCCCGGTTCGTGCGCACCTGCGACGCCTTCAACATCCCCGTGGTCACCTTCGTCGACGTGCCCGGATACATGCCCGGCACCGACCAGGAGTACGGGGGCATCATTCGCCACGGGGCCAAGCTGGTCTACGCCTACTGCGAGGCTACGGTGCCCCTCATCCAGGTGATCACCCGCAAGGCCTATGGGGGGGCCTACATCGTCATGAGCTCCAAGTCGATCGGGGCCGACCTGTCCTACGCCTGGCCATCGGCCGAGCTGGCCGTCATGGGCCCCCAGGGCGCGGTGGAGATCGTCTACCGGCGGGAGCTGGCCGAGGCAGCCGACCGAGGCACCCGGCGGGCCGATCTGGTAGAGGAGTACACCGAGCGGTACGCCAACCCCTATGTGGCCGCCGAGCGGGGCTTCGTGGACGACGTCATCGACCCGGCCGACACCCGGCGGGTGCTGATCCGCAGCCTGGAGATGCTGGCCACCAAGCGGGAAGACTTGGTCAAGCGCAAGCACGGGAACATCCCGCTGTGAGCGTTGGCCGCCTCGGGGGCACGACCGCGCCATGACCGCCGTGTCGGCTGGCGGAGCGTCCTGGTCTGACTCGCCCAGTGCGGTTGATCCGGCGGTGTTGGTGGCCATCGCCGCGGCGGTGGAGGCATGCTGGCCCCGTGCCGCCCCGGCCACCACCGCACCAGGCGCCGCACCGTGCGCGTCGAGGTGGCGCTTCTCCGGTCGGTGGTGGTCGGGCTCGCCCCTCGGAGGAGACCGGCGTTGGGAGAGGTAACCGTGCCGGGCACAGTGGCGCTGGTGGGCGGGGCCGAGTGGCGCGACGGGGCCGACTTCGATGCCCAGCTGCTCGAGGCGGCCGGCGGGGAAGTGCTGGTGCTTCCCACCGCGTCGGCGTATGAGCGCCCCGACCGGGCGGTGGCCTGGGCACAGCGCTGGTTTGCCGGCCTCGGGGGCCAGGCCACCGGCCTGATGGTGCTCAGCCGCCGAGATGCCCAGGACGAGGCCAACGCGGCTGCGGTTCGCGCTGCCCGCTTCATCTACCTGGGGGGCGGCTCTCCGCTGCACCTTCGCTCGGTGCTGAAGGAATCCCTGGTGTGGGAGGCATTGCGCCAGGCCTGGCAGGAGGGGGCCACGGTGGCCGGCTCGTCGGCCGGGGCCATGGCTCTCACTGACCCCATGGTGGATCCGAGGGGTGGGGCGCTGACCCTGGGCCTGGGCCTGATCGAGCAACTGGCGGTGATCCCCCACTACGGCCAGTGGTCAGCCGAGAAGACCGAGCGGGCCCTGGCCCTGGCCCCGGCCGGGTTGGCGGTGGCCGGCATCGAGGAGCGCACCGCCCTGATCCGCGAGCCGGGAGGAGCCTGGCGGGTGGCCGGCGCCGGCCAGGTGCACGTCTTCCAGGGTGGCCGCCCTGCTGAGCTGGGGACTCTGCCCGGTTGAGTCGGAGATAGCTGGTCGTGCGGTCTTGATTGGTGGTCAGGCGAGCGGCACCATAGGCCGAACTGGCTGGTAAGTGGGCCAACCAAACTGGGGAAAGGCAAGAACTCGGCGGCACCAGTAGTGGGAGCGCTGGCGGCAACAACGGCGGTACTGGCAAAACAGCCCCGAGCACGCCGCCCGCGACCGCGCCGACGACCACGGCGGCGGTCGAGAGCTCAGTCTGACTCGGTGATGGTGACCGAGTCGATGGTCACCCGCTCGCTGGGGCGACCCGAGGAGGATCCGGTCGCTTCGATGGCCGACACCACCTCCAGGCCTTTGATCACCTTGCCGAAGAGTGAGTACTGGGGGGGGAGCTGGGCACCCTGGGGCCCGCAGATGATGAAGAACTGGCTGCCATTGGTGTCGGGACCGGCGTTGGCCATGGCCAGCGAGCCCACCTCGTAGCGTCCGGCGGAGGGGAGCTCGTCGGCGAAGCGGTAGCCCGGACCACCCCTCCCGGTGCCCTCTGGGTCACCGCCTTGGACCACGAAGCCGGGGATCACCCGGTGGAAGGCGACGCCGTCGAAGTAGTGGTAGCGGGCCAGGACCACGAAATTGTTGACGGTCGTGGGAGCCCCTACCGGGTCCAGGGCGATGGTCAGGGCTCCCTTGCTGGTGGCCATCTCGGCCAGGTAGCGCCGGTCAGGGTCGATGCACATGGGAGGTGGACCGTCGAAACGCCTGCGGGGGGAGGCGGAACCATCTGAAGGGGGGCAATCAGTGGGCATGGGAATAGCCTCTTTTCGCAAAATAGGGTCTTATGACGATGGTGATATGGCCACTTTGACCATGTGGTGCACGACCTTGGGGGTGCCGCTCGCAGTGCCGTCGGCGTCGATCTTGGCCACCACGTCCAACCCCGACGTGACCATCCCGAACAGCGAGTATTGGGCCGGCAGCTGAGTTCCCTGCTGACCGGTGATGACGAAGAACTGGCTGCCAGCCGTGCCCGGGGGGTCGGCCGAGGTCTTGGCCATGGCCAGCGAGCCGATCTTGTAGGCCCCGGCCGGGGGGACTTCCCCCGCCACAGTGTAACCCGGGCCGCCTGACCCATTGCCCTTGGGGTCGCCCCCCTGGACCACGAAGCCGGAAATGACGCGATGGAATATCAGGCTGTCATAGAAATGATAGCGAGCCAGAACGACAAAATCATTGACGGTCTTGGCGGCGGCCTTGGCATCCAGGGCGACGGCAAAGGTGCCCACGTCGGTGGTGAAGGTGGCGGTGTAGGCGGTGGCCGGGTTGATGCACATGGGGGGCGGCTGGGCGAAGGCGATGGTGCGGGGAGACGAGCCGTCTGGCGCGGGGCACGGGGTCGGTCCACTGAGGGCCGCGCCCGCCGGGGCCGAGGTGGTGGTGGAGCTTGGCTTCGATTTGGCCGACTGGGACTTGGCCGACTGGGACTTGGCCGGCGACTTGGAGCCGCCTCTGCTCAGCAGGGTCACCAGCCCGATGGCCACGACCGCCATCACCACCAGGGTCAGGCCCCTGCGCACTCGGGACTTACGCTTGCGGGCCGCCTCCACCTGGGCCAGACGGGCCTGGCGACCGGCTCGCTTGCGGGCGCGCTTCTGGCTGGGCACGATTGGCCAACCTAGTCTGGCCAACGTGGCCTTGGTCGTGCAGAAGTTCGGGGGCACGTCGGTGGCCGACGCCGAGCGGGTCCGGGCGGTGGCCGATCACGTGGCCCGCACCCGCCGTCAGGGGCACCAGGTGGTGGTGGTGGTGAGTGCCATGGGCAAGACCACCGACGACCTGTTGCGCCTGGCCGACGAGGTGAGCAGGGCGCGGCCGGGACGGGAGCTGGACATGCTGCTCAGCTCGGGGGAGCGGATCACCACCGCCCTGCTGTGCATGGCCCTGGCCGACCTGGGTACCCCGGCCGCCTCCTTCACCGGCAGCCAGGCCGGCATCATCACCGACACCACCCACGGCCGGGCCAAGATCACTGAGGTGCGAGGGGACCGCCTGCGCCAGGCCCTGGCCGCCGGCCAGGTGCCGGTGGTGGCTGGCTTCCAGGGAGTGTCAGTGGACCGGGATGTCACCACCTTGGGCAGGGGAGGCTCGGACACCACCGCCGTGGCTCTGGCCGCCACCCTGGGGGCCCAGGCGTGCGAGATCTACACCGACGTCTCGGGGGTGTTCAGCGCCGATCCCCGGATCGTGCCGGCGGCCAGGCGCCTGGCCGCGGTCAGCTTTGACGAGATGCTCGAGATTGCGGCCAGTGGGGGGCGGGTCCTGGCGCTGCGGTCGGTGGAGTTCGCCCGCAACCACGACGTGGTGCTGCACGTACGCTCCAGCTTCACCTGGGAGACCGGCACCTGGGTGAAAGGAGAGGATGGGTCAATGGAGCAGTCGATCGTCTCGGCCGTCACCCACGACACGACGGAGGCCAAGGTCACGGTGACCGGTGTGCCAGACCGACCGGGGGTGGCAGCCTCGTTGTTCCGGGGATTGGCCGACCGGGCCGTCAATGTGGACATGATTGTGCAGAACACCTCGGTCAGCGGCACCACCGACATCTCGTTCACCGTGCCCAAGGACGACCTGGCGGTCAGCCTGGAGGTGGCCCTGGCTCTGGCCCCGGCCATTGGCGCCACCGACGTGCTGGCCGACCCCGACGTGGCTCGGGTCTCCCTGGTGGGGGCGGGGATGAAGACCAACCCGGGGGTGACGGCTGCCATGTTCGAGACCCTGGCCCGGGAGGGCATCAACATCGAGATGATCTCGACCTCGTCCATCCGTATCTCGTGCGTGGTCCATACCGATGCCGTGGAGAGGGCGGTACAGGCGTTGCACGAGGCGTTCGAGCTGGCGTGAGAGGGCCTGTGATGGCCGTAAACTGTTACCGATGAGACTCGCGGTGGTGGGCGCCACCGGCCAGGTGGGCACGGTGATGCGCTCGGTGCTGGCCGAGCGGAGCTTCCCGGTGGACGAGGTGCGCTTCTTGGCCTCGGCCCGTTCGGCCGGGCGTCGCCTGGCCTGGGGGACGGGAGAGGTGGAGGTGGAAGACGCCGAGACCGCCGATTACCGGGGCGTGGATCTGGCCTTGTTCTCCATAGGGGGGCGAGCCTCGCAGCGGTTGGCTCCCCGGGTGGCTGGCGCCGGGGCCATCGTCATCGACAATTCGGCCGCTTGGCGCATGGACCCGGACGTGCCCCTGGTGGTGTCCGAGGTCAATCCGGGGGCCTTGGACCGTATCCCAAAGGGGATCGTGGCCAATCCCAACTGCACCTCCATGGTGGCCATGCCACCGCTCAAGGTGCTCCACGACGAGGCTGGCCTGTGCCGGGTGGTGGCCTCGACCTACCAGGCGGTGTCGGGCGCGGGACGGGCTGGGGTGGCCGAGCTGGAGGAACAGGTGGGAAAGGCGGCCGGACGGGCCGGGGAGCTGGCCTTTGACGGCTCGGCCGTCGACTTCCCAACACCGTCAGTCTTCCCGGCTCCGGTGGCCTTCAATGTGGTGCCGCTGGCCGGCAGCCTGGTCGACCAGGAGACGACCGAGGAGCACAAGCTGCGTGACGAGAGCCGCAAGATCCTCGACCTCCCCGAGCTGGACGTGTCCTGCACGTGCGTGCGGGTGCCGGTGTTCACCGGGCACTCACTGTCGCTCAACCTGGAATTCGAGAGACCGCTGAGCGTTGCCCGGGCCACCGAGGTGCTCAGCCGAGCCGCCGGGGTGGTGCTGGCCGATCTGCCCACCCCACTGGCGGCGACGGGAGCAGATCCAGTCTCGGTCGGCCGGATCCGGGCCGATCCCGGTGCCCCTCCGGGCCGGGCCGGCCTGGCCCTGTTCGTCTCCGGCGACAACCTGCGCAAGGGGGCTGCCCTCAACGCAGTCCAGATCGCCGAGTCCCTCCTGTCCCGGCTGGGCTGACCGGCCGGCCGGCCGATCACCGGTTCATGGCCTGGTGGCTGTTGCGATCGGATGCGGCAAAGAGCCGGTTAGTGAGTGAGTGAGTGAGTCGGGAAGGCGGGATTTGAACCCGCGGCCTCAGCGTCCCGAACGCTGCGCGCTAACCAAGCTGCGCTACTTCCCGTTGGTCGAGGCGATGCTACCCGATGGCCCGGCCCAGGTCCGGCGTCACGTCCGGCGCCCCAGCCAGGCCCGGCCCCCCAGCCAGCCCCGGCCGCCCCGGCTCACGGAGCCGGTCCTGGGTCCTCTCCCACCAGGATGGGTGATGGCTGGTAGGAGGTGTCCTCATAGGTCCCGCCGGCCAGGATTGCCTGGATGGCTCCCCGCAGCCGGATCGGGTCGAGGGGCTTGACCACCCAACCCTCGGCGGCCGAGCGCCGAGCCAGGAAGACGTCAGCCCGGCGGTCCAACAGCATGAGCACGGGCACGTGCGGGAGACGCCCGGCGGATTCCTCCAAGCGCAGGTCCAGGCAGGTTGCCATGCCCCCCATGTTCCCGATCTGGAGATCGAGCACCACCAGATCGGGCGGTTGGGTCTTGACCTCGGCGGCCGCCTGGGCCCCGGAGTCCAGCTCATGGACGTCGCCGGGCGGTCCAGCCAAGACGGACCGCACGTCTGCTCTGACGTTGGCCGCGTCGCTCACGATCAGGACCCTGGGCACGCCCAAGGGTAGCCCGGCTGGCACCGGGGTAGGATCGACCCACCGATATTGCCGGATGGTCCGATAGTCGGCCGGCGGTGCTGAGATGCGATCGACCTGAAGGACAGCAACAGTCCCCGAGGCCAACAAGCGAGGAGGAGCGTTGCTAGACATCCAGATCGATGCCCAGGAGGGGTACACGTTGTGCCGCCCGGTGGGGGAGCTCGATGCCTTCACGGTCAGCCAATTCCGTCAGGCCCTGGCCCAGTTGGCGACCAGCGCCCGGTTGCTCATCGACATGTCAGCGGTGCCTTTCGTGGACTCAGCCGGGCTCGGAGCACTAATCGGTGGCATCCGCCGGTCCCGTGAGCTCGGCGGGGACGTGGCCGTCAGCTGCAGCCGTCCCACCCTCACCCGCCTGTTGCGCACGACCGGGTTCGACCGCATAGTGACGGTGGCCGGGACGGTCGAAGAAGCCGCGGCCGCGCTGTTGGCCAGCCCGTCGACCGACGAGGAGTGAGACGGATCAGGCCGGTGGCCCAGCCGGTTGCCCTCGGTCCGGGCCGAACAGGTGAGAGGCGATCTGGCTCAGTCCGCCAAGATTGTGGACGTCGTCGGCCAGTAGGGGCACCCGTGCCACCGGGGCCGTTCCCAGCCGGGACACCAGCTCGGCAAAGCCAAGCTCCTCCTTCTCCGACACCGCGCAAAAGTCGGCCAGGTTGGTCACCAGCGCCCCCAACGGCCCAGTCAGCCCGGCAGGCGGGGGGGCGTGCTCAGTCCCGAAACGGGGATGCAGGCGGTTGACCACCAGGGCCTGGATCGGGACCTCCGCCTCCTGGAGCTTGCCGACGAAGTAAAGAGCCTCCTGCACGGCGTCGTCTCGCGGCGAGGCCACCACCACAAACGCCGTCGTCGCCTCTGACAGCAGACCTCGTACCCGGTTGGCTCGGTCCTGGAAGCCATCCTCCATGCCCTCGAAGGCCCGAAAGAACGCAACCGCGTCACTCATCATCTCGGTCCCGACCACCTTGGAAATGGTACGCAGGAAGGCCTGGGTGGCCACGCTCATGGCCCGGAGGTAGGTCTTGGTGGGCATGACCAGCATGCGGAACACCCGGTTGTCGAGGAACCGGGTCAGCCGGCGGGGAGCCTCCAGGAAGTCCAGGGCGTTGCGATTGGGGGGGGTGTCCACCACGATCAGGTCGAAGGAGTCACCCTCGTGCAGCTCGTAGAGCTTCTCCATGGCCATGTACTCCTGCGTTCCCGACAGGGCGCTGGAAAGGTTGCGGTACAGCCGGTTGCTCAGGATGACCTCGGCCTGCTTCGCCTCTCCTGCGTAACGGACCACCAGGTCGTCGAAGGTGCCCTTGGTGTCTAACATCAGCGCCCACAGCTGCCCCGGCCAGTCGCCCCCGACCAGTCCGGGACGATTGGTGAGGGATTCCAGTCCCAGGGCGTCGGCCAGCCGACGGGCCGGGTCGATGGTGACCACACACGCCCGCCGGCCTCGCCGGGCCGCTTCCAGGGCAATGGCCGCTGCGGTGGTGGTCTTGCCCACGCCGCCCGCCCCGCAGCACACCACGATGGACCGGTCCTCTGCCAGTCCACCCATGTCCAGGGCCAAGTCGATGAGCGTTGCGCTCTCGGTCTCACCCCCCTCGGATGGCTCCCCGCCCCCAGCCGACTCCTCCGCGATCCCGCCGTCCGTCTCGGTCACCGGTCGCCGGGCGACGCCGGGCCCGTGACTGCCAGATCCGGGAGCCGGGCACCGTAGCCGTCGGGGCCGGGTTCGGGCAGCGCCCGAATTCCCTCGACCAGGGCATCGGCCAGGGTGACGCTCTGAGCCACACCTGTCGAGGTGGTGAAGAGGTAAGGAAGGCTCACCTGGGGCAGCGGCAGAGCCTCGGCCAACCGCCGAACCTGATCGCTTTGAAGTCGCTGGCGTCGACCGCGAAATGCGGCCGCCTCCCGCAGGGCCACCGCCTGACCGTCACCCAGTGTCACCCCGGCGGCGGCCGCCGCAGCCAAGGGATCGACGTCGAGACCCTCGAGTCGAGGGTACAACCCGTTGACCACCACCGGACCGAGGCTGATGCCCACTCGGTCCTCCAACTTGTAGGCAGTCTCCACCGCCTCGTTGACCGGGGTCTCCTCGGGGAGGGTGACCAGGATTACTTGGCAGCGGCTGGGATCACTCAGCATCTCGACCACCTCGGCCGCCTGGGACCGCACCGGTCCGCCCCGGGCGGAGTCGAGCAGGCCGGCCGCACTGGTGAGGAAGGTGATGGCGTGACCGGCCGCCGGAGCGTCGACGATGATCACGTCGGCCGCCTCCGCTCGTTCCAGCTGCTTGACCTTTCCCAGGACCAGGATGTCCCGGACACCCGGGACTGCGGTGGCGATCACCTCGGCCGCTCCCGACGACATCAGACGCTTGGCCACCCGGCGCAATCCGTGGTCGGCCAGGTAGTCCAGCAGGGCATCGTCGGGAGTCAGGACCCGGCCCCGGATCTCGGCCCGCCCCGACCCCTCCGCCCCCGCGCCCTCGGCCCGCCCCGACCCCTCGGCCCCGGCATCCCCCGACCCATCCGGGTCGACCGGCTCGAGCAAAGACTCGTGGTAGCTGAGCACCTGGGACTGACCGAACGCGGCCGCCAGCCCGCTGGTGGCCTCCAGCTCGATGATGAGGGTTCGCAGGCCCCTCCCGGCGGTGGCCCGGGCCAGGGCAGCGGCGACCGTGGTCTTGCCCACCCCCCCCTTGCCGGCGACGATGATGACGTGGCTCTGCCGGCAGAAGGCGACGACATCCATCTCGATGATCATCCTACCGTTTGCCCCTTGTCCCGAACCGGGGCCGGGGGTAGCGTCGCATGGGGGAGGGACGTCGGTGAGCATGCAGAGTGTCGAGGAGTTGTGGCAGGTTCGGGCCGCGTGTCGGGGGCCTCACGCCGCTGCCTTCTTTCCTCCGTCTCACACCGAGCGCAAAGAGGACAAGGCGGCCCGGGAGTCAAGGGCCAAGGCCATCTGTGGAGAATGTCGGGTGCGCCAGCAGTGCCTGGACTACGCCCTTCGCATCCGTGAGCCCCATGGCATCTGGGGTGGCCTCAACGAAGTCGAGCGAAAGGCTTTGCTGGACGACGTGTCGGTCTGACGGCCTGGTCTTGGCGGTCAGCTGGAGTCGGTGCGCCCGCCAGGCCGACGTGGGCCGTGCCCACAGCCACCAGCATGAACAGCCCGAAGGTGAGCACGTGGACGCTGGTGCACCAGAGGCAGATGTGGTGCAGGACCAACAGCTCGGCGTAGACCAGGTAGAGGACAAAGGCCATGCCCACGCCAGCCAGGGCCATCCGGGCCGGTGCCACCCAGCGCAGGGTGGTGCGCCAGGCGCCGGGGAGGCTCAGGCCCAGCATGGCTGCGAACCAGCCCAGCCCCAGCACCGCCACCGGGATCCCGAAGACCATCGACTGAGGGCTGGTGGTCACGGCTGCGCAATCCACCAGGCCGGTGCTGTTGCAGGCCAGGATGGACGCGGCGGTGTAGTGGGCCAGGGTCAGGTAGGTGGACGCTCCCAGTCCCGCCACCGCCACTGCCGCGGAGATCCAGGGAAGCCATCTGGGCGCACGCCCAGTGGTTGAGACCCGATCCTCGCCCGTCATCCGTCCGAGCCGGGAGGGATCATCCGCCCGAGCCGGGAAGGCTGGAGCCAGCCGGGTGGCTGGAACCGGCGGCCGGGGTGCTCGAGGCCCCTCCGTTGCCAGTGGTGCTGCCGAGAGCCGCCTCCGCCTTGGTGATGGTCGACGTGGCGCACACCGCGCCGGGTTGATTGCCCGTCACCTCGCAGAGGGCGGCGGTGAGCAGATTGGCCGCCCCGTCGACCTGCTGGGCGATCGGACTGGACGGGTCGGCCAGACTTCCGGCGATATTGGCCCTGGTCACCCCGGACAGGGTGGTGGCCGGGTAGCTGGCCCCCGCCGTCAGATAGCGATTGGCGAAGTCGACGAAGGGGATGGCACCGTCCTGTGAGGCCGGCAGTCCCGTGTAGGTGGAGGCGTCGTAGGTCTGAACCAGCTGTCTCTCGAACGGTGTCACCGGCTGGAGCGGGGCGTAGGCGGCGCCCGAGGCCAGCGGCTGGTTGGTCTGGTTCTCGATGGGCGTAAAGGCCAGGTACGGGCTGGAGTAGTGCGAGCCGTAGAAAGTGAGGGTCTGGAGGGCCGGAGGGTTGTCGCTGGTGGACGACTCGGTGACCCCCAGGTTGGAGAAGGTGCCGAACCGGCTGAGGGCAACCACCATGGCCCAGCGCTGGGCGGCGCAGTACGGGCAGTACTCCGCCCCCACATAGACGACCTGCGGCAGTCCACCCAGTGTGAGCTGGGGTGCGCCCTTGATCGGGCGGGGAGCACTGGTCCCACTGCCCAGTCCCACCGCGGCCAGGGTGGCCGGCGGCACGTGAGTGGCCGCCTGGACGATGTCGGACGGCGCCGCAGTGGAATGGGCTGCGGGCTTGGGGGACCCCTTGGTCAGGTACACGGCCACGAAGGCGGCTACCACGGCCAAGACCACCACGCCGGCGATCCAGGCCAGAGCCACGTTGCGCGACCGGCCCGGCGGGGTACCCCGGGGTACGGATTTGACCGATGACTTGGCCGATTTGGACTTGGTCGAGGGGGGCTTGGCCGATGGAGACTTGGCGGATGGAGACTTGGTGGATGGAGATTTCACATTGGCCATGTTCTGCGCCATCATAGCGAAAGAAGCCATTACCGCCCTGGCGCCTCGCCCTCCTGCAATTGGTCGCGCCACTGGCTCACGCCGGCCCCGGAAGTCGCGGACCGCCGATACGAAGATCCCCGCGGCGCCTGGTCACCCCGGTGGCGTCCAGCTGGGCCAGGAGGGGCAGGACGTGCTTGCGGGTGGTGCCCAGCTCGTCTCGCACGGCGGCCACCGTCACCCCCTCAGGATTGGCCAGGAGAAGACGGGCCACGGACCGCCCGGCCTGCTCCACCGCGGCAGGGGCGAACCAGGCGCCATCGCGCTCCACGACCAGGCCGCGCCGGACCAGCTCCCGCAGCTCTGATGGGTCGACTCCGGCCTGGGCAGGATCGGGGGGGGCGAACTGGGCCCTCTCCAGGGCGGCTACGAAGGGATGGTCAACCCACGCGGCCCCGGGCCCTTGCCGGTCATTGGTTGCCGGGTGGGCCCGGCCTCCCTCCACCACCACGTCGGGCAACCCGGCCAGGACCGCCCGCCCCCGGTCGTCGAGGGACGCCAGATCCAATCCGACGGGGCCGGCCGTGTCCAATGCAGCTCTCACCTGGCGAGCCTTTTGCTCCAGGGCGCCCGGATCGACCACCCAGCGCCCCAAGGTGGGCGCCTGGCGCTCCCCGGTCAGGCGCTCCAGGGCCTGGGCATCCACCCATCCCCGCTCGGCCACCAGCCGGGCCACCGACCGGCTGGGATGGGCCCGCGAGGCGGGCAGGACCGGGGCCACATCCAACACCTCGCCCCCCCCGACGGTCTCGTCCCGTCCGCTCTCCCGCAGCACGTAGCGGTCGCCGGGGATCAGGGGGATGGCGGTCGGCAGGTGCAGACGCACCAACCCCTGGCGGCCAGGTTCGATGGCGTCGGTGCCCAGTACCCGCAGGCGCGCCGGGTGCTCGCCCGAGCCGATGTGGGCGTGATAGGCGCCCCGCCGGCCAACCGGGTGGTCGAGGGCCGACAGGACCGCCAGTGAGCAGTCGAGGACCCGGGACGGCGCCCACTGGTCCGGGCGTACCAGGGCGTCACCTCGGGCCACCTCGTCGTGGGCCACGCCGGCCAGGTTGACGGCCACCCGTCGGCCCGGTTCCACGGAGGTGTGTCCCTGGCCGTGGCTCTGGAGCGTGCGGACCCTCGCCCGTCCCCGGGAGGCGCCCCCATGGGTGGCACTTGGGCCGACGACCGCCAGCTCGTCGCCCACCACCAGGCCTCCTCCGGCCAGGGTGCCAGTGACCACCGTTCCCGCCCCTCGTGCCGGGAAGGACCGGTCCACCCAGAGGCGCGGTCGGCCGCGGTCGGCCGCGGTCGGAGTCTGCGCCAGGAGCCGGTCGATGCTCTGGCTGAGCCGTTCCAGGCCCATGCCGGTAGGGGCATCCACCTCGACCACCTCGGCCGCCTCCAGGAAGGTGCCGGCCACCCGGTCGGCCACGTCCAGGGCGGCCAGCTCTCGCCATTCGTCGTCCAGCCCTGCGACCTTGGTGAGGGCGACCACCCCATGGCCCAGCCCCACCAGCTCCAAGATGCGCAGGTGCTCCTCAGACTGGGGCTTCCATCCCTCGGTGGCGGCCACCACGAACAGGCAGGCGTCGACTGCCCCCACTCCCGCCAGCATGTTCTTGATGAAGCGGACATGGCCGGGGACGTCGACGAAGGCCGCCTCTCGCCCGGAGGGCAGCACCAGCCGGGCGAAGCCCAGATCGATGGTGAGGCCCCGTTCCTTCTCCTGTGCCCAACGATCGGGGTCGGTCCCGGTCAGCGCCTTGACCAGGGTCGACTTGCCATGGTCGACGTGGCCGGCGGTGGCGACTACGTGCAATGCGCTGCCGGCTCTGCCGGCACTGCCTGTGCTGCCGGCACTGCCTGTGGTCCACAGGTGGCCAGGGCGTCGGCCACCACCTGGTCGTCGGCTGGATCGACGCTGCGAAGGTCGACGAGGGTTCGGCCGCCGACCGTCCGGACGATCACGGGAGGGTCATGGGCCCGCAGGGCGGTGGTCAGGTCGCCCGCCAGGCTGACACCGGCCGATGGGATCTCCAGGCCCGGTAGCGAGCCGCCGCCAGCCACCGAGCGGCAGTCCATTGGCTCGCCCACCGCCAGAGCGAGGGAGCGCCGACGCAGCTCGGAGACCTCAGTGGTGGCCATCCGCCAGAAGGGGATGGCCAGGCCGTCGCCCCGGAGGTACGACAGGCAGGTGGCCTGGAGGGCGGACAGCACCAGGCCACCTGGCCGCAGGGCGCGGGCCAGGGGATGGCGAGCACAGCGCTCGACCAGGTCAGCCCGCCCGGCCACCACGCCGGCCTGGGGCCCACCCAACAGCTTGTCCCCCGAGAAGGTGACCAGAGCTGCGCCGGCCGCCAGGGTCTGCCGGGCGGCCGGCTCGCCGGTCAGCCATCCGGGAGGGCCGCCAGGCAGCCAAGGGGCGCGTGAGTCGAGCAACCCGGAGCCGATGTCGGCCACCACCAGGCAGCCCAGGGCGGCCAGCTCAGCCACCTCCACCGCCTGGGTGAAGCCGACAATCCGGTAGTTCGACTGGTGAACCTTGAGAACCAGCGCCGGAGCCTGCTCGAGGGCGTTCGAGTAATCGGCCAGTCGGGTGCGGTTGGTGGTGCCCACCTCGACCAGTCTGGCTCCTGAGGCGGCCAGCACCTCGGGGATGCGGAACCCGCCTCCGATCTCCACCAGCTCGCCCCGACTGACCACCACCGCCCGGTCGGCGGCCAGGGCAGCCAGCACCAGCAGGACGGCGGCCGCCCCATTGTTCACCACCAGGGCCGCCTGAGCCCCGGTGGCTCGGGCCAGGAGGGCAGCCGCGTGAGCCCGGCGGGATCCCCGTTTGCCGGTGGCGAGGTCCAGTTCCAGGTTGGTGGCCCGGGTGGCACCCTGGTCCGGGCTGGTCCCGAGGGGAGCGCGGCCCAGGTTGGTGTGCAGCAGCACCCCGGTGGCGTTGATCACCGGGCGGAGCAGCGCCCGGCCAACCGACTCGGCCACCCCCCGAGCCGAAGCCGGATCGCCGGAGGCGATGGCCTGACGGGCGGCATCGACCAGCAACGGGTGGGGCAGACCGGTGTCGGCCAGGCTTCGGGCCAGCGAGTCGACCGAGGGCGGCCTCACCGGCCGAATCCTAGACACTCGGGGGGCTCCGCCCCTGCTGCGCAGCCGGCTGGTCGGCAGCCGGCTGGTCGGGCTGCCAGGATGGGGGGGAATGTGGGCCGCCATTCGCATTGCTGTCGGTGCCGTCCTGGGCGTGATCGGCGCGCCCGTGGTGGCCGTCATGGTGGTGGTGGCCGCCTTCGTTTACCTCCCGCTGCCGGCCGCACTGCCTCCCCCCAACCTGACACCGGCATCCCAGGTCAGCACCGTCTACGACGCCGCCGGCAACCAGATCGGCGAGTTCCGCCAGGTCGGCCAGAACATCCCGGTGCGGATATCGGACATTCCGACGGTGCTCAAGCAAGCGGTGGTTTCCTCCGAGGACCGCAACTTCTACCACGAGGGTGGGGTCTCCTTCGGGGGCACCCTCAGGGCGGCGTGGGCCGATGTCACCAACGGCAAGACGGTCCAGGGCGGCTCCACCATCACCCAGCAGTATGTGAAGAACGCCTACACCAACGGCCGTCGCACGCTCGCCCGCAAGCTGCGGGAGGCGGTGCTGGCCACCCAGCTCAGTCGTAGCGCCTCCAAGGACCAGGTCATGTACGACTACCTGTCGACCATCTACTTCGGCGAGGGCGCCTACGGGGTGGGAGCGGCCGCCGAGGAGTACTTTCGCATCCCGGTCAGCCAGCTGGACGCGTCCCAGGCAGCCCTGCTGGTCGGCCTCATCCCTGCGCCCAGCGACTACGACCCTCTGGTCAGCCTGGCTCTGGGAGAGCAGCGCCGGCAGTTGGTACTGGGGGAGATGGCCGCCCAGCACTACCTCGACCCGGGTCAGTACCAGGAGGCCATGGCCGAGGCACTCACCCTGCCTGATGGTGTGAAGAAGGGGCTTCCCCAGACGGTCGTCTACCCGCCGCCGCCGCAGGCGGCGCCCAAGTACCCTTACTTCTCCGATTACGTGAGGCGATACCTGCTCACCAAGCTGGGGCCCGACCAGCTCTACAAGGGGGGCCTGCGCATCCAGACCACCCTTGACCCCGCGGTGCAGGCCAACGCCCAGCAACGGATATCGAGCGAGCTGGCCGGTACCTCCCCGCCTCTCGAGATGTCACTGGTCTCAGTGGAGCCGGCCACCGGCTATGTGAAGAGCCTGATCGGTGGCCGGGACTTCGCAGCCTCGCAGGTCAATATCGCCCTGGGTGGCTGCCCGCAGGACCTGTCCTCCGACCCGGCCGCCCAAGTTGAGGTGAAGGCCACCTGCTGGAATGGCCAGACCGTCACCGGTGGGGGCGGCGGCCTACAGGCAGGATCCGCCTTCAAGCCCTTCACCCTGGCGGCCGCCCTGTCCGAGGGTGTCCTGCCCAGCCGGGTATATCCCGCTCCTGGCGTGTTCCAGGTCCCCGGGTGCACCGGCAGCCAGTGCGCCATTCACAACGCCGAAGGCGGCGGTCAGGGCCCGGTGAGCGTCGCCACCGCCACCTGGCTGTCGATCAACACCGTGTACGCCCAGATCATCCGGGATGCCGGAGTGGCCAAGGTGGCCGAGATGGCCAAGAAGCTCGGCATCACCAGTGCCTGGTACAGCCCCAAGTACCAGGGCCTCACCTACACCCTGGGCGTCGTCGGAGTCTCCCCCCTGGACATGGCCTCGGCCTACTCCACATTCGCCAATCATGGTCTGCGCATAGAGCCGTCGCCGGTAGTGCGGGTGGTGGGGCCCTCGGGCAAGGCCATAATTGACAACACGCATCCTCATGGGGCCCAGGTGATCAGCAAGGCCATCGCCGACAATGTGACGGACATCTTGACCGGGGTGATCCAGCACGGCACGGGATACCCCAACGCCGTCCTCAAGGGCCGACCGGCAGCCGGCAAGACCGGGACCACCGAGGGGTTTCACGACGCCTGGTTCGTGGGCTACACGCCGTCTCTGTCCACCGCCGTGCAGATGGGGTTCTCGGACTTCGAGTTCAAGCACACCCTGACCGGCATCAAGGGGGTGGGCCAGGTCTTCGGGGGCACCATCCCGGCCCAGGTCTGGCACGACTTCATGTCCCAGGCCCTCCAGGGAGTGCCGGTCACCGCCTTTGACCAACCACCTCCGCTAAGCGTGCCGCCCGACGTCCTGGCCCTCCAGGAGCGTCACGGCATCAACCCCGGTGACCAGCTCCTGCCGGCGCCGACCGGCTCGGGCGGCCCCTACATCTACGGGCCTTCCGCTCCCAGCGCCCCAACACCGCCGGTCAACGCTGCCCCTGCCCCTGCCCCTGCCCCTGGTCCTGCCCCGGTCCCGGTCCCGGTCAACCCGGTTCCCCCTTCGTCGACCACCACCACCACGCCCGGCACTCCTGGTCCTCCTGGTGCTACCACCACGACCAACCGAAGCCCACTCTTCGGTCATTGAGCTTGGGTTACATGCCCTCCCAGCGGACCATCGGCAACCGACGCGGCGACCGGCACACGCCAGCGAACACCCTTAGCTGGTCGTCTCAAGGGGGGCCACCGGGACCTGCTCCAGGTAGAGACGTCGAAGGAAGGGTTACCTCAGGCTGAGGGTGAGCCGGCCTGGGGGGTGCCGCCGGGACACTTGAGGACCTGGGTGCAGGCCATCTGGATGGGCACGCCGAAGTAGATCCCCGTCGAGGGGAAACCGAGCGGGCTGTAGGTGAGGGACGCGATGCCCACGATGTTGTCGCTGGCATCGAGGAGCGGACCTCCCTGGAAGGAGGGGCCAATCGGGACGTTGTTCTGGATCAGGTTGGTAGAGGCATCGTTGACCTGGCCGGGGCTGACAGAGCCGCCGTTGGAGCCCACTCCCGAGACGGCGAAGAGCTGCTGACCGACGGTCGCCGGCGAGGTGGAGAAGGTCAGGGTCGCCAAGTGGCCCATGTTGAGCTTGAGCAGAGCCAGGTCGCTCCCCGGCTGCCAGTTGTAGAGGGTGGCAGGAGTGTCGGTGTTGTTCTTGCGGACATAGACGGTGGGCCCGGGGCTGTGGGTTGCCGCCTGGACGGTGCTGTAGGAGGTGAGCAGGAGGGTCTGGCCGCTGTCTGACGCGACCGCCACGGCCGATCCAACCGATGGTGCACCATCGGGGCCCAGGGTGTGGACGAACCAGACCGCGGGGGCTGCCTTGCGCAGCACATTGTTGAGAGTGCCGCCGCCTCCCCCGTTCTTGACCAAGGGCTCGAGAGCCTTGGCAATGCCATTCTGGGCGTTGGTGCTGTCGGCCTGGATGGTGGACAGGGCGGTGCCGTAGCGCTTGTCGAAACCGTTTATGAACGAGTTCACCCGGCTCTCGGTGGTGGTCTGACGGTACTGGTAGTAGGCGTACAGGATCGTTCCGCTCAAGGCTGCTCCGATGGCCGCCGCCACCAGCAGGGCGGCCACACCGACTACCGAGCGAGGAAGGATGTTGCCATAGCCCTGCTTGCCGTTGCCTGGATTGGAGCTCGCCATTGCCCCTGAGGGTAGTACGGCGACTCAACCGTCCTCGATCAAGCCTCCTCGATCGAGGGACCCCCATCCAGTGCGGCCTCGACCTGACCGAGCAGCCGGGCGGTGCATCCGGTCATCTCCACCAACGGGACGATCTCCCCCACCAGGCGCTCGGCCAGAGTGGCGAAGGCGGCGGCTACCGGTCCTTCTCCGTCCAGAGCCACCGGAACGCCCGAGTCACCTCCTGCCGCCACTGCCGGGTCGAGCGGGATCGACCCGATCAGGGGGGCCCCGATCTCCTCGGCCAGGCGCCGTCCTCCACCCTCTCCAAAAAAGGCGTGGCGCTGGCCGCACCCGCAGGTGAAGGTGCCCATGTTCTCGATGACTCCTGCCACTCGCAGGAAGCACTTGCGGGCCATGTCCGCCGCTCGGGCCGCCACCTTCTGGGCGGCCAGGGCCGGCGTGGTCACTATCAGCAGCTCGGTGCGAGGGATCAGGCGGGCCAGGCCCATCTGGATGTCGCCGGTCCCAGGTGGCATGTCGACCAGCAGGTAGTCGAGCTGGCCCCAGCGGACGTTCTCCACGAAGTGCTGGAGGGCTCGATTGAGTAAGAGTCCTTTCCACATGATGGCATCGTCCTCCCCCTCGGTGAGCAGGCCCATGGAGACGACCTCCAGACGGCCTGGCCCCACCTTTTTCTCCATGGGGACGATGAGCCATTCGTCCGACGTGCCCTCGGCCTCCATGCGACCGTCCAAGCCGAGCATCCTCGGGATGGAGAACCCCCAGATGTCGGCATCCAGGAGACCCACCGTCAGGCCTCGGGCGGCCAGGGCGGTGGCCAGATTGACGGTCACCGACGACTTTCCCACTCCCCCCTTGCCCGACGAGACAGCGACCACCCGGGTGGTGGAGGAGATGTCCGTACGCTCCGGGCGCTGGCTGGCCTTCCACCTGGCCCGAACCATGACCGAGCGGCGTTCGTCAGCGTTCATCTCGGCCGTGTGGACGACCACCGAGCTGACGCCCGGCAGGCTGGTGACCCGGCTTTCCACGTCGCGGCGAAGCTGGCCTCGCAGTGGGCAGCCGGCGATTGTAAGGGCGACCTCCACACTTATCTGGCCGTCGTCGCCCACACTTACCTGACGAACCATCCCGAGGTCGACCACATTGTCGCCCAGCTCTGGATCGATGACGCCCCGAAGGACGCCCCGCACCGTCTCCTCCGATGGGGGTGTGGTCCGGGTGGTCACGCCCGTAGTCTATTGGCCGGGACCGATTAGTATCGGGGTGAGGATTACGAACTCGAGGAGGCAAGAGGTTCCCGTGAGTGCTACCACTGTAAAGATCGGTCGTCGTCCCAGCCCGGTGACGCTGTCTAACGAGGCCGCCGTCAAGGTTGCCGACCTCATCGCCCAGGAGGGCGCCGACCAGATGCTTCGGGTGGCAGTTCGGCCCGGCGGCTGCTCGGGTTTCAGCTACGAGATGTTCTTTGACACCGAGTTGGCCGACGACGACATCGTGCGGTCGTTTGGTGCCGTGAAGGTGGTGGTCGACCAGGCCAGCGCCGAGATGCTCAATGGAGCCACCCTGGATTACCGGGACGGGCTCAAGGACGCCGGATTCCACATCACCAATCCCAAGGCCACCCGTACCTGCGGGTGTGGGTCCTCCTTCAGCTGATCGGGCTGACCGGCCGGTGCTTGGGGTCGCCCTGAGTAGGCGCTTTACCGGCTAGGTTCAGGTCACATGGCAGACGCGGCTCGGCCACCGACGAGCCGTACTGGGCCATTGCTGGTTTCCACCCGGCAGCCCGCCGCCGGCAAGGCGTCGGGGTCCGAGCGTGCCCCTCGTACTGCTCCCTCAACTCGGAGTGCTACGACCAAGCCTCGGCCGGCGTCAACCCCCACAAGCCGGACAACCCCGGCCCCCCGCCCGACCACTCGCAGCGCCCCAGCCAGCGCTGGCGCTGCCGCGCCCGGCCCGGTCACTCGCAGCACCCCGGCCCGAAGTGTCGCACCGGTAACCCGCCCGGCTGCCCGCCCCGCCTCCCGACCGGCGCCGGCACCCCGTGCCGCGTCAGGGCCCCGTCCCGTCAATCGGCCGGCCCCGGCACCCCGCCCGGCCCCCGCTGCCCGCAGCGCCCCGGCACCCCGCCCGGCCCCCGCCGCCCGCAGCGCCCCGGCACCCCG
>JAABUH010000436.1_pt1 | contig 61022 bp, 78 predicted proteins | sample 5559121 | NCBI WGS metagenome assembly JAABUH01 (sample SAMN10711871, study PRJNA513364) | rock metagenome | isolation source: Antarctica rocks | place: Antarctica: Victoria Land, Battleship Promontory nord | collected 2015-12-28 | reverse complement strand
CAATTCGCATGTTGGACGGTCGTAGAACAATCTCCCAGACTTTGTACTTCTCCATCTTTGCTCCTCTTGCATTGCTGTCTCCCACTGCTCCTACTCGCCAAAGTGACGGGCTTGCAGATAAGACTGCGGTGCCGTTGTACTGGCTAGGAGAGTATTTTGAAAATGACTGAGTTAAGACCGCCTTCAGCAAGAGGTAAGTTAAATGTCGTCCTCATTTTTCTCCAGCGGGTGGTCGATTTGCAAATTGCACATCAGTTTGTGCAATTTGTTGCAATAGTTGCCGCTACGGTGATACCGGTATTTCTGCTTCCTCAAAGGAGAGTTAGTATTCGGGAACTTGAACAACGGGTCCAACGTCTGGGACAATTTCATTTGTCTCCGGCAAATGGTTCCAGACAACATCTCTTGATGTAATGACTCTGTTGATTTTATTGTCCCAGCTACGATAGGTGTATCGACCATGTTTCTAACAAGATGCCCTTCTTTTTAGCGAGGTGCAAGCTTATTGGGGATTACGATGGTCGCGGTAAAAGACTTGACAACCAAATGGTTGCAAATGCAAGTCGGCTTTGTTTGCTTCGTCAACTGTCGTCTGGTAAGATGCTGAGGGCCGCAGGGTAGCTTGCCCCTTCTGCTTAAAACTTCGCGCCAAGTCCGGGATGCGCAAGTACCGTTCGAACACTATCGGATTTGTAAGATGTACTCGTTCAACACGACCGTTTTGTGCATTTGCTGCAGGTGGGACTCTGACGTGCTCCATGCCGCACATGAATCCCATGCTAATGAGCTGAATTCTCCACTGTTGTCTGATCGTATTGACTTGGCTTTGCAGAAAGCTGTCGCTCAACTTTTGCAATAAGTTGTCATTGCAACAAACGCATCGGATTTCTGCTCGAGGAAAGACTGGATCTTCCTTGTGTAATCGTCATTGTTGAATATTGACGGAATGCATGGACAAGTATCGAGAGGAAAGTATCGAGAAGCTAGCTAAAAGCCTCATAACCTGTTGAAGAAGGATTGGGAAGAATGTGGGTGCAAGCGGACGCAGTTGTTGTCCCCCGCTTGATTGAGGTGTTCGGTGCTGTTGTGAGCACACGCTGTCCCGGTGGACTGTTGTAGCGCAGCCGCTGAGGGCAGGTCTGTTACCGAGCGGATGTAGGGACGTGATGAGTAGTACCTCAATCCAGGGGCGCTGTAGTATCAAAATCGGACCGGCAGCTTCAAGCGCGGAGCGTAGAGCGGAATTGATGTTGCTACTTTAGTGAGTAGCAGGGAAAGGGGCGAAGCGTATGTAGAGCGTAGGCCGGTGATGCACTTGTCTGTACAGAGTCAATGGAGGCTTGTAACCTGTTGCATTTTGACGGAATGCATAGAGAGGAAAGTACCAAAAGCTAGTTAAGCTGAGCGGCAGCGGGTGCGCAGGTGGTCACGTGTTTTGACACGTGACCGAAAGACGATCCTGACGTGAATTTGGAGTTTTTAAATTGTTCGACTCCGCAAATTGTTTCTCATGCGGTATATGTTGCTAAGACTGGCAACGGAATCCAGAATGTTGGACGCAAAGACAGTCTCTGGCGGAAACCTGGGAAGCATGATTGATTGACTATGCTGACCCGTCAAAAAGTCTCAGCTCAAAATTCAGGGATAACAGAAAGTCGGCAAGGCTGGTGAACGGGAAGGCTGGTGAACGGGAAGGCTGGAAGTCTTCACCGTCTTCGGACGTTCTCGGGGTTATGAGGATGAAGGCGAAGTATCTGCTGGCTGGTGACAATGCACGGAGGCAAGTTCTCATGAGCGTTTCAAGGTCACCGAATCTCTTATCAGCTGACGCCATCCCTCAACAATGTATCTCGAATACGTCTACTCGTACCTAACCTTTGTTGCGTTCTGCCCGAACACTTCTCGGGCTATCAAAGTCGTACATGCGATGAGCGGTGAGCTTTACTGCTTCCAGGTCTGCAAGCAGCAGGAGAAAAAGCTGCATCGCATTTCGCTTTCAGGATGCCAATTTCACTGCTGGAGTGTAATATGAATCTCAACGGTACCTACATCCTACGGACTTACGGCTTGTTCTTGATCCTTATCGATGTGCAATAAAAGTGGATGGCCGGCAGTGGCTTACAGTCATGGGAACTAGAAATGAGAAATGTAGTCTCTGAATCTTCGATGTGATTGGACAGCGGTGTTAGTTGGGAAAGGATCCGGCAAGCTTGGGGATTGCACTTGCAGCCTTTCATAAGGGAGTGCTGGTCAATGAAAATATCTATACTCCGCTACACTGTCGCTCGTCAACTTCCAGCCATCGATGGCTTTGAGGGCCCTCGGCATTGACTCCACTGTACGATAGACTTTGTGAAGCCGCGTAATACATCACTTCGTTGAAAGGGTACGTTGAAAGGGTACTATCTGCTTATCGTGTCTAGCTCATTGACGGATTGACCATGTATACATCACTATACTCGGGCGCGGCATCGAAATCATGGATTCAATACCGAACATGTTCATCAACGTATCTAATATGCTCAACTCCAGGTTCTGGCGACCGTCCGAATGCTGACCCTGCTAGAGGCCGGACAAAATCGCAGGGAAGGGACTAAGCCTTGGCATCGACGCTGGCAGCGTATGCAATGAGGTCGCACACCCGACGTGAGTAGCCATACTCATTATCGTACTGTACGAGAGGGGCGATCAGCGGGCAATACTCATATGTATGCCGAAAGCTCCAAAACCTACCCAGCTTATAAGCTTGATGAAGTTGGGGTTGAGAGGAATGCCGGCTTTGGCATCAAAGATGGACGATTCGGTGGTGCCGACAAAGTCGGTAGAAACGACCTCATCTTCGGTATAGCTGCGGTTGGCTGAGTGGAGGATCGGACGATTCCTTGGAAGGTCTCACCCTAATATGCCCTTCATCTCGCCCTCGGAAGCCTTCTTCATAGCGGCCTTGATGGCGTCGTATGGAGCCGGTTTCTCGGTACGCACTACCAGGTCCACGACGGAGACATCCACAGTCGGGACACGGAAAGACATGCCGGTCAGCTTGCCGTTGAGTGAGGGGATGACTTTGCCGACAGCCTGAGACCAGGTGTATCAGTACTATTGGAAGCGTAGCAATGGGGTGTTACTGACCTTGGCCGCTCCAGTAGACGAGGGGATGATGTTGGACGCAGCTGTGCGACCTCCACGCCAGTCCTCTGTGCAGGAAACGATCAATTGACGAGTCTATATAATGCACTCGAAGGGCATGACGTACTGTTTGATGGCCCATCGACAGTCTTCTGCGTGGCAGTCGTGGAGTGGACAGTGGTCATGAGGCCTTCGATGATGGTGAACTTCATGCAGAATCGATTCAGCTTGTTATGTGGGACAAGAACAAGACTGACGTTGTCGTGCATGACCTTTGCGAGCGGTGCAAGGCAGTTGGTCGTGCAGGAGGCATTGGAGATGACCTTGTATTCGGACTTGTAGGCGTCGAGGTTGACGCCGCAAACGAACCTGGTCCGAACATCAGGTCTCAGATATTCCGCTCCCGTCAGAGCAACTGACATTGGGGCATCGGATGAAGGAGCAGAGATGATGACTTTCTTGGCACCCCCCTTGAGGTGAGCGCTGGCCTTCTCCGTTGTGGTGAAAACGCCAGTAGACTCGACAATGTACTCGGCACCAGAGTCAGACCACTTGATGTTGACAGGGTCCCTCTCTCCATGGACAGCGATTGGCTTGTCGTTAATGTATAGCTTGCCATCCTTGGCGACGACGGTACCCTTGAAGCGGCCGTGCATCTAGCCGAAGTTGCGGTCAGCGTCGTAATTTCGACCACCACAAAGGAGGTTCTTGACTGAGAGTCTGGACTTACAGAGTCGTACTTGAACATGTAAACCTACGACAGATTAAGAGAATCAGTGCCAGGGGCGAGCTACAGGGTGGGGAGGGGGGCGGATTGCCAATTTGCACGAACCATGTAGTCGAGATCGATGAACGGGCTACAAGGGAAGGAGAGGATGTCAGCGTTGAACGGTGGAATCGACTGTCAAGCTCACTCATTGACAGCAACGACTTCCAGGTCACCATGCTCAATAGCATTCCTAAAACACATAGCTGAATCAGCAAGGGAGTCATTGAATCCGGGGTTTCTTCATCTCGAATCGGAAGGAGCAGAACCTACCTCAGTACGATACGACCGATACGGCCTAAGGAGGATGTCAGCCCATGTCTACCGGCAGCGAGACGTTTGTGAGACGTGATTGGTCATGACAGAATCTGACTGCTCCCTGACAGTGAGAACCAGAATGACTAGAGCCTGACGATGCATCTATATCCAGCACTCACCGAATCCATTGATACCGACTTTGACGCCCATGGTGGAGAGTAGATGTGCTTGTATCTTGTTAAAGCAGTGAGAGTTTGCTTTGATTATTCACTTAGTTCAACCGGTATTGCCAGTCCGCACTGCCACAAGAGCGGAAATAGCGGAAGCTTTCAGGCTTTTGCTTAGAGGCCCTCCTCGTGGCCTGAAAACGAAGCCGCCCTGCCACTTGCGGCAGTAAATAGCCTAACTCCGGTTGGGATTACGTGAAATTGACAAATTATCAGATCTGGGCCACCCATCGGTTCGGGGAGACTTCGGATCGAGAAATGGCCTGCCCCGATGAAGCCGGGACGGAAAAGTGTGCATGGATCGGGAAATGAGTGTGATCGAGAAAGCTGACGCCAAATGGCGAGTGATCGCCGTGGCCCCATTACCAGGAGATGACGAATGCAGGCCCGATTGCAAGAAACTGCCGACGACCGCGGAGAAGAAAAGGGTACTAGCCTCCGATGATCCGAAACACAGGGTCCCTGATTTCCACGCGGGGTCCTTTTTCAAGCCGAAGGCCTCAGACGTGCGTCAGCCTGACACACCAAAATGACGAAAAAAGGATATAGGGCATCGTCACATATATACCTGGACTCTTTGTTTTCCAAACAGGCAGTCATTTCGCAAAGCAATACATGTCGCTGCGTTCAACCAATAATTATTGAGCAATCGAAGCGCAATGTCTCCCTCTACCTTTGCCAGAGTAGCAACCTTCAACGCCGATGGTGTCCTCTTCGACATGGTGTGTGTTCCCGATTTAAGCGCCTCGCCAAAGCTGATCATTCGTTCCAAGGACGGTACTCTTACCGATTCCATCGCCGCGGTTGAGGCAGCATGGACCAAGAAGGCTGTGGAGCTTGGCCTTGAGCCAAGAGTCGTCATTGAGGCGACCCATGGTCGCCGAGCTAGCGACAATCTCATGGATCTGGTCCCTGGCTTAAGGAAGGAGCATGTCGACGGGGAGGTTGACCGTAGGTTTGATACTAATTCGATAAGCAAGCTCGCTCACTTGCTTTATAGGTTTTGAGAGAACGATTCTTGCCTTCGCCGATACACCGCCTCAGTCGCGCAAGTCCTCGTTCTCTTCGTCACGTCGTACCTCCGCCTCGGGGCCAAGTCGCTCTTCACTCGCCTTTACTCAGATGAGCGGTCCCGATTTGTCACTTGCGTTCAGCCATTACACGCTCGGGAAGAATGACAACGCTATCCCCGACGAATCTCCTTTCGAGGATGAGCTTGATGATGAGAAGGCTGTGGACATGAGCGTCCGCATCCTTCCTGGCGTTCGGGAGTTGATCAATTCGCTCCCCTCTGGCAAGTACGCCGTTGCGACATCCGGCGCCAAGACATACTGCCATGGATGCCTGGCCAGGACTGGGTGCGTACTGCTTCCCACCCTGTGATATTAGCTGATGAGGATTCCAGCATCACCATTCCGGAAGTGTGCGTGACGGCCGACGATTCGCGTCTCTTGCGGGGCAAGCCGTTCCCAGACCCATTCCTCCTCGCCGCCGCCGATCTCGGCGTCGATCCCAAGCGCGCTGTCATCTTCGAGGATTCTCCGTCCGGCATCAAGGCAGCTGTCGCGGCCGGTTCCACCGTCATCGCTGTATGCACCTCTCACAAGAGAGAGCAGATCGAGAACCTGGGGGCGCATTTCGTGGTCGACACTATGGATCAGGTCAAGGTGGTGCAACACGCGGACGGCCAGCTTGAGTTCACTATCGTGTATTAAACACCTTAGGGAACGGTTTCATAGCTGCGTGTTGACCGGCTGTTGTCATCACTAGTCAGATCATTTTGTAGCACTTATCTCGTCGTGGACTCAGTCAACTGCATGTAACGATTTCTGCTGCACCAGGAGTATCGAGTTTGGCAATGTTACATTTCGTTGACGAACTGCTGCCTCGGAAGAACTCGATCCCAAGGATTCTTTTAAGCAAGAGACGCCGAGACTTGAATGTAGGTAATGCGGATACAGGAACGAGGCGAATGAATAGTTAGCGAATAAAAGCCGTGATGATATGTCCCAAAGGTTCAGTTTGACCCTCGCCATAGACCGGAAAAGCTCCTGATTGAGAAGCTCATTCATTTGCCCGTTTTCATGCATTGACATGCCTTGTCCGACGGTAACAGTGGACCCAGCCAGATCAGGATACTCAATAAGACATCTCCCGTCTCTCCTTCACTGACCTAACCCCCGACTTCGCCATGTTCTCCTTCCTTGACGGGTGTGAGGGAGGCGGGCATTCGACGTGATCTCCTGACCACCTCTTCATATCTTTGTCTCGCTGTCCATCTCTTCTTGCTTTCTGTCGATTGTCATCGTCAACAGTCTCAATCATCCAGATAAATGAAAGAGAGAAGCAACAGCTCAACTAGACATGCCATCCTTCGAAACGATAGCGAGACGCGGATGCGCCTATCACTCTGGGGACAAGGTGAGAGTCTCGTCTGGTTGACTCCTGTGCGGTGTTAGCTGACTCTCATACAAGAGCGGGAAGACGTACGATTCAGACGGCAATCCCTGCTCGACTCTTTCACCTGGAGATATGGGCTACGTCGCTGCCGCAGCTGCTCTCTGTACGATTTTAAAACGAGTTTGACCTCAACGTCGCAACTGATGAGGTTGCCAATCCCAGGTGGCTCGGTGTTGCTCGTACTCGGCGTCATCTACCTCAAGCAATGGCTTAAAGTGCGAGCCCTGGAGCAAGCCTCGAAAGTGCTCTCGGACCGCCCTATGTCATGTCTCGGGACGCCGTTGATCAGCTCCAAAGTTCTTTCGGCTTCAATGACTCTGATGTCCGAGACACGGTCGCTCCCCACACGACCGCCTCTATCTCCTCTTTCGACAAACTCGTCCGAGCTCCGCTCGGACTCCTCGTCTTCCTCTGGATCCCACTCTCCCTATTCTGCCAATTCAGAAAACTTTTACTTCCCCATCCTCTCCGCCGAAGGTCACCTCCTACCACCACCTCCACCCTCGTCCCGTCGCTCTTGGATCGACGCAAGGCCCAGCGATCTTAGCGAGCGACCTTTACCAACCCCTCCTCCTGTCACGTCTCCCATTTTCGCACCGATTCCGCGAACACCGAAGCGTTGGAGTTTCGGGCCTACGCATGACGAGTCACTCTCACCTGAGAGGAAGGACAGCGCCGTGATCGGCCTTTATGCAGGTATCGAGATCGGGGGTGATGGGTCGTTCGAGCTGTTGAGGGATGACCACGACATCTCACCAAGGGGGATTCGCTCATCACCAACGATGACCCGTGTCGCGCGGAAGGCAGGGATGTATCAACCACAGAGGGCGACATTTCATCGGAGCTTGTCTGCTGAAGGCGAGGACTTGGAGTATGAAGCTGGGTCATCCGGTCATGGTCACAGGCTGTAGCGGAATGGTCTTGTGGAGTGGGAACGTAGAGTGCATCCTTTCCATTGTGATGTAAACCCGCCTTGTAAGATTGAGTATGCGGGCGGGATAGAACGTCTGCCGGACCCATGAGACCCATGCTTGTGCATCTCTCCCAGACTTCTGAGTTGCCTTTCTCAGTCCTTCGCGCCACAAAGTTACGCTTTTACGCATGAGAAGGCGTATGCATGATGCGAGCAATGCCAAATTGCTTTTATAGGATGTAAGCCAGTATGAAGTACGAGATCGAATGATATCAGTGCGGCGTTATACGGAATCGAAAGTCATGTCAAAGCGTTCTGCGCCTCCAATTGAGAGAAGAGATCCTGCCCATGGAGTCAGAGTATGTAGACAGGGTCCGGGAAGCCACACTCACCTCTGCCGTAGTGTCGGTAGCAGACAGAGCCCTTTGCCCGTGCTCTCGCAATACGAAATTGACAAGCATTGCCATCTGATCCCTGGTGATGAAAGTCGAATCTTGTGGCACGGCCGAAGCTGTGGGTCGTGAGCGGCGTCGTACCAGCACGACACTTACCCTTCGCTTGGGGTCTTAAGAACTCATGCTGGAGCAGCTCCGGTATTGTCAACCTTTGCTCCTTTCGATATGTCAGACAGCGCTTCATGGAATCGATTGCCGTAGGATCGACGAGAACCGCTGACGAGGAAGGGTCATGGGATCGCTCGTCGGAACCGAAGGATCGCTCGTCGGAACTGATGCCCGGTTTTGGGACAGCGGTGTCCGAATAGGTTATCCGATGCGAAGGGTCGGCAATGGCGTTCATCTTCGGCAAGGGACCGCCGCCAATTTGCGCAAATGGTGGATTTCCGTACACCATCTGATATAGGATACAGCCCAGGGACCAAACGTCGCTCGGGTAGGACAGCTGAGTTTCTCAGCGGAGCTCATCTCTATATCCCACCTTCAAGACTTTCTGATTGTTCATCCGCTGAATGGCCTCTGGGGACATGTAGTTCACCGTGCCAATCTTGACGTTAGCTCCAGAGCGATCCTGAGGCGTACCTGCTGGTCGCGCTGGATGTTCACGGTATCATTTGCAACCGCCTTTGCGATGCCAAAGTCGATGATCTTAAGTCGACCTTTCACCAGTACGAAGTTCGCCGGTTTTAGATCGGTATGCACCACGTTTTCGAGATGGACTGCATGAACGGCTTCCAACATCTGCCATGTCAGCTACAGTTCTTATCGTTACCCACTTGTTCCCAATAAAGTCCGACAAAGTTCCTATTTAAGGGCTTTCCCTTTTGCTCATCCAAGATGGTCGCGAAATCGATCTCGCCGCATTCCATGACCTATGCACGTCAGTCTCTTCTCTATCGCTTGGCTTACCATCATCAACATTCTCGGCCGATTTCCCTGGCCAAAGGTGATCTGATGATCGATGAGCTGAATGATCCGGTCATGACCTCGTAACCTTTTGAGCAGGTCAATCTCATTGGTATAACTTTGATACGTCTCGGAGTCGGCTCGGTCGAGTGCGACGCGCTTAAGTGCGTAAACGATCCTTTTCGTCGGGCAGAGAACAGAGTAGACCTTCGAGGAGCCCCCCTTGCCGAGAACGCCTACGCGCTCGTATGGCATTCCATTGACCTACCGAAATATTAGGGTTGACGTCTCTGGATGTCATAAGCTCACCAGGAATGACCGCTTTCCCGGCGGAACTACTTGGGTAGGTAGTGTCGCAGCCTGTTGACCTAGGTCAGGGCCCGGATGTTGAGATGACTGAGGGACAAGCGGGGCCGTTTGAGTGAGAGACCGATTTTCGACATTCCCCTGTTCCAAGACAGGAGGAGCCCGGGTAGCCACAAGCGCCTGGGGCAAAGGAGGTGTACGCTGAGAGGGCGGGGGCGGCTCCAAGACTCGGTGTACCACATGAGCTGGTCGAAGCGGTTGAGGTGGGGGTCTGTCCAGGACGTCGGTCACGGATCTTGGAGCTACTGTTTTGAGCCGGCGAGCCATTGATGCCTCCGCCTCATCATACTCCGGCTCGTTTTCTTGATTATGGCGACTCTGGAATGGACGGAAGGGCCGATCTCCCATACCTGGCGGCGAACTAGTGCTAAGTTTCCGTTGCGCCGTAACAGCCGATGCTTGCGAAGGCTCATGGCGGAAAGTACGAGTCATAAGTGGTCGAGGCTCAACGATGTCCAGAATGACCGGAGGAGGATCCAAACCCCGGGGAGGACTCTGCCTGTGATGTTGATTTCGGCCAGTCGTATCCGGCGAGGTCGATCTCGAGCTCTCTCCTGGTGAACTGGTTGAAGCCCGCGCATTCCCATCATGTCGCGGTGATTCTGATGTAATCTTAGCCTGATAATGATCATTGAGCCTACCAATCAGGACGGGGCTAAAGCGATCATCCCCATCTGTCTCCTCGGTATCAGGCGGGGGTATGACCCTCCGCGCGGGACCACCGAAGCGTGATAACCCTCCCAGGCGACGGCCGGTAGATGCCGCCGTGGAGGTCAGCATCCGCTCCGTCAAGCCGGGTGTCACATATTGATTTCGAGTAGAAGTCGAAGTGGTGGAGGAGTCAAGGCGGATCGACGAGGCTGATGTGGTATGAATTAGTGGAGGCCTCAGCGTTGCGGTGTGAGTCTGTGTCGAAGTGCTCGCCGATACCTACAATACTTCAGGCCTGCTTAGTTGATGAGAGAGAAGCTCACACTGATGTCGTCATTCGCCGCAACGACACGTTCACCCTCATATCTCTGCCTTGTCAATGGAGCCGAGACAACCCTTTGAAAGCTTCGCACGCCGTACATGCGCCCAGGATGACCACCCCCGCTGGCGCTGGATTCGGACCCGTGTGATGAGAGAGCTCCACTGTTCGTTGCAGAGTTGGGAGTCGGAGGAGTGGGAATCATTGAGGAAGCCGATGCGGTGGAAGCATCGGTAAGGGACATGATATGGGCGGATGATGAGGATGACTGAGTGGATTGAAGGGGTCGTGATGGTGGTGTAGTGTCTGCTCTCGGAATGGCCATCTCTGCTGATGGGACTCGCCTGGTCTCTCCAACCGCCAGATGACTGAGAGTCAGAGCCTCGAGGTTGTTTTCCACCCTTGAACCCATCTCCGTTCTCGTCTTCTCCTTTGCGACCCCCCAGTCGAAATGAAAGTCTGGCACTTCGAATGATTCATCCTCATTGTCCGAATATAGGCCTTCTAGCGCTCCAGCGTTGTCGAGATTCGCATCATCAGCGCTCGGTCGACGGTTTCCATGACGATTGAGGTGGGAGGAACGAGAGCGGGATCCGGTCTGACGATACTGCATTGCTGATGACATTTCGATTGTTGAAGAAATAGGCATTGCAGCGATCGCCGACGACATGGTCAGTTTTCGTCCTGGGTGGATGGCGACGCCGATCCGAAGAGTCGGTCGTGGAGTCAAACAGTCGAACGAACGGATGTCTCAATTGATCTCTCAAGCCGTGGTTTGCGATCCGCAAAGTAGCATACAGGGCGAAAAGAAAGGAAGGCGCCTCGAGGAGTGGATCACGTGACGGCATCTCTTTGTTTACACGGAAAGAGTACCCCCGTCTCATCCATTGCACCACACTCTGCAACCGTTTTCAACCCCTATAGACATCCGAAGAGGATCCTCTCTCTCTCTCTCTCTCTCTCTCTCTCTCTCTCTCTCTCTCTCTCTCTCTATCTCTCTCTCTCTCTCTCTCTCTCTCTCTCTCTCTCTCTCTCTCTCTCTCTCTCTCTCTCTCTCTCTCTGATTCCGCAATCAGAGCTCGTTGTCTTTGTGACTTCTTCCTTCATCTCTTTACTATTTTGGAGGTATTCCAGCGCGACATCTAAGAGGCTAGAACATCCCCTTGCCCCAGAAATCTAGCCAAAAAAGCGGAAGGGTATCCTCGGATTGTGGAGTGACCTCAGCGGTCTACAAAGATCCCGATGGTGATGAGCCTGAAGGACACAACATCGAGATAAGTTGAGGGGGTATAAAGGGCGGAGGGAATGCAATGCGGATGAAACACTGTGCAATGGCATGCGATCGTGGCTGATGAAGCAACGGAGGTTATTGGTCGTGCCGTTGATGAGATTGATTCTTCGAATGTCTTATGATAGTGTTGAGTAGAGGAAGCTGCAAGGGATTAATCAGGAACTTCGGGAGACTCAGGAATGAGCCCACAGATTGTTTGTGGCCGCGATCTGTTCGGAGATTAGCCTAGAGCAAGGGAAAAGCTGAGCAACGTACCGCGATGGTATTCTCTCGTGGATGCCAGCTTGCATGCAGCTAGAAAGACGTCAGCGACCGACTCTGTTCTGCAAGATGCCGCGGTGAGCTCACTATCTTCTTCGCGAAGTCAATCCCTTCTGTTTGCAAACCCTCCTTCTTTCCTGGCGCTTTGCCGCGTGCCCCACCGATTTTCTTCGCCTTGAAAGCCGACTTATCCGCTTGCAGCACGATATCGTTATCTCCGTTGACGTCGTAAATGCGAAAGTAGTTATGATATGAGCCAGTGAGGACTTGACTGAGGACCAGTCAGTAATCCTCGTAGCAAGCTGATGAGCCCTTCTTACCTCCCGTCTCCACTGAAGGTGCACTCGAATTTGTCGAAGATGCAATCGTTCTCGTAAAGATCGCAAAGCTTCTGCCGAAGGTGATCATGTATGTTGATCGTTTTCACCGGCTTGCTCTCCATCGCTATATCCCAGATCTTCAATGTCAGGTAATCTCGTGACAGAATATATCGCCCATCTCGAGAGAATTTGACGTCCGAGATCGAGGAGATAATCTCAGAGAAGAAGGACTTTTGGGTGGGATCTTCCTCTTCCTCAAACACTGCGCGGATTATCAGTTTTCGAGACGCAAGCAAGACCTACACTTCGCGTGTTGGTCACATAGGGCCGATTCTCGCATGTCCGCCAGCTTGATTGTCCCTTTTGAGCTGGAGTACATGAAGAGGTTGCAATGCAAGGGGTGGAATTCGGCGGCGGTGATGACCTCGGTTAGCTCCTCCATATTAACGGGCTTGATGTCCACGATATCTGCCTGCATCAGCTGAGACGTCCCGATTCTGGTGGTGGCAGCTGACTGAAGCTTTGGTCGGAAATGTTGAGATTCCATAGATTGATTCGTAGATCATCGGCTGAAACGTATGTCTCGCCATCCGAGTTCACTGAAATGGAATTGATGTGATAGGCATGGGCATTGGCGTACACCTTCCGGGGGACAGCGGCGGTGATGGAGTCGTGCGTTATCATGCGAGGTAACCGTAAAGGTGGTTGAGAAGGTCCAGTACCACCCGCTGGGAACCCGTCCGAATGATTGTTTTCAGCTACTACTCTGATCTGCTTGTCGAACACCTTCCAAAGCTTGATTGTCTTGTCTGAGATCTCAACGTCAGCCTGATGAACGACTTCCGAGCCAAGAAACATGCGAACCATTTGTGCTCAAGAGGAAATGAGCCGCATTCTGCCGCTTGCACCATTTGATCCGATTGATCTTCTCCTCAATCTCAAGCGACTTGAGGTAGTCAAATTCGGGTTCATGTGATTGGAACTGTGTCACAAATGAGCCAAGGGATATGCTTGAATGCAACCAGACATACCTCGGTGTAAAACTTGTACTCGCAACCCCGTTTCTATTCATCTTTCAGCCAAAGAATCAACCGGCATGATGTTACAGACCTGTTCATTTCGCTCGAAAAGCACGACGCGCCCCCCTTTGTCTCCAGTAGCTAGATAATCTCCTGTATGATCAAATTCGACGGTCGAGATGATGTCCGCTAGAGACGCAAATGATAAAATCAGCGATACAGCCAAGGTGTTGACCTAGACGATACAAAGGAGGTTTCAAGAGGAACTGGCTCGACTCACCCTCTGTGATATCCTCTACCTCGCCCTTGTCCCCAAAACATTGAGCGAAACGCCACTGAGAGGAGGAGTCGGCCTCCATGACCTGGAATATACCCTTCCCCTCGTACCGCCGGTCACGACTCGGTATCACTGATGAAGGCAGAACACGCAGGTGATTTTACTTGGTTGGCCTGGGTGGGTCCAGGTTACCCCTGAGCTCGTTTGACCTTGAGCTGAAAAGGTAGAGGATGCACCTGGATGTCGGAGGAGAAGTAAGTCGAAGTTGGGAGGGCTACTATTGATGCTAGCGAGCCGTAAAGAAAAAACAGTGCAGGAGTTAGTTCCACATCCTACGCGCGCCAACATAACCTTTGTCGGCCAATAGGCTTGTAGCGTGTTCTTTAGGCCTCTCCCTGTTGCTATGTTAACAATGTGGATCGGAGCTTTCAGTCTCTCTGCCCTGATCTCAGGCTTCTGACTTTACGCTACTCTGCTCCGCCCTTCCATCACTACACCTCAATCTCCTATCGTCATGCCTATCGCTCCGATCGTTGGAAAGGTGTGCATCGGTCCCGGTGTTCTGAGATCTGGGTCCGAAGGCTGACCGTGACTCAGCTCCGAAAGCATCTCATCACCGACCTCTCCATCGCGTTGGCTTTCATACGAATCTTACTAGGATGAGTACCCACTGATCTTCCGCAACAGTTTCGGACTCGGCATCTCTGGTGGATATCTCTACTGGTAAGAAATCCTCTTAATCCGCCAAGAGGAGCTGACGGGTGTATAGGTATGGCGTTCACATACCCTCGAGTGAGTTTGTCGACTCTCATTGCACCGGTCATCCCATGGTCTCTCCTCTCAACTCGGTGGAGACATCATCGACAGTAGGCTGTGTTAGGAGCTTATCTGCCCGTCATCGGGATCATAGTGAAGAGACGGGACGATTTTTACCTCAAATACGAGGAGAAGAAGATGGCAGGAAAGATTTGAGCGGCGGTGAATGTATGCGTACGGCGCTGCTTCACCTCCCACAGATGTCAGCAACGACGACCTCACATCAGTCCGCTACGAACCACAGGCACATCAGCGACGACCTCCTGGACCTCACATATCAACGGTATCTCATATGGTTCAACAGATCTTAAGGGTTCTTGCTGATCCGATGGGATTACTGATTGCGACTTGTAACTCGATGTGCCGTGTATCAGAAGTTCCCTCCATTCTGCGCTCCCCATTCAACAAACGGTCATCGGCTGAAACGCCTTAAAGGAGGCGTATATGCTCATCCCGTCCTGGATGTGAATCACAGTGCGGCTGATTTGGCTGTTGTCCTAGTTTGAGCTCTAGAGATCATGGGTAATACTCTTGATCGCCATGTTCATGGCACGTTCACGAAGGTCGGTGATGACTACATCCCAGAAGAACACGTCAAGCTGTACCCATCTGGTGCACGAGTCCATCCGGAAGACAGGCATCTCACATACGACCATAATCGCGATAAGGCTATCGAAGCTTTGCAATCTGGCAATACTCATGTGATTCTCTGCTGGGTTGACCCAGTATCCACTAAAGCGACTTTAGGCATTCTTCAAGCGTTTCGCTCATGTCTATGAGACCAAGCACGAAGAAAGCCACCAGTACATGTCCGGCCTCGCCAAACATTTGTCCATTCGGGTGAGTACTTGCCAGCGGATCTCATTGACGACAGCATCATAAACATGCGCCCACGAACCTTATACCATCCGATGTCAAGTATCTGAAAGTCGCCAAGAGGTACGCCTGGCTCATGGATGGAATCTCTCCACTTCCGGTCAGTAGGACTGTGCTCGAGCCGCCTTTCAGTGCAAATCGCTGACGATCAGCAGTTTTTCCGCAAGCGCGTAGGGGTGGGCGTCGTGATCGGGATCGTCCCTTATGGAGGTGCCGTCCTCGAATTCACCATGAGCCTCTTAATCTGGAGACACATCGCCCTAAACCTCGGCGCACCCTCATGGTTACGCAGGAAGATGTTCGTGCCGCTGCTTCTTTCGACCGGGGGTGGGTGAGTGTCAATGCTCTGTCGAAGCCCAATCTAATCAGTTGCTAGGTTTGTTCCGCTCCCGGGCGCTGACGACGTTCTCCAAAACATCCTACAGCCGAACACACACGCAGCTCATGTGATCGAAATGTGGCTGGAATTGAGAAGCCTGATGGCGCGCGATGAAGAGGACGAAGATGAAGAAGGTACATGGTGGTGTGCTGATTTGATCAAGTATATGGATCTCGAGGATGATGAGGCTTGGTATCCGGCAGAGCTGCGAATGGACGTCATGGGTAAAGAAGACGAGTATTTGTGTAACTCAGAGAGACGTCACCCGCGTTGAGGTAATGGCTGTTGCTGCAGCTCTTGCTGCCATTGCTAGGTCGATCGGACAACATGCAACGCTTCGCTACCTGCGAATCAGACCAAGATAGCTAGTTGGTGTCCGGTGCTGGACCGTGAAGACCGTTGTCAGAGTCTGCCGGGGAAGCTTACATTGACAACCCCGGCTTCGGCCGCATCGTGACGCTGAAACGCACACCTCCACAATCGATGGACTCGATGGAGCAATGAAGGTGCCTCAACGTTCTCGCGTGTATGAATATAGGAACGTCTCTTTGCGCTCCTCGTTCGGCAAATTCTACTCATTCCTTATCGGTGAAGAAATGGCTGAATCCAACCAGATTTTCTCTGGACTGACCAGTCTCAGCGCTCTTCTTGATGATCGTTCCCGGCATTCTTCCTGTATCAATCTCCATCGGCACCTCGCATCCTGAACCAGGTTTCCTTGAGCTCTTTTTGCATCGCTTCAGGCGTCGAATTGATGACGATCCCGTTGCCAGATGTGCGACCATTGTGACCAGAAGTTAGCTGCTACAGCTGAAATCCGCATTGCCGGAACGCACAAACTAGTAGATGGATGAGAAGGAGATTCAGCAGAATCGAACGGAGCTTACATCCGCGGCGAGCTCAGGCTGATCCGCGCCGCACGGAAGGGTGATTATTGGCACCCCAGAGGTGAGTACTTTCCTTGGCGAGGCCGATCCCGCAGTGTGTCTGACGAGACCTCTTCAGCAACGGGGTCGTCGCACTTGCACGACACGTAGACACGGAACTTACAAGCATCATCCCCGTTGCGTCATGCTGCAGCACTCTAACCTGCGGCGCCCAGAGCACGATGATGCCCCTTCCGCTGATCCTCACCTCTCTGAGTAGGTCGTCGGGGATATCGCTGTCTTCGGCCGGCTTCGTGAAGACAAATGATGTTGGCGGCTCAACGTCAAGAAGGGATCGGATGATGTTTAGAACCAGTTCGATAAGCTTGCGAGGCCAGACCCAGGTGCCGAGGCTGACATATTCAGCTGAGTGTTTCCCGTACCAGATCAACCAAGGATCTGCGCGTAGTGCTCCCCCGCCTTGCCGACACGCTGATGCTCGGCCTTGGTCTAGACAATTTCGTTAAATTGAGGGCGACATGCAGATTGAGCTGAGAAGGTGGAAAGGGATAAGCGAACCCAACACCAAAGATCGGCGTACCCATGACCTTCTCCTTGTATGGGATCGTACTCTCCTCTAGCTGCGGGACAGAACTGCAAACCCAGCCATCCATGTTACGGGCTGCCAGAAGGAGGACGTCGGTGAAGCGCAAGATGTCAGGAGGAAGTATTCGGGCACCGATCTGAGGCACTGGGTCAGGTCAGGGGAGACCCGAAGCAGAGGCAGAGACAAGAGAAAGGTTGATAGCAAGAGCAAGCGGAGAGCAGCCCGGAGAGACCAACTGATTTCATCTGGTGATCATCAGCGGAAGCTTCGAGTCGATGATTCCGAGACGTCGACCGCTCATAGTCGTACATGGGGCGGTCGATTTGGGTAGTTCAAGAGCCTCCCAGTTGTAAAATCCATCGGCCGAAGCTATAAGCTGAGTCGAGCGCTACAAGAGAGAAAGTGTCATACACGCTCTTCAGCTTCGCGCTCAGACATGCCGGACGAGAGGGTGGTTTCATATCGCTCTCGCATTCCTTCCAATAGTCCACCGTTCTCTTGATTATTGAAGAGGCTGCGATCACATGAGACATGTGTTAATGCCGTTCAGTTGAGCTTACTATTGGTGTCCGATGGCGCTGCTCGGATTGAGGTGCCAGACTGAAAATCTAGTGACACCTCGCTGATGGGTCAGCTTGCCGACATCTGATAATACTCATCCGCAATGAGAGACCTGCAAGGCACGGCATCAGGATCTGTCCTAAGAGAGAGACTGATCACCAAGTCACGTCGATCATGAAGCCACAAGGCAGGGTCGACCAATGATCAGGCCAGCTCCCGTTGATGGATTGCTCGAGTAGCGAGAGGAGCCCTTCGCGGTACGTCGCCCATTCGTTGGGAGGCCCCTCAACGTGGACTTTTGTGATCTCGGCCACCCGATATTTGAAACGAGTATCGACACGACGAATAAGGCTTTAAGGTTGTAATCCAAACTCGGCTGTAAACTTGGGTTCAGTGAAATTGGGAGTGATGAAGGTGATGATCAGTGAAGGGTGGCTGTCGAGCAAGTTCAGAGCGAGCTGGATCGCAAAGCGGAGATGAGAGGTATCATTTGACGGTAGCGAAAACAAAGTGATTGGTCGGCGTGTGCGACACGACAGCTGGGGTGCTTCTCTGTGCCCTAGGGGTCGATGGTTTGAGTGGCCGATGAATGAGCATATTCGCAGTAAAAGTCCGCTGACAAGGGCAGTTTGGTTCAATACAAATGGACAATAGCTTTTTTGATGCCGCGGTCTCGATGTTGGGGGTCGCAGATATGGCCGAGGCTGCAGATTGATCACCATCAATCGTACGATCAGAAAGTGTCCTCGGAATCTTGCAGTTGAGCGCGTAAATGGCATCGAGTGGGAAATCTCCACAGTTTCCGTTGGAACTTTTCTGGGACAGATAAATGGGGCTCGGTGACAGGGCCCTTCCACCAAACGAATTATGCTGGCCTTAGATGCCGGGTGAAGCGGAAACCCGTTTCGAACTGAGCTCCGAGCTCGAACCACCACATTCGAGTGATGTCAAGGCCGTTCTCGCCATCCGTGACGACCTTTTAGTAACGGCATCTCGAGATTCAAGCGTCGCTATCTGGCAAACTTCGCAGAAAGCCCAGGTGATGCCATCGCCTCGTCTTTGAACCATCTTGACGTGATTCCAGCCATTCGAGTTGAAAGCTTTGTTGAGCGGTCACAACGCCTATGTCAACTCGCTCGCTTTCATTCCATCCAATCAGCGGCAAAAAGAAGGTGAGCTATATCCTATCGAGTCTCTCTGATGGGCTCAGATCTGCTGGCATCCGGCGGAAACTCCTCCCTCATTCTCCTGCATTCCCTTGAAAGCCTCAAATCCGACGCCGTAGACTGCTTGATCGGACATGCCCTCAACGTCTGCACGCTGGCATATTCGCCGGTATTGGAGAAGCTGGTCAGCGGTAGTTGGGATCACACCGCGCGGGTCTGGTCTCGAGCGACGGGAGAGTGGAAGTGCGAGCTGATCTTGGAGGGTCATGTCGAGGCGGTATGGGGTGTCGCAGCTATCGATGGAGGCGATAGGAGAGGTTGCTTTTTGTCGGGTAAATCATCGGTGTGAGGTCAGAGCATGAAGTCTGATGCGGAGCAGGGTCTGGTATGAATCACCGACCTATTAGCAAAGCCAGCTGAATGTCTCAGCTGATCGGCTGATCAACCTTTGGAACGATCGAGGCGAACTATTGCTCCGCCTCAAAGGCTCACCCGAACCTGTCCGAAGTTTGGCAGTCTTGCCCACAGGTACGACCTTTGCGAGCGCCTGCAATGATGGGTGAGAATCTACCTCCCCTGCAATCTGCACGTTCTGACTGTCATTATAGCATGGTCCGCATCTGGGACTTGACGGGCAGCGTCATCCGTGTTTTGCGCGGTCATACCGATTATGTGTACGAAGTCGCTCTGGGTAACAACGGGGAGCTGCTGTCCTGTGGAGAGGATCACACTGTGGTGGGTACATTCTGAGCTTTCGCGGATCGAGCTGATTCTTAAACAGCGGATCTGGAACGGTAGGCACCGCTTCAGGGCCACTTTTGACGAGCAGAGGAAGGACGGTTGTCGGACACACTGCTGCATCCCTGCCAGTCGGTATGGGCTGTATCTACCTTACCCAACGGCGATGTCATCACCGGAGGATCAGATGGGCGGGTCAGGCTATGGACGAAGAATCCTAGCAGGATGGCCCTGGTAGAAATACGACAGGTGAGATCAAGGGAGTATATGTACTGTTCATGGGGCTGAATGAGATCATCAGGCGTATGCGGAAAACGTGCGGGAAGCCATGAGGTCAGTCCACACTCTTCTCGGAGTCGATCACTGACCGTCTTGCAGGAAACCCGTAGGGGATGAGAGCGCATCGGAAAACACATTCTCCCCTCAACCTTTGACCGTCGATGTTGACATCAGCGATGACGCAGCGCCGATTGTTCTCACGTTCGAAGTCGGCAGTATGGTCACTACTTCGTGAGCTGAGCAAGTGCTGATATACTGGTCAGCCGACCCCAGAAAGGCTGCTGAGGAGTTCGGACGATTACATGGTCTCTCCAACAATTATGTCAATCAGATCGAGGCGTGCATCAAGATGCACGTCGAGGCGAGCGGTGCGTCGGTACCTGAAATTCAGACATAACAGGCGACAGCATGGACGGCAGCTCAGAGCGGACCGGGCACTCCTCTTGATACGTCGTGCCACGACCAGCCAATGCGAGGCAATGCATTCTATTGATCTAAAGTTTGCTTGCGATCTATCGAGGTAGGTACTCGCCAAGACTACTAGCTTCCTCGGTATGTAGTATAGGAGTATGGACTTAGCAACAGGGGAATGTGGTAGTGTTGCTCTGGATTTGCATATGTGAAGGTGATCTGCGTATTGAGCTGAGCGCGGGCTCTGTAGACTTTCGGACCTATTCCTCACCTCTACCAGGGGATAAAACGTCTTACTGCCTGCCGTCGCAAAGTAGGGACCGGTGAAGAAGATCATCTTGTAGATTCCAGGAGACAGGCGAAAATCATGCGGAAGGAGATCTGTGCACCTTCCGTCGCTGTTGGTCTGTCTGGGAAGACGTCAGTTGAACGGAGTCGCTAGCTGCTTCAAAGGAAAGGTTCACCCTGTTGCGAGGACATGGGGAAGCTCGAGCGAGGTGACGCCCTCGATCGAAGCCTCGTTCAGGCTAAGGCAATCCAGGGATACTTTGACCCCTGACGCTGGCTTTCCCTCAGACGCGTCGAGAACTGTTGGGAGTCTGTCAGCTGAGCATTTAATTTGACTAAAGGGCTGACCATGACAGGTGATTGGGGATCGAGACATGTGGAGGGTTGAAGGATATCGACGAGGTGTCGGTTCGTTTTTCGATGACCCCAAGCCTCGCTGCCCACGACGTGCACAGATGTCGAGGTGAGAGTCAAGGACTGTGAGTGTCGAGGAAGGACGGGCGGGGCAGTGAAGCTGAGGGTTTCCAACGATAATTTACCGTCTTTGAAACCAAAAACTAGAGGTCGGTTGTCTTAGGGTCGTGCCACGTGCGAAGGCATTCGACGCGTTCCTGGGGGTTAGTGCCCGCACCGCATTTCACCTTCATCTTCTTGTGTTTACGACGAGATTTCCACCTAGCTCATCATTCAGCTCGTACCGTCAGGGTGATTGAAGGATCAATCGAGCGGCTGATCGAAGCGATCCGCTCGCGATCCAACTTCGTCGGCTATCATCAAGAATCTGCCATTCAAACCCTCGTCACCTGACATTCTCCTCCCAATCCAGAGATACCATGTCCAATGTAAGAACCCCGCAAGATAGCTTTCGACCAAGGCGGCGTACCCTGAGTCAGCTTATATCCAATCACTCTAATCGTAGCTGACGCGTTTTTCAAGGCAGCAACGACGATTCCGCTCCTTCCTCACCCGTCACCCCTTCACACCCGTTCACTGCTATTCCAGATGCAGCCTCAGAGACCGCATCGATCGTCAAGGGCCATCACCCAGCCCGCCGACCACCCTCGCGGATTAACAGGACATTCGAAGAGATTCAGGTGGAGAAGCTGGTGATGACCGAGGAGTGGTACGAAGAGCTCGAGTGTGGAATGTCTGTCAAGCCGACCGGGATTTGAGGGGGCATGCATGCTGATCAACTTCTCCTCTAGATGCTCGCACGTCCTGTTCGTCCCGTACCGCTGACTATTCCATGGGCTCACGTGCATCTTAGCGGAGCTCCTCAAGCCCTAGTACCTTGCGGGTGAGCAGCGATTGACAATCCACAGGGTTGTCCCTGACACCTGTTCCAGTCACACGTTCTGTGGACCATGCGCCTGGCAGTGGATTCGAGGCAACAAGGTGTGGCAGTTTCGATTCGGCTTTTCCCTTCGCTGATATCGCCTCAGAATCCTACCTGTCCCCACTGCCGGATGGAAGTTCTCGAAGGCATCCACTTTGTCCCCAACATCATCGTCGATCAGATCATTGAGCGAAAGCTCAGAGCACTGACGGACGGCCCCCAAAAGATGGATATGCAGATAGATCGCCAAGAGAAGATTGAGTAAGTACTTTTTGAGTGCCGAGCTATCGGTCTGATAAGGTCCAGAGCCTGGAAGCTACGCCTGGCCAGCCTACCATCGACAAAGCCAGCAGCCCGCAGACCTCGCGGTCTCGATGACATTATGATGAATCTCCTCGATTACACCGCGCCTGCGGATCGTAGCGAGAGTCATCGACGACGCGCGTCCCGGCACTATGCTGAGCTCGGCGCTCCGCTTTTACGACCTCCAGCTCACCTGCAGATGCAGATGCAACCCCAAATGTACGCAGAGAGGATCAATGACGACATTTGGGGCGGTCGCATCGAAGAGGAGCCGGACTCGGTGGTTGGACCGCATCTCGATGTGCGAAGGATGAGAGAGCATATGCTTTGGGAGCATGTCGGCGGATTGCGGTCCCTGAGTGAGGAGAATGAGCCTGCACCGCTGCCAAGGCGAGAAAGAGATTCGAGACCTCGAGGAGGTGGCGCTATGGTAGGACCTCGAAGCCCGGCACCTCCTATTGTAAGATCGCCAGGCCCGCCATCAAACATCCAGGCGTTTCCCGTCTCGGCTGAACCGACGCGGCATCAGAATCCGCCAGCAGCACAGCATCACACGTCGAGTCACCAGTTCACACTCGGCCGACCAACTCCGCTTCGATCTACAATCCTGGCAGCACGACAAGCCAGGGGGAGAACGAATGGTGGTGGATCCAGGGATCAGCCTCTCGTAGACAGCGAGTAATCTCCTAGCTTTCTCACGACATCGTATCTGTGTCTCATACTTGACGATCTACTTTGTAGCATGTCCTGTGACGCCCATGGAAACATGACCTCATGCTGAGCTGTACGAACAAGTATTGCCCCTTGAACCACGCCGGAAAGCGAGCAACACTGATGAGCGCGCTTGTGTACTCCCCCTGACATGGGCTTGTCCTGCTGTTCATGGTCACCATGGAAATCAGCCGAAATTGGGCATCGCGAGAACTCCTGCAAGTCCTTCATAAGGACCTGCTATCCCGAGGAACACCATCATCATTCCCACTCATTGCCTCTAGCCCGTCGAACCTCTTCTCATTCCTCGTTTCCAAGTCTCTTCTTCGTTCCAGTCACTCGTCATGCGCGTCCCAGCCTCCCCTCTTCTGGTCTTCGGCTTCGCCTCTGCCGCCACCGTCACTTGGGGAGCCCCTGCCTCTCCCGCTAGAGGAAACTTCCGATCGCCTCATGCTCCAGCGATGCCCGGTTCGACTCAAAACTCACCAGCCCCGAGTCACGCAGCGACCTTTGGCCTCGCCAGCTCCCGACCATTCGGCGATGTTCTCGCCCAACCCAGACCCTATTCCTCCGAGTGGGAAGGGTGACGCTATTAACTCGGGTCAAGTGGCGCAGGCGGAGACAGGGGATATAGGGAACAACGAGCAATCGGATCACTCCGCGAGGTTTGCGGCGGACGCAAAGGTCCGAACTATCGCTTTAAGTGAGTTGCTCAATCCGGCACTCCGGCTTGGTAGGGCTCGCAAGCTGACCTGTTGACGACGAAGGTAACGCTGGTAACGGGGGAAAGGCGACCTCGGGCAATACTATAAGTATTAGGGGACTTTCTGAGTGAGTTCGATCGCGTGTCACGGATGCCCGCACGCTCATCGAACGCGCGAACAGGCAAAGTCAGGCCTATGCTGTGAGCGGTGGTCAGCAATCCGTGGGTAGCTGTTCGTATATAGGGATCGGTACAAAACGCCATAGGCTGGTCCATCATTCATTCACGACAAGAAGGCGATCTAGAGTTTATGCAAGACGAAACCGATCCTTACGGCTACAGCGGTGTGCCGGAAGGGCCCAAAGCGCTCGGCGGGCTCGGTGATAATGCTTCGAAGGAAGGCGGGTCTTACTCGCTGATTGCGGTTGCACTGATCAGCCACAGGCTACACCTCGAAGTGGAAGGAGTTCGGGGGCACTGGAGGCCGAGCGCATACTGCCCGGTCTGGCCGCATCGAGGGCTTATACATCGATCGAGTCAGCGCTTCAGCCATCGTGAGCAGTAGAAAGGGCGAGGTCCGACGATCAAGATTGCATCGCGGATTTGGAGTGACGGGACTTGACGGGACTTGACGGGTTGGTGGCTCATTCGGGAAGCAAGCCGCACCCGTCTTTGGAGGATTTGAAGAGCTTGAAGTTGTCTTAGTCTTTAATCCTTCAGCAGTGAGCGCAAGGCGGATCCCGATAGATACAAATAGCTGCGTACATCATGGCTGGCGTTACAAACATAGTCCGTGGTTATCACAAATGCGGATGACATCATCGTAGGACATGCGGGTCGTCGAGGATGGGGGTCGTCAGAGTCGGGATGATATTATGGCTTTGGGAGCGCCAGCGGGGTCGGCCATATACCGCACCATCTGATGTTCCTTATGCTGGAACCTGTTGGGACGTGTATCAGCTTGCAGAATTTACCCCTTGAAGCCATGCAAGCATACCCGCACTTCTCGTAGAACGCTTCGAACATCGTTAGCCTCTCCGAGACAGCTTCATGACCTACGTATGTTGTCTTTGCTGCAATCCAGGATGATCTTATAGCAGCCCACTGCCCTCCCAATCTCCTCGAGTGTGTTGATGATCCGTAGCCCCAGCTTGCGCCCTTGCATGCGTTTCGAGACCGCAATGTCCTCAATATGCCCGACCCGGCCAGCTGAGCGGACAAATTTGCGTTCGAGGATGATGGAGCCACCTGCAACGATCTGCATGACCATCAGTCAACAACGATGGGACCGCGAGAAAGACGGACATTGTCGGTGGATTTTTGGATGATGACGATGGTGTAGTATGTGTTGGAGCATAATTTCAGTTGGTGGAATGTATCTGGCCATTGATCAGCCGTCGCACGAAGGATGCTCCATCAAGATCATACCAGCATAAACGTCAGAAGGAATTTGAGGAGCGGCGGTCAAGACGGAGAGGAGCTCAAGGTGGCCTCGGTCGCCATCTGTCGAAGATAGTGGTCGAAGCTGTTCAAGGCAAAGTTGGCATGATAACAACGATTTGATTGGCTTCTCACGTGAAGGTCTACATCGAGACGTTCTCGGCATATCGGAGGTATCAACGAGGGATTGAATAGGAGGTCGAGCTCATGCTCTGGGGTCATCACAGCGCAGTGAATGCGCGTTTCAGGAATTCGTTAACAGATCGTGCTACAATCTTGGGTCAAAAGCAAGGGAGAGCGATAGATTTGGAGGATGTACAGCTGGAAATCGGGTGGAAGAATCGAGCAGTCGTTAGGCAGAGAGGATTAGAGGTCAGAGATTCGGCGAACGGCGATAGGGGTGTGCAGCTGAAACACAGCCTCAGAGCAATGCGAAATTAGGCTCACGAGGGATTCAGTAATTTTTAGGCTCGCAATTTAGGTGGCAACCATAGCTCTGGACTTGAACGCTACCAATGTACTTTCTTTCTGACCTGTGTTACAGGTAGCGTGCATCCCGAGTCTGGACCTTGAGATGCCTCGTCGAAAGAATGCGTACCTCTCCGACGGTTCAGACTCGGATGCTTCAGGCTCAGGGGGCTCCGAAGGGGGTCACAATTCGCAAGAAGATGAGGATTCAAAGGCGGAGAGGGCATTGTTTGAGCACAATGGACGAAAGAGGCGGAAGATGGGAGGGAGAAGTGGCAAGGAGTCTGCTTGGGAGGGAGTCTTCGGGGCCGATGAGGATGACAGTAGGCAGGGAGGTCGAGGGCTTGGTGCGAGGCGAGGAGGAAGAGGAGGTGGGATCTCAGGCAGAGCTGATTGGACAAAGTGGGTCGCTCCTTCAGGCATCTTTTGGACTGGACTGATGTATCTAATTGCTGCAGAGCTCCGACCTTTGTGACGACCTCATCCGCACATCTGACTCCACCGGTTGATACCCAGGACGAGGAAGCAAAGGTCGAGCCAGAGAATGGCGAGGACATCGATGACGAGGAAGGATCGGACGATGAGTCCGAGTCCGAATCCGCATCCCAGCCGGTGGCGGCGTCTCCTCGGATCAGAGACACCGATTACGATGATGACGCGGCGCAACTTGGGGGAATGGGCTTAGGCTCAAGGGTCGGTCTCGGCGCGGGCAAAGCTACTCCCAACGATATTTCCGTACCCCAGGAGGAGAAGCCTAAGGTGGGAGGCCGTGGAGGTATCGGCTCAGGGAGTAGAGGTCGGGGTGGGATAGGCTTGGCTGGTCGAGAGGCAGGGCCGAGCGATCGATCCTCGACACCATCGACTGAGCATAAGGGCGGGATCGGCTCGTCCGATGCTCCGCCAAACCCCATAGCGGAGCATGCGCCCGCCCCAGAGCAGCCTCTGGCTTTCGGCCGTCGATCAGCTACGAAGGATGCCGGTGGCGCTTCGCGGCCTCAGCAGGCATTCCAGGGCCTTCAACCTCGTCAATCGACCGTGACTCCGACACCTCTGACTGCGAAGGAAGCCGCTCACTTCCGTGACATGAACATCCAGTCAAATTTTGGAGCACGATACCTCGCGAATCTTGGCTGGAATGCGGGTGAAGGTCTTGGTGTCAACAAAGACGGAAGAGCGGTTCCCATAGAGGCAGGCAAGGTCCTAAAGGGCGAGGGCATACAGGCGGGAGTGCGGACAGAAGACAGCAAGCGGGAGGCGAGGAGACGAGGCGAGGTTTTCTCAGACGATGAGGACGAGCAGCCAAAGCGGAGAGGCAGAAATGGGACGCAGGCCGGACCGAGTCGCGCACCTGCTCAGGCGGACCAGAGCTGGAAGAAGCAGAAGAAGGTGAAAGTCAAGGTAGAGCATAAGAGTTATGAGCAGCTGCTCGCAGAGGCCGGGGATGCGGCTGGTGCCGGCATCGGTCTAGTCCTGGACGCTCGGGGAGGCGAGGTCAGTCCGTCCAGCGCACTCATGTACACAGCACTGATTCATCGCGAACAGCTCAAGGAGGTCCAGTCTTTGTCGTCCCTGTCCTTGTCAAGCTGGACGCCTACATCGGACAACACTCAGCTCCCCGAACTCCGGCACAATCTTCGATTGATCCTCGATGTGTCGAAGGCCGATGTCGACGCGCTTGCAAGGGAGGGTAAATCTGTGAATGAGCGTCGGAGATGGGCATTACGGGAGGAAGAGAAGACGAGACGGAAAATCGACGAGACATCGCGACGTGAGCAGCGTATCTCTAGCTTTTACTGAACTGATGTTGTGCACTCTAGGCATTTCACGAATCGAAAAGATACAATCTGTTATATCAACAATACATGGCATCGTCGCCGCACAGGCCGCGAATTCCCATCCTGCTCTTGATTCTTTCACTGAAAGCTTCGATGCACTTTTGCATGATTTCAAGGACGAGTACGCTTCTCTCGCGCTTGACGAGGTCATTGTTGGAGCTATTGGGCAAGTAGTACGTTGATAGAGCTTCTTCGTTGGCCCATGAAATGACGCTTCATTTTAGCTGCGGCATATTTTCTCCGACTGGCAGCCTTTCGATTTATCATCCAACATCCTTCTATCTTCGCTCAAACAATGGCGCAAAGCCTATCGACTGCCGCGAAGCAATGCGAATGATGTCCAAGCCTTGATCACCCATGGAACCGACTCAAACGGGGTCAGAATGGTCAAAGGCGAGCGCCTCATGACTGCTTGGGAGAGCTTGCTATGGTCGTTATGGCTACCGAAAGTTCGCTCGACCATCAAGTGAGTCAATATTCCTGCAAATGATCCTGTCATCTGACTACTCTAGTAGTAACGATTGGAATACAGCATCACCTGACGCTGCAGTCCACCTCCTCGAGTCATGGGACTCAATCCTTCCGCCCTTTCTACGTGATAACGTCCTCGATCAGCTGATTCTGCCGAAAGTCAAAAGGGCGGTGGAGGAGTGGGATGGGCGTCTGTCCAGATCTCGCAAAACCCGGTCCCTGGCTGGTATTGTGTTCCCTTGGTTGCCGCTACTTGGCGAGCGGGTCGAGGAAGTGCTCGAGGGGGCGAAGCGCCGCATCCGGTCGGTTATGCGGAGCTGGCAAGTCAACGACAAGATACCGGAAGAGCTGTCGAGATGGAAGAAGGACGTGAGCGTTCTATCAGGAACTATGAGGGCGAAACTGATAGAGGTATGGCAGATCTACTCGTCAAAGGAGTGGGACGACCTAATGCTTCGGAACGTCGTGCCAAAGCTCGGTGTCTGCCTTCGAAAGGATTTCTCGATCAATCCGCGAAAGCAGGACATGGTCCCCCTCGAACTCTGGGTCTTGCCATGGCACACGGTCCTCCGGGCGTCCACGTTCTCTCAACTCATCGAGGTCAACTTCTTCCCAAAATGGCTCGAAATTTTGTACATCTGGTTAATCCAGCCGGCATACAAGCCAGACGAGGTCGTGAACTGGTAAGTGTCCCTGCCCACACGAAGCGCAGTCTGAGCGATGAGCAGGTTTATCTGGTGGAAGGGCCGTTTCCCCGATGCGGTGCTGGAGATGAAGGGCATTACCCATGGTTTCAACGAAGGCCTCGAGCTCATGGACGAGGCCATGCGACTCGGACCCGACGCGCCATCGAAATTGAGAAAGCCCACCTACGGACCTCTCCCGCCGTCGAGCAGATCTACGCCGAAGCCCACACCGAAGGCGAAGCCGACCAACGAGACACCCATCGATATCACATTTCGATCCCTCGCAGAGGACTTTGCCTCTCAGCACGACCTTATCTTCCTTCCTATCGGCCGATCGCACGATGTCTCCGGGAAGCCGCTGTTCAAGGTGTGCAAGGGTGTCGACGGGAGAGGAGGCGTTATGGTGTATGTCGGGGAGAATGCGGTGTTTGCCCAGACCGAAGATGGGTCGTTCCGGGCGGTATCCTTGGAAGACATGGTCCAGCGGGCCATGGCTTGAGAAGAGGCAGGATTTATCTTCATTGCATATCGCTTGGTACAACATCCAATGTGTGGCTGTCATGAGCATAGCATGACATCTTGGAAAAAAGCCGTAAACAAAATACTCCGGAGACCCAAGGCTCTATATGAGACCCAAGGCTCTATATGAGACCCAAAGCTCTACATGAAGACGAAAGGAAAAAATGCGGGAAGGACCATGATGGATGCCTGATCTATGCGACGAATGGGGATGTGTATGTTGCTGAACCGATGAAAGATTATGCCTTGCGCCCGTCTCAACCCTCTCAACCTGCACCAGATCTTCTCGGCAGCCTCGTCGCTTTTACTCCCGCCAACCTGTATCTCGACGCACCCCTCAGGATCCCCCTTAGGCTTGACATTCGGCGATACAACCGCTCCTCACGCTTCCCCTTTTTGCCTGCAGAAGAACTGCAACTTCTGTTCGGGCACGTCGGTGTCTGGGGGAAGAATGAATCCAAATGGCGGCGGCGAGGCGAAGGTGAATTGCGCGTACGACCTAATCTCTACATGGCCGGGTTGAGATTTGGTAGGGCAGTCCATGACGTCGGTGAAGCCGAACAGGTCTACTTTGGTAGTGGTCTCCGAGGTCGGTGACGCCAAGGGGCCGAATGCTGTGCTCGAGGTAGTGCGGGAAAGGTCAGTCGCCTATTCAATCCTCATCAGCATTGCGCATGGCGATTGTGAGCGGACTTGCCTCAAGAAGAGGGGTACGCTCGTTTGCAGGTGTCTGGGCCTCCTGGACGTCATCCTCGTCCTCGCAATCGTCTACTTCGCCAACCCAACTCTCGTCTGGTAGCCGGATTGAACCATCCTTGAATGGCGAAAGTATAAAGGTCCAAAGTTTGAAGAAGAATCGCCCAATCACGCGGAGCAGCCACCAACCCCTCGATACAGCACCATTTTTGTCGTCACAGACATCGGAGACGTTTGGCTTTGAGGCACATTTCGACTCCTGGTTGATAGACTCGTCTCCCTTGTGGGGCGTCTCGGAAGACTCGATGTCTGGCTCGTCCGCCTTTCCTGCTTCGGCACTAGGGATCACAGTGACGGTCTTTACCGGATCAACGCCTGGAATTTGTTCGAGCTCTTCTTCGCCGACCTCTGAGATTATGGCCTCGGATGAACAAATGTAGATCGACTCCTCGCCGCCAGTGCCTCGAAGCTCGACGAAATCATGCAACGAGAGGACTTCGGCGATCGTACCGGCTGCGAGGTCGAGTCGGACGTCCCCGTCAGTGGATGAGAGGTCGAGTAGGGGAGCTGAGTCAAACGATCAGGTAGGTCGTGTTGGTGCTTCCATCGATATCGGAAGTGTACAGAAGCCCCAGGATGTCATCTTTTGACTCGATATCCGCAACGGTCATCCTGCCCTGCGTGCCATAGGAGCTGAGAGCGGCTCCAACGATATCTTCGAGGCTGCCACCTTGTTGCTGTGTACGCAGGGGTGCGGGCAGATCCGGCATTATGGAGGAAGCGGATAGATCGAACGGGGCCAGCGACTTGCCGAGGTAGACTTCCGAAAACGTCGGGGCGGTGGGAATGCTGCCGGATGAGTCAGAGGAGAAGTGCGAGAAAGGGCTGTCGTGAAGGGGAAGAGAAGCTCTGAGAATGACCATGACTGGTGATGTCGGCTTGTCCGTTGGGAGTACGTGCACGACCGGCTTCGATGTCCTTGATAGGCGGACGTGAATCAATACTGACTTGGGAGACCTATGGTATAGCTCACCCATTTGCTTGTTGCAGCTGAAAGCCAATGCCTTTCCACTCAGCGGCATCAGGCCGCAGAGCCTCTTCCGTCCCTGGTTCAGACCTTCCCTCGAGCCTGATTATCCCATTTGACCCTTCGCCTCCGAGCCAGTGCGTCTCACCGGAGAGCAAGACATGGCGGAAAGTGTATGCATAGCTTCGCGGTACGGCCTGGATATTGACTCGTGCTTACAGCGTCTTCGACTCGTTCACGGTCGATTCTCGTGACGAGCTAGATGACACCTTGACAGTCGGAATTGAAATGACGTGGCCATTCACGTCGGCAACGCCGTTCATGGGTTGTGAAGCTAGTGGCAGAAAAGGAATGGCTCGCCATTCGCCATCCTCTGTCGTCCGCTGACATCTATCATCAACATTCGGAAGGTCTGTCCAGATTTCCCATGAGCCATTGGAGGCCTCGTCGGCGGAAAAGGTGGCGAAGAAGGAGAGGTGGGCGAAGGTTACGTCCTGGGTGTGAAGAGGAATTTGGACAAGGGCAGTATGGCCAAGGGGAGGATGGAAGGTCGCCATGATCGTGACCGAGATGGGATGCGTGAGGCAAGACTAGGAGTTATGGAAAGTCTACTTGTGCCTCCGCCCTTACAAAACGCCGAATCAGGAACTCAGTGGGGACTGGACGCGAGGCACGGGCCCAGACACGTGGTCACAAATCTGAAACACAGGGTTCCCAGCATGACGTGTCAAAGGACAACAAATATCAAAACCAAATGGGACCTCCGTTTTGATCAAGTCCAAGCAGGAAAACGTCGCCGTGTGGTGACTGTGCATTATCCTCAAACAAGATCTTTGATGTCGACGTAGCGTTACGAGACATCCGTAGCTGGCTCTTTACACGAGTGACCGGCCAGAGAGAATACCCCATTCCTTCAAAGACACCGTCAACATGGGTATCCTTGAGAAGATGGAGGAGATCGAGAGTAAGGCTATTCTCGCGAAGAAGAGGAAGAATTCTGTGACTGATCTCGCATTTCACCTCCCCTCGATTCCCCCTCTCGATACCATATTCCCTTTTGTTCGCTTCACTCCGACGTCTCTCCTCTTTCCGACCTCTCACTGTCGATATGCTGTGTTTCTCAATGGTGGTGAACAGAGGAGATGGCTCGGAGTGAGTCAGACCATTCGTCAAAAGGCTGTTCTGCTGACCGGAGATTCTTTTCGATAGCGCAGAAGAAGTGAGAGCCACAATTCTTTGGCGATTTGACTAAACGCTGGATTTGCCCTTACTCACAGCAAAGGTGAGTTGACGTGGGGATAGCTGCTCATAGGGCTGATGTCATTACCTCACATAGCCACTGAATACCACCTCGGCCTGCTCAAGGCGAGTCGAGCGAGCTTGACTGCTGCGGACGATGACTGACTTGGCTGCACTTCATGATTTCGCTCTCCAGGCAAAGTGTACGTCCTTTCCATCGCTTTGCATTGCGCTGAATTCGGATGTCGCCAGTGGCAAAGTACCGAGCTCAGCTTCTCGAGCCAGACAAGAAGGGCGCTAAAGGAGAAGGCTTTGAAGTCCTAAAATCTGGCGGTACGTACTGGCAGAACAAGTAAAGCAGAAGGGTTCTTATCGATGGCTTGATCAGATGCCCGAGTATGCTTGATCGGCTTCCCTTCAGTCGGCAAATCGACCTTGCTGTCCAAGACGACAAAGACCGAGTCGAGTGTTGGCGCGTATGAGTTCACGACGTTGACTGTGAGGGACTTCATTTGCAGGCAGCCTACGAGGCTTGCTTACAGGTGGCCCCAGGCGATCCCGGGAGTTTTGGAATATGAGGGAGCCCGGATACAGCTGCTCGATTTGCCTGGTATCGTGCAGGATGCGGCAAAAGGTGCGCATTTCTTGCAGTTTGAGGCAGGATATTGACATGATTGCAAGGTCGAGGTCGAGGTCGACAGGTCGTGTCTGTGGCTAAGACTGCAGACCTCATCATCTTAATGAGCATGTGTCCGCACGGCCTCTCGTTCCTTCTCGCTGACGGCCTGCCTGACCAGTCGATGCGACGAAGTCGGCCGAGCAGAAGGCACTACTGGAGATTGAGCTTGAAGCCGTTGGGATCCGACTAAATACGAGACCACCCGACGTGGTATTCAAGCAGAAGACAGCAGGAGGTGTACGTCATTGTCCGATGCTACCGAAACTTGAAGCTGACGTACTTTTCGTACCAGATTACTGTAAGCGATAGATCGCATGTCTGGACTTCCGCTCAATGCACGTTCAGATTAATTGCACCGTCAAGCTTACGCAGACCGACGACCGGACAATACGGACTATTTTGCAAACATACCGGAGTAAGCCCGTCGACCATCCCGAAAAGGATGATGAGCATCTTAAGCGACTGACTCTGCGCAGTACATAATTGCGACGTGATGATTCGGGAAGACGTGAGTCAGTCGTTGCTGGCAGATAGTATCTATTTTATGGTTTTGGACCAGATCACAACCGATGAATTCATCGACGTCCTCCTTGGTGAACGACCTTGAGATGTTCCCTCCTTCTCGCTCGACCTGACGATGTATCAGGCACACGGAAGTATATCCCTGCGTTGACAGCCATTAACAAAATCGATGGAGTGTCGATGGAGACGCTGGACCGGATGGCACGAGAAGGTGACGGAAGAACGGTGATGCTGAGTTGCGAGATCGATATTGGGATTGACTGGTTATTGGAGAGCATATGGCGGGTAAGCCTTATCCTTTCCAGTTCAGCTGCCTTGACTCACGGAAGATACGCTAGGAACTTGGCTTGGTCAAGTGGGTCGACGAAGGCCAAACCCTCTCCGACATTGACTGATTGCTTGATATCCGCAGAGTCTACACTAAAAAGCGAGGACAGCAGCCAGATCTGAGTGATCCCATCTGCCTGCGACAAGGTGCTACGATTGAGACGGTCTGCCATGGCATTCATCGAAGTTTGGCATCGCACTTCAAGTAAAATCTGATTATTCCCGGGCTGCCGCTTGTGCTGACGGCGAACGCAGGTACGCCTTGGTATGGGGCAAGTCGAGCAAATTCAATCCACAACCGCAAAAGGTCGGACTGACACACTACGTGCAAGACGAAGACGTGTGAGTGCACGGCCAGCTGACGAGACAAAACTGACACTGTGCGCAGAGTCAGCATATTCACCAAATAAGCTACTTCGATATGATCATTCAAAGCTTCATATGCAACAAATCTCGAGGCAATTTGCATGCAGAGAAGTGCATTTCCAGTTCATTACCTCATACGCTATTAAGGATACAAATTTTCGTGCCATGGTCATAAAATTGATTGAACAGTATAAGCGGATGGAGCGGGGTGACACAATCCGCCTCGCTTAGGATTTCTGCGGGAGTCCCCCTCGGATCTGATCCGCCTGCTGTTCGAATTGCTTCATGTGCTCGAGCGCCTGTATCGCGACCTTCTCCTTTCGCTCGCTCTCCTTGACCACCGTACCTCGTTCATCTGTCGCCGACCTAAATCGCTCACGAAGATCCCATCCAGCCAGACGCATGACTTTGCGCGTTTCTCGGCCCACTCGTGACGCCTGCCATTCAGCAAAGGGGACGATTTCGCCATCGCCAGGTGTACCGGATGAGATCAGAAGGGCGGACTGTAGATGGCGGCCAACATTACGCGGAACGGATCGAGGCAGCTCGTAGATGACATAAGCGACGGCGCCCAGAGCGAAGAGGCCGACGACGGGTCCGATCCACCGTCGAGCAGCGGGATTGGAAGCGAGCTCGGAGACCCGCATCGCGCCTTCGACAACGGATCGGATGCCGAAGGCTTTGCCACCGACCATAGAGAAGGCACCGACAGCTAATGACGCTGCTCCGAGGCCGGACATTTCGGCGCAAAAGGGAATGAGATCGCGAGATGGGGCTGTGGATGGGTTGGAAGGGAGTTGAGAGCGGAACAGGAGAATGTGGTGCTGGAGATCGAAGATATCGGATACCTTGACTTCCGCGAGCTGAGCATGGCTCGCGAGGTTGAGTCCGATGGTTGAGACGCTCGACTGGCGGCGGGGAGTTGAGGGGCGAGGAGAGAACATGGCATTTGGGTTAAAGATACGCTTTGATCGCTGGACGTCAGACGGAAGGTGCTTGTCACCAATCTCAGATATGCGTGCGACACCGTCGGTGGTAAGGCGTCGTGTATCCTGCTCAGCGAGGGTGATGGCGAAATCGAGTGACGTCAGGAGGACCCTCTTGATTTCCCCAGCGTAGTCCCACGCGCCTAGCAAACCAGGATAAGTCGGCATTTGCGCCCCCGATACTGGAGCAGCCATTTCGCCGCGACCGACCCGCTCGAGTGCTCGCTCCATCGCCTTTCTAGTCCTGCCGGTCGCTGATTCGGTGACGCTCTCTTCCTCTGCAACAAGGCTCTCCTCGAGACCTTCTTTGCCTTTCTTCATCATTTCCAGCACAGGCTTGACCCGATCAATCTCAGCGCGAGCTTCATCACGCTCTCGAGCTGCAACAAGAGAGTTGGCAGACGCGAGCAGTTCGACGTCGGCTAGAAGATGGGTGATGTAGTTCCGGGCTGGACCAAGCTTTGACTTGCTTCGGTTCACAAGAACAAAAGAGCGAAGGGAGTGCTCTAGGTGACAGAAGGCCTCGTCGAGCTCGTCGGCTGGCTCTTCTTCCGAAAAACCGAACGCCACCTTCGCTGAGTCGACAAAATGCACAAGATCCGCCGCATCCTCGTATGTCTTCGGGCTGAGCTGCTTGATTTGATCGAGTACGAGACGACGGCACCTCTCCTTGTCTTTGATCTGGTCGAAGCGATTCACAACGATGAAGAGGTGAGCTTTCTCCTGTCCAGCCTGCCATATGAACTCCTTCGCCGAAAGCGTGAAGTGGTTGGCAGCCGATACAACGAAGACCACGACGTCGATCTCCTCTTGTCGAGCGAAATTGGCCGTCGTCTTGACAGAATCCCGATTCAGACCCGGTGCATCGATGAGAGAGATGTCGACGACGCCGTTGTGCAAGATCGAAGGGTTCGACAGTCCCGCCGCTTCCCGGATGAACACCCGGACGGGCGGGCTGGAGGCATCCGTATCCAAATCCGTGACCATCTCCTCGAGTTTCTCGACACTCTCGACACTGTAAGTCGACTCGTCGGCCGGATTGTACTTTGCCTCCTTGTCGAGCACGTGTATCTCTTCGCGCCCATGATTCTCTCTCGCACTGACTACTTCGACGAATCGAGTTGTTAATGGCTGCTCATCCGTGGGCATCACCTCATTTCGCCTCAGAAGTGCATTGATCAGTGTTGATTTGCCGGCGTTAAGATCGCCAGTTACCAAGACGCGGGATTGAGGATCGTAGATACGCTTATGCAAGAGTGTGAGATGTTCGAGGGCCGCTGTGAAGCGCGTGTCGAGGAGTGCGGATATGGAGGCCTTTTCAAGATGTGACATCAAATTCTCGGCATATCGTGCCGCTCCGGCGTTGAGATTCAGGCGGAGAATGGAGAAGTCCTCGTCATCGTGCTCGGCGAAACCAGCTGGGTGTGTTGTGGACGTCGCTGTAATGATCGGTGCAGTGGATGGGGGAGGAATAGCGGTGACGGATCGCTTGAGAGCTCCGGGTCCAGTTGATATTGATGTAATCATGGCCTCGGTAGAAGCATTGGGTTCGCCGATAAAGGTTATCGTTCGACGGCTGCTGCCGAGTCTCGAAGCTGTGGTTCATCAGCCTCAGATCCACACATGATACTGAGAACTGACCCGATGGCCCTTCGATCGGCTTAGTGACAGGATAATGAACGGTCCATGTCTTGCCGTTGAAGTTTTTGAGCTCCGCAATCAGATACTTGGACTCTTCGATAGCTTTCCCCAACCTGGCGAGCGCAAGGCATCAGTAGAGCCCAAGTTTTCCATCAGACCGGAACATGTGCTCACCCGTCGCGATTCTCTTCGTATTCTTTGACGACATTGTTTGACTCTGCCATTACCCGTCGTGCCGCCATCTCCGATCCGAAGTGAGATTCTTTCTCATAAGCCGGAGAGTCGAGAGTGGTGGTGGAATCATGAAGGCGTGGATAAGCCGGATGGAACGGCTGCATGACCTCTTGTGAAGCCAAAGTTGGCAGTGCAGGTCAAAGGGGATTTATACAATCTGTTGGAATGAGATCGATTGTTTGCCGTCAAGGACTTCCAGCCTTGCCAATCGGAACATAGCGGAATTGGCTCAAAGAGGCAATTGCTCAACGGGTAATGGGATTTTCTTCATTTCTTCCTGAAATTTCACGTGATCCGCCGGCGCGACTGACTGTTGTTGTCACTAGTCATTCGTCATTCAACCTGAATAGATGGATTCGGAGCATCGTATCGCGTTTCTGGATACTGCCATTTCCGGCCCTTCCTTTGCAATGAACATGATAGCGGCAACATACCACCTCGAGACCCCTTCGACGCTACTTCGCAGAGTGGAGCAGCTCGAAAATGAAACTCTACCTTCGTTGCCTAGCTGTACCATGGAGTACGATAGCGAGATTGACACTAGCGGCGAAGATCTCAGCCTCGATGTCATGCGGAAACAAGGTGACGAAGAGGTGAGAATTTAGCTCGCGAGATCCCGATTCATGGTAGCTGATCCCATTGCAGGACCCGTCCACCCCTCATCCACTCATAAACGCCGTTGGTCCCCCTTCATCTTCGACACTGACCCAGACGAGCCGATCATCCGCGGACGGGTCATCCACTACAGTCGACTCACCCTTTCCTCCTTTACCGTCCTCCTCAGCCAAGAACACGCCATCCCCATATGCGTCAAGTGCTATTGCGGCCATGACATCCACGCCATTCTCGCTCAAATCTCGCTCTCGTTCTCGATCGACATTGACCGGGATGAGTGAGACCCAGAACACCTTTAGGAGACAGGAGAGGACACTGAGTGCTACGGGAAGGCTCGAGAGTAGCAGCCTTACGGGGAAGGAAAGATGGCAAACGCCTGGCGAGATGAGCCGGAGCTTCTCAGGAGATGAAATTCCTGTGGAAGACGAGCTACAGGAAGAGAGTGTCACGGAAGACCTTGGCGCGGAGGAATCGGTGCCACTCAACGACCTGTCTCTGGTAAGTGGTGTTCGCTGCCTGATGACGCATCTGTTGACTATCAGCATGACGAATAGTCGAACGAGCCGTTCGAAACAGAAGCAGCAGCTCAAACCCCCTTCTCTCATCGCCTATCGTCCGGTAATGTCCTCCTTCAGCGACCAGGAAAGCGATCGCAGTCTTTCCTGCCACCTCAACCGGAAGAGGATTCACAATCAGCGTCACCGACCGGAACGACCGAGACAACGAAATCGCCAACCTCAACACAGACGGCTCTTCTCGTTCCGCCTCAAGGCCGCATTCCTAGTCTGTCCAAAAGCGAGTTATCCGGGACCGACACAAGTGGTGCGGCGAGCACCCCTGAGGGGCCGACAAGGTCTATCGTGATTGCGAGGCCCGGTGATGATCTCGAAGAGGAGGACGATGGTGGTCAAGATCAGCGGTGGTCAGAACCGATGCAATCAGATGAGAATGCTACGTTTGATTACCGGCAAAACAGTGCACACGACCCAGGGGAGCACGCTCTCGCCGTATCGGTGGCTGGCCGATACGACACGCCTGCCAAAAGTGAGACCTCCTCGCCGATGAAGGTCGTTTCGACGCCGTACTCGTCGACTCCTGGCCTGTCAAGGCGGATACAAATGGACAGATACACCTCCATGCGTTCAAGCACTCCGCAGCAATCTTCCGCACTTCGAGACATCACTACCACACGGCAAGGCACGCAGGCCGAGACTCCCTTCACCCCATCACCGCTAAAAATGGACTCCACGGCAGGCGACTTCGCCACCCCGCGGCCTCTGCTTGATGATGCTGAGCGGCGTAAGAGTCATGTTCTCGCAGTTCTGAACTCGACGAGCGTGCCCTCACGGAATATGAGACCGGCACCAAAGGGCACTCCTCATCCTCTGCGACGAGTTTCCCTGGCAGCAACCTCTGAATCTGTCACGGAAAGGGGTAGTCCGATGGCTTCGAATTTGACATCAACTATGACACCCGGAAGCCGTACACGGCATAGCATCGACGCGACCCAGACGCAATCCGCCAACGAATCCTTCGTTTCCATTGCGTCATCGGCCGATTTGACCTCGGACCGTCGTGCTACCAAGATAGCATCTCGCCTGTCCCGCGGCAATACCTCTTTCCCGACTATCCTCCTGCCCACTAATGCTGCTATGCCCTCGCCTGGCGGCTCCCTCAAGGGTCTTTCCGATCATCGAGCAGATGGCGTCAAGATTCATAAACACCTGAACGCAATGAACAAGCAGCTGCTCGAGACGAATGCCGACTTAGCTCGAGAAGCGGAGGCATGGAGAGATGAGGTGGAACGTCTCAAGGAGTTGCTCAAGGATCACGGCGTGCAGGTGGAGGAAGTGGACATAGAGGCGCTTGTTCAGGCGGGAGGTGAAAGCCTTGCCACAACGGGGGAGCGCTGGCAGAAAGACTCGCCAAGCGACTCCGGCGGTTTTTCCCGGCATCACGACCGGCAATTCGGCAGCCCAGATTTGCTGCGATCCCAGCTCTCCGCATCAAAGGCTCATTTGCCAACTCATGCGTCCTCGCAGGACCCCCTCGAGGGCCTAAATCCTCACGAACACGCTGCGGTGATGCTCGAGATGGCGGAGCGACTCGAGGCTCTCGAAGAAGGTCTCGATGACAAGGATCGTATGATTACCGAGCTTCAACAGGAGCTCGGAGCTGCCAAGTCCTCTGGCGCAGCCGAACCACAGGACCATATAGATGAGCTGCATCGGCAACTCGAGGAAGGCGAGCGGATGCGGGTAGCCCTACATTCCGAGTTCGTGCTGAAGACTGAACAACATGCCAAAAGATTCGGCGAGATCTGCTCCGGCTTTGAGGAGCAGGTCAAGAGTTTGGAAGCTCAGCTCGCCGTCGCGAAAAGCGAGACCGAACGGCTGAGGGCCGAGAAATCGCGGATTGAGGCATTTACTTGTAAAGATGGACTGAACGACAGGGAGAAGGAATGGCGGAAGCAGCTTTCGGGCCTCAAGTTGGATTTGAGCCGTACGAAAGAGGAGGCCAGGGCGCACGCAGGAGAGGTCGAGAGCCTGAGAAAACACTCCAAGCTGTTGGAAGCGGAGCGGAGCGAGCTTGCCCGGATGGCGGAAGCTGCTCATATCCGGGTGATTGAACTAGAAGCTCGAGTTGCAGGTGCAGAGCTTGGTTCGGAGGACGCAAGAGCCTTGCGGACCGAGATTGACGAAGCACGAGCTGGTCGACTGGCTGCCAGCGACGACATGGCGCAGGTCGAACATACCATCAAGGACCTTCATAAAATCAATTCCGACCAGGAGGCTGAGCTCGAAAGGCAGTTCGAGCAAATCGAGAAGCTCTCGCAGCGAGTCCTGGGGCTCGAGCTAGCTCTCGATGCGGCTGCGGGAGACAGACGGCAAGCCGATGGGGAATTAATGGCCGAGGTCAACCGGTTGCGGGAAGCCTTACAGGACGCTGAAGACGACCTCGCAGACAAGGAAGCCGAGCTGGCGGTCGCGCATCGCAAGATCGCAACCCAAGATGTACAGGCGATCCTCGATCACACAGCTCCTCCGCCAAGCCGGGATGAGGGCGAAAGGAGGGACCAGGAGCAGAGGGGCTTGATGCAGGCTTTGGAACAGCAGCTGGATAACGCTTTCCGCGAGATCGGGCGACTCAAGCACGAAATCTCTACCACGCCACACCGGGTGTCATCGATAGAGATGCGGGATGCTCGGATCAAAGCGCTGGAGAGGGAAAAGGCTGCACTCACCGAGCGACTTGCCTCGGTTCGATCGACATCAGCTTCGCCTCCTCTGCACGGTGGTATGCAGACTGCGGGATCTCCGTTCAATAGACCAACACCATTTGCTCATAAGGCTATTGCATCACTTCGGACACCCAAGACGCCTGGACCGCTCAAAGATGTGAGCACCCCGCTGTGTGAGGTTTGAAAATGTTGACTTAACTTAGCTGTCATGGTTACAAACCACTATCGGTGACGCGAACGAGCCGATCCTTCGCGCACAGCTGGACCAGCTGCAAGAGGAGCTGGAGGACGCAAACGGCCAACTCGACACCAACTTCACTCGGCTGGAGGCAGCTGGACTCAGCGGGATCGCACTGGCAGAAAAGCTGGCTGCTGCTGAGGACCGGATTTCGGAGCTGGAGGATGAGATCCGGGCATTGATGCAGAGAAATCAGGCTTCGCTTGCTTTGGTTACCCATCAGCGGGCAGAGCAGGGGTAGGTCCTCCCGCCGGATGTCGAGGATTTGAGCTGAATGAGGCAGCCGCGATTCCGATTCGCGAATGAAGACGGCTTTGGCCAGCGTACAAATTCAGATGGACATCCTCAAAACCGACATGAATGCTGAGCGAGATCGACTGCACGAGGACAATGGCCGCCTCAAGGATCTAAACTCCGAATTGAGGTTGAGAGGACGCGCTGAGGTGGACAGCTTCAGGAAGGAAATCGAGAGGCTGGCTGAGGGTATGAAGGCGGAATTAGAGGCAGCTGAGGAGGCTCACGCGGTAGCTTTGCGGGAAAGGGACAGTCTCCAACGGGTAAGCCTTCGAAATCGTCCAAGCCAGGAGATTCAGCTCTGATAGCAACAAAGGATCTGGAAGCGTCCGCCGCCAGAATTCGACGGGTCGAGCTTGACCTGTCTGACCGGGTGAATGCATTTGACGACCTGACACGCCGTCACGCCCGCCAAGCTCAAGCGAACGCATCGTCAGCTGAACTTGCCCAATCGTCCGAAACAAATCGGACACTGCAAGCCGCTCTACGCGAAGCGAACAGTATTGTAGAGCGCGCAGAAGCTCAAGTCTCGGCTCTTCAGGAGGAACGAGCATCCGTCGCGCACGAGCTACTGGCTTTTGAAGCGGATCTCAAAAGCCAAAGAGCGGAGAGCAAACGCTTCGGAGTACAACTGCAACTCTTGAAGTCGGAACAGCAGACTGTAGCGGCAAGAACTGCTGGAGAGGTGGCACAACTTGAGAGCGAACGTCGAGCTGTCAAAGTGCAGCTTGTGGCTACGGAGAGGGACCTGGAGGAAGCCCGAAATGCGTATGCGGAGCTGGACATATGGCGGGAGACCCACCACTGCGACTCGTGAGTCTGTCTTTTCACATTCAAGGTCCATCGCTGAGACTCCATCAGAGGGATCGGAAGCGCCCTTGACGAGCAACGCAACCGCTTCAAAAGTCAAACTCGCGAGCTCGCCGCCCAAATCCGATACGTGAAAGCGAAGTTCACTCGAGAATCAACCTTCCGCAACGCGCTATCCGTGCAAAAGCGATATCTCCTGTTGCTAGTCGGGGGCATGAGTCTTGAGTGAGTGGACAAACAGTTTCAGTTTCGAGGGACTGGTGTTGACGTAGATCAGTGAGCAAACCACACTCAAGCAGATCGCTTCGATGGGTTACCCGCTTCCCGAACCAGCGAGACAACGGCGAACGTTCAAAGCGGTAGGCTTGGCGGTGATCGGGACTATCCGCGCGCGGTAAGCTTCTCGAGATACCTGGACTGTCCGCGCTGATGAGTGGTAGAACCTCTGCTAAGCGGTGGCGGGACGAGGTCGACCTCAAAGCCAACGCCGTGACCGCGCAGGTTGGGCGGAGAAGGGTGACTTCCCATTAATGACGAGGGGTGGAAGCAATTCTTGGGAAGTAATGCGCATGATACTTGTCAACGATACATATGATTATATAGCTGTGAAATTGTTGTGATGTTTGGATCACCACGAGACACCCTTCCCAACGAGAAACACCAAACATACTGCCGCATTGACCGGGGAAGCCTTTCTTCTCCCCTTGTCTCTCAATTAGGAGCCGCATACGCTCAGACTCGACAGTGCATGGTATCGTCACATGCATGTCATGGGGTCATAATCATCAGAGTCGTCAAATGCTTATCGGTCCCAGCTCACTGACCCCTGCCCCACCGTAACATCTTCCCCAAGATTCCTCTCTTCTGCCTCCGGGGTGTCTGCGTCGTGGACGTCTCCACCTGAACCCCATCCTCCTTCTCCGCACCGCCCGTCGTACCCCTCGTCACCGGCACGTTCGGCGCAGCAGACGATGCGACGGCCTGACGCTTCATGCTTCGCGTTTCCCGAATTGGTGTTGAAGCAGTCGCCATCGTCTCATCTCCCTCATGTTCTTCAGCCTCTTCGTTCTCAAAAGCGCGCCATGGAGCATCCTCCTTCGCCTCGGTGGCTGATAGCCGGAACTTTCGCTTCCTCGTCGAATGAGAGGGCGGACTAGAAGGCTCGGCTGCCTTTGTAGGGGTTTCTGCTCGCTCACCTTTGGCCGCAGGTGCGGCCTGCTTCTTCGGAGACGCTGACGATCGGAGCTTCCTTTCACTCGAGCTTGCAGGCACTGGTCCGGGAGTAGGCGTCATCTTCCGAGCCTCATCGTCTTCATCGAGATTTGACACAGAATCTTGTTGCTCGGCGGCTGCGGATCGTCTGCCTCGGCTGATTGTCGACGTCGTTTTCAAGGGAGCAGCCTCGATAGCGCTCATCACGCTGCCCTCCCCATCAGTGTCCGGCTTGACTACCATGGCCGCGTCCTCTTTCTTGCCTGGCGCAGATTTTCGCGACTTTCGCTTTCTCGAGCTCGCCGTTGGAACAGGAGTCGCTTCCCGTTCCGTCTCACTTTCCTCGTTTTGTGTCGCCTTCGCTCTAGCTGTCGACGTGCGAGTCTGACGACGCTCGAGCGACAAAATTGGTGCCGTTGGAGGAGTCTTGTGAGCTGCTGGCGTTGGAGTTTGTGCTGTCGATCCCTCTTCGTCTGTGGCCATGGCCGTACTCCTTGACACTGATCGAGTGGCATTCCGCTTTTGAGAACGAGTCACGGCGAGTGTGGAGGTTTCAGGGGTTCGAATAGCGGCACGACGTCTAGTCCTGCGAGTTGCACGGGCAGTTGGGATGGCTGGAGTGCTGCGAACATCGATTGCGTTGTCCTCATCGTCCGAATCCGCCGGCTCAGCTGATTTCCGCTTGCGAGAGTTCCGATGAGCCCCGCGCGTATCCGTATCATCGACGTCCTGGGCGGAAGCACCATCACTGGCATATGACAGGAAGCAATGGCCCTCATCGAAGATATTCTTCCCCACGATCCGATGGAGCTTTGCAGCAAGGCGAGGATGGATCAAAGGCCGCTGATAAGTCAGGGCATGGGGCTTCGCATCCCGCTCCTCATCGGTCGACGGATCACCGGCATCCTCCCACTCGCCCTCGCGAAGGCGTTCCGCGTCGGCTAGGGTACAATGTGGTACCAGGATGGTCGCGACTAGCTCTTCGTCGGAGATCCGGAGCTTGCGATATGTGCAGTGCGATCGAGTGACGGGTGGAGATGGAACGGGCGACGTAGATCGACGGGTGTGAGATCGGATTTTGCTTTCAATTTTGTCCAGCGAAGGCCGAACATCTTGACCAAGCGCACCATGGTGGTGTCTGAGGCGTGAGGCCTGGGTTTGAAAAAGAGGCTCGTCGATATCCAGCAATGCCATTGGTCCGGTGGAGAGATCATTCGCCGTTGTTGGAAGATTATCAGAGATCGGGCGGGCATGTGGAGTGCCGGTCTCTGTCTCTGTTTCGAGCGAAACTCCGACGGACTCTCTTTGCACCTCAGTTCTGTTACGATCCTCTGCGGAGTGGACAAGGATGGGTCCAGATGGCGATGAAGTCGACTCAACGCCGTGAGGGCTCTCTGGAATGATGCGTTCGGCGCCAGGCGGGGCAATGTGAGTCTTGGTCATGGGAGTGGAAGACTCAAGTCTGGAAGCAACAATTGATGTTGCAGCGATCGGCATGTCAGTGGGCGGCTCGACAATCAGAGAGGGCGTTGGTATGATCCCGCTGAGGCGAGGCGAAAAGATCGGCGCCGTCTGGGTAGTATCAGGGGGAGCGGCGTGCGGATCGGGGAGAACGGGTGGGGTTTCGGCTCGAAAGGCATAAATATCGACCGAGTCAGGAGCTGGACGCTTTGATGGGGGCTCGACCACCATCGAAGGCGAAGGGCTCCCAGTCGGATCGAAATCCTCGGCATTCAGCCGCTGATCAGGAAGATCGGAGTCCGCAGGGGCTTGATAAGGGTCGGGCAGATTAGGGGGAGTCTCTTCCCGCGACAAAAGTACGGGCACTGAGTCAGGCTGAGGAGCTTCTGCGGGGGGCTCGACGATGAGGGATGGGATCGGACGCGCTCTTGTCTCGGGGTCTTGCAGTAGGAAGGGTAGAGGCATGATGGAATCCCGAGGAGGCAGGTGGTGGTCGGGCATGTCGGTCGGGACGCCTGAGATTGCGTCGACGGTTGCACGTTCATCGACATGTACGAGCTCGACCTCCGGCTCATCTAGCTGAGGGAGCAGAGTTGCCGTGTCAGGTGGCTCGGTCTGCGTAACCAACGCTTCGGCAAGGGAGGTATCGGTAGGCCGCGCAGCTATCCGTATGTCCGCATCGATTTCTTGGGACGGAAGCATAGCCTCTTCGCGATACGGCTCGGAAGTATCCTCATCACGGTTTGGTCCGGGTGATCCTGGAGGAGGAGCTGCGGACGACTCGATTGGTTGTGTAAGGTCGGGAGCGGACACCTTTTCTCGTCTTTGTTCTGCATCACGAGGTGAAGCCAGCATGCCCTCCATGCTAGACTCATTCGCGTGAGGTTCGTCCGTGAAGGTTTCAATGCCTTGTTTGGCAGCGGCGAGGCTATCGTCCATGTTCGCTGCGTCGTGCTCAAACCTGTCCTTCGGAACTTCTTGTTCTCCAGTGTCGATTCCCACCTCGAATTTAGGTCGCTCCGGTTTGATAGTGGGCGGCATATCTTCCATCACAGGGAGGGACGCCTCGACCATCCCTCCTATCTCCTCTTTCCCTTGCTCCTGTAGGTGGACAGGCCGTTCGTCCTCCCTCACTTCCAAGATGGCGACGTCGATTGATTCAGCAAGACCTAGACTCGTACTTTCGATGGGCTTCAATTCTTCCGGTGGCTCGCCCTGCTCAACCCATTGTCCTATGACAGGTTCAGGTGTCCGATCGCGTTCATACGAAGCGCTGTCTGTTCGACGGTCCTGCTCCTCATCCGCGTCGTCGTCGAGGATGCTAGTATCGGAGCCAGAGTCGACGTCGATCACTTCACCGGGCGTGAACGACGATCGCGAAAGGAGCTTCTCAGACAAGCCTGGCGACCCGTCCTCCTGATACCCATCTTCCTTTCCGATCGCCTCTTCCTCCTCTTCGCCTACATCCTTTTCCTCTTCTTCCGTCTCTCCATCTTCTTCCCTTTCGGTGGCCTCCTCGTCGTCCTCATCCTCCCCATCCGACGAAAGGACCTCAATGACATCGGCCTCAGGCGACACCCGGTCTCCGTTGTCTGCGAGCATCTCGTCCGGGACTGCAATGTGAGGGGAACCAAGCATGGCGTCGATCAAAACGTCCATCTGTGACGGGCTGACCTCGCTTGTTTGTGGCTCATCCGCTGTTCTGCGTCAAGTACCACTCTAGCTGACAGGGATCATGTATTCACCATGGAAGGATTCACCCTCGTAATGCTCCTCCTCGCCATCCATTTCTTTCGCCTCTTTCATTGCATCGTCCATACTCAGGGCGATTTCTTCGGGGTAGAAGGCTGGAGGGATCGCCGCCTCAGCTTGCTGAGCGATTTCCGTCAACAAAGCTGGATCTACCAGCTCATCTGGAATCCCGACGAGCTCGGGACCATAAGCGAAAGGCGCATCGGCAGGTAAGGCAGCCGGAGAGGGGATGAGGACGTGTGTGGGAAGGTTTTCGAGCTGTGGGTAGATGGACTGTGATGAATAGTCGAGTCCTTGCCCCGGGGGGATGCATGTTGATGGTAGTGCGAGGGGCTCTTGCTGGAGTATTTCCTCCATTCCATCGTCCGTTTCGCCGGGGAGCTGGGGGTAGATCGATACAGGCTTATAATCGCCCTCGGAGTCTCCTTCGGAATTCTTCTCGTACTCCTCATCCGACCCGTCCGCGTCATCAGATGAAGACCGCGAATTTTCGTCCATGGAGCTCCCGATGTATTGAACTTCGGCATCCTCCTCTCCGCCTTCCTCCATTTCTTCCTCTTCTTCCGAGTCCTCCCCATCCTCGTCGTCATACACCTCATCGTAGTGGTCGTCATTCTCGTAGATCGGCTCGAGAGACAAGCCGTATCCATTCGCCTCTCTACCTGGATGGTCCTCGACGTATCCCTCGAGACCATCCACCCAGTCGCCCGAATGGATCGCTGCACCCACAGGTGCCTGACCGCTCTCGCTAGTCCCGCCGATCTCCTTCCCGAGCATATTATCCGCCAAGCCACCTGCTGACTTTGATGGCTCCCCGTACTCTAGCTCCAGCTCCTGTAACTCCCCCTCATCGACCCCGACATGCTCTCCCTCCAACTCCCCGCCAAAGAGCTCGTCCTGCTCATCTTGATGTGCTTCGACCAGCTCAAGTGGTCTGCTTTCGGTTATCTCAAAGGGCGAAGGTGAGCGTGATGGACCAGGAGAGGCCTGAGAATGCAGGCCGCGTTGGATCTTTCGCTGCAGATTGTCGAGCCAGGCATTCCGGGCTGCCGAGTCGAAGAGGGTGTAAGGGGAAGGGCGAACAACGCCACCACTGACCGAACCGTGTCGTTGATCTAGCATATCTCAGGATGGGATTGAGGGGATCGGATGGGTAGAGGGGGAAAAGGGGATAGAGAGAAGCGAAAGATTACCAGAGGTGGTGAGTGCGCGAATGGCTCAAGGGAAAAGACAGGCGGAGAGGGTTCGAAGTCCGTCGTCGCGTGGCTGTTCCGACGGATCCCACAGAAGTGTTTGATGACAATCTCAATAGAAAATTTGGATTCCGTGACCTTTATTGGAATAGCTCTTATCGGCAGATGGAGGGCAGGATAGCAGTCCAGCTTTGACAGCGCTATATGATACTCTGCCAGACCTCGAGCTCTAGCTTGCGAAACGCCAGTGATGTCACTTCCTACCTAGCAGAACCTCCAGATCTCCCTCATCCCGACCCTCTTCCCTACCGACTCCTCCTTCTCGAGCTGCCCGGCCAACGCCTCGAAAAGATCCCCCATATTAACCTTATCCTTCCCCTCGCGAGAAGCATCAACCCCAGGAATTTGAGCCTGCCGGGGATGAGGAGTAAGAGTCTCGACAGGATCGACCAAGGGAATGGAATGTTGGATGTCTCGGGGTCAGATTAGACTTGAGCTCGTGGAGGGGGTGGTGCTGCGTAGACGATCTCCGAGACGGGGGGCCATACCTGCCCGACAGAGGATGCTGTATTGGAGTTTGGAGGTAGGGATGGAGGCGAGGGTCGAGTGGGAGAGACGGTGTCGAGGGCGGAAATGTGGCGCTCTATCTGGACAAGAGGAGAGTGAGAGTCAGCTAGATCCTGTCCACCGCTTTCGCTCGTAACGTCGCACTTGGGAGCCGAAACGCCCCACTCACTCATCGGCAAAGATCCTCCCTTTCGCCCAAGGCTCATCCATCATTGCAAACCCCGTAACCCACCAACGCATCACCGGCCGTCCTATCTCCTCGCCAGCTTCCACAGCTACCAGCGCCACCTGCTGGCTTATGATCCCTGCCGACTGTCGCCTCCACCTATCGGTGCGGCTTGCCGGCACAGCATATCAGGCCATCGCACCTGTGATCGATGAGGGCGCGCTTGATGTCGGGTTTTGACTCGGCGTCTCCCTCGACGATGGTTAGTTGTGAGTAGGGAAGGCGGAAGGAGGGACTCGAGCTTCGTCTTGGAGAGGACGAACGCGATGGGCTTGAGCGAGGCGGCGGCGAAGGCGTGGATCATCCGAGAGCCGAACCGCCCAGTTGCTCCAACGATGAGAATGCGCATGGTTTGGCGTGGCCGTCAGCGAAATCCGTCGAGGAGGAAGTCGCCACGGAGGGGACGGATGGTGTCAAGAGAGCTCCACGTTATGGATTCGCAAGGGGCCAGATATCTCTCAGGCTCGGAACTCGAAAGTCAGAGCGCTGTGGTGTACGTCTTGGATTCTCAAACCTCATCTTCACGGTTGATTTCACTCTCGTCACTTGCCTACACAAAAAGATTCTGCACGTGGCCACCGTTTTCGGGGAACCCGGTCCTTGCGATACGTTTACATTGTCCTCTGTCGATCTCTCCATCTCCCCAAATACGATGCCAGACGAGACCTCCAACGATGTCCGCCAAGCTTCCCTAGACCACACTCTTGCTGGCATGTCAGCCTTATCAAACCCCGCCACCGTGACGGACGAGACCCATCGAGCCCACGCCCTCCTTCAACTCGCTATCTCGCTCATCGATTCCGCGCTCGACATACTCGGGAAACATATCCTTACCGATCAGCAATTACAACATGCTAGTGTACTCATGCCCGGTGGGACAGTCGGGAAACATTTCCGCCATGTCCGTCTCGCCCCTCCTCTTTTGGTGAAATCTGCTGAGAGGGGAATCAGGTGATCGAGACCTTCCGCGCCCTCCTCCTCCCCCTCGACTCCTTACCACCCCCACACATGGTCCTCGACGTGAACTACGATGCGATCCTCTTGAGATCTAGACGCGCACTGGCCCGATCAGTACCGGCATGCCGGGAGGCGATGTCGTCGATCCGGGACGATCTCGTCCAATTGGGCGAGCAGGATCACGCTGCCACTGGCTCGGTACCTGGTCCGGGCCTAGCTGGGAAGGCGGGCCCGGAGGGATTGCCGGGTACGATGAGGAGGGATGTCGCGCTTGTGGCTATCACGCCGACGAAGCAAGAGATGCGGAGTAGTGTGGGTCGAGAGGTGAGTTCCCCTTGGGACTTGACGGAAGAGCGACTCTGAGGAAGGGATTGTGAACAGTTGTGGTTCTGCTCGTTGCATGCTATACATCATTTCTCGATGTTACGGACGATCGCGGTGCATGAGCTGGTGAGTTCTGCATCCTGTAGGAGGAGCGAGAGCGTATGTCTGACTCCCCTCGCTCGTAGGGTCTCCACCTCCCGGTAGAGTTCGGTACTGCACCGTCGACACTGCTGTGAGTGGCCAACTACATTACATGACCCAGCTCCGTCTTTGCTCTCTGACTCTTCTCCAGGTATCGGGGTAAAAGTCGGAAGCCTCCTCTCGAGAAGAACGAGGTCCGGGTGGTGAAGAGCAAGCTGTAATGCGATATACCTCTTTCGTTTCACCACTTCTGTCGGATCAGTTGTGGTCATGCATTGCATACGCTATGGTAATGAGCCAATTTCAGCTGTCCCTCGGTTGATCCGACTGAGGGAGTGGAGGATCCAACCCAGATCGCTTGTGGGTGAAGGCATCGATCTGTTCGGTACGCCGGTAATCAGAGCTGTCTCCCATGCAATGCATCCTAACCCCCTCCCTCCCTAACAACCCCATAAACCTCCTTGCCGACCCTCCACCAGCCCCCATCCTCCGCAGCAATACACCAACGTCCCGCATATTCCAGCTCCAGGGGATGCAACCTCTTCCCAACGATGACGACGCTATGCAGTGGTCCGCCAAAGTCTTCTTCCGGGAGCGAGGAGAGCTCGGTTAGCGTTCCTGAGATAATACGCTGGTTTGGGGTGCCGATTCGGGAGAGGGATATTGCGAGGGTGGAGTCGGGGTGAAGCAAGGATTGACTGGTGGACGGGGTCTCATCCAGGTCTGGTGGCTTAGGGGTGGTGTCTGGTGTGGGATGTCGGTTGGATTCGGTGAGGAGGATCTGCTGGAATGCCGTGTGAGGCGACATAAATCTCGGCGGCTCATACACCAATCTCCCCCTGCCCACCAACACCCACCTCATCAGTCCCGACCTCTCCTTTATCATTGTCGGGCGACCCACCTGGCCATATTCTCCTCACTCTGTTCCCTGACCTTTATATCCAGTAACACAAGTGTGTGCATCCCTACGATCCAATTCTCCTCCAAACGATCATACCAGCTCTCCGGCGTCCAGGTATGCGTATAAAAAGGCAGAGAGAGGGTCTGACCGAAGGAGTACATCTGGAGACCGGTCGATCCGAGGGCTGTGAGGATCGAGGCGTTGTGGATGACGGAGGTGGGGATGCGCAGGGAGTCGGCGCGGAGGAGGAGGTCAGCGTGGGTCGTGGCTCTACAGACATACGGCAGTCAACTATGAATACTGGGATCCAGGGAGGCGGATACCGACCCGAGAGGATCGCCAACGACGAGAAATGCGACGTCAACCTTCTCGGCATCCCGTAAGATCTCGTCCGATTCCATCTCCACCATCTCCCTCGTCGCGGTGATCACCTCGCGGCCATAGAACGCTTCCTGCGCACCAATCACACATCAGTCTGGCTCACGGTTTTCGGCAGAGAGGTGAATCACGAACAAGTCGTTCTTTCGGGACCATGAGGATCGAGGTATAGGATTCGAGGTAGACTCGCTCGCATCGTTTAACCGCCTGTCCTCGACCCCATCAGTCAAGATATTCCCTCTGCTCGCTGACAAAAGAGGAAACCCTACCTCGAGACCTTTCACTGTGATGTCGTTCTCGTCACTCAGGCCGAGCCCGATGACATAGAGCATATTGAGCTGGTCTTGGTTTGATTATCATCAAGATTCGACAGGGCGATCTGAAGGAGACGGAAATCTGAACAGTGGAAGTTTTGCTTCCGGTATCTTATCAGCCAGGCTCGGATGCAGCCGGGATAGCCTCCCGAACGTCTCTGTGGACATTTACGACCACACAGCGCTCTGACCTCGGATACATATGCAGACTACTGAAACAATATGAAGATCGTCCGAACCGTATGAAGATCGTCCGAACCGTATGCTGGGAAGCCGGAAGATCATGTATGCGTTTGATGAGAACTCAGTGTTGGGATAAGGGGGCTACTATGGTAAAATGCGATGGATCCAAGGGGTCAATTCTACGCGAGAGTGCTAGTCGAGAGATGCTCGAGATGCTGGAACTGTCGCAGGATGGGATGAAGATTGGTGATTCAGGATCAGGGGACAAGGGAGCCGACAGGTGTGAAGAGTGTGAGGAAGCAAGGTGTTGAGACCAGTGCCGTTGCGTTGAAGATGACCAGCTAAGCGCACTCGGCGACGAGCGTTTCGAGGTCCGTAACGACGTCGGTCATTGTCGGTCGCTCGCCGGGATCGCGATGCCACATCCTCTCCATCAAGTTGACCGGCTCGATGCCCCAGTACTTGCGAAGGCCAGCGATTGAAGGTCGTCGTTCCTTGATGCCAACGGCATCATAGATGTAATGCTCGTTGTAGCCTTCCCAGGGATATTTCTGGGCGTCCTATTAGCCAATTCACAGATGTCGTGATCATACTTACCTTATCCCCAGTCCAGCCAGAAAGCATCTCCCAGAACACCATTGCCGCCGAGAAGACGTCGACTTTGTAATCATATCGAGGATGAGGATGCCAAAGCTCAGGAGCTTGCCAATTGACGGTTCCGACGAGACTTCGTATCATGGAACGTGTGCTTGTCTTGACCCGCGCCAGGCCGAAGTCGCCAACTTTAGCCTGACCCTGGCGGTTGATGAGGATATTCGAAGATTTGCACTGTCGACGATGAGTGGATATCTTCTCGAGAGGAGTCGAAAGCTTACATCGCGATGAATAATGGAGGGCTTTCGGGTGTGGAGATACTCAATACCGCGAGCAATATCCAGCATGAGGCAGAGCACTCGTTTAAGCGTCGGGGCCGGAACATTGCGCTACAGTACTGTCAGCTCCATGCATACGTGGCCTGTGCTTCAGCTCACAATATAATCGAACAGGTCTCCATTCTCGCAAAGCTCGCTCACGAGCATGCAAGGGATTTGCGAAGTGTCCTCGGGAATGCAGATGCCTCGCTGCACTCCCAGTCAGTATCCAGCAGATGAGTGATGATGACAGACGTACGAAGCGAACGATGTTCGGATGACTGAACTCGGCAAGAAGCTTGAGCTCGCGTATGTCCACTAGACAATAGCACCTGGTCAGTGTACTGTCGGACAGGGCGATCTGAGGCTCACTTTCGCTGAGGTGACCTCTGAACTCCGAGATTGCCACTTTCCTCCCTCTGAGCTTCCCAACATACACACTCAGCGTCATCAGCGCCAACAAGTGCACCGTGGGCTTCGAAGACTTACTCCTTGAAGCCCCCACTGCCGATTTTCTCCAGTTTCACCAGGTGTTCCGGCTTGATCATCGAGTCCTCCAATCCCAACTCGGCTAGATCGAGATTTAGTTCCGCCTCGCCGTTAGCCTGGTTTGATTCGTCCGATAGCGGTGGAGTTGCGGGGTCCGTCGCGTGGTAATGGTCGCGTAACAAGACGGGCGTGACTTTGCCCGGCACATGGACGTTGGAACCAATGGCATGAATGACCTTTCTCGGTCGGGATGTGCTAGGTCGAGCGGTGGCTCCTGACGAAGTCGTTGAGCGTTCGTCAGAGGTCTTCTGTTCATCGCGCTTCTGTGGCGTTAGGAGCTGAGGACCTGCCACAGATGCGCTCACCAATTCGAGAAGGGCTTTGGCGAGTTGCGGCTTCGTACCGCCCACCTCGAGCCCTCCAGCTTCACACAGCTGAACGAGCTCGTCCCGCAGAAGTCGGGTGAGAGTGGAAACCGTAGCATCGGTGAGATCCACATCTGTTCATCGTCAGCGTTGCCCGACGTGATGAGCGAGAGTCAGCACTCACCAGCCTCGAAAGAATCCTCATCCGCCTCATCATCGTCTTCCTCCTCATCCTCCACTTCCATGTCTGGGTCATCAATAGCCTCTTGCCGCAACCGACTCTTGCGGGACTGCATAACACCGAAGGCTTTTCCAGACCGAGTCGTACGGAGTACAGGCTCTTGCTCATCTGCTTCCTGGTCTATCATCTCCGGTCCGTCGGACTCCGGAGGAACCGATGTAGGAGAGCTGGTATCTCCTGACTCGCTGGCTGCCACTTCATCGCTCCCGGAGTCGCTAAGGTTGACGGATACTCGTTGCCTCGTTCTTCTAGGGTCTGCCTCCAGCGAAGCACCTTGCGCCCGGATCTGCGATCGCGTGAGCGGGCCAGACCGTGGCACCTCGTCTAGGTGGAATCAGTACACCTATTGCTTAGCCGCAGATCGACCTACCTTCCTCAATCTCCTCTTCCTGAATTGCATCGTCGTCAACGTCCATGACCTCCTCGTCACTCTCCCCACCCTGCATTGCCTCGATAGCCCTTCGCTTCGCTCCCGGATCAGGCAAGGGCTTCGATAGCTCCAAGTTCATCGACACATCCGAGTCAATACGCTGATCTCGACTTCGCAATCTGCTACTCGGTCCAGGAGACGCCAGACTCTCCTCATCGTCATCCTCAGCATCCGCCTCGAGCTCGCTTGACCGCTCATTGACGAAAGTGGCCTTCGTTCTTGGTCGTAAACGTTGTGCTAACGGAGTTGGTTCGATCTCATCCTGTTCAGATTCACTATTATCTTCCTCGACCTCTTCGGCCTCTTCGGCAGCGACAACCGGTGATCTGCTGTCCGCTGTTCTGCCATCTGTCCCAGCAGTGTGCTGAAGGCGAAGACTGGGAGTGTATCCGCGAGTCCTGGCTGTTCGTCGAAGGCGGCGAGGTGTCTGGCGGGGAGGGGAGGGATCTTCCGGAGGCGAATTGTCTGTGGTGGTATATGCGGATGAGAGCGTGGACGACCGGCGTGGACGGCGGCTGATTAGCATACGGTCAGCTCGATCAACAAGACAGAAATGGAATAAACGCGATAAGCCCATTAGCTGGACTCTTTACTTCCTCGCCGAATCGTGCCTTTCGGTCCCCCTTTTCACCGCCCAGGCTCTTATTCCGCGCAAGCAGCAAGAGATTCCGTCCTCTCGCTTGGTCCTTTTCTCGATCTGTCATCGCAGCCCGCTGCTTATGCCGCGAAAGGGACGCGTCTGTCGTCTGCCATTGGAGTCTTGAGCGAGTTCGAGGACCAGCATGAGGAGTAGCATCGGTGTCCAGGTGAGAACGGTGATGTTCGTTCGAAGACGAGGACGAGGAGGTTGGCGAGATGGCGTTAGCGCTGGCGCTGCTACGAAGGCGTCTGATCTCGAATGCCGCTTCGAGCGCTTTCCGTCGAGGCGAATCATGCGGTGATGAGGGCAAAGGGGAGATCTTGCGTATGCGCTATGGGAGAACCCGATCAGCTATCGCACTGCTTCAAGGCTTGAAGGTGACCCACAGCCGCGACCAGACCATCCACGAGCTCTTTCTTCCCCAGACCTCCGTCGTCGTCTTCATCCGCAGTCGACGCGATGGAGTCCACCTCATCCTCGTCTCCCGTAGTCCACATCCCGGCAACCTTCCATAAACGGATGAGTTCAGCTTTCCGCAAGCGATGCAGAGCGTAAGCAGGAGCCTCGGCTAGCAGATGTTGATCACCTATGCTCATGTCAGCTAAGCATTCCATCCTAGCGAGCCAACCCACTTTCCGCAATGAACTCGGGCTCTTCCTCATCCTCCTCCATCTCCACCCAGCTCCCACTCTCGCCTCCCGAGTCAGAGACCCGCTCCGACCTCTTCCGCTTCTTCGGACTAGACTCCTCATCCGAAGAGTCAAACACATCAAAGATGACCCTGCCTTCGACTTGGATCTCCCCTTTGCCGTTGGGTCGGCCATCCCGCCTTCTCGATCTCGACCGATTCGCGGTCTCCAATCCCGCTTCGGAGGTCAAAACACTGAGGAGTCGCCGACTTCTCGCCACTTCCAGGGGTTCCTCCTCTTCAGTGTCCTCATTGTCGGATGTATTGGCAGCCCGACTAGGGGCAAAAGCAGTAGACCCGATCCGCCGTCTCTTGATTGGGTGACGAGAATTAGTGATGGCATGTTTGTGCTTGAGTGGAGAAGCAGTCCTGCGTGGCGAGTTGACGAAATGCTGGCTTCGAGTGTGGACGAGACGGTGCATCACGTAGGGCGGATGACGGAAACAGAGAGCCGCCTGTCGGTGTCACCTATGGTGTGCAACCAGTCAATGAGCGCGTCGAAGGAAGGCTCGCAAACCTGGCGGCTGGTCGAAAGAAAAGGATGTTCAGACTGGCTATTGATAGCATACAGTGATAGTGAAGAAGCTTCCTAGACATGGCTTGGCTACATGACAGACACCAAGGGCGAGGTAGAATTTAGCCCTTGGGTTTTTAATCAGTTTGAAAGTGTTGTCGAAGATCCAGCTGTTCCCGAAACCTTAATTGCCTGGTTTAGTGACGTGTACTAGTTGACGGAAGTTTGATCTCCGCTGATAGATGCATTTACCGCAAATGGTGCCGATGTATCGCAACTTCCTGCAAGGGACAACAGAATGCCGGACAACGCTCCAGTCTTCGGCAAATTCGACGAGGATCCGCGTGTACATTTCGACAAGCCTGCTGGGAAATGGCAGTATGAGGATGATGAGACTAGTCAGGAGTACGAGTGGACAGGTCAGGCTTGGATACCTCTCGTGTGTACCTATACAAAGGAGGTAGAACGGAGCTGATCACTTTTCCAGGTCGACGAGGACTTGGTGAAGGCACAGCAGGCTGCGTATTCCATTGAAGGGGTAGATGAAACTGTAAGTGACCGTAATCCACCAATTGGATCAAGCATTGAGCGATTGTAGACCCCGGCAAATGCGGTTGTTGCTCGACAAGAACGGCGGAATAATAAGCGGAAGAAGGGAGAGAAAGACTACACTTCCAATACATCAAACACGTCAAACGGCAAGGCATCCTCCTCCACTACCGCTACCGCCTCCACCTCCAATTCCAACTCCAACTCCAACTCCAACTCCAACTCCAACTCCAACTCCAAACCCGATGGCACGCCCTCCGCACCCAAGAAGACCGCAGTCTTCGTCACCAATCTTCCTCCGGATACCACGACGTCCGTACTCTCCTCCGTTTTCTCCAAGGCTGGTGTCCTCCTCATCGGAGATACAGGTGAACCTCGGATCAAGATGTACTACGATGAAGAAGGACGATTCAAAGGCGAAGCGCTAATCATCTACTTCAAAGAGGGTAGCGTGGATTTGGCAATCACATTACTGGATGACACGGAGCTACAGATGGGAGCGGGCTACGGGAATATGCGGGTCAAAGTGGCGGAATACGACAAGTCGCAGTCAGCGAATGAGGGGAAGAAGGCGGAGAAGAAGGAGGCGAAGGACGACGGGGAAGAAAAGGAGAAAGTCGAGAGGAAGAAGCCAAGTGCGGAGGACAAGCAGCGGATGTCGAAGCGGATCAAGACGATGCAGAGGTACGTCTTTTTATGAAACTATCCTCTTGAATTCATGGATGGAACAGCAAACTCGCTTGGCACTCTGATTCCGACTCGGATGATGCGGCTGCACCGACCGACGGCGCACCAAAACCAGGCGCGAATCGACTGGACCGGGTAGTGGTGCTGAAAGGGATGTTCTCGCTGCACAGTCTAGAGAGGGACCCTGCGATGCTGCTGGAGCTGAAGGAGGACGTGCGAGAAGAAGCGGAGAGGCTTGGGCAGGTGACGAGTGTGGTCCTGTATGACGTGAGTCTTTCCTCGGCTCCTTCAGTTCTCGAATGTAACTGATTGGACTGTCCCATCTGTAGAAGGAGGACGAGGGTGTCATGACCGTCAAATTTAAAGACACCGTTTCAGCTCGGGCATGCGTGTTGAAGATGAACGGGCGATTCTTTGATGGACGTCGAGTGAGTCTGACCTTTCGCGCTGTACACCCTCGGATGATCTGACGCTTGCTGGTAGATACAAGCAAGTATCTACACCGGAACAGAACGATATCGGAAATCCGGAGGAGCTGAGAATTATGGAGAAGATGAAGCAGATAAGGAGGAGCGGGAACGGCTGGACAGTTTCGCTTCGTGGCTTGTGGACGGAGATAATGAGACCTGACGAATTTGCACATGCATAGCACTTATACATAGGATCATGTCGGTTTGCTGAGGATCTCTTCCACACGAGCGACTTTTCGGTTGTTCCCGCCTGAAGTGATGTTCCTATCGGTTCGTGTCCCGATTCGGATGTCCGTCTGAGCAGGTCAGTGATGCTCGATTACAGCATGGCCCTTCATTAATGTAGGAGCAGCGGAAGACCCACAGCTATCCGAGGTGTACCCATCTTGTGCACGGCGACATGGCAATCTCCGATAGTCTGAGTCATCGGGAATGAGCTCGTGATATGGACCAAGCGCACAATACTGACTTTCATTACCGCATCCCATGGACCCTCGAGGTTCGTTCCATACCCACTAGAACCCCACGTCAAACAAGTTTAAGAATTAGGTTGATTTGGGTGGACGAACTGCATCTAACAGTCCTTAGCTTCGTACAGTAATCAAATGCAAGTTGAAGCTAGCATCCATCTTTGAGACTCACCTTATACTCCAGTCCACTCGCTTCGAGCACTCGTTGACATTCTGCGATCTGCGGGGCGACGGAAGGTTCGAGTAGGCCGACCGGGATGAGGCAGACTGGCAGCGGAACTGCGTGAGCGGGCTTCCGGATTCGATGAGCTTCTACGCACAGTCGGCGACGGCATACATGGAGCCTGAAGATGAAGAAGTTGCGGTCGACATGGTGCAATGGTGTTGATGATAGGATCGGTTGAAGTTATAACCAGTCCGGCGCGCACCTCCACCGCGGAATTCCATGAAACCACCCGAGATGGGCCGAATGTGGCAAATAAGTTACCCCTTGTTTCAGCGTGTATTCCTCACCGCCAAGCCGAATGATGGGACCTGACGGACGGCATGTGTGCTATGGCAGATGGCAGATTGAAGCTCGACTCGATAGCCAATAGATCAAGATCAGCAGGAATGACCAGATAGAAGTACAGTCCCAGATTCCGCTTGGGATCCTCATTTTCTCCGCCTGGAAGTACACCACATTCGCCTGACACAGAGAAAACGATCCCGACAAATACCCCACTCCGTATCTACGGATCCCAAAGGACCCCCACCCACACTCGCCCTGTTACGCTGTGAAACCCTTGATGCCTAGGCCGATCGACCCGAAATGGGACAGATTTTCGCTGATGGATTGCGGATTCCTAGTGTGCTTCGCGACAATCTCGGCCTGGGCGCTGATCGGGCTATGCACCCTCGATTTCTGACCGGACGTGTCAGCTACTGATCACTGGAATCCCTCCCCACCTTCTTTCCTTCATCTTCCCTCCTCAATCTCTTCTGCCAACGATCCCTCTCTATTCTTCGCCGCTCACATACTTGTCACTCGTTCAGTTCATATACCTGACCAGTGAGTCTTCACCTCCTTGCAAATCAGCATAACCACCTCCTCTCCTTCTCTCTCCCTGTGTCTTCGTGATCACATGCTACCGCTGATCCACCTTTGGGCCTAGAGATGCGCTTCGTCGACCTCTTCTTAATCTCTTTCCTCCCTCTCGCCCTATCCCAAGCGACCCTCAGCGCGCGGGGAGGGACATGCGAAGAATGGGATCTCACCCGCGAGCACCCTTCCTGCCAGTGTCTCCCCGGTTTCGAGAATCCTGGCAAGGCGCACAAGGAGTGCACCTGCGCGGACGAGAAGAACACCCAAGTCATCGTCACCGAGGTCAACAAGAACGATCACGCCCTTCTGGTGGCGAAGTGCGAGTGCTTTGGCGGGTCTCAGAGTGAGTGATGAAGGTGCCAGAACGGGTAATCAGCGGCTTATGCGAGTGTTAGCATTCGACATCGACGCGAAGGAGTGCAAATGCGATGTAAGTAGTGATCACGTCACGTCTAGTCCTCTTCTTCTCATCAAGTCCTCCTCTCCCTGTCGTCAGCGGGTGAAAATCTTAGTCGATCATGATTCATCGGCCATATCCGTCTGCGACTCCATCCTTTCCTCATTTCTCCGGCATGCTCAGCGACCACGCCAGAAAACATGCTGATCCGTGTAACTCACCCTCCAGTCTGGCTACGACGGCGCTTACTGGGACGGAGAACTCATCTGCAAAAAATCCAAGCCGAGGACGAAGGCCGAGCACCACCATTCCACTTCGTCTTCCTCCTCTTCCTCCACTTCCTCAACGGCTACTCCCACCCCGACCGGATATTGGGGCAAGCGATCGAAGAGGACTCTCCATGAGGCGATCAGGATGAAGAAAAAGAACGACGTCATGCACGCACGCCTGGTCGAGGACGTCCTCGGGTGCGAGAACGGGCAGAAGGCATGTGAGACTGAGGGGTCTTGGGCTTGCACCGAGTGAGTCGTTCTTCCCAAGGCCGGGGATGTAAATTGACGAGACTACAGCATCATGTCCAGCCTCACCACTTGCGGGGGTTGCGCGGGCGAGGCACTTGGTAAGTGATGACATTTCCTCATTTCCCCCATATGCAGCTTGGCAACAGGCGATCTCTGACCCGATTTTCGTAGACTGCGCGTCCCTTCCTGATGTCAATGAGGTCCGCTGCAACGCGGGTCGTTGCGTCATCGGTAACTTTGGCCTCGACCACACTCATCACTTGCTGACATGCTCCAAGAATCCTGCGGCCGCGGTTTCGAGCTCAAGTCGACCGGGAACGCAGCCAATTCGATCGCTCCGAGCTCGGTCTGTGCGAAGATCAGCAAGTCGTCTTGGTTCCAGCTGCAGGACACGACAGACCTTTGACTTTTTTCCTCCTCCTCTCCCAAGGCGTCGCGCTAGTCGTGGTTTCCCTCCCTGCTCCATGCTTCCCATTCAGGTATCATACACGATAGAAGCTCGTTAGATTCAGGTTGAAAACCCATGCGACCGATGTGAATATGACAAAAAGCTTGACGTGTGCAGAGAACATCACAATCAGATGATAGCTGGCTGTCGACGAGCCTAGCGTTTAACCAAGCCCTCATATCTGCTGCTGAATGTAATCGCGAATGGCGGATAGGGATGACCTCCAGTCGCTCGGAACAGACATCGACGGAAGCAGAATGATCAAACCGTTTCTCCAAAAATCCGCCGAGATATCCTGTGGCCCGGCTGTAGACGATCTCGACTTTTGCCCCTCTGCCCCCTCTCTTCCACACCCAGACCTACTATCAGCACCACTACCCCACCCTCCCTTTCCATCCACCATGGCCGCCGCCGAAGCCCCCGCAGATGGCGGCTCGGGCTCGTTCTTTTCCTCTCTGACCTCATTTTTCCTGCCCACGTAAGTCCAGCTTGTTCCACCGCTCAGCTATTCGTCAGCTGG
>JAABUH010000435.1_pt1 | contig 61037 bp, 72 predicted proteins | sample 5559121 | NCBI WGS metagenome assembly JAABUH01 (sample SAMN10711871, study PRJNA513364) | rock metagenome | isolation source: Antarctica rocks | place: Antarctica: Victoria Land, Battleship Promontory nord | collected 2015-12-28 | reverse complement strand
GCTACAGCTACTTCCAACTCAGCCTGCACTATCTCACTCGCCTGCTCGCCCTGGACTGTCCCATCCACTGCTCCCTTCACTTTCGGCCCGAGCCGCGGGCTCCTCTAAAACTGTCATGAAGTCAGGGGAGGGGTTGGGGGAGGGGGGGCGCTTGCTTTCCCCCGATTCGGGGCTATGATAGCCGGGATGGGCACGGACTTTCCTCCTGAGAAACCGAATACTTCAGCGGCCGCCGTCGCCTCGGCCGCCGATCTCGACGCGCTGAATCCCACGCTCAGCACGCCGCTGCGCGACTATCAATTGCTCTGCGCACGGGCCATCGTGGACAGCGTGGCGCGAGGATCGGGCTACATCATTACCGTGATGTTTGCCCGGCAGATGGGGAAGAATGAGCTAAGCGCGCAGGTCGAGGCATTTCTGCTGCGGCGCTATGCGGAGCGAGGCGGCGCCATCGTCAAAGCGGCGCCCTCCTTTCGGCCCCAGATTGCGCACTCGATGCTCCGCCTCAAGCTGGCGCTCGATCAGTTCGACGACGCGAAGCGGCCGTGGCGGGCCGCGCACGGCTTCACCTTCCAGCTGGGGAAGGCCTCGATCGCCTTTTTCTCGGCGGCGCCCCACGCCAACGTGGTGGGCGCCACGGCCAGCTTGCTACTGGAGATCGACGAAGCGCAGGATGTCGACCCCGAGAAGTACGACCGTGAGTTTCGGCCCATGGCTTCCAGCACCAACGCCACCACGGTCCTGTACGGCACCGCCTGGAACGAAGACTCGCTGCTGCAGCGCCAGCGCGCGATAAATCTGGAGCAGGAGCGACGCACGGGTACCAAACTGCACTTTGAATACGACTGGCGCACCCTCGCGGCGCAGTCGTCGGTGTATAAAACGTTCGTCGAGGCGGAGATTGCCCGGCTGGGCGAAGACCATCCCAGCATCCAGACGCAGTACCTGCTGCACTGCCTCTCCGACGCCGGGCGGCTGTTCTCGTCGGCCCAGCGCGAGACGATGAGCGGGATCCACCCGCGTCAGCGTCGCCGCACACCGGGCGCGCTCTACGTGGCCGGGATTGACGTCGCCGGCGCGGATGAGCAGGCGCAGGACGCTGTGGCGCGTGCCCTCTCGCCGCGACGAGACAGCACGGTGGTGACGATTGCCGAGCTGGTCCCGAGCGCCACGGGGAGTTCGCAGGTGCGGGTGGTGGACCATATCTGGTGGACCGGCCACGATCAGGTGTGGCAGTTCGATCACCTGCTGCGGCTGTGGGATCACTGGCAGTTTGCACGGGTCTGTGTGGATGCCTCGGGCATCGGCGATGGGCTCGCCTCGTTCCTACTGGCCCGCCATGGTCCTCGGGTGGAGAAGTTCGTCTTTTCCGCGCCGTCCAAGTCGCGGCTAGCGTACACCATGCTGGGCATGGTGAATACCGGACGCCTGAGCCTGTACGGGCGGGATGGTAGCCCGGAATGGCGCGAGTGCTGGGAAGAGATCCGGGCTACCCGCTACACGCTGCACCAGAACGAACAGCTGGCCTGGGAGGTACCACCCACCGAGGGGCACGATGATTTCGTGATCAGCCTGGCCCTCTGCTGCCGGGCCGCGGAGGACATGGCGCCACTGGCGCTGGGTGGGCTGGTACGCGCTCGCGCGGATGGGGAGGGAGGATGGTGACCTGCGTGGCGTCTCTTCCCAGTAGAATGGAGCTGCGGGCTCCGGACAGGTAGTCTGCCCGGGCCTGGTATGTGGCGATCCATGCGGCTCGCCGGCGGCCAACGCGCCGAGAAAGAGCAGGGATGGACGCACTGGTCGAACGCGTGCAGCGCGAGGGTACCCCACTGATCGATGGCGATACGGCTACCTTCGTTTGGGCCGGCGACCATCCTATCCGCCTGATCGCCGACTTCAATGGCTGGGGGCATCAGCCGGCGGAGATGACACAGTACGAGCCGGGAATCTGGACCTATACCACCGAGCTGCCACGCAATGCCTATATCGAGTACGCCTACTTCGACGGCGACCGCAGGCTGAACGATCCATTCAACAAGCGACGTGCCAGCACGGGATTCGGCCCATCGAACAGCTACTTCACCATGCCGGACATGGAACTGACGCCGCTGGTCCACGGCAAGCGTGGCATGCACCACGGCACGCTGCGCAAACACCTGATCTATTCGGATTACCTGCTGGCGGGAGGCAAGCGGGCGGTCTATCTCTATCAGCCGCCCACCGAGGGGCCATGCCCGCTGCTGGTGGTATGGGATGGACGGGAGTACCTGCACCGCGCGCGGCTGATCCACATCGTGGACAATCTGGTGGCCCAGGGTCGGATGCAGCCGCTGGCCCTGGCCATGGTGGAGCATGGACGCCATGCCCGCTTTCTGGAGTACGCCTGTAGCGAGGCCACGATAGGCCTGCTGATGAGCACAGTGCTGCCGCTGGCCCGTGAGCACCTGAACCTGGTGGATATAGACCAGCATCCCGGCGCATTCGGCGTGGCCGGGGCGTCGATGGGTGGCCTGATGGCGCTCTACACCGGGATGCGTCTACCGGACATCTTCGGCAAGGTGATCAGCCAGTCCGGCGCCTTCGCCTTGCAGACGCTGCAGCGCGACTCGGTGGTGTACGACCTGATTCGCCACGACCCGGCGCCCCCCATCGACATCTACCTGGGGGTGGGCACCATGGAGTGGCTGCTCTCCGCCAACCGCCGGATGCACGCCCTCCTGCGCGAGCGCGGCTATGCCGTCACCTACCGCGAGTTCTGCGCCGGCCACAACTACACCGCCTGGCGCAACGACATCTGGCATGGCCTGGAGCGGCTGTACGGCTGCTCCCTCTCTGGTTCATGAGGGGACAGTATACTGTGCTAGACACCCCCTGTGGCTTCGGCGGCAGGGCGCGGAGGGCATTTAGCGCCCTCCGCTTTTTTGTTTCCTGATGGCGATGAAGGCCCATGTCTACATTGACGGGTTTAATCTCTACTACCGGCGGCAAGGAGAGCGAGGTGGGAACGATGGAGTGGGCAGACCTGGCCGAGTGGTACGACGAGAAGCAGGGCGATGAAGGGGATTTCTGGCACCGGACCCTTCTTGATCCCGCCCTCTTTGGGCTCATCGGCGAGGTCGGCGGAATGCGTATCCTCGATGTACCCTGCGGCAACGGGCACAACACGCGCCGGCTGGCTCGCCTCGGTGGGGACGTGGTCGGCGTCGATCTCTCGGCCCCGCTCATTGGCCGCAATCGTCGACGCGAGGAGCACGACCCACTTGGCATTACCTACCACGCGGCAGACGCGGCCCAAATGGGGATGCTCGCCGATGACTCATTCGACCTCGTTGTCAGTCAAATGGGCCTGATGGACCTACCGGATGCTAGCGGGGCGCTTGGCGAGATGGGACGCGTGCTCCGCCCTGGCGGAAGACTTGTGGCCCTCTTCTCTCACCCGTGCTTCGACATTCCGGGAGCGTCGGCCTGGGTTGAGGAGACGATGTATCCCCCGTCGACGGTGTGGAGGAAGGTGCGACGCTACGCCGAGCCGTTTGCGGGGCAGGCCTACTGGCGCGTTCATGGCCGGCTCACCTCCACCCCGTCCTACCATCGCCCGCTCTCCTGGTACGTGCGCGCGCTCCGCTCCGCCGGCCTGGTTCTGACCGCCCTGGAGGAACCAGGGCCGTCGAAGGAGTTTCTGGCGGGTGAGCCTGCCTTTGGCGCCTTCATGACGGAGGTCCCCATCCACGTCCTGATCGAGGCCCGCAAGATCGACCTGTAAGCGTCTCGCCGTCCCTCGAACCCGACCGGCCCACGGACCAGTACCGAGCACAGGAGGCAGAGTGGGAAAACGGGCCTAACCATCAGCCCACGAGGTGATCCCTTTGCCGCACCACTCCTTTAGCAGACATGTTTTGGTTGCTAAACTGGATCGGACCTGGTATAGTGTCCCCAAAAGGAGGGTGGCGCGTATGCACTTGCTCGATCTGGCTGCCATCGTCCGAGAGTTACAGGAGAATCTGCAGCTCACCGACGAGCAACTCGCCTGGGTTGTCGGCGTCGAGGGGCGCACAATAGACCGGTGGCACCACAATCGAAACTTCCCGCACGGCAAGAACCGCGAGACCCTCGAATTGCTTCAGGACGTTGTCCGCCGGCTGGACGAGACGTTCGTCGACCGGGAGGGAAGCCGCCAGTGGCTCAACGCACCGAGCCGCTATCTCGGCCAGTTCACGCCGCGTGACGCGCTGCTTGCACGTCGGATCGATCGCGTGGTCGGCGCCCTGGAAGGAATCGCCTCGGGTGTCTACATTTAGCCGATGCCGCTTCCCGACGGCTGGGATCCGGCGCGAGCTATTGCAGCAGCTACCCCCGTTGCCGTCCGCGGAGAGGCGTACCGGGCGCACCTGAACAGCCGGGAAGCTCTCAATGCGCAGAGCTATCTCTATACGGAAGGTCGCTTCAACCGTGGCGGACCACACCTCGATCCAGACGAGGGATGGCCCGCCCTCTACCTCAGTAGCGCTCCCCATATCGTCCTGGGTGAGTACACGCGCCACCTCCCGGATCTCTCCCGCCTTCGCCACCTGAGAATCAGCCGCATTCACGTCGAGCTCACGAGCGCCGCGAACTGCTTGGATCTCGGTGCGCTGGGGCTCACGGAAAAGCAACTCCTCGAGAGTTCCGATGACTACTCCGTGGGGCAGGCTCTCGCCGCCGCCAGTATCGATGCTGGCTACGAGGCGATCGTTGTTCCGACCGCCACCCGTTTTCAGGGCTACAACCTCGTAGTCTTCACCGGTCATCTCCACCCTGGCTCGAATCTACGTGTCCTCGACTACGAGGAACCGCGGCTCTATCCGAGAACGTGAGCCGGACTGGTACTTTATGCCGCGAGGGTACGGAGTTGGCGGAAGACCAACGCTAGTGCAGAGGTGCTCGAGCCCCTGACCGGTTTTTGCTCGCCCTGCGCCGCACTCTAATCAAGGCGCCAGCTGGTGGTAGCATCCGGGGGGGCTGATTCGCCACGGGAACGGTGACAGGTAGCGTGAGCCGGCCAACTCCGCCCAGTCTCACCGGCGCTCAAGGAACTCTTAGGAAGCCACCAACCTGGTGAAGCCCCTCCCGGCTTGCGACCATTCGCCGCACCCTCTGTGGCGGGCCGGGTGTCCTTGGTATTCTTCGCGGCGGGTACAATGGTTGTGGAGTACTGATGGCGGCAGAAAGCCAACGTGATCGTAAGGCCGCGTTCTCCCACGTGATGTGGATTGGCGGCGCCACCGATTCGGGAAAGACGTCGGTGGCGCGAGCGCTGGCCGCGAAACATGGCTTGCAGGCCTATCACTACGATCTGTACGACCGGGTGGAGCATCCCGGCCATTGGGCACGGACCGATCCCGTGCACTACCCGCACATGCACGCGTCCAAGGTAACGAATCGCGATTGGATGTGGGTGGATACGACGCCCGAGGAACTGGTGGACCGATGGCGCCAAACGACGCCGGAGAGATTCCGGCTCACGCTGGAGGACCTCCAGGCGCTGCCATCTGAACCACCAATCGTGGCCGAGGGCTATGGCTTCTCGCCTGATCTGGTACTGCCGTTGCTCGGCTCGGCCAGACAGGCTATCTGGCTCGTTTCAAACGAGGAGTTCAAGCGGGCAACCTATGAGCGCCGGGGAAAGGGAACCTCCTTTGCCGACACGCGCGATCCTTCCCGAGCGCAACGCAATCACATACACCGTGACCTGTTGCTAGCAGAGCATATCCGGAGACAGGCCCAGGAGCTTGGGCTGGCCGTGGTGGAGATCGACGGCACACGGTCGCTCGACGAAATCACGACGGTGGTGGAGGCCCAGTTCGCGCCGTTCCTCCCAGGCGGATCTGGAGCCGCCCATCCGATGGACTGACGGACGTCGCTACCCTCTTCGTGCCAGAACGTGATGGTAGCCGTCGCCGACGCACTCGTCAACGAACACGAAACCAGCCGCTTCCACCCATGCCCGAACCTGCTGCACCGTCGGGTAGTAGTGGTATGTCCCTTCGTGCACCCACTCGCCCTCAACCACCGGCAATCCTGCTTCAACCGCTGTTTCAAACACCGATGGAAGATCATCCTCGGGTATCTCGACTGTGAGGTAGAGGAACCCATGCGGCTTTAGGGCTCGGTAAAAGTTCCGCAGAACATGGGGCCAGTCCTCTGGAAACACATTTTCCATGGCATCGATACAGACGATACCGTCGAACGTGCCCTGGAAGGAGAGTTCTTGCACGCCCAGCTTCTCAGTCGGAACCTCAGGGAACTTGGCCTGTGCCTCGCGTAGCATCCCTCCGGACTGGTCGATCCCGAGGAGGGAGTGATTAGCCCGGAGGAGGAGCGGCCAGTATTTTCCCGTGCCGCAGGCGGCGTCAAGGACGTGTGCGCGCGATGGAAGGAGAGCAAGGAAACGCTCGATCATATGCTGGTGCGTGGGGTTGATGTGCCCGCCCCAGTGCTCATCGTAGATCGGCGCGAAGAGCATGTCCATTCGCTCTTCGTGGATCTGTCGTCGCTCTCTGATCCATGCTGCTCGATCCATGTGTCCCTTGATCGTAACCAAAGCCGATATACGCATGAAGTCAGTGGGCGGTGAGTGCGTGATCGGACGCGTGGCTGGCGGATGGTGGGGTCATGCGTCCTCAGGCCGTGAGTTCGACGCCGGCAGGGGTGACGTCGAGGTGAAACGCGATAGCGAGGCCACGTGAGAGCCGGAGCAGGGTCGCGATGGAAGGGTTGTGCTCGCCCGCTTCGAGCCGGGCGATGGCCGGCTGCGGCATGCCAAGTTGACGCGCCAGGGCGCGCTGGGAGAGACCATGCGCGGCGCGGTACTCGACGAGGCGAAGGGCGACCGCGTGGGCCAGGGCGGTGCGCTCCCACTCGCGCCGATACTCGGGGTCATCGCGCATGGACTCGGCGTGGAGTTCCTGGGCGGTGCGAAGATCGTTGAGCTTCATGATGAGGATCCTTGCAATGCTGTGAGCCGGACCTCGGCTGCGGCCACTGCACGCTTGAAGCCGCCGGGTTCGACTGCGGCTTCGGGACCGAGGGCGGCAACGACAAATGTGTCTTGCCCGGTGCGGCGGTAGAAGGCACGCCATCGGCTCCGTCCGGCACGCGGTCGCAGCTCGCGCAGGTCCTGGGCGCCCTTGATCTGACTCTGATGCGGGAAGGGAAGAGTCACTCCGGCGCTCCTCAGCTTGTCGAATGCTCGGTCGAGTGCCACCTGCTCAGCGGCCGGGAGCATCCTGCGCTCCTCCGCCGCCTCGGGCAGCACGAGAACTGTCGCCATGGTTCCTCCGCCCCGAGTGGCACCGTAGGCACCACATGATAACAATAGTGGTATCCATGTGGGAGCAGCCGATCAGGATCGCGTTGTGACGCGCCCCTATCACCCCGGCCCAATCATGGCGCCAGGCTCGATCCTCCCGCCAGCGGGGAAATCGAGTCGAAAGCAGGTACAGTCGTGGACCCGCTCGAACCGGGCGCGCATGGCGTCGCGATCGGCGCCGGCGTAATGGGCAAAGACTTGGACCGGGGTCAGCTGGGGCATGGAACTCTGGATGGCCTGCCGCACCTCATCCTTCCCCTGCAGGTACACGTGGAGGTAGGACGACACCCACTCAAAGCCGTGCGACTCATACCAACGCAGCGTGCCGGCATCGTCGCGGGTCCATGCCTCGAAGCACCCAATGCCGCGTTGCATGGCTCGTCGTTGCGCCTCTCGGAGCAGGCGCCCCCCGATCCCACGACGCTGAAAGTCGGGATGCACCGCCAGATGCCAGATCATTCCGCCCAGCATCGTCGGGTCGTCGGCGCCGCACACGGTACAGACCGTGCCCGGTATCTCCTCACACTCGACGTCGATCACCCCCATGATCGCGCCGTTGCGTTCCGCCACGAGTTCGATCACAGGGTGGTCGTAGCGTGGCTTGTGGCGGAACACCGAGTCGTAGTAGGCGGTCTCCAGAAACGAGAGGACGCTGCAGCGCAGCCACCCTCGTTCGTCCGATTCTCGGTAGGGCCGGATGGTGAGCGTGGAAAGCGTGGGCGGCTGGTCCGGAACGTGCTCGAACATACTCGATCCTTGATCTGAGCGAGCATTCTTAGTCGGAACCGGCACATATGCAGCAGCCGCACGTTAAGGTCGACGTGGTCCAAGCCGACAGACCAGACCGAGAACACTCAGAGTTGTCGTTAGGGGATCAGCCCCAAAGGGACCGACACCGGGACGTAGAGCGGCGCATGGCGCTCTATGACAGGCTGTTAGGAGAGCTCTGAGATTGCTTAGCTGGGGACTTGCATTGACCGAGTATAGCCTCTGGCGAGAGTGCCGCCATGGCCATTCGCGCACGCCATGCGCATCCCGTAGGCACGGTGGCGCATCCGCGACATTCTCCCTGCTCCGCCATCGGTGCTCCCGAGGCATGGCCTACGCAGTTAAAACGGTCACTCGACGGCACATACCACCATGTTTGCGGTTGCGATATCGGGACACAAAGTGTCCCCACTAAAACGGCATATTGTCCAGGTCTACCGAATCAGTGGCCTCCGGCTCTTCCGGGCGAATTATACCTTTGTGCAGCTGGCGTTTCTCGTCATCGGGCAGCCTGATCCGATCGTCCTTCACCTTATAGATGCATCCTGCCAGGAAATCTTTTGGACGGGCCACCCAACCTAACCGTTGCCCAGGAGCTTCGTCGTTGCAGACTCTCGTCCTGCGCGAAGATCCTCCAGGTCAGCCCGCAGGGCAGCAGCTACGTCCCCTGACTGCTGTTGCCGACGAACCAGGCCAGCGTAGCGAGCAACAGCATTCTTCACATCCGAGGAGGAGACAGGGCGTCGAACAAACTGGAGTTCATCCCCGCGCCGGCCTTCCTCGATGACTCGCTTCATGGGCGCAGTCTGATAGGACAATTCCTTCAGTCGGGTGGCCGACAGTGCGCCATAGTCGCGAACAATGCTTCTAATGAGTCGCACGACTTCCTCACTTGGCCGCTTGAAATACCGCACATCCTCCGAACGGATGTGGAACTCGCGGGAGTCAGGACCAATCCCCTCTACCCGCACATTCAGTTCGCCGGTATCGGCCATGTCGTTACAAGCCTCAAGGATTGCACCGGAAAACGGACCGAAGTGATCCCAGGTCCAGTTCACTCCGGTGACAAGTAGCCCCATCTCCTCCCACGCCGCTAGGTCGATGAAGTACAGGAGTTTCACCAACTTGGTGCGGTTGAGTCGATACCCTCGGATGGCCATGTGACTGGACAGCGTGGCAATGGCGTCCTCGATAGCAGCCCTATCTCCTGGCACGTAACACCTGAATAGAACACATGTTCAGTATGTCACTTGTTGTTCAGTGCCAATCGGAAAGACCACGCATGCTTCTCGTCCAGGCTCTTCCATTGACTGAGTATAGCCTCTGTCTATACCACTGTACCGAATGAGACTCACTGCTTCCCTTGCACCCACCGTGACGACTGTTCCCACGCCCCTAAAGAAAGCTAGCAGCCATATGCATCGCGCGCTGTTGACGATAGCGACAGTGTGAGCGTCGGTGCGGTAGTTTTTGGCCGTGCTGGCGGTGTTGATGCAAGTACCGTGGACTCCGGCGTAGTCGAGGTCACAGTGCATAAGCTGGGCCGGGCCGGTCCAGTGGCATGGAGCGTGCGTGGTGGTCAGGATCGTCTGATCCTCTCCTGCTCGTGAAGCCGAAAAGGATCTTAGTCGCCAGGTATTTCGCCAGCGCCTTTGCCAGGAGGCGCTAGCTCCTGGAGGAGCGACCAGACGTTCCCTGATAACTCGGGGAATCCATTGACTCGAACGACGTCGTGAGCTGGGTCAACGTACACACGGATCTCCGTGTCCTCCACTGTGGGGAACCGAAGGTTCGCCCACCGATCCATAAACCTGCCAAAGGCAACGGGTCTAATGGCTCGGGCGAACGTGTTGAGCACCTCGACGAGCGCGCGCACAGCCGATAGGTCCGTGATGATGCGCCGGACGGTGCGCTCGGGACCGTTGGTGAAGGTGTATTCCACGTCCACACGCTGGACGGTTAGGGGAAGGAAGGAGGCTGGATCGCGAGGCGGCACTGGATACTGCTCGACGCGATAGGTCACGATCGTGCTGCTCGCGTCACGTGGGCGCAGCGTTACCTGGATCGTCAGGTCAGGCATGGTCGACGGGCACACGTCCAGGACCGTCCACGCCACGGATTCTCCTGTCAGTACATGACCAGAGTGATCAATAGTCGGGTCGCACCTGTAGCTCGCGTCAGCCAACACCGTCTGGAACCACTCGCGCAGTGAGTCCATGCCGAGGGCAACCTCGTAGCTCACCGGGTCAGTAACTTTCACGAAGAACGAGGGGCTGAAGCCGAATGCTTGCCGCGTATCCACCTCGACCGGATGGGCGTGCGGATGGACAGGTACGACAACCGTGATCTCGCCGCGCGGCATGTCGGCCGGTGCATCGAGTGCAGGCCGGAGAGTCAACGGGAGCCACTCGACAGGTTCATGCTTCATGCCGCCGCTTCTCCACCTGTATCAGCGAGAACAAGCAACAAATATGCCCCTGCCTTCCAGCCTGTGACCAGAGTTCTGTCGCACCCAAGTGTAGGCTAGGATATGGCAGGAGCCACTGATGACCACCGACGAGGACACGCTCCGGTCCACAATAGCCGAGTTGGAGAGCGCTCTCGATGCGTTCCATGACGAAGTGCGGGCCGATCACGAGGTGTGGCGCGATACAACGGCCGTGGCGGAAGCCTGGAGCGTGAGCGTGGAACGAGAGCAGGTTGTCAACGTGCTCCATCGTCTCTATCTCCAGGCATCGCACCGCGATCGGGCGCGGCGCGTCAGCACGGCGCAGAGCGAGGGATTGAGAGGACCGGAACAGGTGCCACCCGAACCGGTGGAGCCGGATCGGCTGCATCTGATCCGCTTGCTGGAAGCGCAGGGGACCGTCTTCAATGCCACCATGCACCTGCGCCGGCTGACCGGCGGGGACGCGACGTATGACCACGATCTGGCACGACGTGCCTTCCTTGGTTTTTTACTGGAGATGCTGGCCGGCGTGCAGCCAGAGATGGCAGAGGAGATCCGAGATGCGTGGGCGCAGAGAAGGGAACGGGGAAAGGCCATGGTCGCGCATGCCGAGCTCTGGGAGCAGCGGACGACGGAGCAGCTGGTGCGACTCCTGGCGCCGCTGCTGGAGGCGCGCTGGGGGTAACGCGTCCGTGCCGTGAACAGTCCCACCAGGTGACGCTGGTTTCAGGTCGGCGATCACCTGCCCGCTCGTGCTCTCACTGCAGCGATGCGGGGAGGATGGCCAGGGTTGATGCGGTATGGACACCTGTACGGGATTGGTTACCGGATGGGCCGATAGCTCGGCTTCTGTCTCAAACCCCGCTTTCCTCATGCAGTACAGCCGCGTGGCGAACATGGCTGTTGAGCGTGACGGCGGCAGCCGAGACTGCCAGGCAGACGGTGATGGCCAGAATGGTGCGGGTGGGACCAATGCTCTGGAGCAGAATGCCGGTGAGCGCCTGACCGATGGGCAGACTTCCGTAGGCCAGGAGGCTGGTCAGACTGTTGACTCGCCCCTGGAGAGCATCCGGGATGCAGCCCAGCTGGTAGCTGAGACGGACCGTGTTGGAGACGCTCACCGTGCCGGACATGGCGGTGCGGACCAGGCCCAGCGCGATGGGATTGGGCGCGATCGCCAGGAGTGGGTAGAGCAGGACCAGCATCCATTCGGTGACGATCAGCGCCGGTCCAAAGGTGACGCGCCGCTGCACCCAGCCGGCAATGGCCGATCCCAGGATGCCGCCGATGGCCGCCAGGGTAAAGATGAAGCCGATGGTCACGGGTGGGGCATGCATCTGCTGCCTGGCGATCACCAACGGAATCAGGCCGATACCCGAGAACAGGAAATCACCCACCGCGGTGACCAGGGCCATGAAGCGCAGCAGCGGCTGCCTCCAGAGCCAGCGCAGAGCGTCACGCATGTCGCTCCACAGCGTGCCGGTTGACGATCTCCGGTCTGCCTGGAACTGGGTCCGAATGCGCGACAGCGAGAGCGCGGACACCAGATAGGAGCAGGCATCGACCAGGAACGGCAGCGCGGCGCTGACCGCCTGGTACAGCGCGCCGGCCGCAGCCGGGCCGGTCAGGGCGGAGATGCCCCAGGTGGTCTCTTGCCGGGCTATGGCGCCCGGAAGCTGATCGGGGCCGACCACGCGGGCCAGTGAGGCCACCTCGGCGACATTGAAGAACACGAAGAGCGTGCCCTCCACCAGCGCCACGATGTACAGCTGGGCCATGCTGAGGTGACCGATAGCCAGGGCCACCGGAACCGTGAGCACGTTCACGGCGCGACCGGAGTCGCACAGCATCATCACCACCTTACGGTTCCAGCGGTCCACCAGCGCTCCCGCCGGCAAGCCCAGGATGAGGTAGGGGACGCCCTGCAGCGCGCCGACCAGACCGGCTTGGGCCGGAGAGTTGGTCAGGGCCAGCACCAGAAGCGGGATGACGAATCCCGTGAACTGCGAGCCAATGGCCGAGACGGTTTGGCCGCTCCAGAGCAGCAGGTAGTCGCGGTTATGCCGGAGGGATCTTGGTTCAGGAGTTGTGGTAGACACGCTTTTCTCCACGAGCAGGACAAGCCGTGCTGCTTCCCAGAACTGAAGGGGATGTGCGCTGCGAGTCGGCTGGCCGTCCTGTCCTCTGCCTATGCCAGTTTCAGCTCCTGATTGACCACTGCATGCAAAGCCGGTAGCTGCGCCTGTAGCGTGGACCATACCCGAGCCATATCGAGGCCCAGATAGCCGTGAGCCGCGACATTGCGGAAACCGTAGATGGCGCGCCATGGGATGTCGGGGTGTCGCGAGGTAAGCTCCGCCGACAAATGACCAGTCGCGTCAGCGAGCGTCTCCAGCCGCCGCAGCACGGCATCCCGAATCATCGGTTCGCGGAAGAACGCGTCCTCACCATCGGCCGTGTATCGGGCAATGAGGGCAATACTCTCGGCGATGTACTGGAGCAATTGCTCGTCCCGCTCCCGATCGCTCACAGCAGCACCGCCTCGTGAGCGATGCGGTCGGCGATGCGAGATGGCGTGGTGATCTCCACAACGTCAACCTTGCGCCTCAGCGCTTCCTGCAAGTCAAGAATGAGGCTGCTCAAATCAAGGAGGCTCCGTCCCTGCTCCAGGTCTACCAGGAAATCGACATCGCTATCGGACCGAGCTTCCCCGCGGGCTACAGAGCCAAAGACACGCAGGTTTCGGGCGCCGTGCGCTTCAGCGATGGTCAGCAACTCTTCTCGCCGCTGGCGCAGCCCGTCCAGCGTCGGCGCCCCTTCAGTGCCAAGGTAGTTGCGTAGCGCTGCCTCCACCACTTCATACTCCGTGCGCCCAGTCTCGGCCGCACGGACGTTGGCCGCGTGCAGCAACTCCTCATCCAACTGAATAGCTGTTCTCTTTGCCATAGCTGTATTGTCTCTCTTCGGCTTCCTCTCCGGCCAGATTACCAACCCCGACGATTGTGCCCCCGACGATTTCCGGCGGCACAACCTGCGCTTCCAGGGCGAGAACTTCCAGCGCAATCTGGCCCTGGTCGAGCATGGCGGACGAGAAGGGCGTCGGGCTCAGGACGCGGACATCCCTGTGCATCGTGTCTTACAACACTGCGCTACGATCCGCCACCGCGTCCACAGACATGAGGCGCTGGAGCTTCGCCGCCGTCTCCGTTCCCGGCACGGGCGTATACACCATCATGCACAGGTCGGGCGCCTGGGCTAGCTGGAGCGGGGTGGATTGCAGCACCAAGCGCCCCACTACGGGGTGACTCACCTCTTTGTGCGCCTCACGCGGTGTGCCATACACGTCGTTACGCGGCCACCAGGCCGCAAACTCAGGACTCGCACGGCTCAGATCTGAGACCAACGCCGTGAACCAGGTCTCTCCGACATAGCGCCCAGTGCTGGCCCGGAAGAACGCCAGGATGTGTTGCGCCGCCCCCTCCCAATCGACATAGAGATGGCGTGAGAGCGGGTGCATGAACATGGACCAGAGCAGGTTGCGGTCGGGCGGAGACAGGGCCGCGAAGTCCATGAAGACCTGACAGGCGGCTTCATTCCAGGCCACCACGTCCCAACGCGCGTTGGCCACATAGGCCGGACAGGCCCGCAGAGCGTCGAGGATCTGTTGCACCGCTGGCCCCACTAGCTCCGCGGCTACCGGCAGGCTCGTCGGCGTCTCGGCCCGAGCCAGGATGTACAGGTGGGTGCGTTCTACCGCGTCCAGGCGGAGCGCACAGGCCAGATTGTCGAGCACCGACGCCGAGACAGTGATCGGCCGCCCCTGCTCCAACCAGGTGTACCAGGTGGTTCCCACCCCGGCCAGTTGCGCCAGCTCCTCCCGCCGCAGACCAGGCGTACGGCGCCGTCCCCCGGACGGCAAGCCCACCTGGAGAGGCGAGAGGCGCGCGCGGCGTGCACGTAGGAAGCTCCTCAATTCGGCCCGGCGCTGTCCATCGTCCATGACCTCAGCCCTCCACATGGCGCCCGTCTCGACAGTGAGACGGGGAGGTTTTATACCAGGATAGTTGCGCTCTGGTACCAGTGTATTCGATTTGGCATACTCGGCAGGTGACGGCTGCGTTCCCCACACCGCACGGTGATCGGGTTGGCCCCGTCGGACTATCAGAAGGGAGCAACACAGATGGACATTCGCGAGTCAGTCGTCATCATCACAGGAGCATCGACGGGCTTGGGCGAGGCCACGGCACGCCTGCTTGCCAGCCAGGGGGCGCGCGTGGCAGTCGCCGCGCGGTCCGTGGACACCCTTAATCGTCTGGCCGCCGAGCTACCCGGCTCCCTGGCCGTTCCCACTGACCTGTGCGACGGGGCCGCCATCGCGCAGATGGTCGCGCAGGTCCACACGCACTACGGGCGCATCGACCTCCTGATCAACAATGCCGGCCAGGCCATGCAGGGTCCTGTGGAGCACGTGGATGTGGCGCAATACCGTGCGGTGATGGACGTGAACCTGTATGGTCCGCTGTTGGCGATGCAGGCTGTCATCCCCCTGATGCGGGCGCAGGGCGGCGGTCTGATCTTCAATATCAGCACGGCTCTCACCAAACTCCCCATGTATCTTCCCGGCCTGGGCGCGTATGTCTCCACAAAGTACGCACTCAACGCCCTCATGCTGACAGCTCGGGCCGAGCTGGCGGCGCACAATATCCGTATCGGCGTCATCTATCCCGGCCCCATGACCACCGCCTTCGGGACTCAAGCGCCTCCTGCGACGGCCGGCTGGCAAGGTGCACCAGGGGAAGCGCCGGCGACCCTCCCACCGGGCGCACCGACACCAGAGACGCCCGAGGCCGTGGCCGCGCTGATCCTGGACGCCGTGCGGCACGAGCCGGCGGAACTGGAGGCCCACCGCCCGTTCCCGGGCGCGGCCCCGCACGGGGTAAACATCGAGTCCCCTACATGAAGATACAGCGACTCAAAAGGAGCACGGGATGGCTGTCATGAAACCCGACGGAGAATGTGTCCCAGGAGAGAGTGTGACCAGCGACCAGAGCAACGGCGTTGCCTCGGACGGAGCCGCACCGACGGTTTCGCGGGGGGTCGCGTTGTCGGTTGGGGAACACATTCGGCTTGAACTCCTGAGCTGGCCCGGCGTGACGGACGCGCCGCATCGCTTCGGCGGGGTGGCATTCCATCTCGGTCGACGGGAACTCGGCCACCTGCACGGCGACTACCTCGCCGACTTTGCATTCCCCACGCGTGTCCGTGATCAATTAGTGCGCGAGGGCCGTGCCCAACCTCACCACGTCATGCCACATAGGGCCTGCGTCAGTTACTACATTGACGATGCCCAAGACCTCCCCGGCGTGCTCGCCCTCTTCCGTCTCGCCTACGAGCGCGCTGTCACTGCCCGCAATCAGCACGACCGCCGGGCTGCAGCGCAGATGGAGCGGATAGGGGAGGCGGAACTCGACCGATAGGGATGAACGATGCGCCGCCACGCTGCACCTGATCGCCTCGATGCGAAACGGCTGGCCGCGGCAGCAACCTCAGCACAAGGCTGGACCGCACATCGGACGACCATCCTCATGCCGGCCGCTGGAGCGGGTGCGCTTGTCTGCTTGGGCGTCTCGCCGATCTCAGCGTCGACCTCCCATGGTCCGCGCGGCCTATGGATGCAGCGGCGCCAGCTCGGGATGGACCGGGGTCTGCCAGGATACGCCGCCTCCGGCAGCGAGGGTGGCGTAGAGGCTTTGCCAGGCCCAGGTGGGGTGTTTGGTTGGCGTGACGCGGACCCGAAACCAGACCACGGCCCCATCCTGGACCGGACCCAGGTCCCAGGCCAGGAACGGGCGCGGCGTGTGGAGGGGACGGGGCGCGAGCGGATGTGTGCCACGGCTGTCGTGCAGGCTGGCGGCGGGACTGTACAGGATTCGGCTCCCGCGAGGCTTGACTACCACCACCAGATGAGGGATGTTTGGGCCGGTGTTGAGAAAGCCGACTCCAGCGCCGGTCGGGATCACCCAATTGGGCAGCACGCCAAAGCCCCAGGTTCGCGTGATGCCCTGGTACCATTGCCTGCCCTGAGTCCAGCATCGGGCGGTCGGGTCGCCACATACGGTCGCGGACCGGGAGCCCGCGCTCGCCACCGGCCTCTGGATAGCGCTTCCTATACTAGCCGTCACCAGTAGGGCGACCACGGCGATTCGCCTCACGAGCGTACCCTCCCGCACAGGGTCTGCCCGGCATACCGCACCAATTCGCCAGACGAGAGGGAGTTGGTCGACGCGACTACGGCGACCTTGCCGCGCTGCAGGGCGATCCATCGCTGCCCATTCGCGTACCTTCCGGTGTACACCGCGCAGCCACCCGCGCTCCGGGCCGCGCTGCGCTTCAACTCGGCGGGCAGCCCATGCACCTGGACATACTCCTGTACCACCAGGTATGGACCAACCTGTCGATTGTCCGCTTCGAGGAGTTCAGAACTCCACACCTGATCGTACTCCGCCAGGCGACCGGTGGGTCCGTCGTACAGATAGTACGCGGTGGGCGTGTTCGGCCCGCCACGCGTGGTGGGCGCAGGAAGAAAGAAGGGCGATGGGAGACTTGCCGGCAGAGGGCTACCAACTGTGGTAGCGAATCCCCCGTTGCCTCCCCGACCGGCATGATCGAGCGGGACGGGCGGTCGAAGCTGGAGATCGCGGGCGGTGGGGCCGACGCCGAAGCGCACGGCGGTGACCCGCATCTGCCGGCGGGAGACCAGTAATCCGGTACGCAAATCCGCGGAGCCGGTATCGCGCTCGGCATACTCCAGGACGACCGGCCGCTGCGTCGCAATCCAGAGGCGCTCGACGCCGCGTCCCGTTGGATGGCGCCGGCAGTGACCCGGGCGCTGGAACGAGCAGCCGGTAATGAAGTCGGAACGTTCCAGGGGGCCGATGTCGACGATGTCTACCGGCTGTCCCAGCAGGCGGGTCTGCCCCACCACGTGGACGAACGCTGGCGGGTGCAAGGGAGGCTGCCCTGGTGAACTGCCCAGCGACGCCACATTCTGGCGAACGCTCTGAGTCGGATCAAGGTACGGGCCGGCCAGGGAGCCACCATTCAAGAGGATGGCGAGCTGGAAGGTGGCGGGCGACTCGGGTACCGTTCCCTGGATCATTTCGTCGTGCTCCTCTGCCGTTAAATCCTCGACAGCCGCCTGCTCGGAGCGATGGTCGTAGATCAGCAGGCGTTCGCCGTTCCGGATATAGGTCACCGTGCCCGCCTGGATCGTCGGGAGTTGCGTGGTGAGGTCGATGCGGTACTGGCGCACCGTGCGGATGGACCAGCGGACCAGGAGGCGGTGGGGAAAGCTATAGGCGCGGGACCCGACCGGCATGTCTGCTCCATAGACCGCCTCGTCATAGCTGACCACTGCTGTCCCACTGTAGGGAAGAGGAGGCTTGGGGTGGGCAACCAGCTGTCGTAAGGTGGTCAACACCGAGGCGCGGGCGGGAATGGCGGCGTGTGGCGACCCCACCACCAGCGCCACCGCCACCATCACCAGGACCGCCGCGACAACCCCCAGCGCCCCGACCATCCATCGCCGAACGCGATGATCGCCGGCAGCCCGATGCGACAGATTTTGCCGTACCGTGGAGCGAAGCAGGGGCGGAGCCGGAACGCGACCAAGCGGATGCAACAGGTCATCCTGGCGATCGTACGCAGCCGCCACGCGATGGCAGGCGGCGCAGTGGGCGAGATGCCGCTGGAGGGCCGTGCGCTCCTCTGGTGAGAGGTCGCGCCGCACGGCCAGCCGATCGATGATCTCCGTGTGCTCCGTCACAGTTCGCCTCCATACGCTGCCTTGAATCGTCGCCGTGCCCGCGAGACCCGCATGTGCGCAGCATCGGCGCGGATACCCAGCAGGTCGCCGATCTCCTGGCCGGAGAGCCCGTCCACCGCCCACAGGTACAGAATTTCTCGCTCCTCGGGGGAGAGTTCGAGCAACGCCCGGCGTAGTCCGCCGTCACCTGTGCCCTGGATCGTGTCGGACTCCCGGTGGTCTCCAAGTCGCGTTAGCTTCCGCTGGTCACGCTCTCGGCGCCGATATTCGTCCATGGCTCGGTTATGCGCTACCCGGTACAGCCACGACTTACTGACGAGCCGGCGCCGGCGCAGATGCTGGTAGGCGCGAAGGAAGGTATCCTGGGCGCAGTCGGCTGCCAGATCGGGCGTCCCCACCACGGCGACGAGGAAGGCATAGAGAGGCTGCTCGTAGGCATCCATGAGTACCTCCAACTGCTCCTCCGGACTGAGCCGGTCCGTCACTCGGTCCACCACCTGACCGAGTTTGCGCTCCGCCACTCGGACTCCTTGCATCGCTACTGATACTTGAACGCAAAGGCGCGACGATTCCTAACCGCTCGGCGTGCCTCGAGCGTACGTCAGCTACCCCGGTGCGCGCGTTCATGAGCGGACAGTTTGGGGGGACAGGACCGCGCCTCGACGCACATGGCGATGTGACGCCAAAACGGGAACCATTGACGGTTCAGGACAAGCGGTCGTTCTATGACATCTACAGCGCCAGGGAGTGGGGGATCGATTGCAGCGTGATCTCACTCCCCTCGTCAAGCGATCGATCGGGGCCTGGTAGATTCCCGCCGCCTCCACGCCACCCTGTATGATGCTGGTATCGCCCGTGCCTTCGAGCCGGCGCTGTTCTCGCCAGCCCGTGAATGATCCCGTATCCCAGTGATACTGCGTTCCGGTAGGCACTGGAGCAGAGGCTGCTCGACCAGGCGCGAGCTGAGCCAAAAGTTCCTCTGGTGCGACTGCGCAAGGCTGTGGCCTTTGAGGCACTCCTACGCCGCCTCCTCCGCGACCAACCTGATGAATGGCTGCTCAAGGGCGGATTCGCCTTACAACTTCGCCTCGGACTGCAGACCCGGACGACCAACGACATCGACCTTCGTGCCGCCGGTTCAATCGACCAAGCCGAGCGACATGTTCGCGACGCCGCACAACGAGACCTGGGCGACGTCTTTACCTTCCAGGTCGGGACCAGCACGGTCGAACTCAAGGGTGCGCCGGGAGGTGGCCGACGGATGCCGTTGCGCGCTATCCTGGGCAGCCGCCGATTCGAGGAGTTCCACGTCGATCTGGGATGCGGAGACCCGATCGTAGGCGCTGTCCAGTTGGCCACCGGCAATCCAATCTTGGAGGCGTTGGGCTATCCGGCCATCGCCGTACCACTGTATCCGCTGGCCACGACGGTTGCCGAGAGGGTGCATGCCTACACGGTACCGCGCCTCACCCGTAACATGCGCGTCAGGGATCTTGTGGACCTTGCCCTCATGATGGAGAGGTGCGACTTCGCCGCTCAGGAAGTGCGCCGTGCCTGTATGGCAACCTTCCGCACGCGTGCCGCCCACGTCTGGCCGCCTCCGTTCGAGCCTCCGCCCTCGTCGTGGGACACACCCTATCAACGGCTACGGGAAGAGACGGGCATACATCCGAGAACCGCCGGAGCGGCACACCAGGAGCTCGTTGCCTTTCTGGCACCTGTGCTGGGGGATGTGTCCGCCCAGTGGGATAGTGAGAGCCATGCCTGGCAGTATGATCAATGACTACCGGAGACCGACGCATGGAATTGACCGTCCGGCATGGACGTGGATCGCCCCCGGGGCGAGAGAGAGGATCACGGTGGACATTAGGCGAGTTGTACCAAACATCAGCTCCGACCGGCTCGAGGAGAGTCGCGCGTTCTACGTCGATCTCCTCGGCTTCGAGGTGGCCATGGATTTGGGGTGGATCGTGACCGTGGCCTCGCCGACCAATCCGACGGCGCAGATCAGCCTGATGCGTCAGGACGCCGCGGCTCCCATGCAGCCCCAGATCTCGATCGAGGTTGCCGACGTGGATGCCGTCTACGCCGCCATGCAGCACGACGCGGAGATCGTGTATTCCCTCACTGACGAGAGTTGGGGGGTGCGACGCTTCTTTGTCGTCGATCCCAATGGCGTGGTGGTCAACTTTGTGAGCCACCAAGGGTCGTCGGCCCCTCCCACTGCGTCGAAGCCATAAACGGGGCGGCTGATGGAAGCGGCTACTCCGGCTCGCGGCGCGTCAGGCCCGGAAGTGCGTCGAAGTCCCGGTCAAAGCTGAAAAGCTCGCGCTGGTGATACTGTTCGAGTATGGCCGCGTGGTAGGCGTCGATGTAGTCGATGGGGTAGGAGACGTAGAGCGAAAAGATCCGGGGATAGAGCTGCTTTCGCTCGAGCCTGAGGTTGGCGAGGCCGAGTAACGGCAGGAGCTGGGTCCGGAGCGTTTCCCGAGCAATGTGGTAGGTCTTGGGACTCTCCAGCACAAAGATGATCTCGGCAATGACCAGGGGAGATGTCCAGGCAAGGACATTGCCGCGTTCAATGGCGGTGATGAGCCGGTGCGCAGCGGCAGCTTGGTCAGGGATGTCGTTTAAAAGATGACGCAGAAAGATGTTGGTGTCAAGAAACGTTCCCTGCATCGCTGTTAGGAGCGCCTGGTGCGCTCGTCCCGAGCCGCGGCGTGCTCAGGCCATGCTTCTCGCACCTCCTCCTCGCTGACGGGATGCTGTGGTTGGATGGACCCAAAGGTCGCATCGGCAACCGAGCGAACTGGGCGCAAGGTGGCGTGCAGCTGTCCATCGCTATCGAGCGACACTGCAATTCGATCGCCCATACGCAGCCCCAGCGCCTTGCGGATCTCGGCAGGAACAGTAATCTGTCCCTTTCGGGTAACAACCGTATAGTGCTCTTTCATTTTTGCACTACCCTCATTCGTCGGTAGTGCTATTGTACGGTATAACCGAGCGATCGTGTCCGACGAGAAGGAATTCGGTGTTCAGTGAGCCAGCCCACATCTTCTTCGAGTCGCCGGCCGTGTGGCCGTAAAGCAATGGTGTTACTTCGGTGTGGTAGGTTCAAGCGCTAACCGCGGGACGCGAGCGGTGATTAATCGGTGGTCCGTCTGCTGACCTCACGGCGACCAGACGGGTAGCGCGCCCGGCTGCGACTCCCGATCTACGGAAACTTTCGATCGTGGCCGGGATACCCTTCCAGGTTTCACCGCCATCTGCCGTCCGCCAGAGGATTGAGCGCCGTCCAGAGGTGTCGCTGGGTCTGAGGGCGAATCCGTGGCGTCCGTCGAGGAACTGGATCGTGTCGACGCGATCCAATGGAATGCGCGTCGGTATCACCTGCCAGTGTTGCCCGCCGTCGCTCGTCCGGTAGAGCCGCTTCCCCATCAGAAAGAAGCCGTGGCGAGCGTCGGGGAACGAGTACGGGATGTCCGGATACCCCTCTAGAGAGATGGTCGGAACCGGCGCGGTGGGCGTCCAGTGCCTGCCGCCGTCGTGCGTCACGTACACATCGAAGACGTGCGTCTCGCCTCCCGATCTGCCACGACGAAGACCGAAGACGACCGCCGGGAGGATCCCATTTCGCCGATCAAACAGGATGGGTGGAAGGGTACCGATGGTGATCCGCCCCCGGTGCGGAGGTGGGGACAATGCCAGGGCCCGCCAGTTTCGGCCGGCATTCCTGCTGACGTACAGGAAGGTGGATCCGCTCCCGACGCCGCACCAGCAGCCGGTGAACCAGCCAGTCGTCTGGCTCGTGAAGGTGAGGCCGCCGTCGCACAGGTCGCATCCCAGCGGCGCGCCGGAGGATGGGTGCGGCGATCCCACCTGCAGGACGCGCTGCCAGTGGACACCTCCATCTGGCGTCCGGTAGAGATCGAACCACACCGAACCCGCACCCACGTTACGGATGATCTCGAGCCATCCTACTTCGCGGCTAACGAAACTGAGCTTGCCGGCGTAATAGAAGGCGCCGAGGCGCAGCAGGGGCAGCGCGTACCAGTGGCGGCCGCCGTCGGCAGTGCGGAACAGCCGAAGCGTGGTCGGCGGCTTGCCCTGCCCGCTCGTCGTCGACACTGCCGAGTTGTCCATCGCAACCCACGCGTGCGTGTCACCCAGAAAGGCCGTGGCCAGGCTGATAGGTGACCGCTGCCACGAGCGTCTGAGAGCCGGCGGCGTGACCACCTGCCAGTGAGCACCGCCGGCAGTGGGCGAAGCCATGTGGAGAACGAGCAGGTTCGCAACGCGCGGAGGCGTCGGGCGAGCTACGGGCGCGCTCGCGGACCAGGTGAGAGCCACGGCAATGATCGCAATCCCGACCCGCATCTGTCTTCTACCCCCTGGTTCTGTAACGCCCGTGCTTGGCTTATAGCTCGCGGACTAGACCTGACGCCGTCACCGCGGCAGCAAACTCGGGAGCATCGTGGCCCAGTCTGTCGATGAGCTGCGCAACCGTCCATCCGGTGAGATCGCCTGCCTGCTCCACCATGATGGACGCCATCGTCTGGGGGTCATGGTTCCAGAGGTGGAGCAGGCAGGATGCTGGACGTTGCGCCTCAACGCCGTACGGCCTGCAGGCGGCAGGAGGAAAGTCCTTCATATTGAAGGTAACGATGATCTCGGCTCGAGAGCGCACAGCCGCGGCCAGCACGTGCCGGTCCTTCGGGGCATTCGTCATCGCGTCGATCAGACCCTCGTAGTCGTCAACAAAACTGTCTTCGAAAGTGCGCCGAATCTCGGTGACGAGGCGCTCAGTCTGGTTCCTCGTCTTACCCAGCTTCTCCTCAAGCGCTTTCTGCATCTCAGCGAGGATCTGATTCGTGAGGACAGGCCGGTACATATCCCGCTCAGCAGCGCGAAGGAGCGTATCGCGAACGGCTGCGTTGACCAATACATCAGCATCCAGCAGCGCGATGAAGACCATACCGTCGCTTAGTAATCGCCCATCTCTTGAGACGCACGGGTCAGGCGGGCCATTGATTCTCGACGCTCCTGGCTCCGTCGCTCTCGATACTCAAGCGCGTCCCGGAGCTGCACCCGACGATGCGTGCCAACCTTCGTGAACGGAATCGTCCCTGCTTCAAGCAGCCGGATGAGGTACTGGCGGGAGATTTTGAGGAGATCAGCGGCTTGCTGCGTCGTCAGCTCGCGATCGTAGACGACAAGTTGCACCCCGCGACCGGCCTGAAGCTCGATGAGGATCTTCTCTAACACCGCATAGGACGCTGCCGAGAGCGGCATCCGGCGACCATCCGGTGCGATGAGCATCGCGGCGCCGGCCGGCGTACTCGGTTCCACACCGCACGGCAGATCGAGGTAGAGATCGTTGTGGGGAGGTGCAGCCACCACCATACATACTCCTCAAGTAAAGGGCCTACGGAGGACTCTTCCTCCTACGATACTCTATAAACGCTACAAACGCAACTGTATTCTTTGTCGTGAGAATTCTTTGTGTCGTTTTCAGGGATCGTCGGCCTTGATCCTGATTCTTCAGCCCTAGATGGCACGCGTTGGCCTAAGCGGGGCCACTGAACCACTCTGATACGACCGTCAGGTCGGCCTCAAACAGCATCTCGCGCTTCAGCTGATCGTGTGGTCCACACACCACGACGACTTGTACCGCACCCTGGTCGCGTACACGACTACGCACCGCATCCAGCAGCGCGCGCCCAACGATTGGCCACAGTTCAGGATGACGGACGGCAAAATCATCCACCCCCGTGGTGAGTCCTCCTGGGTCATAGACGGGAGGCGCGGGACCGGTACGCGCGATGATGAAACCGTCGATAGCTCCTTCCTCGTCATTGACTAGAACGATGGTTTCGGAAGACGTGATAAGACCCTCGAAGTAGGGGGCTTGCACCTCACGCGCTCGGGCATCCGGTCGATGGAAGCGCGGCTGATATTCCGCATACTGCGCCCGCTTCATAGCGGCCAGGTCGAGAAGCTGATCGAGGTCGAGAGTGGTAGCAGCGCGAATTGCCATCGCCTTCAGCATTGCATACTATGAGTTTTTGGCATCGATGTTGGCTTGCTCCGCGAACTCCAAGCTTTCCAAGACGAGGACGGCCACGTTGCACTCCGGCCGGCAACCGATGAGGTACTGCGAGCGTGGGCGATGCGGCGCGATGATGAAGAGCACCCCCACCGGCTGACTCAAGAGATACAAGATGCGATAATTGATCGGAAAGAGATGGTGAGATGAATGCTGTTGCGGCCGTTGTAGACGTACCAACTGAAGAGCGACGAGTCCGGGAGATGGTGAAGCGCATCTCTAGCGCCGGACCGGCGGTACGCTGGCGCTACAGCGCACACAGGAACGAGCGCTTTCCGCTTCGCCTCTATGCCTCAGCCCGGCGTGAAGAGGACGTCGGGGGCCACGACGCCCTGGTGATCGCGGTCGAGCTGTTCAACCCAGCCGATGACCAGGGTGACCGATTGATCGTCTCCGCCGATATCATGGACGACGAGGGAGTCATTCTCGAGCAGAGCCCACGGTATGAGGTGGCGATCCCTTCGGAGGCGGCATTGTTACGCGACCCCGCTGCGGAAACATCTGCTGTGACCGAACAGGTGCGCTCCGCTCTGCAGAAGCTCGATCAGTGGCTCGACAGTCAGGCTCCGACCATACAGGCTGCTCTCACGTAGCCTCGATTTCGATGCCCCGTTCCATCAGACGGACACAACGAACCCGCCCGCATTGCTGCGGACGGGTCTCGAGTATGCGTCCTGGTGGCTGTTACAGCTGGCCGCGAACCGCGCCACCCGTGTACTCTTTGGTGTGGACGTTGACGTAGTAGCTGCGGGGACTCTGCATGATGGCCCGGATCAGCATCACCGTGGCTTTGGTACAACCGACGGACCGGCCGTTCATGCCGGGGGGAACGAGCGTAATGACAACCCCGCCGGCCTTGCCGACGTTGCCCTTATGGATGTGTGCCGCGAGGGCCTTGCCCATCACACCCTTGATGGACATCGAGTAGCACACCTTGCCCACCTTGGGGTAGAGGGTGACGGTTGCCCGTCCGCTACCGTGCATGTCGCCATGCGGCACTTCGTTCATGCCATGCAAGTTCGTCGATATCTGCATTTTGTTGGCAAGATTCGCGGACTGCGCGTTTACTGAGCCCGGAACAGCGGCCATGAGTACCGCGGCCCCGGCGAGAGTCAAGATCTTCTTCATTCGTGCTCCTTCATCCACTCTACTGTGCATCCGTGACGGCCTATGTGGCGTCATATCAGTATACGAGCGAGCAGCGAAGTTGGATGCGTAATGGTGAATGCTACATGCTCTCGACAAGAGGTTCCGCTCGCTCTGCCGGCTCAAGCAGCACGGGTGGATGTGTCATCCTCGTGCGCTTCCAAGACGTTGCGCATGTCGCACATGGGGATTGGCGACGGCGGCAAGAGCCAGAAGCATCATCACCCCGACGTCGACCAGGATGGCGAATCGAGCGCCACTCCCTTGAATGAGATGGGACCCTCACGAACTGCGAGAACTGGAACTTGGTCACCGAGTGTCGGTGCGGTAACATGGCACACGGCGTGCTGGCCATCCGTCCCGCCAAGGCAGAATCTCGACGGTGACGGCGGATCAAGGTGGACCCCATGCGAACAATACTGCAAAAAAAACGGCCCAGGACCATCACCGCTCGCAAGGACCGGGATAGGATTGCCCGAGCACTGTAGCTCAAGTATATCGGAAGCATCAGTGCCAGGTTATTGCTGAAGATGACGCTCCGCGCATTGTTCGACCGCGATACGCAACGAGTAAAGCAGGAAAATCAACGCATTCGGTTTGATACCGTTGGATATTCTGATAAAGTGAAGGGCAGTTGTTCTGCGACCACCAAACGCATAGCTACTCGGATTCCCGTCCAGGAGGGAAATCATGGCTATCAAAACACGAGAGACGCCTGAGCTTCGACCAGCACCGCAACTCCAGCCAGGACCATATTGGGCGTCCTTCGAGCAGTTTCGGCTGAGCGGCGTCGATGGCCTCCGTGAAGACCTCGGGCCAGACCAGATCGGAAAATTAAAGGTCAAGGGCGAGGAGTTCGTCATCATGCGCGGCGAGTCATTCAATCGCCTCTACGGCGCCTCGCTTGAGATCGATCGCCTCAACCACCAGCTTCACCTGATCCGGCAGGCGGTTGAGCTGGTGAACGAGGCGCGCGGGTCCCATAAGGCGATCGAGCACCTGCGCGATCTCGTGGATCAGGTTCCTGAGTTGACGATGCACTGTGGCCCACAGACCGAGCTGGTCTTCGATGAGGCTGAACGCGCTCAGCCGGAGGACTACACACCGGGCGATCAGGAGTTTGAACTGGATCCGACCCGGGTCCGGCCCACCTGGACACGTGGCTAATGCCGGCGAGCTGTCACAATTCGAACACGAACTTGCCCCGCTCTCGCACGGCACTCAGGCCCTTCAGTTGCTGCGTGACTTTCTCAAGGGGCTCGGCAAGGTCCCGGACCGGCAACGCTTCCTCGCTGACCATGTCTTCTGCCCGCCTATCTCCTATGAAGATATCCGCGGTTCACTAGACGTCGAACCCTTCCATCTACTCCAGGGTGATGTCATCCGGACGGACACGGCATACGTTCTCGGGTCCCGGCGGGTAGGCAACCCGAGCTACGTTGTGGCAACGTCAACGTGTGACCTCGTTGCCGGCCGGCGGGAGAGCGCGGTACTGCTCCCGATCGAGCCCCGGAGGGCGAGCGACTACCCATTGCAACATAAACTGGAGAGCGATCTCAGCAATCTGATCGTCTTCAGAAGCACGCGCTACGTCTATCTCGCTGCGCTGCCCGACGATGAGCCGGAGGTGCTATTCAACGTCGCCCGCCTTGATCCGCTTGCCCAGTGTCCAAACGAAGCGTTGGCGTTCGCTGAGAGGAGAGCATCCATGACGTTGATTGGCTGGAGGGTCTTCGGAGCGGTCCTGCGCACCATCCAGGTCCGAGAAGCAGAAGGCGAAGCTCAAATGAGGAGATACTGTTGACCGTCGTGAATCAGGTCGAGGATGCCCTGCGGCGCTTCATCGTGGCGCAGATGGAAGCCCAGGGCCTACCGGGCATGGCCGTGGCGCTGACCGATCGCGAGAGCACGCTCCACATTTCCACCTACGGGTATGCCGATATTGGGGCCGCGATACCCATCCAGCCTGAGACCCTCTTCGAGACCGGATCGATCGGCAAGTCGTTCACCAGCATTGCGTTGCTGCAGGAGTATGAGGCGGGCCGGCTCGATCTGCACGCGCCCATCACCGAGTACCTCCCCTGGTTCGAGGTACAGTCTCCCTATCCACCCCTCACCATCCATCACCTGCTCACCCATACCGCCGGCATCACCTCCGGCTCCGACTTCTCTCCCGACAGCCGCACCCAGGTCTGGGCGCTGCGCGACAGCGCGGCCGCCTGGGCGCCGGGCGAGCGCTTCCTGTACTCCAACGATGGATACAAGGCCCTGGGGCTGGTCCTGGACGCTCTGACCGGCCAACCCTATGCGACCACCATGCGGGAGCGTATCCTGGCTCCGCTGAGGATGGACCACACAGCCCCGACGATTACCAACGACACGCGGAAGCGTCTGGCCACCGGCTACACCAGCTTCTACGACGACCGGCCGGTGCCACGCGAAGGGCCGTTGACGCCCGCTGCTTGGTTCGAGACCGAGACCGCCGACGGCTGTCTGGCTTCCACCGCCGGGGATATGGCCATCTATCTCCGCATGCTGCTCAACCGCGGCCAGGGAGCGAACGGCCGCATCCTGGCGCCCGAGAGCTTTAACCTGCTGACCCAACGCGCCATCGGGGTTGACGACCAGCGTTGGTATGGGTACGGCCTGTTCTCCTGGGAGGAGGATGGTCACACGCTGTTAGGCCACGGCGGCGGCATGCCCGGCTTCGTCTCCACCATCGTCTGCGACCTCGACGCCGGGGTGGGCGCGGTGCTCCTCCTCAACGGCCATGGCGACCTCACCACCCCGGCCGGCTACGCCCTCCATCTCCTTCGCGCCGGCCGGCAGGGACTCGAGCTTCCGCTCCCGCCTGCCCTGCCCGACCCGCTGACCGTCGAGCACGCGGCCGAATATGCCGGAACCTACGCCTCCGAAAAACGCTCCTTCGCGCTACGAACGGACGAGAAGCGCCTCCTGATGGAGTACCAGGGAGCGGAACTCCCGCTGGAGCGGCGAGCCACCGATGCCTTCTACGCGCCGCACCCGGACTTTGCACTGGCCCTCCTCCGTTTTGGGCGAGACGGCGAGCATGCGGTGACGGAGGTGTTTCATGCCGCCGATTGGTACCCCAACGATCGGTATAACGGGCCAAGGGCCTTCGACACACCGGAAGCATGGAGCGCCTACGCCGGCCACTACCGAGCGTTCACCCCCTGGATCACGAACTTCCGCGTGTTGATCCGCAAGGGTTCGCTGATCCTGGAGCTACCCCAATACGGGGTGGAGACGCCGCTGCAGCCGGCCGGTCGAGCTCGCTTCACCATGGGCGACACCATGCCCGGCGATCTCAAGTTCGGTCCGATCGTCGCCGGCCAAGCCATCTCCGCCTCCCTCCTGAGCGGTCCCTACTCCCGCGTCAACACGCCCTGATCGGTTGACGCGGTCATACTCGCGGCCACGTTCTGAGCCAGGACATGGCCCTGCCTCCACACCAACTCAGCCGGTCAAACCGTCTCCGCTTGCGGACGTACCCGACCCTTGCTGGCGCGGATCGGCTACTCTGGCTCGCGGCGGGTCAGGCCGGGGAGTGCATCAAAGTCTCGGTCAAAGCTGAAGAGATCGTGTTGGTGGTACTGCTCCAGCATGGCCGTGTGGTAGGCGTCGATGTAGTCAATGGGGTAGGAGACATAGAGCGCAAAGATGCGGGGATAGAGTTGCTTGCGCTCGAGCCTGAGGTTGGCAAGACCGAGCAACGGCAGGAGTTGCGTGCGAAGCGTTTCCCGTGCGATGTTGTAGGTCTTGGGACTCTCCAGCACAAAGATGATCTCGGCAATGACCAGGGGAGAGGTCCAGGCAAGGACGTTGCCCTGTTCAATGGCGGTGATGAGCCGGTTGCATTTCCCTACTCCTCTCAGATTGAAGGCGAACTGCGGGAACTGCGCTGTAAGTATGGCCGCTGGCTGTACCGAATCCTGTACCGTCGATCTCGCAATCTCTTTATCCTCCTCAACATTTTCCAGAAATTCACCGGCCCAGTTCCCGCGCAAGAGAAGGACATCGCAGAAGATCGGTGGAACGACTTCCATGCCCGCATGGAAACCAATCCTCATGTCCCGCCGAGACCGGGAGGCCACGATGCTCCTTGATCTCCCGGAATCCTAATCGTCTCTTGCTGCATTCCCCACTTGCACCGACTTATCAATATTGATATGTTTATACTACTGATTCCGCCAACCGAGACCTCGTACTTACAGGAAGAACATCATGGCTAGAGTCCACCAGAAGCATACTATCGATGACTCCGTCTCGGCGGGCCCCATCGGCAGTGATGCCGCTGAAGCTCAGCAGCGCCGGCGCAATCGCAGCGTGGAATACCAGCGTCTCGACGATCAGTACGCCTCCACCCGAGAGATGGCAGCACAGGTCATCCTGTACCGAACGCGGCGACACCTGACCCAAGAGCAGCTGGCGCATCTGATTGGGACCAGCGCGTCGCAGCTCTCGCGCATCGAGAGCGGGCGGTACATGCCCTCGGGGACTACCCTTCAGCGACTCGCTGAGGTGTTCGAGCGTCCCCTCCACATCACCTTTGGCGAGAGTCGGGAATCACTCCTCGGCTCTGGATAGGTCGTCGTGCCAGTGACGCGAACACCTCCCAAGGATCACTCCACATCAAGCTCTCTCCGAATGGCGGTCTCGATCCGGGTATATTCGTTGGTATACAGACTAGCCGCTGGCGGGAGTTTCACGAGCTTGTACCGCGCGTCTTCGCTTCGATCACGCAGCTCAGCATAGTTCCCAGCAACATGTCGCTTCAGGAAGCTCTCTCGGGCCATCCATGCGAACGCGGCTTCATGGCTGGTCGGAACCCGCGCATTCTTGTGTAACGCATACGCTTTGACGTAATGCAGCGCAGCATAGAACAGCGCGACAATCTGCCAGTCGTTAAAAACCGTTCCCGAGGCCGCCAGGTGATGATAGAGATTCTCGTTGTGTTGAGCCCGGTCGACAGAGCGATCACGATCTGCCGTCATGCGACCGGAGAACTATCGCTCGAACAGAACCGTCCGCCTCCGTGGCAGAATGTCCTCGAGATCACCCTCGGCCTCTCGCCGGTTGATGACGCGGAAGTCTGCAATTGGCTCTCCAGCCTCGCCAATGGCGTCAAGTTGGGCTTGGTAAATCTCTCGCCGGTAGCTGGTATCAAACTCCGGCGCGTCGATGATGGTCCAAATACGAGTGTATGCCGGCGCGGTCCCCTCGAAAAAAACCGCTTGAACCTGTGGCAATTGCTTGATAGCACCAAGGTAGGAGTGGAGGATGCGCTCGAAACCAGCACGATCGACCCATTCGGCGGCAGTAGGGGCGGCCGCCGTTCGGATTTCCTGATAGACGGGCTCAGAGCTTGCGCCACTGGCGGTGACAGCCGTCACACCCGATTCATGAAGATTGTATGGTTGTGGTTGGTTCGCTGTTGCCGACACGCCGCACCTTTACCGTTTGCACGGTGGCTCTCCTTCAGTAGTCCTGTTCGCCACAGTATAGACTGTATATACGAGAGAGCGGGCTGCTGGCCAGGACGGTTGACTTCAGAGAATTGCGGATGCCCCGGCCTCCTTCAACTCGCTGCTCCATGGTGGTGATGAAGGAGGTTGATGGTCCTTCTGGATGCTCCGCCGCCGGTACGAAGTTGGACCAGCCTCATGAACTGCGACGTGCGGGATGGATCACGGGCCAGGTTCTCCACTCCCGTGGCACATCGTTCCGGTTGTCCTCACCAGCATGTGAGGCCATGGGTCACGACCCGAGTGCTCGGGTGCATACAGCGCCGGCTCGGGGGGAACACGAAGCGCCGGCGGGAACTGTCTCCCGCCGGCGCGTGTCGTCCTGACGCTGTCGCTCAGTGCACAGGCACCGTCAACTGGCGTCGGGTGGTGAGCAGCACGTGCAGTGAGTACGGGCCACCGCCTGTCCAATGCCCCACATACTGGTAGCTTCTGGCTGGATGCACCGCGATCATTGCCCGGTTCAAGCGATGGGTCTGGGCATAGACCGCGAAACCGGCGATGCCCTTGCCATCGGCCACCCGCCAGCTGAACCGGACCCTGCTCCCCTGTGCCACGGCATGGACGCTGGTCAGGCGAGCGTCGGTGGGTCCACCGCCCAACGCCTTCCAGGTGGAACCGTTATAGAGGTAGAGAATCCCGGTTGAGCCGAGATAGAGATCGCCCAGCTGGAAGGTGCCGGTGGTCGGTGGCCCGGCGGTGGCGCCGGGATCGAGGTGCAGGGGCGCGCCGTTGGTGGAGTGGAACCAGCCGCCCACCCCGCTTTCACTGCCACCATAGACCCCGGCGTTCACCGGCGCCTTGAGCAGCGAGGCGCTGGAAGAGTAGCCGGCGATGCCGGGCTGACCGACGGCGCCGAGTCGAGTGGTGGAAGCAGGAGCAGGAGTGTACGTCTCGACCGTGCTGAGATACCCGGTGTTGATGCCTCCAATGGCGTAGATATTACCATCGGCCCCCGTCGCCGCTGCCAGGCCATGACGTGGGGTGGGCATGGAGGCGACGGTGGCCCAGCTGCTGGTGCTGGGCGTATAGGCCTCGACCGTGTTCAGATTACCGCCGCTCTGGTTGTAGCCTCCGATGGCGTAGATAGTGCCATCGGCTCCCGTCGCCGCTGCCAGTTGGAAGCGCGCCGTGGGCATGGGGGCGACCGTGACCCATGAATCGGCTGGCGCCGCCAGGAGCACACCTGGCTGCAGCGTCAGCAGGAGGACGGCGACGAGTGCGCCCACCACCCGCAAGCCGGGTAGGGTGGGGAGCGACCAGCGACGGCGGCGTCGCTGCAGTGTGGCAATCACGCGGCTCTGTGTTTCCAGCAGCTGCTGCTATTCCTGCACGGTGGTCCATAGCTCAGCCACATCCGTGGCGAGACGGTCGGGATTCAAGGCCGTGTCCATCGAAGGATCTTTTCTAGAGATCAAGGGTGAAAGCACTGCCTCTACTATACACCTGTCTGCGACCGTGTCTGCTGGAATGAATCTCCGCCGGGAGGACCACGAAGGATCAGGTTGTATTCATCACACACCTGGAGCAACTCTGGGAAAGCAGCGGTCATCCGTTCGACCGGTCCATCAGGCTCCAGGTGGGCCGCGCCTTCAAAGAGGGCCGCGCAGACGAGATCATCGCGGTTCGACTTGTAGAAGACTCCAGCAGCACCCTCTTCGTACAGGGCACGACCGATGCGTTGCGTCACCGGTCGTTGTGTGCTTCGTACCTCGCTGATGTAAAGATGCTCCATGCCATATTCAACTAACAGCGCGGCATGCTGCCTCTCTAACCGTCGCCGCACAAGGACATCATCTACGTCGACCAGGTCTTCATGTGTCGCTATACGGCCCGGGGCAAGAGCGTTGGCCTTCCGCCATGCCCAAGACACGACGCCGGCAGTGAGGATGTGCTCAGATGCCGTGCCAAACACTTCTTGAAACTCGGCTATAGCCCTGATGTTCGGGCTTACATCACCAAGGACTTCGCGCAGGCAGGTGATCCGCTCGACGGCGCAGTACAGGGTACGGTATTCCCGCTGAGGATCATCGAAGCGATGCCGCCAGCTGACGAAGCGGCGGGGTACATAGTCCAGGGGGGCCGTGGAGTGCCCCAGCCGCCACACGCGTTCGGGGATTAGCCGACGCTCCCGGCAAAAGCCCGCGCCGCGGGCACGATGAGCCGAACGTCGCCCGGACTCTGGGCATGGCGCAGGACGTAGGCCGGCGCCTCGTCGTCCAGCAGGTGGTTCGAGCCGAAGAACCATGCTCTCGCCGCCTCATCGCCGTACGAATTGACGACCATCCGCGTTGCCTGGTACGCATAGCGCAAGCGCATCGCAGCCAGGTCACGCGGCGCTACCTCAGCTCGCGCCCAGGCGCCGACCATCTTCGCGTCCTTCAAACCCGCCAGGTATGCCACGATCTTCTGCCCCAACACCTGCTGTAGGTAGGTGGCAACGCGATCGACCCCAGAGGTAATCGCCTCGCGTTCCACCGTAATGGGGTCAAGCGCAGCGACCATAGAACCGTCCTTCCTACCGAAGACCTACCACAAGTACTGCTAGAACTACTGCCTAAATCTTACCACTAATTCCCTTAAAAGATACCTACCAATTGCCCTCAGGTCATCCTGTACCGAACCCGGCTGCACCTGACCCAGGAGCAGCTCGCCAATCTGGTTGGGACCAGCGTGTCGCAGCTCATACGGATCGAGAGCGGGCGCTCCATGCCCTCGGGGACCACCCTTCAGCGACTGGCTGAGGTGGTTGAGCTTCCCCTCCACACCACGTCTGGCGAGAGCCGGGAATCGCTCCTCCCGCCCGGATAGGTCGTCGTGCACCCGCTGTGAACCCTGGCGCGGCAGGTGGCAGCGAAAGCATCATCTGGAGTGGTTGTATCGATCATCCTTTCTCTATTCCGTTGTCGGTCAGCAAGCAGTGCGTAGTTACAACATCGCCATAGAGTGGTACGATCAAATACAGCTTTGACAATGTACAGAATTACAGAAAGGAGGTGGTAGTGGCAGACCGTAGGCGTATGACCAAGATTGTCCGGTCGCTCCGTGGTGGCCAGATCACCCTTCCCGCCGAGTTTCGGCGGGAACTGGGCATTGAGGATGATTCCCTCTTGCAGGTGACGCTCGAGGCAGATGAGTTGAGGCTGCGGCCGGTGACCATCACCACGATGAGTCGTGCAGCGCTGCGGGATCTCTACGAGCAGTTTGCTCCGATACGGGAGGAAATCCTCACCCAGAAAATCAGCGAGGAGGAAGTCAACGCCGACATTGATGCAGCGCTTCGCGCGGTCCGCCAACAGCACACGAGCTGATGCGGATCGTGGTTGACACTGTCGTCTTCGTTCGCGCCTTGATCAATCCCTATGGCCGCTGGGGCAGGCTGGTCTTTGAGTACGCCGATCGCTACGACCTGGTGCTCTCAGAACCGATTACCCGCGAGGTGCTGGAGGTCCTCCACCGGCCCGAGCTGACCCGTAAGTACCGATCAGATCAGACCAGGAACCTTGCCATGTTGATCGCGCGGCTGGGAGCAATCCAGCTCGTGGAGCTAACGACCATTCCCGCTGTGTCCCGTGACCCCTTGGATGACAAGTTCCTGGCCACAGCCAAGGCAGCGGGAGCCGCGTACCTGGTGAGTGAAGATGAAGACCTCTTAACCCTCAAAGAGTATGAGGGTATACCTATCATCAATGCCGGCGCCTTTCTGCACCTGCTCGAGCAGGCATCGGAGAACGCCTGATTCCCGCGCAATCGTCTTCTTTTTGTCGCCGCCGCGCGGGACGTGGAGAGGAACGGATGCAGAACCATGAGGTTCCCGCCTTCCGAACGCTCTGGTGCGCGCTCTGCCGGCACACGCCGAAATACGAAGCGCCGGCGGGAACTGTCTCCCGCCGGCGCGTGTCGTCCTGACGCTGTCGCTCAGTGCACAGGCACCGTCAACTGGCGTCGGGTGGTGAGCAGCACGTGCAGTGAGTACGGGCCACCGCCTGTCCAATGCCCCACATACTGGTAGCTTCTGGCTGGATGCACCGCGATCATTGCCCGGTTCAAGCGATGGGTCTGGGCATAGACCGCGAAACCGGCGATGCCCTTGCCATCGGCCACCCGCCAGCTGAACCGGACCCTGCTCCCCTGTGCCACGGCATGGACGCTGGTCAGGCGAGCGTCGGTGGGTCCACCGCCCAACGCCTTCCAGGTGGAACCGTTATAGAGGTAGAGAATCCCGGTTGAGCCGAGATAGAGATCGCCCAGCTGGAAGGTGCCGGTGGTCGGTGGCCCGGCGGTGGCGCCGGGATCGAGGTGCAGGGGCGCGCCGTTGGTGGAGTGGAACCAGCCGCCCACCCCGCTTTCACTGCCACCATAGACCCCGGCGTTCACTGGCGCCTTGAGCAGCGAGGCGCTGGAAGAGTAGCCGGCGATGCCGGGCTGACCGACAGCGCCGAGTCCAGGAGTGGGAGCAGGAAGGGCGGTATACGCCTCGACCGTGCTGAGAGGACCGAAGTTGTAGCCTCCGATGGCGTAGACACGACCGTCAGCTCCCATCGCCGCTGCCAGGTTGCGACGTGCCGTGCCCATGGAAGCAACGGTGGCCCAGGTATTCGTGCTGGGGGTGTATGCCTCGACCGTGTTCAGAGCCCCGCCGCTGCTGGAGTTGTCACCCCCGATGGCGTAGATGCGGCCGTCGGCTCCCGTCGCCGCTGCCAGGCTAAAACGCGCGGTGGGCATGGGCCTGACGGCAGCCCAGGTATCGGTGCTGGGGGTGTACGCCTCGACCGTGCCAACAGAATTGGAGCCGTTGCGGTCGCCTCCGATGGCATAGATACGGCCATCGGCTCCCGTCGCCGCTGCCAGCGCATCAAGCGGGGCGAATATGGGACGTACGGTGGTCCATGAGTCGCCTGCCGCCGCCAGAAGGACACCTGGATGGAGCGTCAGCAGGAGGGCGGCGACGAGCGCAGTCACCCGAAGGCCGGGCAGGCTGGGGAGCGACCAGCGACGGCGGCGTCGCTGCAGTGTGGCAATCACGCGGCTCTGTGTTTCCAGCAGCTGCTGCTGTTCCCGCACGGTGGTCCATAGCTCAGCGACATCCGTGGCGAGACGGTCGGGACGGTCGGGATTGAATGCCGTGTCCATCGAGGGATCTTCTCTACGAGTTTAAGTCTGATCGTAACCCCTCTACTATACACCTGTCTGGAGCAGTGTCAATGCCCACCTTTCCACGATCATGGTGGACGGGAGGAGTGTCTGCCGTGGCGCGCGCCCCCCCTTCCCCCGGTCCCCTCCTGATAGGGGTAGGTATAGCACATGCCGCGTCATAGAGGCGCTGTCCCTTGTGGATGGCCATCCGACAAGGCACAACATCCAGGCGGATCGTCCCCCGTTCAGCGCATACCTACCCCTGTCAGCCGGCCCCCTCCCCCTCCAGGGGGGATGGGGGGCGAGTTTGGAAGAGTTGCGGGTGAAGGGGACGGTTTCAGTAGTGAGAGAGCGTTCTTGAGCGACACTGATTCCCCTAGAAGCTCCCCTCCCCCCCGGAGGGGGAGGGGTTGGGGGAGGGGGGGCCGCGCGCCACCGTGCATGCCGGATGCAACACTGCCTCCAACCCTACTTCAACTCGCTACTTTTCGTCCGCACCCGCTGGTAGATCTCCTCCATGGTGGCGATGAAGGAGGCGTCTTTGGACCAGAAGGCGGGGTAATCTCCCTGACGTTTGATCAGCAGGCCGGACACGGCGGGCGGCTGGGCCACCTCGAAGGTGGCGGGGAGCCGCCTGGCGCCGGTCCAGAACTCGCGATGGGAGACGGCCGCCGCCGGCTCTGTGCGCGGCCTGGTGTAGTACGATTGCGCTTCCTCCATCACCATCTCCCGCTCCTCCATCTCCGCCGCCAGAATGCGACCGAGCGGCGATTCGGCCAGGTGGGCGCGCAGGGCGTGGCGGGAAAGGCCACGCAGCTCGAAGAGCACAAATGGATCGGCGTCCAGATCGGCGGCCAGGAGATAGTAGACGCCGGCGATGTGCTTGCAGGGATTGCTCCAGTCCGGGCAGGAGCACGCGGTGACGAAGTCGTCGCGCTGGGAGGGCAGCAGATGCAGGCCGGCCTCGGCGAAGACCTGATCGATACTGTCCGGCATCTCGTTCATCAACAGCCGGGTCACGAAGCCGGCACGGGAGGCCAGCTCGGCGATGATCCGCTGCCAGTCCTGGGCGGCAATCGGCGTCATGGCGACGGTGGTGGTGTAGATTGGCTCCTCGAAGACACCGTAGTACGGGTTGATCGAGCCCCGTACCCTGGCGGTCACCGTATTGCCCTGCAGCTCGTAGCTCAGCACCCGCTTGCCACGGGCGTAGGTGCGGCCGCGGGCCAGACGCCCCGGGTCGGTGATTCGCTCCAGCGCGGCCAGAAAGCGCTGGCCCCACCAGGTGCGGCCGAACTGTGCCATTAGGCGGCCTCCATGATGGCGCTGCGGCGCAGGGCGATGAGATCGCGGAAGGTGTCGTTATCCAGCTCGGTCAGCCAGGCCTCATCCGTGCCGGTAATGGATTGGGCCAGCCGCTTCTTTTCCTCGATCATCTGGTCGATCCGCTCCTCCACCGTGCCCAGGGCCACGAACTTGTGGGCGAAGACATTCTTACTCTGGCCGATCCGAAAGGCGCGATCGGTCGCCTGGTCCTCCACCGCCGGATTCCACCAGCGGTCGAAATGGAAGACGTGGTTGGCCTTGGTCAGCGTGAGTCCGGTGCCGCCGGCCCGCACCGAGAGCACGAAGACGGCGGGCGCCGTCGCCGGGTTCTGGAACTCGGCCACCATGCTCTCGCGGCGGGCGGCGGGTGTGCCGCCGTGCAGGTAGTAGGTGTTGCAGTGCAGGGTGCGCGACAGGAAGCGCTGGAGCGCGGCGCCGATCTCGGTGTATTGGGTGAAGATCAGCAAGCTCTCGCCGTTCTCGATCGCCTCCTCCACCATCTCGGTCAGCCGTTGCAGCTTGTGGGAGCGTTCGGCGGAGAACTCGCTACCGTCCTGCAGGAACTGGGCGGGATGGTTGCAGACCTGCTTGAGCTTGGTCAGGGTGGCCAGGATCAGGCCGCGTCGCTGCATGCCGTCCGCCTCTTCCAGCTGCGCCTCGACATCCTTCACCACCGCTTCATACAGCGAGGCCTGCTCCGGGGTCAGGTTGCAATACACCTTCTGCTCGATCTTGTCGGGCAGGTCGTCGATGATGCGCCGATCGGTCTTGAGCCGGCGCAGGATAAATGGCTCGACCAGCTTGCGCAGCGCCGCCGCTCGGCTCTCGTCGTGGTCCCGCTGGATGGGAATCTCGAAGGCCTTGCGAAACTGCGGCTCCTTGCCCAGATAGCCCGGATTCAGAAAATTGAAGATCGACCAGAGGTCGCGCAGCCGGTTCTCCACCGGCGTGCCGGTGAGGGCCAGGCGGTGGCGCGCCGAAACTTTGGCGATGGCGCGCGACTGCGCGGACTGCGGGTTCTTGATGTTTTGCGCCTCATCCACCACCATCCGGCGCCACTCCCGGCCGTGCAGCAGTTTGGCATCCAGCCGGGCCAGGGCAAAGGAGGTGATCACCACATCGACCTGGTCACAGGCGGCGGTGAAGCCCGCGGCCTCCTTGCTCCGACCCGCGCCCTGATGAACCAGGGTGCGCAGCTGGGGAGCGAAGCGCTCGATCTCCTTCCGCCAGTTGCCGAGCACCGAGGTAGGCGCAATCAGCAGCGTGGGCGGCGCCTCGGCGGCGTCGTTCCGTTCGGCCACCAGCTGGGCGATCACCTGCACCGTCTTGCCCAGCCCCATGTCGTCCGCCAGACAGGGGTTCAAGCCCAGCCGCTCCAGGTAGCGCAGCCAGGCCACGCCCTGCTTCTGGTACTCGCGCAGCTCACCTTGGAAATTGGGCGGGTCTTCCAGCTGCTGGAGGACGCTCTTGTCCTGCAGGCCGGCCAGGACCTCGTGCAGCGCCTGGTCGTGATCCCATTCCACGGCGCCGTCCTCCTCGGCGGCCAGCTTCATCAGATCGAGCAGGCCGATCTCCGGCTGGGTCTGCTGGCGCTGCTCCCAGAGCGAGAGCATCTGCTGCATACCGTCGCGATCCAGCTCCATCCACTGGCCGCGAAACTGAACCAGCGGGGTCTTGGCCTCGATCAGCTGCTGCCACTCCGCCTTACTCACCGTGTTCCCGCCGATCGACAGTTCGTACTGGTAGGAGATGAGGGTATCGAAGCTGAAGTAACTCTTGCTGTTTCCGCTCCCGCCCGAGGGTTTCGCCGCCGTCTTCATCCGCACTTTGGCGCGTCGCCGGCCTTGCGGCGTGGCCCAAGCCGGCACGATCACCGTGTAGCCGGCATCCTCCAGCACCCAGGCGTGCTCCCGGAGGAAGGCAAAGGCCTCCTGCAGCGTCAACTCGAAGCCGGCCGGGCGATCGGTCTCCATGCCGTCCCACACCTTGGGATAGATTCGGGCGGCATGGCCCAGGGCCAGCAGCAGATGCTTCTCGAAATCCTGGCCCAGATGAGCGGCCAGCCGCACCCGTTCGTCAGCGCCGAGCGACCAGTACTCTGCCAGAGGAATCTTCAGCGAGGGATCGTGCCGGGACGCGACCAGCAGACTGATGTGCCAGGCATCAACCTCCTCCGCGCGGGCCTCCTCCAGACGGAAGCAGAGCGTGAAACCGGCGGAAGCTTGCGACGCGGTGAGGCGAGCACGCCAGTCCGCCCACTGTCGGTAGAGCGTGAGCGCCTCCGCCGAGCCGGCGATGGGCGTGAGATGGTGCCAGCACAGCTGGAGCAAGGAACCGTCGATCCGGCGTTCTAGCGCAACCGGAACCGGGGCGCCAAGGAGCACCGCGTCCAGCAGATGTTCCGAGCAATGGCGCAGCAGCGTCTCGGCCGCATACAGCCCATCGCAGTCCGGGCCATCCGAACCGGCCAGGCATACCGGCGGCATGCAGGCCGCGTAGCGCTCGATCGCCGTATCGTACTTCTGGGAAATCAGTTCCCAGCCGCCGTGCAACTCGAAGCCGGGTCCACCATCGCCGGTGGGGAGCGCGCGGTAGGTCAGGGCTGGGATGTAGTTGTCTCCCAGCATGATCCCCTTGAGCACCTGCGTGTACTGATACCAGAAGAGCAGATCGGCGCCCATCTGAAAATCGTCCGCGTCGTTCAAGGCGGCAAAATGAATATCGCGCAGCGTGCCGATCACTGGCCAGTGGCGCAGCGGCAGACACCAGATCTGCCAGGGACGCAACTCCCACTCCGTCGGTATCTCCTCGTCTACGTGCTCTATATAAGGAACCAATTCGGGCGAGGGGAGTGGAGCGCCGGCAGCGCTGGGCAGCTGGAACACGAGCGGGGTCAGCAGCGTGCCAACGTCGCCGCCATACACGGTGCGGATGCCGAGCGTCTCATCGAGGAACGCAGCCAGCGCCTGGTGGGAGAGATGCCGCGGGTGCACCTGCCGGTCGCCTTTCACCGACGCATGCCGAACGGGCGCATCGGTCTCCACCCAGAGACAGAAGTCGCCGTCCTGAACGAAGTCGTCGGATTCGCGTGGAATCCAGGTGCCATGAATGATGTGCATGGGAGAGGAGAGGTATCCTTTGTGGTGTTTATTCTATTTTATGGCAAGTGAGCCCCCCCCCTCCCCCGGCCCCTCCCCCTCGCGGGGGGGAGGAGAGTATGGAGATGTGTCCGATTATGGCGGCAATCACCTGGGGCAGGTTTTGTTCCACGTCGCTGGCGGTAAACCGTACGACCCGATAGCCGCAGGCTTCGAGGAGTCTTTGGCGCTCGGCGTCTCTCTCCTGTTGGCTTTCGTGAATCGGGCTGTCGACCTCCACGATGAGGCGATGGCCGGCGCAGAAGAAATCGACTACAAAGGGGCCAATGGGCTGTTGACGCCGGAAGGAGACACCGAGTTGGTCGCGACGCAGTACGCTACACAACTCACGCTCACTTGTTGTAGGTGCCTTGCGAAAGTCCCGCGCCATCTCCACCATGCGCACATGCAGGCCTACCGGAATAGCAATTCGCTCTCTTGTCATCACCACTCTCTCAGCGAGTAGCTCCCCTCCCCCCCGGAGGGCTTGTGCCCTCTTTATGCAGGGTGGGAGGGGTTGGGGGAGGGGGGGCTTCGGCGCCGCCGAGACTCGAGCATTCGCGATACTCTTCACTCTACTATCACTAACTCAGCTAGAAACTCCCTCCCGGAGGGCTTGTCCCCAGGCCGTTGGGCTGGACAGGCAGCCCGATGGCGACGGGGGAGGGGGGACCATCTGAGACAATGACACACCATGCCTCCTCCATCCACCCTCCCTGTGACCATCCTGACCGGGTTCCTGGGCACCGGCAAGACCACCTTGCTGAATCGTCTGCTGCGGGTCAATCATGGGATGCGGCTGGCGGTGCTGGTGAACGACTTCGGGGCGATCAATATCGACGCCCGGCTGATCGACTATCTGGATGAGGACTCGATCAGTCTGACCAATGGCTGTGTCTGCTGCTCGATGCGGGGGAATCTGGTGACTAGCACGCTGGCCGTGCTGGAGCGCCCTCAGCCGCCGGAACACCTGATCGTGGAGGCCAGCGGTATCGCCGATCCGATTGGCGTGGCCGCCGCCTTTCGTACCTCCGCGCTGCGCCAGCGGACACGGGTGGACGGCATTATCACCCTGGTCGATGCCGAGCAAGCAAAAAATCCGCGGCTCGATTCGCAGTTGATCCACGATCAAATTCGGTCGGCGGATGTGGTGGTGCTGAACAAGGTAGATCTGGTGGATGCCCCGCGGCGAGCGGAGCTGGTGGAGTGGATCCGGTCGCTGGCGCCCGGGGCGCGGGTGATCGAGACGGTGGATGCGGAGGTACCCTTCGAGGTGGTGATGGGGACCGACAGCCGGGGCGCTCGGCTCCCGGACGGCGGGAGCGACGGCCGGCATCTCCAGTTCGACACCTGGAGCTATTCGACCGAGCATCCGCTGGCCTATCGGTCGGTTCGGGCGGCGCTGGAAGGTCTGCCCGCTGAGATCTTTCGGGCCAAAGGCATTCTCGCCCTGGCCGATGCGCCAAATCTGCCGTTTACCCTGCAGATGGTTGGTCGGCGCATCTCGATCGAGCCGGCCGGGACCTGGGGGGAACGGCAGTCTACGACGGAGCTAGTATGCATCGGCTCGCCGGGCGCCATGACGGCTCAGGACCTATCCGACCGCCTCGATGCCTGTATCACCACCAGTGTGACACTGATGACCCGCCAGAATCTGGGGCTGTTGAAAGGGAGAGTGCGATGGAAAACTCTATCTGCGTAACCTGCGGCGTGCAATTCGCCGCGACCGACGAGCCACCCCAGCGCTGCCCGGTGTGCGAGGATCAGCGGCAGTATGTCGGGTACGACGGCCAGCAATGGACCACGCTGGAGACCCTGCAACAGGATCACCACGCCGTCATCAAGCCGGAGGAGGCGGGGCTCAACGGCATCGGTACCGGTCCGGACTTTGCCATCGGGCAGCGCGCGTTGCTAGTCCAGACGCCGACGGGCAATGTCCTGTGGGACTGCATCAGTCTGCTCGACGCTCCCACCATCGCGGCGGTGGAGGCCCTGGGCGGCATCTCCGCCATCGCCATCTCGCACCCGCACTTCTACGCCTCCATGGTTGAGTGGAGCCGTGCCTTCGACGCGCCGATCTATCTCCACGCGGCCGATCGCCAGTGGGTCATGCGCCCGGACCCGGCGGTGATGTTCTGGGAGGGGGAGACGCGATCCCTGGCCGAGGGGGTCACCCTGATCCGCTGTGGCGGGCACTTCGCGGGGGGTACGGTGCTGCACTGGGCGGGCGGAGCGGCGGGCCGAGGCGCGCTCCTCAGCAGCGACATCCTCACGGTCGTTGCCGACCGTCGCTATCTCAGCTTCATGTACAGCTACCCCAACCTTATTCCCTTGCCAGCCGGCGCCATCGAGGGCATCGTGTCGGCCCTGGAGCCGTTCCGCTATGATCGAATCTACGGCGCCTGGTGGCAGCGCATCGTGGCCGAGGAGGGTGAGGCGGCGGTGGCGCGGTCTGCCGCGCGTTATCTGGGGGCAATTCGGGGAGAGTAGGCGATTGGGCGAGAGCGCTTCAACCATGGTGCGAGAGGGGCTCCCGAGCATCGTTAGGGTAGGGTGAGGGCGAGCTGCTGGTAGTATGCGCCGGTGTTCATGTCGATGTGCCAGTGCAGCTCGTCTACTCGTGCTTGCTGGTTGGACAGGCCAACTCGTGCGTCTGTGATGGTGATCACATCCAGCAGTTCGAGTCCTGGGTTGAGTGCCACGGTGAGGCTACCGGTGGTGGCTCGTGCCTGCTCCTCGTGCATGGCCAGTCCTGCTTTGATCTGGCACTGGGCGCTGGTGGTCAGTAGTCGCTCCACGATGTGTCGGTAGCGCTCTCGGCCGGTGGCACTGAGCTGAGCCGTGTCTATCGCCTCGGCGAAGGCGACCGTGTTCCCTGTTGGTGCGCCGATGACTCTGATCACGCTGGACTGATCGGCTGATCGACTCCAGTTGATGCCAAGCGTCTCGCTTGCATACGTCCACACACTCGCGTCAGTCGTCTGTCGTTCCGAGAAGATTACCGACGAACCTTGTCTCCTATAGGAAAAGGAGTATACATTCGCCAGACGATTTAGGGCGGTGTCCCAGGTCTCGCCGGGGGTAATGACGAAGCAGGGGATCAGCTGGGAGAACTGGGGTGTACTCCCGATGCCTGCCACGGTGACGCCGGCCTGGTCGCAGACGTATTGAATTAGCTGTGCGATGGTTTTTCCGGAAAGGGCGACGAAGCGGTTGCTGACCTGGGTGAGGAACTTGGCGCAGTCGCGCAGATCGACGATGACATCGAGCCGATCGGCCACGGCTTCATAGCGAACCTGGTCGATGTACATGACGTGGGTGGTGATGAGATCGGGGCCGTAGCCGAGCTGGATGGTGACGGTGGCGTTGGACTTGAGCGCCAGGGCGCCGGTGTACTGGCCGGCGTAGTTAGACAGGGTGAGTGTGGCGGCGCTCTCGGCGTTGGGCTTCTCGACGATCTCAAGGGTGACGAGATCGGCGGTGAGATCGAGTGCGCCGGGTGGGGTGTTGGCCTGCATCACGGTCTGGCCGTCGAATACGTAGAAGACGCCATTCACGACCAGGACGCTGGCGCCGTTGGGGAAGAGGTTGCCGAGGTTGGCGACGACAGACCAGTTTGCGCCGTCGGTGGATCGCCAGATGGCGGTACGGGACTGGGCTGCGCCGGAGATGGAGCCGTCGTCGGTGAGGGTGATGGCGGCGTAGAAGTAGGTGCCCGACCAGCAGACGGATGGGTATTCGAGTGAGAGGCCGGTGCCTGGTGGGTCCATGGGCTGGATGGTGTTCCAGGATCCTGCTTTTCCTGCCGTGATGAGGTAGGAGCCGGCGGCAAATCCGGTGACCAGGGTGACACGCATGAAGCCGGCGACGACGATTGGGTTGGATGCGGTGGTGGCGGCCATGCCTCTGATCTGGCCCCAGGCGGTGTCGATGGGGCCGGAGTTGGCGAACGGCGACCATGTTCCACTCTGGGATGTGCCGTAGATGATGGCGGCGGCGGCCAGGGCGGTGTCGTAGGTGGCGAAGCTGCCGAGGACCTGGTAGGGACTGGGAGCGCAGATGCCGCGGCAGTAGGGGATGCCGGCGGGGGCCGCGGCTGCCACCTGCTCGCCGGACCAGCTCACACCGTCGTTGGTGGAATCGACGTAGCAGATGGCGGAATCGGAGTCGCGGATATAGAAGAGGCGTACCAAGCCGGCGGCCGCGGCCAGGGCGCAGCCGGCGACGAAGCGAGCGCCGGAGGCGGCGGTGACGGGTGAGGCCTGCCACTGGGCGGGTGTGGCGGCGGCGGTGATGGTGTTGACTTGGATGACGCCGGCGGCAGGGCCGGCGATGACGGCCCGGACGATGGCGCCGGTGGAGGAGATGACGGCTGCGACGTGGCCGGGGAGTGATGAGGTGACCAGTGTGGTGAAGGAGGTTGTGAGGTCCTGGACGGTAACGGCGATGGCCATTTGCTGGGAGGAGCTGGAGACGGCTGTTATGAGGCTGGCTGGCATGGGGCGCATGGGGTTAGGTCCAGTTCCAGCGAAGCGGGGTGTCGCCCCACTGCATGCGGGAGGAGATGTAGGCGTTGGATTCTTCTTTGACGAGCTTGATGGCCTGGTCGTAGCGCTGCATCAGCTCGTAAGAGTTCTTCTGCCAGAGGATGGCGCTTTTGGTGTCGTCGACTCGGTCACGGAGATGGCCATCGACCCACTCGAAGTTGTCGGCGACGGCCTGGACGTAGGCGTGGACGGCGTAGGCGTGGGCGCCCTGGTAGAGGACGGGCCAGTGACGCTCGGGGACGGAGGTTCCGGAGACGTCGAGGGTGTGACCAGTGGCGTAGAGGAGTTCGAGGGTGTCTGACTGCTGCGTGGGGTAGGCGGAAGGATCGATGGCCAGCTCGATGATGTCCTGGCCACCGGTGGTGTTCTGGGCTGGAAGTGGGCCGAGGAGAAGATTGTCGGGGGTGTTGTCGGTGAAGGTTGAGCTGGTGTTGTCGGGGATCGTGCCGGCCAGGGCCAGTCCTCCTCCAGTGGCTCGCGAGCGGTAGAGGTTGCGGGCAACGGTCCCGTAGGGACCGGTGGGTACACCAGAGACGATAACGATGGAAGGAGCGACGACGACGACGCTGGGGTAGGGGCCGGGGGACGGAAGTGACTCGCCGCCACCAGCCGTGAGCCACGTGTAGGCGTACTGAGTGGGGGCAAAGGATGCCAGGGACGGAGGGACCATTCCTCCGCTTGTGGCCGCCAAATTGAGAACGGCCGTTCCTGTAGCCGGATCGGCGATCTGGGGTGTCTTTTTCTGGACGAAGGGGCAATAGACCTTGGGGAAGAGGTTGAAGGGGTACTCGACGGCGTCGACGTACCAGGCGCCCGCTGGGATGGGGTACTGGTTGATCTGTGGGTTGGCGGCGATCTGGATGGCCTGGAGGTTGGGCGAAACCTGGGAGTAGCGATTCAGGGAGCGGTCGAGCGCCCTAGTGAGATCGGCGTCGGACCACCGCGGCGCCGTGGGGCTTTGCAGGGTGTCGAAGAGATCGGCGCGGAGATTGGTGAGGAAGTCGTTTGCGACGAGCGGGTAGGTGACGGGCATGGGTGTGCCTCCGGACTGGGGGCTGATAGTAGTGATGAGGAACCGAGACGACGAGGCCGGCGGAGTAGGCTGGGAGCATGCTCCAGGTGGCACGCCAGAGGCCGTTTGAGCCGAAGCGGGATCCCCATGAATTGAGGATGAGTGGGCCGACCTGGTTGTAGCCGACGATGGTCATGGAGTGCCAGAACTCAAAAGGGCCGTACTGGGAGGAGATGGTGGGAAGTTGAGAGAGACCGAAGGCCTGGAAGAAGGACTGGTAGATGGGGAGGGCGACGGCGACGGGACGCCCCTGGAAGACCTCATACTCGATGGTGTGGATGTCGTAGGGGCTGATCGAGTGCCACGAGGTGGTCGTGTACTGACGAGCTTCACTGAGGACTGCACTGTCTGGCTGCGCCCATCGGTCGGACGCCTGACCATCGTGGGGGAAGACATGCAGCTGCGCGTCCCCTTCCCGTTGAAGGAGACCGAAGGCGGCGTCATACGTGAGTCCCTGGTCGTAGCCACCGTTGAGCTGGTTCCAGATGAAGCCACTGGAGAATCCCGGGTGCTGGTGCGGGTGAGCTTCTCGGTAGGTAATCTCTTCGATGGTCGCCAGGGTCTGCCCGACGCATGAGCTGGCCAGTCCCTGGTCGTGGATGCGGACGATGAAGGGCGTGAGTGAGGCGTAGAGCGGGACGCGTCCCCCGCTGATGTGGATGGGCGGTGGAAGAGGTGCGACTGTGAGGCCGCCACGGTGGATGTAGTGGACGGTGGCGGAGGTGCCGGCGAAGGCGATGAGGGCGGCGAGGATCGTGAACCAGACGGCGGTGTGGTAGTGCCAGCGAGTTTTGAGGTGATTTCTCATCAGTGTTGCCTCATCCATGCGGTGTAGTGGCGGCCGGGGTTGGGGAGCATGCCGTAGGGCTCGATGCCGGCGAGGATGAATTTTTTGGCGATGTCGGGGGCGGGAGAGCCGGGTGCGAGCATGGCGAAGATGCAGCTCCGCAGCTGCTGGTAGGTGATGTCGGTGGCCAGGAAGATGCCGACAGCGTCACTCTGGCCACCCAGGCCGGCGGGTAGCTGGTGGTTTTCCTGGGTGAGGGTGGGGTCTCGGTCGTCCATGACCTTCCAGAGGACGGGGACGGTGAGGGTGATGTTACCGGCCTGGGTGCGGAAGGTTAGGGTTATCTCCTGCTGACGGCCGAGGACGACCATGGGCCACTTGTCCATGATGTGTTTGATCTTGCGGGCGTCAAGGGGCATAGTGTGCCGCCCACTCCATCTCGGCGGCGAGCATGTCGCGAACCTCTTCCATGAGCTCGATGGCGTGTTCGAGCTGGCCTGCATGGAACTCGATGAGGAATTGCTCGTGTTGGTTGTCGGAACGCTGGTGACGCTGTGTATATGCGGCCTTGATCCCGATCAAGTAACCCAATACGTAAGCTGCGGAGTTTAGCGGGCTTAGCGGTGGCCTTTCAGGCGATTCCACCCCATTCGGGGCACAAGTTGTGGATTCTGTGGTCATTTGGTGGCGTTTTCTGGTGCTGTGGGGGTCGGTACCAGCACAGGAGCGGAAGTTTGGGGCGGAACGGCCGTGCTGTTGCGGTTGGCGACGTGAGTGTAGGCGGTGGAACCGGCCGAGTAGAGGCCGACTGAGGACAGGCCGAGGCCGACGCCGACCACGATGGTCTGGATGATGGGCCACTGGGCGCCGTACATCTCGGCCAGGCCGGCCAGGACGCCGAGGAGGACGGCGATGATGGGCGAGAACTGGGCCGGTAGGCCGGCGGTTTTGGCGATCTGGGTGAGGCCGATGACGGCGGGGACGACGGCGACGCCGTAGAGGAGTTGCTGTTGCATGAGAGGGTCTCCTTAGTAGTGCGGTTTGGGCATGAGATGTGAGCTGGGTGTGACCAGCGGGGTGGGGCGGTGGGATTCGACTCGGGAGTCGGTGCCGAGAAAGGAGTCGGTGTTGAGCTGGAGCGGTGCTTTGGGCGCGGCGTGAGTCTTGGGGGTGTGCGACGTGGCTGCGGCGTGTCTGACGGAGCCGGCGCCTGATCTGTGTTGGCTCGTTGCCGCAACTGGAGCTGCTATGCGGTGTCCGTGGGCATCGATCATTGTGGCCGCTGGGTGGTTGCTCCATCGGTAGGGGTTGGGACCGTCGTGCTTGCCGATGTGTCCAGGCCCTTTGGTGCCGTTGGGGTTGAGGTGAGAGGTCGGCAGGGCGCCGAGTGTCTGGTCCTTGGGCTTCTTGAGGACGTGCTTGGCTGCAACTGGCTTGGCGACCTTGGCTACTTTGGGCTTGGCCAGGTGGACCTTCTTGACATGGACGACTTTGGGCTTCTTGAGGTGGACCACATGCGGCTTCTTGGGGACGGGTGGTTTCTTGGCGTGGACCACGTGCGTCTTGGGGACGACTGGCTTCTTGACGTGGACCACGGGGACCTTGACGGCTTTGTGCTTGGGCTGATGGATGGCGTGATAGATGGTGGAGTAGATGGTCTTGCCGTAGAGGTGGTGGGTGGGATCGGCGAGTTTGGCGTGGGCGGGGCTGGATTGGTGCTGGGGCGAGGCGATGGGTTTGACTGGCTGGGGTTTCTTGCTGTGGAGGTGGGGTGAAGGCGGTCGCATTGACTAGGCCTCGACCAGGGTGATGTGCATATACCACTGGAGGCCGTCGACCTGGGAACGGACGTCGACCAGCTCCTCGACCATGTCCTGGAAGTGGACGGTCCAGATATCGCCGTTGGGATCGGAGTAGGGCAGGGTGACGTTGACCTTGTTGTATGAGGTCTGGAGCTGAGTGTGCAGGGCCTGGCCGGTGGTGGCCTCGACGCCGCCGGTGTAGGTGGTGAGGTTGTTGAAGGCGACGACGATGAATTTCCACTCACGTTTGGCGGGGCCACGATCCACGTAGCGTTCGCCGGAGCCGGCGCCGGGTGAGATGGGGGAGGCGGCCTGGCCGAGGAGATCGGTGCGGGCCACACGGGGACGGATGACCTGGTAGGAGTGGGGTTCGATGAAGTAGCCGTTGGTGTCGAGGATGAGCTGGCAGTCGAGGCCGATGGTAGGCATGGGTTAGTCCTTGTGTGGTTCTCGCTCGTCGGCGTCGTGGATGACGGCGCCGAGTATGAGGGAAACGATGAGGGAGACGAGCAGGAGTAAGAGCAGCAGGATGATGTGCAGTGTCATGGGCAGCTCTCGGTGAGGTGATCGCTTCCGGCGTAGGGATCCTCGTTGGCGGGGACGTCGAGGGCGCCGATCATTTTGTAGTAGAGATCGGCCTGGACGGAGTGGATGGTGGCCTGGGCGGGGTGGCCGGCTTTGCGGGCGGCACGGGAGAGTATTTTCTGTTTGTGGAACTCGGCGACGAGCTCGGTACGGGTTTCGTTGCGAAGCTGCTCCATGCGGTCACGATCCAGCTCGACGTTGATTTCAGGCATGGGTGGTGGTCCTCCGTTAGAGCAGGGCCTGCTGGATGAAGGCGGCCATGTCGGCGTGGCCGGGGAGGATGGGGTGGAGGTTGTTGGAGGCCATGAAGCCCTGGGTGGCAGGGTTTGATCCCCAGCGGGAGTTGACGTTGCAGATGGCGGCGTTGAAGGCCTGGGCGAGTTGGTAGACGGCCTGGACGTAGTTGGCGAATCGGAGCTGGTTGGCGAAGCCGGACACGCAGTCGTCGGTGGTGGCCAGGGGGTAGCAGGGGATGACGAAGAGGATGGAGCAGCCGGGCCGTGCTCGCCGAGCGGCATGGAGGAGGCGGTAGTACTGCTGGGTGAAGGTGTCGAGTGAGGGGACGATGGGTTGGTTCTGGCCTTCGATGTTGCAGTCGTTGACGATCATCTCGCAGATGATGAGGTGTGGCCCCATGGGGAAGCCGTAGACGCCGGAGCCGGATGGGGTGGCGTCGTTCTGGGGGTTCTTGTTGGTGTAGAGCGAGAGCCGATCGGCGGGACCCTGGGTGCTGGTGAAGTAGTAGACGGCGTCGCCGGGGACGGCCATGCGAGCCAGGGCGAGGCCGCCAGGTGAGCCGGTATAGGCGGTGGCGCCATGGACGTAGGCGGCGGCCACGTTGCTCTGCCAGCCCCAGTCGAAGGTGTGGACCTGGTTGGCCAGGCCGGAGAAGGAGAGCTTCTTGACCTGGGCGTGGGCGGGATCGGGCGAGGCGGCAGCGGTGTTGGTGATCTGGATGGGGGCGGAGCCGTCGATGGCGTAGGACCAGTGTCCCTGGAAGGCATCGAGGTAGTGGACGTCGAAGGCGGTGCAGGGGTAGGGGGTGGTGTAGCGCTGGCAGGCGTTTTGCGTGAGATCGGGGCTGTAGTTGGTGGTGTGCCATCCGTAGTTGACGTTGGAGACGAAGGCGGCGGTTCCGTTTTGGGCGGTGGTCCAGGGATGGCCGCCCAGGAAGTTCTGGGAGTTGTTGGAGTAGTCGGCGTAGTTGCCATAGGAGGCGCCGATCAGTGCTCGTAGCTTCTCGACCCAGGCGTCTTTGGCGTAGGAGAGGTTGGTGCCGGCGGCGATGGAATCGCCGAAGACCAGGACCTGGAGGGGGACCTTGCCGGCGGCGTTCTTGGCGGCACGCCAGGCGGTATCCCAGCCGTCGGGTCGGAAGAGATTGGGGTAGGAGGCTGGGATGTAGAGCTGTGGCACTGGCGGTCCCTCGTGTGTTCGTTAGCAGTTCGTTAGCAGTTCGTTAGTTCGGGGTGGCGTACATCTGGACGGTGATGGCGACGGCGCCGGTGACGGAGACGATGCGTGCGCGGGTGTAGACGTAGAGGTCCTGGAGGGTGAAGACCTGCTTATCGGAGCCACCACCAGCGGCGCCGATGGCGACGGCGGCGACGGAGCGAGCGAGGTTGGCCTGGCCGTCGATGCGGACGTAGCCGATGGTGAACCAGTTTGCGAGATCGATGGAGCCTTCGAACTGGAGGGTGGCGGTGCCTGCGCCGGTGTTGATGACGATGGCCTGGACGTTCCCGTTGAAGCCGTTGGTGGGGATCTGATTCCCGGGTCCGACCGCGGTGGCGGCGGACTGGAGCTGGGTGAGGAGGGCTTGCTGAGAGCCGGCCTGGATGGTGTTGCCGACGACGCCGTTGCCGGCGGCATTGACCAGACGGACGGGAAGGCCGTTGATGCCGTCCTCGGTGACGAGTTTCTGGGTGACTTCGGTTTCGACAGCCATATGAGTCCTTTACGAGGAGGGTGCCCGGGCCGAGAAGCATTTCTCAGCCCGGGCGGGGCGTGGATCGCATCCCGCGTGGGCGGGACGCAGGATGCGCTTAGTTGTTACCCAGGTAGAAGCCGCGGTAGTCCAGCACCGCGCCGCCGTACTCGTGTCGGACTTTGTAGGAGATGGTGTCCTGGGTGAAGTTGAGTCCGTAGAGGGGCATGTCCTGGATGAGGAGGATGGGGTTGACCTGGCCGCCGACGAAGCCGACTTCGAGGGTGTCGATGACGCGGGGATCGGCGATGGCGATCCACATGGTGGTGGAGGCGGGACCGGCGGCCAGGGCGTTGAGCTGGGGTGCGATGATCGGTTCGCAGTAGCCCATCATGGGGTTGATATCATTGTTGTTGACGGGGTCGTGACTGCCCTCTACATGCTCTTTTCCCGTCAACAAGACAAAACTAAGGACTGCCTCTGCTCCGAATAGAGCAGAGGCAGTCCTTGTGGCAACCTTTTTGGCAACAGTTTAGGGTGTGGTAGTGAGTCCGTCGAGCAATTTCAGAGCGCTCGTCAGCGTATCAGGGCGAACGTGTGTGTAAATGTTGCCCGTTGTTTGCAGGTTGCTGTGCCGCAGGAAAGTTTGGACGAGCTTGAGGTCGCCACTCTGGTTGTACAGAATCGACGCGAAACTGTGCCGCGTGCTGTGGAGCTTAACTGGTCGCAGCCCGGCACGTTTAAGCGCCTCTTGGAAGCGCAGCCACACGCCAGGTGGATCAAGGGCCCTGCCGCTCTTGCTGCAGAACACGAGATTACTCTCCTGCCAGTTTGATGCACTCCGGCGTTCCTCCTCCTGACGGAGGCGATGCAATTTCAGCCAGGTGCAGGCGTCAGAATGCAAAGGCAGGCGCTCACCGCTCTTCGCTGTCTTCGGCGGTCCGTACTGTGGCTCTCCTCCAACTATCTTATGGAGTGAGCGGCGAATATGGAACGTACGGGTATCGAGGGCAAGGTCATCCCAGGTGAGTCCGAGTGCCTCGCCACGGCGTACCCCAGTGAGGAAGTAGAAGACCCATAGGGGATAGAGCCGGTGCGAGGCATTGGCCGCAAGAAATTCCTTCACTTCTTCCGCAGTGAGCGCGTCCACTTCCTTGTGTTCCACCTTGACCTTGACCGCCCTTGCAGGATTCTTGGGAATCAGGTCATCATCCTCTGCCTGCTGGAGCGCCTGCTTGATGATGACGTGGGTGGTCTGGATAGTCGTGTCTGCCAGCCCGGCATCCCGCATGCCGGCGTACAGTGTGCGGAAGTGCTGCGCTGTCAGCGATCGAAGCTTCAGATGCCCGATATGTGGAAGTGTGCGGCCAATGCAACGTTGGTAGTTCTCTAGCGTCGTTGAGCGAACCGTGGAGCGAGCTGTGGTGTCCAGCCAGTTCCGAATGAAGTCGGCGAACTTCTGATCTGGGCCAATTGGTAGCCGGCCGTGCTCCTCGAGCCACTGCGCTGACCGAATCTTTTCGCGCACATCCCGCTCACGCTTGCCGCGGAACCACTTCCGCTTTCCGTTATCGAATGTCATGTATCCGCGATAGCTGCCATCGGGTAATTTTCCAATGTATCCTTCGTTGTTGCCTCGCCTGCCCTTTGGCTGTCGCTCCATTTTTGCCAACCCTCTCTTGCTGCAATCCGCGCTATCTCGAACGTTTGAACTCGAGTTCCCTCGTTGAGTACCCCGGCCTTCATTCATCCTGTACTTCCGTGTCGACCCGTGCCTCCCCCTGTTGCATACCTAAGGCCCGACTGCCAGGCAAGGGGCCGAGCCCAATCTCCGTTGCTTCGGCGAGCACTCTAAGCGCTAGCCTGATCGCATCACTATCAGTTGAGACACCAAAGCGCTTTTGAATCGCGCGAATTGCCGCGCGACCCTCATCTCCTAAGAAGATAGATGTTCTCTACACATCCTTGTGTATCACGGAAGCATATTCCCTAGCAATCAATACTGGCTCTCTGCCTGGAATTCGCGATCCCATAATCTGGCCGACGCGAAGTGAGTCGGCGCATGGGGGTGGGGGGTCGCGAGATCGACCCTGTCGAATGACTACCGAAACCTGGGGGTTCCAACCGTTGGTCGCGTTTCAGGCTCCTGGTCCCGGAGTTGCTGGGCGATCCACTGCTCCACCACCGATTCGGGGACGCGTCGAGCACGGCCAATTTTTATAGTTCTGATTTGCTGCTTGGCGATCAATTCATAAACGGTGGTCCGTCCAACGGCCAGGCGGTCCGCTACCTGTTTGACGGTTAGAAGAGTCTCCATCACCAATTCCTCCCATACAACTGCGAGTACTCAGGATTCTTCGCGAGACGCGCTGCTATACACTGTGAATGCGGCTTACACGTGTCGGGTAACCAGTAACGTCGCTTATCGAACTCAGTGTCCGGTTCTCCCCAAATACGCCCAAGTAAGCCGTCGGTATTTCTTGTATCATCGATGCGCCACTGGCAGGTAAGCAGCACGGGAAGCTTACCGGAGTGTCCAACCGCGGCGGCGCGAGCCACTCGGGCGATGCGCTCCTCAGCCGCGTTGTCCGACGTCACGACGAGGATAGTAGGGTAGGTGTTGTAATCCTGCTCGAAGCGACCGGTGACACCGTAGCGATAGTACGCGCCGAACTTCTTGAAGTAATCGCGCGCGTTCATCGTGCCCCGGTCGTATTCGAGAAAGAAGCCATCGTAGCGGGTGCCGCGTCGGTAAACACCGTATCCATCGGGCCTTAGATGGCGACGGCTGCAAGCGGCAGCATTCTGCCATTGCACCACTGCTTCGTCACACCCCGCAGCCGTGTGCTTTCTGGCTTGTCGATAGAGACGGACGAAGATATCGTCCGCGCCGCGGGTGTGGGTCAGGGTGCGGAGGAGCTTCCGCCGGGAGCCAACCGGCTTGTCAGGACCACCGCCAACGAGCCCAAGCTCGCGCACGGCGACAGCCAGGGAGAGTCCCAGGTGCGCCGCTATGAGTCTGAGTCCACCGGTCGTCAGCTCAGACAAGTCCGGAATAGTCTCCTCCCCGATCTCATCTGGGCTCGGGTGTCGTATCAGTCCTACTTCCAACAACCGATTCAGACGGTGTTGTACTGCCTGCGTGCTACTGCCCATCACGTCTGATAACTGGTTTGCAGTCAAGTACGGATGGAAGCCGATTACCTCCAGCAGCCGGTAATCGGCCGGCGTCACCACCAGCGCTGTACGGCCCAAGCTCTCGGTAGCGGACCGAACCGGGATAGCAAGCTCGTCGCCCACCAGGCGGGGGATCGGACTGCTCGGACGCCGGGGATGGAACGGTGGTAGTGGGGCTGAGCGGATGAGATCAGCCTCGGCCAGCTCGTTGGCCTGGACGGGAAGGTCAGTCAGGCCACGGGAGAGATCGTCCCACCGGACGACGTGACTGGCAAGTGGCGCCTCCCGGCACGCTCGCACCAGGTCATGGAGCAGGCGTTCCCATGCCCTCATCCGTTCGCGGTCCGTGGTCGCGATGAGCAGTGGGGGTAGATGACCATCCTGGGACCGGCGAAGCAGCAGCAATCGAGCGAGGGTGGCCTGCTGAAGACGGAGAGGGATGGCGCCGGCATCAGGGAGCAGCAGGTAGGAGCCGGCAACACCGTTCCAGGAGAGGGCGGCGTGGGCCGGCACGGTCACCACACCGAAGGAGTGGCCGGCTGGACGGGGGTAGCGGCGTCGCCAGGGACGCTCCCAGGCAAGAAGCGTGGAACTTCCCGGGCGAGAGGCGGCCAGCGCCCCAAGCAGTTCGTAGGTATCCAGCAGATGCCGCAGCGTCGGCACAAGCTTCAGCAGGTCGGTCTCCTGGAGGTGAAACCGCTGGGCCAGATGTCGAAGATCGCAATCAAGATCCAGGGCGACGGTTGCCAGCCCCAGATCGGTCAGGTAGAGCAGGTGGGGCGAACTGGGAGCGTAGACCGGCGGCTGGATGGAAGAGATGAGCCCAGCTGTCCGGAGTCGGGCCACAGAGCAGTACATGGCAGCAGGTCCATGCTGGCCGGCCAGCTGATGGAGTATACGGATATCAAGGAAGGGCAGACGGGCCAGGAGGTAGAGGACCGCATGGCACCTCGGCCTGTCCTGCAGCCACCTCTGGGCTTCCGCGGCATCGTGCCAGTGATGTCGTTCCATCATGCTCTCCCTGCCTCGGCGGTGGTCTCAGCACCGCCTGCCGGCAGAGGTAGCTCGCCATCATCCCGGCCCGGGCCATCCGCGCCAAGTTGCGGCAGTAAGGGCTGTAACGCCTCGCTGGCCGGGATATTCCGGTGCTGGTTACGGCGTCCCTCCCTCCGATTGCCCGTGCTCCCATCCGACACACCGCGCTTGCCACTGTTCTCAATTGCCTTCTCCTCCCCCCACGAGCCGTGGCTCAACGCAATACGGGCCAAAGAGGAGCGGAGGTCGGCCTCGACCAGGGCGCGGTCGCGCCCATAACGGGCGAAGGAGCGCGCGGCAAGCTGACCAGCTAGCGATGGATCTCCCCGCGGTGGTGGGTCGAGGTGGACCGAGAAGGTGGGGAGACGCTCGCCGCCGGCAGAGAGCTTCACATAGCAGCGATGCTCGCCCAGCGCCACCAGGTCCTGCTCATCGATTTCGCCACCCAGCTCTGGGACCAGGTAGCGCGCGTCCTCGGCACTGGTGTGGAAGGCGAAGAGGCCGTCCAGGTTGGCAAAGACCATGGAGCGAAGCGTGCGATTCTGCTCGCGATCCAGCGCCTCCAGGCGGGCCAGGCTCTGGGTGGCCAGGAGGAGATTGGCGCCGTACTTGGCCAGCTCAGAGAGGATACCCTCGTAGTCGGCGCCCGGCATGGTATGGAACTCGTCGACCAGCAGAGTGACCGGCCGGCGCCGGCGGGGATCGAGGGCTGCCTGCTCACCGATGGCCAGCGCCACCAGGTTGAGGATGGTGCCGCCCAGGAGCGCCGCGGTATCCTCGCCAACCGTTCCTTTGGCGGTGTTCATGATGACAATCGCGCCGGAGCGCAGCCAGGAGAGCGGGTCGATGGTGGAGCGTGGCTGGCCGACGATGGCCCGGGCCGCGTAGCTGCCGGCGAACTTCTGCACCTTGGTCTGGACCGGATTGATGATCTCAACCTGGAGACGGCGATCGAGTCCATTGAAGTAACCAGTCCACCAGGCCTTGATGATGGGGTCGGCGACACGGGGCAGGATCGTCTGGCGGAAGGCCGGATCGGCCAGCACCGCCGGAACCTCCAGGACCGTGTGCTGCCTGGCTCTCCCGTGTGGCTCTCGGCAGAGTGACTGATTGGCCTCATAGAGCGTGAGGAGCGCGAAGCGGAAGCTATCCTCCATGCGTGGTCCCCAGAAACCGCCGAACTCACGGCGGAAGATGGCCAGCGCGTTGGCCACGGCCTTGTCCCGATCCCAGCCCAGTCCCACGTCCAGCAAGTTAAGGCCGAAGGGCCGGTCGCGTTCAGAGACATCCAGAAAGACCACATCGTCCTGTCTGCTCGGCGGGACCAGGCCGAGTACCGCCTGAGCCAGGTCCCGGTGGGGATCGACCAGCAGCAGGCTGGGTGAAACGTGGCCCGGCATGCTCGGTTGCATGAGGTACTGGGCGATGCTGAGGAGGAGGGAAGACTTGCCGCGCCGGGTCTTGGCCACCAGGAGCAGATGGCGATGCAAGACCTCTTCCGGGAGGGCCACGGGCACGCTGCGGCCCTGATGGGCGGAGGCGCCGATGGGACAGCCGGTACTGACGCTGAAGGGCAGAGGGAGGAGTCGCCGGCTGGTGGTGCGCTCCAGCAGCGGGACGTCGGCCTGGGCCTGTGGCAGGTGCCAGAGCCCAGCCAGCTCGCGGCTGTTTAACACCATGGAGCCGCGGGTCGACGGTGGGGAGGCGAGGTCACGCAGATCGCGTCCTCTGAGATCGAGGGGGCGGGGGGTGAGACCGTTGCCCGAGGCGAGGTTGAACTGACGGTAGGCGGCAGTGAGACGATAGAGGCGCTCCTCGACCGCATCCCTGGGGACGGAGGTCGGGGCAATGATCGCCAGCCGAACCTGAGCGAGATAGGCGATGCGGCTGACCTTCTCCTGGACTAGACGCATGTCGTAGATGGGACGGCTCGTCAGATGCCGTGCCAGCCAGATGAGGGCGGGGACGCCCAGCAGCAGGGCAAGGATAAGGAGGCCCAGGTGGGACCAATCCCCCAGCCGGTACCAGCGATACGCCTGCACCGACAGGGTGCCGGCCATGAGCAGGCCGCCCAGGGCAAAGACCTGCGTGAGCGAGGTGTCGCCGCGTCCAGTGGCGCGCTCCGAGGCCAGCGGGTGTTCCACGGCCAGCCGCAGGTAGTCACGGCACCAGTCGTCGGCTGCCGGCCGCAGCACCAGTTGGGTGAGAGCACGCCACCCGTCCGGCAGATCGTCCAGGGCGCCCAGGATGCCCAGCACCGGATCGGCCTGAGCGCTGCGCAGGGCGTCGACGTCCGAGTCTTGGAAGGTGCGGAGGGGCAGATAGGCCGGGGCACGAAGGACCAGCCTGCAGGCCGCAACCTGCTCGTCGGGCCCGAGCCGAGCGGGATCCAGATCGGGATAGTGCTCTACATCGAGCGGACGCAGCTCGGTCTGGGGATAGGCCACGGCCACCTGGCTCTCGAGGTGACGCCGCATAGCGACGCTTCCCGCCCGGGCCAGGAACCAGCGGGCATGGTGGGAGGCGGCAATCTCCAGACTGAAGGGCTCCGGCAAGGAGATGGCGGCGATAAGATTCTCCGCCGGGGTGATGGTCGCCATGTTGGTCCGCGGCGTCACAATCTCCACCAGCTCACACTGGAGCGCGGCAGGCTCTCTATCGCGCCGCCACATGGCGATCCTCCTGCCGCTCGACACCGTCTGCCCCTGGCTGCTGCCGCGCCCGTTTCTCCTGGATCACCCGGCCGATGGCCCAGTACTCCTCCAGGACGGTCTCGAACTCCTCACAGCCACAACGTCGCCACGGACGGTTCGTCACCGCCTCGGCAAAGGTGATTGCCTCGCGCGACCTCCAACCGAGGAGTCCGCCCAGTCGTAGGACAGCGGCACGCAGCTCTGCCCGGCGCCGCCGTCCGTCCCGCGTGTTCGTATCATTCACGATGATTCTCCACATACCGGCCATGACGTGCAGTCGCCAGCAGCTGAAAGAACTGCTCGCGACCATGGGGCCGGCAGGCCAGATCGTTGAGGTCGCACCCATCCGGGAGCCGAAGGGGACAGAAGCGAGGCCTCAGAGTTCGGCCAAAGCGCTCGGCCGCTTGCTGCCCGGCCTCATCACCGTCCAGCACCCCGTAGATCACCTCTGCTCGGGATAGGAAGCCCAGCCGGTCAGGGGGGAGGTAGGTACCGCAGGGACTGAGGGTCGGAAGCTTCCAGCTCACCGCCGTCAGGTAGTCGAAGACGCCTTCCACCAGGAAGACCGCACGGCGACCGACGGCGCGCTCGAGGCCCAATACCGGCCGCTCTCCGCTCAGAGCAAGGTACTTAGGCCGATGTGCGTCTCCCTGCAGATTGCGACCAATGAACCAGAGGCACTGTCCCGCCCGGATTTCCGGCACGACGATGCGGCCGGCCAGGAACTCGGCCAGGGGCCGTCCGCTATCTCCTTGTCCCGGCTGCCGCAGCAGGCCCAGCTCCTGCGCGGTGCGCAGGCCCGAGCGGCGGCGGAGGTAAGCCTCCAGCGAGTGCCCATCGGCGTATCCCAGGCTGCAGCGGCGAATCACCGAATCGGGGATGCCGCGCGCACGCAGGTAGTCCAGGGCACGTGGTTCCCGCCAGAGAGCGTGCTGGTAGAGGGCACAGGCGGTATTCATCATCACCTGCTCCTCCAGGGTGAGGCGATCCCAGCGCCGCTCCCGCTTCGGCGAGCATGCCAAGGACGAGGTCGGAGGATGAGGCGGTAACCCAACCAGCCGCTCGCAGGCCGCAACAAAGCCCAGGTGCTCCTGGCGGCGGATGAAGTCGATAGCGTCGCCGCCCACCGAGCAGCGATAACAGAACCACCGCTGACTCTCCGGATACACGTGAAGATTGGGACGGCCACCATCGGCATGGAAGGGACAGCGACCGACCAGCGACCGACCGACGGCTCGTAGCTCGATGCCGTAGCGAGCCATGACCTCGGCGACTGGGTACTCCCGCCGCAGTCGTTCGACGTCGTAGCGGGTACTCATGTGGCGTGCCATCACCCACCGACCTCGCCACCTAGCCGGTGGCGCCGCATCTGGTTCCTCTTATCACCCTCCGTCTCCCCCTCGCCCTGCAGCAGCTCGCGAGGCGAGGTTGTGGCGAGCCGGTGCTCTGCGGGGCTGGCCTCGATCTTGAGGGCGACGTGGCTGCCGCGGGCGAAGAACAGTCCCTCCCCCTTGCCGGCCGCCAGCAAAAACTGCCGTTCCTCCGCCGAGAGCCGGAAGGCCTGGACCACGGGATCGATAATGGCGGCGTCCTGCTTCATGAGAAGCTTGAGCGCGGCATTGGCCAGCACCGTCCGGCCGTGGTCCACGCTGAGGAAGTCGGCCACATCCTGAGTAATGGTCACCAAGCCCAGGTAGTACTTGCGAGAGCGCCGGGCCATGCCGGCCAGAAAGGCCCCACCTTCCGGATACTGAACCAGACTCCAGGCCTCGTCGATGATCAGCAGTCGAGGGCGGCGGGAGCGGCGAACCTGATTCCAGACGAAGGTGGCGATGAGGTGCACGCCCAGCGGTCGCAGCTCCGACTCGAGCGCCTGAATGTTGAAAACCACGAGGCGACGGTCGAGTGCCACATCCGTCTGGGCGGAGAAGAGACCGGCGAGGGAGCCCTCGACGTAGCGCTGCAGACGGGCCGCCAGGCTCATCGCCACCTCACCTGGTGTATTGGCCAGCACCGCATGCAGGTCGCGCATGAGCGGCGCCGAGCCATGCTGCGTCGAGACCTCCTCAGTGATGCCGGCTGCGGCATAGGTCGCGTAAATGGCGCGGTCCAGGAGGGCGCGTTCATGGGAAGTGAGCCCGTGCCCCGGCTCGGCCAGCATAATCTCCAGCAGGGCCAGGAGCGCCGCGACCTGCTCCGCTAGCGGATCGCGCGCGTCCTCGTCCTGGTCTGCCGGCGGAAGATCGAAGGGATTGAGGTGCTGGGCCGAGGAACTGGCCAGACGCACGTACTGTCCATCGACCGCGGCACAGAGGGCGCGATACTCGTCCTCCGGATCGATCACCAGGAAATCGACGCCGAGCAGGAGATTGCGCAGCGCCATCAGCTTGGTGAAATAGCTCTTGCCGGCGCCGGAGGTGGCGAAGACCACCATGTTGGCGTTCTCCAGACTCTCGTCGAACGGGTCGACGATGACCGGTGAGTGATTGTGCCGGGCAATGCCGTAGAGGACGCCTCGCTCCATGGTCAGGCTGCTGGAGGAGAAGGGGAACATGGTGGCGACGGAGGAGGTATCGAGGTTGCGGTACAGGAGCAGTTGGTCCTGCCCCTGTGGCAAACATGACT
>JAABUH010000434.1_pt1 | contig 61081 bp, 66 predicted proteins | sample 5559121 | NCBI WGS metagenome assembly JAABUH01 (sample SAMN10711871, study PRJNA513364) | rock metagenome | isolation source: Antarctica rocks | place: Antarctica: Victoria Land, Battleship Promontory nord | collected 2015-12-28 | reverse complement strand
TCGTACACAGCGCTGTGATTACCGCATTCTGGCAGGCACTCCCGGCCAGGATCGTCCCATAGACCCACATGGTCAGCCCGCCCCGTTGTGCCTCGGTGAGAGCGGGCAGGTGGGTCGCAATCGTGTCTTCGATCTGGTAGCATCCAGCAGAAAAGCGCATGAGCAGCCTCCAGGAGATGTCGTTGGTCTACGTCCATCTTCTCGCTTCTCTGCGCTTTTCTCCATCTTTGTTCTAATACCTACCCCTATCAGGAGGGGGGAGGGGGGGCGCTGAAACGAACTCGCAACTTTTGCCAGTGGACAAGTCGCTGACATAGGTATAGAGTGTAATCAAGATCGGCTGGGGAAAATCGGCCGGCGGGGGATACCGGACGGTTCGACCCTCGCTTCAGACCGGGAGGAGACAGACGTGGGACCACAGGGACAGATTTTAAGACAGCAGCAGGTGATCGCCACTGCTGTTGCGCTGTCCGCATTGGGTGTTCTGGCGGCCAGTTGGGCTCGGGCTATGGCTCATCCTCTCGGGCTGGGTTATGCCACGGTGCTGCTGGCGCTGGCCCTGATCGGTGCGCTGGTGCTGACCTACAAGTTCCCAATCCATATCCATCTTGCGTCCAAGATTTATATGGGCAGCGTAGTGCTGTACCTAATGGCCACCTTGCTGCCCCCGTTCGTGGCCGCCACCGCAATCGGAGTGGGTACCCTGGCCGGTGAGCTGGCCGTCTATGCGAACACCCATAATCCCCCGCGCGTGATCACCTCTCAAATTGGCCGCTGGATACTCATTGGGATGGCTGGTTCGATGGTCGCCCATGTGTCGGGACCCACCATCCCCTATGTCCCTCTACCCCTGGTTGCCGCGGGCGTTGTGCTCTGGGCGGGGGACATCCTCACCGGCGCGTTTCAGTTCGCTCCGGTCCTGGGCATCAGTCCGTTTCGGGCGCTGGGGCTGATGGTCCGCGAGGGAGGAATGGTGGAGGCGGCGCAATACCTGGTTGGCTTTATGGGCGCGCTGGAAGCAGTCCATCAGCTCTGGGCGCTGGTCCTGCTCCTCGTACCCACCGCGCTGGTGTATGTTGCCTTCAAGCACACCAAAGAGATGCACACGGAAACGCGGCGCATCCTGGAGAGCATGGCCGATATGGTCGACCTGCGCGATCCGACCACCGGCGGACACTCACGCCGGGTCACCTTGCTCACCGAGGGCATTTTGCAAGAGCTCCAGAAAGCGGGGCCGGAAGTTGGTCTGATCGTCTCGGCGGCTCGAGTCCACGATATCGGCAAGATCGGAATTCACGATGATATCCTGCAAAAGGCCGGCAAGCTGACCGCGGAGGAATGGGCCATCATGCAAACCCATGCCGAGCGGGGCGCCGATCTCCTGGAACGCTATCCGGACTTCGCACGCGGGATCGCGATTATTCGCCACCATCACGAGTCGTGGGACGGTACCGGTTACCCCCACCGGCTGAAGGGGAATGACATCCCATATGGCGCACGCGTGATCGCAGTAGCCGACAGCTTCGACGCCATGACCAGCGATCGTCCCTATCGCCCGGGCATGACCGTGCAGAAGGCGGTGAGCATCCTTCGTGCCGGACGCGGCCAGCAGTGGGACGGGCAAATCGTCGATGCCTTCCTGGGCTCAATCGCGGATCGACTCGGTGAGCACCAGGCGTCGCATCTGCGTCTCGTGCCCGATCTGATGGAGGACCGGGAAGCGAGCAGTTCCGGGTAAGGGCTAGACCCCTACCGCCGGCTTGACCTCTTCGGGCCGCGTCACGCCGGGAACCTCGGCGAAGTGGCAGGCGGCCCAGTGACCGGGACGCTTCTCTTCGAAGGCAGGCGCCACCTGGCTGCAAATCTCGCGCACCTTGAAGCAGCGCGTGTGGAAGGGGCACGCGGCCGGAGGATTCACCGGGCTGGGCATATCGCCCTTGAGAATGATGCGCTCTTTCTTGCGCTCCTCGCGTGGGTCCGGTAACGGAATGGCCGACATCAGAGCCTGGGTGTAGGGATGCAGCGGGCTATCGTACAGCTCATCGCTGTCTGCCAACTCCACCACATGGCCCAGGTACATCACGGCGACACGATCACTGATATGGCGTACCACACTCAAGTTATGGGCCACGAAGAGATAGGTCAGACCGAACTCATGCTGCAACTGCTCCAGGAGATTGAGCACCTGGGCCTGAATGGACACATCGAGGGCCGAGACCGGCTCATCGGCCACGATGAAGCGGGGACGAAGGGCCAGTGCTCGGGCAATACCGACACGCTGCCGCTGACCGCCGCTGAACTCGTGGGGATACCGGTGAATATGTCCGGGGTTGAGCCCGACGATTTTCAGCAGCTCTTCGACCTGGGCGCGTTGCTCGCGCTTGTTGCCCTTGCCGTAGTTGACGAGCGGCTCGGAGACAATCTGAAAGACCGTCATGCGGGGGTCCAGCGAGCCGAACGGATCCTGAAAGATCATCTGCATGTCCTCCCGCAGCGGCCGAACCCCGCCCGGCGAGAGCGCCGTAATATCTCTGCCGCCGAATTTGATGGCGCCGGCGGTAGTCGGTATCAGACGCAGGACAGCGCGACCCAGGGTGGTCTTGCCGGAACCGCTCTCGCCCACCAGACCAAGCGTCTCTCCTTCGTAGACCGTCATGCTGACCTGGTTGACGGCGTGAACGGCCGCCACCTGACGGCCAAAGAACCCGCCCTTGATGGGAAACTCCACGGTCAGGTCGTTCAGTTCCAGGAGCGGTGTATGGCCGTTCATGCCGCGGGCTCTTTCACCGGGTTCCAGCAGGCCGCCAGGTGTCCCACGGAGCCGATCGGCTCCAGCGGCGGCATTTCCTTTCGGCATCGGTCCAGCACATTGGGACAACGCGGCGCGAAGGGGCAGCCCGGACCGAGGTTCAGAAGATCCGGCGGCTGGCCGGGGATGGGGTGCAAGGGCTGGTCGCGGTCCTGGTCGATGCGGGGAATCGACTCCAGCAACATGTGGGTATAAGGGTGGCGCGCGTCGTAGAACAGATCGTCGGCTTCGCCGGTTTCGACCACATAGCCGGCGTACATGACGGCCACGCGATCCGCCATACCCGCAACCACCCCCAGATCATGGGTGATCAGAATGACCGAAGAGTTGAACTCGCTGGAGAGGTCACGCATCAGGTCCAGGATCTGGGCCTGGATAGTGACATCGAGCGCGGTGGTCGGCTCGTCCGCGATTAACAGATCTGGATTCGTGGCCAGGGCAATCGCGATCATGACACGCTGGCGCATACCGCCGCTGAACTGGTGGGGGTAGTCGCCGACTCGGGCTTTGGCGCTCGGGATGCCCACCTTTTCCAGCATCTCGACCGCACGGTCATTGGATTCCCTGCGATTCATCCCCATGTGTTCCTGCACGCTCTCCGCGATCTGCCGGCCGATGGTCAGCAGGGGATTGAGCGAGGTCATGGGATCCTGAAAGATCATTGAGATATCGCCACCACGGATCGTCCGCATCTTCGCTTCAGAGATACCCCGATTGACCAGACGCGAGCGATCACCGCGGCCGCCCTGCTCCTGGACATCGATAATCGGCTCGTTGCGGAACAGCACCCGACCGCCGGCAAAACGGCCGGGCGGCTGCGGGATCAACCGCATCAGGGACAGCGCGGTCACGCTCTTGCCGCTGCCCGACTCGCCCACGATGCCGAGCGTCTCACCCGGGTCGAGACACAGGGAGACGCCCTGTACCGCGCGTACAATGCCGCTCTGTGTGTGGAAATAGGTGCGGAGGTTCTCCACCTCGAGCAGGTGCCCGCCCTTGCCATTCGATGGTACTGGCCGTAGTGAACTGGCTGGTCGAGCCATGGCTACTGATTCGCCCGCGGATCGACCGCATCGCGGACGCCATCGCCCAGAAAGGTAAAGGCCAGGATGATCACGGTCAGGAACAGGCTGGGGAAGAACACGATCCAGGCGTTCGCTTCGATACTTCCCGCCCCGTCGTAGAGCATGGTGCCAAGATCTGGTACCGGCTCATTGACGCCCAGGCCAATGATGCTGAGGACTGCCTCAGTGCCGATGATATTGGCGATGAGGAAACTGGCCTGGACCAGCGTGACGCCCCATACGTTTGGCGCCAGGTGGCGCGTGACGATGTGGAAATTCGAGGTTCCAACGGTGCGGGCCGCCTCGATGAATTGCGTCTCCTTCATGCTCAGCGCCAGAGAACGCACAAAACGCATCAGTGGTGGCCAGCTCACGAAGGAAAACACCAGCGTCAGGATAATGGCCCGTCCCACGCCACCCGGAAAAGTCGCGTCGAAGGCGGAGCCAAAGAGGGTGACCAGAATAATGGCAAAGAGAAAGGCCGGGAAGGCGAACATGAAATCAGTAAAGCGGCTGGCCAACGAGTCGACGACGCCACCGAAGAAGCCGGCGGACAGGCCGAGACTGATACCGATGATCAGCGTAATGATGGTGCCGACGAAGCCGACGAAGAGCGGCACGCGCAGACCGTACAGAATGCGCGAATACTGATCGCGCCCTTCCGCATCGGTGCCAAACCAGTGGCCAGCCGATGGTCCCTGGCTCAATGCGTTGTAATCCGGGGCTGCCGTGGGATTCAAGGTGTGGAGGAAGGGGGCAAAGATCGCACCGAGAATCAAGAGCACCACGATGATCAAGGCGATCACGGCCGCCCAATTCTGGCTGAACCGGTGCAGACCATCCCGGACGGGGGAGCGAACCGAGACCTTTTCCCCTTTCCGTGTCTCATCGGCGGTGAGAAGCGTGCCGGTTGAGGCGCCGGTGGTCACGCGACCGCTCTCCTTGGAGGGTTCGACGACCTTGCCGTGGGCGCTGCTTTCGATTGGATCGCTCATGGTTTACAACCGTACCCGTGGGTCAACTAGGCTATAGAAAATATCGGTCAGCATGTTGATGAAGACCACGAACACCGCCAGCGCGATGGTGGTGGCTTCGATCACACCATAATCGCCATTAAAGACCGAGCTGACCGTCTCGCCCCCAATACCGGGAATGCCGAAAAAGTCTTCGACGATAAAGGCGCCGACGATCAGGTAGGCCAGAATCGGCCCGACAATCGAGGCCAGCGGGAGCAAGGTGTTCTTGACCGCATGGACCCAGACAATGACCGGCGGCTTCAAGCCCTTGGCCCGCGCGGTTCGGATATAGTCCTGCTGCAAGACCTCCAGCATGAAGGAGCGGAAGGACTTCGCGAAGTAGCCGATGAGCCCGGCGGAGTAGGCCCCGACGGGAAGGATCAACTCTTGCCAGTTGTCGCCCCAGCCGCGTTCGGGCAGCCAATGGAGTTGAATGCCAAAGATGATCTGCAACATGGGGCAAAGCACGAAGGTTGGGATGCCATACAACAGAATGGTCGAGGTCTGCCCCACATGATCGAACGCCGTATTCTGGCGCAGGGCGGAGAATAGCCCAATCGGGATACCGATCAGCAGCGCCACCACCAGGGCATACAACCCCAGCTTCATGGTCACGGGAATCTCGTCGTGCAGGATACTGCTGACGGTTATCCCCGGATGCGAGTAGGAGTATCCCAGTTGCGCCTCCAGCAGGCCGCTCTGCACCGCGCCCTGACCAAAGTGGACGCCGAACCAGGAGAGCATAGGCGCGATTCCCAGGTAATTCAAGTACTGCTGCCAGAGCGGAACATCGAGCCCATACTCGTGCAACAGGGTATGATAGTTGCCCTGGGTGAAGTGCGACCCCAGGATCAGCTTGATCGGATCCGGCGTGCCCGGGGCATGTTCCATGAAGAAGACCACCGTAACGATGGCCCATACCACCACGATTCCGCTAAAAAATCGCTTGATGACGAAGCCGAGCAAGCCGGTCACTGGTTGTGTCTCCCTCCCGATCTCCTACCTGGACTGACGCGTCGCTTCCTCTGCGCCTGCTACCAGGAATCTGGCGGGGAGCCGCGATCGCGGCTCCCCGCCATCCGGGTATGACGGTGTTTAGCCCGAGACGGTCACGTTGGACCAGTCGTTGTTCCGCGGCTGGCTCAGGCTGCCAGTGTTGATCATGCCGTGCACGCGGGGGTTGAAGATGTAGATATCGTCCTGGAAGCCGACGCCGATCCAGGCGCCCTGGCTCACGGCGATCCTCGACGCCTGCGCGTAGTCGCGGGCACGCGCGCCGGGATTGAACTCGACGTTGCCCTTGTTGACCAAATTATCGAAGGTCGAGTTGCTGAAGCCACCGATGTCGTAGCTCGCACTGGTCTGCAGGAGATTCGACATCCAGTCCTGCGGGTCCGGGTAGTCGTCGAGCCACAGGTTCTCGGTAATCGTCGTCTTGGTGGTGGTCAACGGTACCGTCACGATGCCAAGCCACGCGTTGAAGGTCAGTGGTTTCAGCGTGACAGTGGCGCCGATGGACGCCAGATTGGCGCGCACCGCGTCGTACTCGTGCGAGATGTCAGAACTGGTGTTTTGGTAGGTCATCGAAATGTTGTGAAGGCCGCCGGGGCACTGGGCCAGTTCCTTCGTAGCGCGGGCCGGGTCGTAGTACGGCAGGTCACTTTGCCGGCCGAAGTAGCCAGGCAGACCAGGCGGTAACACGTCGTAGAGCGGTCCCTCGGAGCCGCGCAGCAGCTTCCGGGTGATATTGTCGCGGTCGATGGCGTAGGCCACCGCCAGGCGGCAATGGAGGTTGTTGAACGGCGCCACTTTCTCGTTTGGCGTGATGTAATCGGTGATCAAGCCAGGTACGTTGGTGAAGCCGGGCTTGCTCTGGGCCTGCGGGATATCAGTTGGTGGCACCCCTGTGCCGTCCAGCCCACCCGCCTCATAGTCGCGATACTCATCGTCCAGCTTGCCGAAGAAGGGGGCGATGATGCTGATGTGTGCCTTCTTCCCGTAGTAGTACGGATTGGGCACGTACTTGACGTACGGCGAGTGGCCACCGGGATAGAAGGAACTCTTGCCGAACCCACTATTCTGGCAGGAGAGCTTAAAGGGCCCGGCGCCCACGTTCCCCATGCACCGGTTGGTCAGGTAGGAGGCCGCCGGCTTGCCCTGCATCACGCGCTTGTCCAGCACGTCCGCGGTGGGATAGCTCAACGCGCCCAGGAAGTAGGCAATCGGCTTGTCCAGCCTGATTTGCAGCGTGTAGCGGTTGAGCACTCGGATGCCGCTGACGCTGCTGGCCTTCTTGTTGGCCACCGCCATGGCGCCGTGGATGGCGCCCAGATAGGTAGTCGCCACCGTGGATTTGGTCGCCGGAGCCAGCGCGCGGTTGATGCTCCACAGCGCATCGGCGGCGGTAACCGGGTCGCCGTTGCTAAATCTGGCGTTGTGCTTTAGGTGAAAGGTATAGAACTTGTGGTTCTTGGAGATGTTCCAGGTCGCCAGATCCGGAATCGGTTTCAGGTTGGGATAGTTGGTCTTGACCAGATTGGCATAGATCAGGTTGACGTTGCCGATAGACAGCGAGTCGGTGACGAGTGGCGGGTCAAAGGACTTTACCCAGGTATCGCCGTAGTTGTTCCACCAGCGTAAGGTGCCGGCACTGCCCTTGTTGAGATGCGCGGCAGCGATCTTGTTGTTGCTGCCGGTCGATGGGCTGCTGCTTGCGCCGGGGGAGCTGCTACCGCAGCCCGAGGCCAGCACCACCAGCGCCAGTGCGGGGACAACCGCGAACGTGCGACTTGCACGACCAGAACGATTCATGCACACCCTCCTCTAAATGATCCCGAAAACTTCCTTCATAGGACATATGCCGTGGTATAGGCGCTCTCCTTATGTTTACTATGGCACCAACCGTACCCTTTTCGCTAACACAGTGTCTCGTCGCATCAAGGTATGGTGCGAACGAGACCGATCCTCCCTACGGCGCCGGCGTGAACTCGTTGCCGACCACTACCAGGTTGTCCCCAATGCTCTTGACCGCGGCCACTGGCACCATCTCGTCCTGCCGTCGCAGACGGTCCATCAATCCAGAAACCAGGGCATAGCCGAGAACCTGCCCGGTAGCAAAGTCGGCGTCGATGTCCGATACATTGCCCAGATTGGCGCCGTTCTCGGTCATCACCCGCGAGCCAATCACTCGATTGCCGGTCATGCTGTCGTGCAGTTCGAGAAACTTCTGGTCTGCGTTCAGCTTGCTCGGATCCTCAATGGTGACCGCGTCCAGGCCGATCGCCTTCACGTCGTGCAGCAGTAACGCTTCCCGATGGGTGATCAAGCCACCCTGTCGCACCCGGAACCCGACGACCTGATGGGCCGCGGTGTCCAGCAGCAGATCGTCAATGAAGCCGAGCTTTTCCGCGCCCGCCACGCTAACCACCGGTCGGTTCTTGACCTCGCCAAAGCGCATGTCATTCTCCGTCGCGCAATCCGTACTTTATATTAGCTGGAACGGTCCACCATCCCCTCCCGGATGGCCCAGAGCATCGCTTCGGTCCGGCCTCGTACGCCTAGCTTGCCATAGATATTTGCCAGGTGGGTTTCCACGGTACGGGTGCTGATAACCAGCGCATCGCCGATCTCGCGGTTGCTGGCGGCACCGGCCAGCCGCTTGAGCACTTCGATTTCCCGCATGGTGAGGGGCTCGATCAGGGCTTCAGCGGCGGGCTTTGGCGGCGGCTTGATGCCACCGGCGGCGAGGGTCATGAGCCGCTCGGCAATCTCGGGCTGGAGCCAGGGCTTGCCTCCGGCCACCACCCGAATGGCGTCGATGAGATCGTTGCCGGCCGCGTTCTTGAGCATGTAGCCGCTGGCGCCGGCCTGCATCAGCGCAAAGACATAGGTGTCCTCGTCGTGGACGGTGAGGACCATCACTCGGGTCTCGGGGATGCTCTCCCGCAGCCGGCGTGTTATCTCCACGCCGTCCACGTCCGGCAGGCCAACATCGGTGACCACGACATCGGGCCGGGTGGCTTCGGCCACCGCAATGCCCTCGCGTCCACCGCCCGCCTCGCCCACCACACACAAATCCGATGCCATGGAGAGCAGGAGCTTGAGTCCATCGCGCAGTACCGTATGGTCGTCGATCAAGACCACCCGGATGAGGTCAACGGTCACGAGACGCCTCCACGGGAATGATGGCTTGCACTTCGACGCCGTCCTCCGCTGAGGTGTGGACCCGAATGGTGCCGCCCACGGCTTCGACTCGTTCGCGCATGCCCACCAGGCCGATGCCCCGTTCGCCCCCTTCGGGCATGCCGCTCCCAGAGTCGCTGACCGAGAGGAGGACATGGCCGTTCTCTCGCTGCAGCGCGAGCCGGGCGCGCCGCGCGCCACTATGCTTGCGCACATTCTCCATACATTCCTGGGCTACCCGAAAGAGCGCGAGCTCGACATCGTCCGGCAGATCTCCCACGCCGTCAACCCCGTACTCCACCTCGATGCCGGTCGCCTCCTGCCAGCCTTGCAGATAGCGACCCAGGGTGGGGGCCAGGCCAAAATCGTCCAGCATGAGGGGACGGAGCGCATGGCTGGCGCGGCGAACCCCCTGATAGGCGTCTTCGGCCTGCTGTTTGAGGCGGTCCAGCGTGTTGTGCGCCGCGTGATCGTCACTGCCCAACTGGCGCTCGGCTACCGCGGCCAGCGTGATCAATCCGGCCAGCTCCTGGGCCGTGCCATCATGCAACTCGCGGGCCAAACGCCCGCGCTCGGACTCCTGCTCCCGGGCGATTCGGACGTATGCCATCCGCAACTCTTCGACCTTTTCCGCCAGACGGGAAAAGAGCAGGGCGTTGTCCAGCGCAGCGGTGGCCTGGCGCGTGACCGGGGCCAACAGCTCCAGGTCGTCGGCATCGAAGGCATCGTGCGCCAGCTTGGGCTGGAGGCAGAGCACCGCCTCCAGCCCCGAGCGGGTGATCAGTGGGATAGAGAGCGCGACGTGGAGCTGATCGAGCAGTTCATATCGCTCCGGCACCCGTTCGCGTCGCTCGCGGACCAGCGGCTTGGCATGCAGGAGCAGCAGTGAGCGGGGCGGATCGCCCAGAGCCGCACTCAGGATTTCGGCATCGAGACAGAGGGTAACCGGCGGCGGCGTTCTCCTGCCGCGGACCGATGCCGACTCCGCTCGGTGCGCAAGCGTAAAGGCGCCGTGTTCGGTACGGCGCAGCAAAAAGGCGCCACGCAAATGCAGCGCATGGGTGATCTCCCGGACCAGCGCATCGCCCAGCTCATCCGGCTGCATGACGGTGGAGAGCCTCGCGCTGAGCGCCTGGAGCAAGGTCCAGCGATCGGTCTTGCGGCCGTAGAGCAGCCAGTCCACCAGTCGCCGGGCGAGATAGGTGATCGGGGTGAAGGCGGCGCCGATCAGCACGGATACCGCCACAAAGCTCAGGCCACCGCCGGGGCTGGTGACGGAGAGATTGCTGGCCACCAGTAGTTCGCCCAGCACGGCATAGGCGATGACGATGGCCAGGGCCAGCACGCCATAGACGATACCGCGACGCACAATGAGATCGGCTTCGGTGAATTCGAAGAGGAGCACGGCATAACTCATGGCAACCAGAAAGAGCAGCACGATGGGCGGCAGCCACTTGACATTCACCGTGAAGCTATTGTTGAGGACGATCGGCACGATGTAGGCGGCCAGGCCGGGCACGGTGCCGGCCGCCAGGCCAAAGAGCAGGGCGCGGGTCTGGGCAGCGTCTTCGGGCGTCTCGCCCAACCGCAGATCGCGCAACGCCTGCACGATCGCCGCAATCAGATACCCGGCGACCAGGAGCAGGGCAATCTTCCATGAGACGGCGGTTCGGCCCTCCGCCAACTGCTGGGTGCCCGGCAGCACCAAGACTGCCGACGGAAGGTAGAGGAGCAACTCTGCGCGGCGCCAGGGGCGCTTCTCAGAGAAAGCACGCGCAAAACTATAGAGGAAGGGCGGAAAGAAGAGCAGACCGGCGGCATAGGCCAGGGCGTCGGCGTAGCTTTGCGCGTAGAGCGTGGCAAGCGCTAAAAAGGCGGAGCCGGCGGCGGCGGACAGTAGGAAGAGCCGCCCGGCATCGCCTGCTCGCCGCTGCAGAAAGACCAGAATACCAAGCGCCAGCCAGAGCAGCGCGACCACCGCAAAGGAGGCATGGTCGAACCAGCCGGCCGGTTTGCCCTGGCCGGCGATCACCTGACCCAGCGCCACGATCTGTATCAGCAGCGCCACGCCCACCACGCCGACCACCACCCGGTTCAGCGGCCGAAGGAAAATATCGGCATCAAAAACCGGGGATTTATCCCGAATAACGACGCGTTTGACAGGCTCCATACGGCGACCTTTCAGTCACGCCAGTATAGCGCGCCCCCCCTCCCCCTAGCGGCCCCCCGGCCCCCTCGGGGGGGGAGGGGGAATGCCTGATTGGTGCAGTGGCCCCGGATGGTCACAGGAGCGAGCCGGGCGCCTTGTACGCTAAGCGGTACGAAATTCTGTGCCGGCGGCTCGTGCTTGAGCGGCTTTATACCTCCGCATGCCTCACGCTTTCTGGCAAGGACCCGCTAACGATCATGCACCCGGCACCCGAGCTCTCCTTCACCAGCTTCGCCGCTGCCATCGAAGGCCATGCCATCACATTTCGCAAGTCCGTGGAGCATCTGTAGCGGCAAGCCTGAGCCAGCCGTGGTATTCTCGCCCCGCCGGTCGACGCCCTTGGCCCCTGAAGCCGTACTCTATGCCATGACCGCTGCACGGATTCGGGTCTACAACCACATCCCAGACTTTATCGGCCTTGATAATGACGCGTTTGCCGAGTGGATCGGGCGGCTGAAGCAACGGTTGGCGCGCCGCAACCCGATGGCTGTGCCGGTGCAGCGAACGATTGACGGCGCGATTGAGCCGCTGGAGACCGCGCCAGATCGCGACGCACTGCTGCACGGGCTGCTGGACCAGGATCTCTCAACCGTTGCTCGAACCACCCTCCTCCACCTGGCCGGCGCTCTTCCTCCTCTCGCCGGCCGGATCGTCTGTCACCTCGTGCCCAACGGTGGGAATCGCGGCTCGGGAACCGGCTGGGGAAGGACAGGCTTCTCGCGACTGTGCCGTGCAAAGGTGATGCCGCCTCCTGGCTGCGCTTCGTCATTGCACACGAGTACAGCCATACGCAACGAGATTTCGGCCTATTCCAGCCCGAGACGGTTCGCGACCACCTGATCTTCGAAGGACTTGCGATGGTCCTGGCCGAGACCATGGTCCCCAAGCCGACCCCGTACCCGTGGGACGATGTCACGGCCGAACAGGAGGCCGACTTCTGGGAAACGGTGGACCTCGATGCGCGCGGCCTGGAGGCGTACACCAGGTACATGAGGCACGATGCCGCCTACGAAACCGGCGCGCGGATCATCCGCTCGTACCTCGACCGGCACGGCATATCGATTGTCGAGGCGCATCGACTTCCGAGTACCGAACTATACTCCGGCAGCGGCTACCCATTCCTTCGCTGACTCCGTCGTTTACGGCTGGCGTGGATGGAGCACGACTGTGATGTGCAGCCCCTGATAGCCGCGGTAGGCGATGGCCTCGTGCTGGCTGTCTCGGTCAGGGATCTTCGTCCCGCACGGCCCATGAACATGCCTCACAGGATGGGCCTCGCGTCGTCATTCGCGTATGATAGATGGAGAAATGCAACTCTATCTATCACGATGTATCTGCATGGGTCTCGCATGGTGCCGCCGGGGAGGGTTACATCGATGACTGTTGTGGAGCGTGTTCCGACGTGGGATGCGGCAGCCATGCTCGGTGTGAGCCATGCCACAATCTGGAAAATGATCCGGGACGGTGTTCTCGCGGCGGAGTCGAATCCCCTCGATACACGCGAGACGCTGGTGCGTGTCGCCGATCTTGACGCGCTGAAGGCAGAAAGTTACGTGACCCGTCGTCCATGGCCACGAACGATTGGAGCCGCTGACCTGGGTGTGCAGAGTGACGGGATCGAGGGATGGTTGGAGGCGAACTGGCGGCCGTGCTGACGCTCGATATCTCCGGCCTGGTGGCCCTGATTCGTTCTACCGATCACCATTAACGGCGAGTTCTCTTTGTTCACCACTGATACGCAGACTCTGGCTACCCTGGAATCGACCTTCGGTTACCGATCCTTCCGACCCTTGCAGGAGGAGATCGTGGGGTCGATCATGCACGGGCAGGATGTGTTTGTGCTGATGCCGACCGGCGGCGGGAAGTCGCTGTGCTATCAGCTGCCGGCGCTGTTGCAAGATGGGGTGACGGTGGTGGTGTCGCCCTTGATCGCCCTGATGAAGGACCAGGTCGATGCCCTCCAGGCCCTGGGCGTCGCCGCGACCTACATCAACAGTTCGCTGGACTCGGCCGAGGCGAGCCGCCGACAGGCCGCTCTGACGCGTGGCCTGGTGAAGCTGGTGTACGTGGCGCCGGAGCGGCTGATGATGCCGGGCTTTCTCCGCCTGCTGGAATCCGTGCCGCTGGCGGGCTTCGCCATCGACGAAGCGCACTGCATCTCCGAATGGGGCCACGACTTCCGGCCGGAGTATCGTGAGCTGCGCAGGCTACGCGAGCTGTTCCCCGCCGTCCCGCTGGCCGCGTTCACCGCCACCGCCACGGTGCGGGTGCAGGGGGACATCAAAGCGCAGTTGGGGCTGGAACGCGCCGCCTGCTTTCAGGGCAGCTTCAACCGCCCCAATCTGTTCTACGATGTCCGCCCCAAGAAGGGGGCCTATGACGAGGTGGCCGCCTATGTGCGCGCGCATCCGGGTGCCTCGGGCATTATCTACTGCGCCAGCCGGTCCGGCACCGAGAACCTGGCCGGGCGGCTGCGCCTGGACGGCTTCAACGCGGCAGCCTACCACGCCGGGCTGGAGCCGGAGGAGCGACGCGGCCGGCAGGAGGCTTTTAGCCGTGACGATGTGCGGATCATGGTGGCGACCATCGCCTTCGGGATGGGGATCGACAAGCCGGATGTGCGCTTTGTGATCCACTACGACCTGCCCAAGAGCCTGGAGGGCTACTACCAGGAGAGCGGCCGGGCCGGTCGCGACGGCGAGCCGAGCGACTGCATCCTCTTCTACAGCTATGGCGATGTGATGAAGCAGAAGCGCTTTGCCGACGAGAAGCCGCCGGCCGAGCGGAAGGTGGCGCTGTGGCAACTGCAGCAGATGACCAACTGGGCCGACAGTGCCACCTGCCGCCGCGTCGCGCTGCTGGCCTACTTCGACGAGATTTTCGCGGGACAGGATGGTCCCTGCTGCGACATCTGTCGCTCACCGGTACCCGAGGAGGATACGACAGTGCCGGCTCAGATGTTCCTCTCCTGCATCAAGCGAACCGGCGAGCGCTTCGGCGCCGCCTATGTGATCCAGGTGTTGCGCGGCTCACGCGAGCAACGCATCCTGAGCCAGGGCCACGATCGGCTCTCCACCTATGGCATCGGTAAAGATCGCTCCGAGGACGACTGGCGCCACCTGTCGCGCGAGTTGATCCGCTGCGGGTACGTTCGGCAGGATGAAGATGCGTTTAACGCGCTGAAGGTGACGGAGCTGGGCCGCAAGGTGCTGTTCGAAGGCCAGCAGGTGCGGATGGTGGCGCGCCGTAAAGCCACTTCAGCGCCGGAACTAGCGGACGAGCAGCCCTATCCCGATCTCTTTGAGCGGCTGCGCGCCCTGCGCAAGCGCCTGGCTGACGAGCGTTCCCTGCCGCCCTATGTCGTCTTTCACGACGGCACCTTGAAGCACCTGGCCGCCAGCTTACCTGCTACCTCGGAACAGATGCTGCGGATTCCCGGTGTGGGGGAGCGCAAACTGCTCGACTACGGTGGGGCGTTCCTGAGCGAGATCGCCGGCTATGTGCAGGAGACCGGAGTCCAGACGGCCCCGCTCACGCCGGCCGTCCCGGCACGACGTCCGTCCAGAGGCGGGCTGAGCGACACGATGCGCCAGACAGTGCAGCTCTTCCAGAGCGGGCAGAGCATTTCCGAAATCTGCGAAACGCGCAGTCTCAGGCAAACCACCGTGGAAGAGCATCTCGCCGCTGCCCTGGAGGCAGGCGAAGCGGTGGAGATCGACCGGCTGGTCAGCGCCGAGAAGCGGCGCGCGATCGAGGTGGCCATGGATGAACTGGGTGATGTGTATCTGGCCCCGGTGCGGGAACGGCTGGGTGAGGGATATACGTACGGGGAACTGAGCCTGGTGCGCGCCAGGCGGAAGGCGGCGGTCAGGCAAGGGTGAGTTGTCGGTCGTCAGAACAAGACGGTTGACTTAAGAGCGATGTGGATACCCCACCAAGGGGGCACAGGTACCCGCGAGGGGGGACCGACGCGGACATCCGCCGTGCATCGGCATCACTGTGGAGGCTGCATGCCCACTCACAGAGCCGAACATGCTGGCCTGCGGGCCAGTTCCGGCCAGGACGGCCGGGCTACCGGACGTAGACGGCACGAGAGTTGGGCGACCGGTACGTCGTCACCGGCCGATAGCGGCTGGTAGCCCGTCCCCTCGCGGGCGGGATCGGCCCGCAGGCCGACACCACGGTGCCATCCACTCTCATCGCCGCTACCCCGCGGGCCAGTCCGGCAAGGATACCCCACCGTTCGGGGGCACGAGCGGCCCGGCTACGTGCACTCTGGCATACGTCGGCCTGATAGCCGCTAAAGTCACCCTTCTTGATCTTGACCCCTCGTTGTCGTACTTACTCAGCCTTCTGGTCCACCTGGAGAGCCACTGCAGGCAGCTCCAACTGGCGAACCAGGTCGTTAAACGCAGGCAGGTCTGTGTCGCCGATCTCCTGCAGCACGCGAAGCTGCGCCTCCACCAGGCCGGACACCTCCTCGAATGCCTCGTACACCTGCTTGGTTGGCGCCGCATCGGCGCTGGCCACGGCGCCGGCCAGAAAGGCCAGGCGTTGGTTGAGCCGGGTGGGGACGTTGGGCGGCGGGTACATCATGCGGCTGGTGGCTTTGGTGTTCATCAATTCTTCCTCGATGGCCGTGAGCCGGTCGATGAGCCGGGCCGCCGTATCCTGGGCGGGGCCGGCGCTTTTCGCGCGCACCAGGCGTGCCTTCCAGCTCGTGAGCTGCTCACGGAGATCGCGGATCCGCAGGATCGCCTGGTTGAGCCGCGACATGGCCGTGCGGAGCTGGAGGCCAAGGTCGAACTGCGCCTGCAAGTCTGCCTGGCTCACGGATAGGCGAGGATCGGCAAGCAGGTCAAACGGCTCGGCGAAGGTTTGGCCGGCGACCTCCAGGCGAACCTGATAGCGGCCGGGGGGAAGCAGCGGGCCGGCCGTGGCGAACTCAGCGAACTTGTCGCCGGGTATGCGCGTGGCGTTCTCGTAGCGGAAGTTCCAGGCGAAACGATTGAGCCCCGGCTTCTTGGGCAGGAACGGCTCCTGGCCCTCGGCGCCGGCCTCCGGGGTCTCGCCCACCGAGCTACCCTCGGTGGCCTCGGGATCGGGCGCCGTGGCAGCCTCCGCGACCACCTCTGGCTGGACCTCACTGGCCGGGGTTGCATCCCCTTCGGCAGACGCCGGCTGCTGCTCCTCCGGTTTGGCCGGCTTGCTGCTGACACGCCGAATTTCCTGGCCGCTGGCGTCGAGAATGGTCAGAGTGAGGTCGTCGCGCGGCGCCTCGGCCAGATAGTAGGAGATGAGTACGCCGTTGGGACGATTGGCGCCGGCGTTCAGCAGCTTCGTTTCCTTGGTTCCGTCCGGGTGCTTCTCCAGGCGGTAGGCGTAGGTGATGGGACCGGCCATGCGGTAGTTCACCTGTTCCCCTTCGTTGGAGCCAAATCCCTCATAGACCTTGAAGCGGATCGTGTCGCGTGGCGTGAAGAGGTGGGTGCAGGCCATGGTGTAGGCGTCAGGTGTGATGGCCTGCTGGTCGCGTGCAAGAGCCTGAACGTCGTGCGCGACCTGGTGCAGCGGGGTGATGTCGTCCAGAATCCAGAAGCCGCGGCCGTGGGTCGCGACGATCAGATCGTCGTCCTTCAGGATCAGGTCGTAGACCGGGCACACCGGAAGGTTGCTCTGGAACGGCTCCCACTGCTCCCCGTCGTCGAAGGAGAGATAGAGGCCGGTCTCCGTGCCGGCGTATAGCAGTCCCCGGCAGCCCGGATCCTCGCGAATCACACGGGTGAAGTCTGTGCCCGGGATGCCGTCTGTGATCCGGGTCCAGGTGGCGCCGTAATCGGCGGTCTTATATAGGTAGGGACGCGGGTCGTCCAGCCGGTAGCGGGTCGCGGCCAGGTACGCCGTGCCGGCGTCGTGCGGGGAGGCTTCGATGATACTGATCAGCGCCCACTCGCCCCGCGGCGATCGCAAGTCGGGCGGGGTGATGTCCTGCCAGCTCTGGCCGCCGTCGCGCGACAGGTGAACCAGTCCATCGTCCGTACCGACCCAGAAGACACCCCGTTCCAGCGGCGATTCCAGGGCGGCGAAGATGGTGGCGTAGAACTCCGCGCTGGTGTTGTCACGGGTGATGGGGCCGCCCGAGGGCTGGAGCGTGCTGGGATCGTTGCGGGTGAGGTCCGGGCTGATGATCTCCCAACTGGCGCCTTCGTCCGTCGAGCGGAACAGGTGATTGGCGGCGGTGTACAGCACGTTCGGATCGTGGGGTGAGATGAAGAGCGGAAAGGTCCAGTTGAAGCGGAAGCGCTGCACGTCGGCGCCCTCGTACATCCCGGTCATGTCCGGCCAGACATCCACCAGCCGTTGCTGGCCGGTGCGACGATCCAGGCGCGTCAGCCGGCCGCGATGGTCCCCGGCAAACATGATCTGCGGATCGTCCGGCCGGACGGCGATGTAGCCGCTCTCGCCGCCACCGGGAGTGAACCACTCCATCTCGGTAATGGCGGCATAGGACGAGCCGCTGGGGACGCTGATCGCGGTGTTATCCTGCTGCGAGCCGTACAGCCGGTAGGGCACCTGGGTATCCGCGAAGACGTGGTAGAACTGCGCGGTGGGCTGGTTGAGGATCGTCGACCACGACCCGCCGCCGTTGTAGGAGATGCAGGCGCCGCCGTCGTGCCCTTCGATCATACGCAGCGGGTTGGCCGGGTCGATCCACAGGTCATGGTTGTCGGAGTGTGGCGTGGCCATGGCGGCAAAGGTGGCGCCGCCGTCGATCGACTTCCAGGCGCCCACGTTGAGCACCCAGACGGTATCGGCGTTCTGGGGATCGGCGAAGATGTGCATGTAGTACCAGGCACGGCGTCGCAGGTCGGGGTTCTCGCAGATGCGCTGCCACGTGTCGCCCCCATCATCCGAGCGAAACAGCCCGCCGTCCTCGGCCTCGATCAGCGCCCACACCCGACCTGGTCTGGCCGGCGAGACGGCCACTCCGATCTTGCCCAGCAGGCCCTTGGGCAATCCCTCCTGGCGCGTGATCTCGGTCCAGCTGTCGCCGCCGTCGGTCGACCGGTACAAACTGCTCCCGGGGCCGCCGCTCTCCAGGCTATAGGGGGTCCGCTGCGCCTCCCAAAAGGAGCAGTACAGGATGCGCGGGTTGGTGGGATCCATCGATAGGTCTATCGCGCCGGCTCGGTTGCCGCGAAACAGAATTCGGTCCCAGGTCTTTCCCCCATCGGTGGAACGATACAGGCCGCGTTCCTCGTTCGGTCCCCAGGCATGCCCCAGGGCGGCGACGTACACCAGCTCTGGGTTCTGAGGATGCACCCGAATTTTGGCGATGTGCCGGGTATCCGCCAACCCCAGTTTGACCCAGGTTTTCCCGCTGTCGGTCGATTTGTATACCCCGTCGCCGTGCGAGACATCGTTGCGGATGGTGGTCTCACCGGTGCCCACATAGATCACGTTCGGGTCGGATTCGGCAAGGGCGATCGCGCCCACCGCGGCGGTGGTGAAAAAACCATCGGTGATGCACTCCCAAAACGTGCCGCCATCCACGGTCTTCCACACGCCACCCCCGGCGGCGCCAAAGTAAAACAGCATGGGATCGCGAGGATGCCCCGCCACGGCCACCACGCGACCGCCTCGATGCGGCCCGACGGTGCGGAACTCGAGACCGCTGAGGTGGCTGGCTGGAAGGCGGTTCTGCATGGCGTCTCCCTACGGTATTAGAGGTTAGAGTGTCGGTCTCATGGATTATATGGTGACGTATGCTCGGTGCTTTCGACTCTCGGTGAAGTCTCTGGTGCAAAGATCTGCCCTGCTCCGCTATAGTCGTGCCATAGCGGAGCGGAGGGTAGGCATGTTCGAGAGCAAGCGGAACCCATTCGAGCACTTCACGCAGCGGGCGCGCACGGTGCTGGATCTGGCGCAGTCGGAAGCCAAGCGCTACAACCACAACTACATCGGCACGGAGCATCTGCTGCTGGGGTTGGTAGGAGAGGGTGAGGGCGTCGCAGCCAGGGCGCTGGCCAACCTGGGTATCGAGTTACCCGAGGTTCGCAGCGCCGTGGAATTCGTTATTGGACGTGGCGAGCGTCTGGTTACCGGCGAAATCGGCCTGACGCCTCGGGCTAGAAAGGTGATCGAACTTGCCCTCGACGAGGCCCGCCGTCTTGGGGCCCACTACGTCGGCACCGAACATCTCCTGCTGGGACTGGTGCGAGAGGGTGAGGGCATCGCTGCGAAGGTGATGACCCAGTTGGGCGTCACCCTCGACCTGGCCCGCGGGGAGGTGATCAGCATGCTGACACGGGCCGGATTGCCGTTCAGTGAATCGTTGGGACCGCCGGCCGCATCAGCTCCCGATGAATCATCCGGCCCGCGATCCACGTCCCCATCGCTCTTCACCTATCTCACGGTTCGAACCAGGAGACATGCGGACGAGGTGGTGGTCGATACTATTCAGGGAGAGAACATGGTAGAGCCTGGTTGGGAGGACGCGCCGATCCAGCTGGTACTCGATCAACTGGGCATGCAGGGCTGGGAGCTGATGGGCATCGATGCCACGCCAGAGCCGGGTGGAGGATCGCTGTACGTGTTCAAACGACGGGTGAGGTAGGTTGTCCGTTGAGAGGGTGCTGATTGTTCTCTCGATCCAATATCGCCTCTCCCATCGCTTGAACCGTGTCACGAGGCAGGTTGGCGGTTACGGTCAGCAGCGCGCCATTGCCAGGAAACGTAGCGCCGAAGTGCCAGGGACCGACAATGGTGTGTTCTTTGCCCTGCATATTCCGGAGAACCCCCTCGGCACGATCGATGGTCGGGGAGACATGCCCGCTATACACAAGTTCCCTCACAATGACGAACTCTGGCTCGGCTGGCGCTGGAAACAGTATGCTCCCACCACCGGGTAGCGAGCCGAAGATGTACACGATGGTGTGTATCGGACCCAGCATAACTCCGGTTCCGGCCTGCAGCAGGACCTGGGTGAGCCGCAGACCGGTCGCCGTCTCCACCACCGCTATGGGACTGACCGCATGAAAAGGGAGTTGCTGTTCCGCCAGCGTGGCCTCGGATGGCTCAAAGCACGTCGTCACCTTTCCACCCCAACCAGCAAGCAGGGACTCACAGTTGCCACCAGTGCTACCGTGAACTGTCCTGAGGGCCAGCCCTGCACCGGCGACAACTGCGAGCGGAAGAAGAACGATTCCTGGATGCATGGTTATGCCTCCTGCTCCCCAGTGTTGCGCCAACTTCTCTTTTCCGGCAAACGATCAGGACCGCGACGCTGAGCAGAGAAAGAGACCTGCTCGATGCGGCCCGATACGGTTCATACCATTCGAATGACGTACGCCGACAGGACCGAACCCGGTCGGAAGCAGGGATGTCTGGGCGATTACCGTTAACGGCGGCGGACGAACTTCATGGGTGTCGCAATGCTCTCCTTGGCCTTCCGCACACCGAGACGGCCTACCACGACACCGAGGACACCGATGATCAGGACCAACCATACCGGGGCATGAAGATCGAGAGCGGCGATGATGACGAACCCATCAAAAAGGGGTATAAGAGTGAACCCTATCCCTTACAGCCGGCTCAATCTCGCGCCCCAGTCCACCTGCTCGCTCACGAACAGCACCAGCAGAATCCCTCCGGCCAGCACCAGGGTGAGCAGGGCCAGCGGCAGTGCCTGGCTGAGTCCCGTGCTGGAGAAGTCCACGAAATTCAGGACGGGAATCGAGTAGGGATGGTAGGCCAGGATCACCGTGGCGCCAAATTCGCCCAGGGAGCGCATCCAGCCCAGGACCAGACCGGCGAAGATGCCGCCTCGGGCCATGGGCAGGGCGACATAGCGGAACATCTGCCAGAGACTGGCGCCCATGCTGGCCGCCGCCTCCTCATACTCCAGGTCGATCGCCTCGAAGGCGGAGCGCGCCGCCACGATCACGAAGGGGGCCGAGACAAAGGACTGGGCCAGCACGATCCCGGTATCGGTATCGACCAGGCTGATGCCATGTGGGGAGAATAGCTGGCCGACAACGCCGTTCGGGCCGTAGAGCACCAGCAGCAGTATGCCGGCGCTCACCGGCGGCAGCACCAGGGGGAGAAAGACCAGCACGTTGACCAGCGACCGCCCGGGAAAGTGGAAGCGGGCCAGAAGATAGGCCAGCGGCACGCCAAACACGCCCACCAGGACCGTGGTGGCACTGGCGGTGAGCAGCGAGGTGACCACCGCTGCGTGTGTCTGGGGATCGGCGTAGGTATGGGCCAGATCTGTTCCGGAGAGATTGAGCGCCAGGCCCACCAGCGGCGCCGCCAGAAAGCAGAAGACCAGCAGCGCCGCCAGCAGCAGCGGGATACCGCTGAGGTCGCCGACGCGCCGACGGCTCAGAACCCTCCGGCTCACCGCTGGCCGATGAGACCGACCAGTGAGCTAGGAACTGCCGCACGGTCACCGCCAACGGTGGTCTTGAACGACAGCAGCCCGTGCGCGGCGGCAACGGCACGCACGCGGTGGCTTAGCACAAAGTGTACAAACGCCTCGGCCCCGCCAGGATTTTTCGCGGTGCTGGGAATGGTGATAGTGAATTGGATTGGCGCGCCGGTGAACTTCGCTCCCTGCGTCGAGGTGAAGTGCTGAGTGGCATAGAGCTTGGAATATTTCGCGTTGCCCAGATTGATCCTGGCGGGCAGGGAGATGTAGGGCATACCCAGGTCGCGTACCTCGGATAGGTAGAACACGCCGGCGTCGACCTGACCGGTCAGGAGACGGGCCAACAGCCCCTCTTCGGGAAAGACCTGATCCGCATTGTTGTCGCTCCCCAGCAGCCGGTTTTTGAAGCCCTTGAGATGATACACCTGCTGGGCCAGGCCGGCCATGAAGATGACCCGGTATCCCTTGGGGTCCAGGTTGGGGTCGGTGCGGCCAAAGCGTAGACCGCTCTGCTCCAACGCTCGGTAAAAGGGAAGCTTGTGATGTTGGACGGCGCGGAAGGCCGGGGCGAACCGGCTGGTGGGATCGAAACCGATCACCAATTCGCTGCGAGCATAGGTGAAGTACCAGGACACGAAATTGCCGTTCGCCGGGCCCATCAGGGCGGCATTGACGGTAGGGTCGGCCAGCTCCACCACATCGGGGGTGACGATTTTCGCTTTAATCTGGTTGACGATAGCCAGCGAGCCAGCCGCTTTTCCCTGATAGGTGGCACCCGTGGCGGCGGCAAAGGCTGGGCCTATCAGGTTCTCGTTAGTGTTCACCAGTGAGCCGGCATAGAACACGTTCACGGTGCCGGATGCCGCCTGCGTTGTCCGGGCGCCGAGGGGCAACAGCAGGAAGACCACCGAACACACAGCCAGCCGCCAGCCGCCACAATGGCCTCTAGTGCGCATAAGCCTGCCCCTCGCCATCCGATTTGCCCACCATGATTTCAGTGGACTTGATGATCGCCACCACCTCGTCGCCCTCTTTCAAATCCAATTCTTCGGCTGCTTCGCGGGTGATGACCGATACCAGGTGGTTGTCGCCCACCCGGATATCGATCTGGGCCATTACGTTGCCCAGCTTGACGCCGGTTATCACCCCGGGAAGCCGGTTGCGGGCACTGGTCTTCAAGGCCATTCGGTGTCTCCTCGTCCATTGCACAGGCATACCGCACCTGACTCTATCTCACCATAGCGGCACGGAAGCCTCCATGTTCAGTACAGTTTGTAGGGAGATTTACGATGGTTACCGTGGTCGCCTTTGATGGCGACGATACGCTCTGGCACAACGAATCGATCTTTACGATGACCCAGGAGCGGTATCGTGCCTTGCTGGAGCGCTATCTGGATGGCCCAGCGCTCGATACGCGGCTGCAGGCCAACGAGTTGCGCAACCTGCAGCTCTTTGGCTACGGCATCAAAGGGTTCACCCTCTCCATGATCGAAACCGCCATCGAAGCCTCCGCGGGTCAGGTCGAAGCCGCCACCATTCAGTCCATCATTGAGTACGGCAAAGCCATGCTCCAGCACCCGGTCGAGCTGCTGGAGGGTGTCCGGGCAACCATCGAAGCTCTGCACGGCCGCTACCGGCTGATGGTCATTACCAAGGGCGACCTGTTCGATCAGGAGAGCAAGCTGGCTCGCTCCGGTCTGGCAGAGCTGTTCTGGCAGATCGAGATCGTCTCCGAGAAGGATCAGGAGACCTACCGGCGTATCCTGCGCGCGCACGACATCGACGCGCGCGAGTTCGTGATGGTTGGCAACTCCATCAAGTCCGACATTCTGCCGGTGCTCGGCCTCGGCGCCCACGCGGTCCACGTCCCGTACCACACCACCTGGGTACACGAACGCGCCGAACTGGACCAGGCATCACGGGAGCAGGTCTGCACGCTGGACAGCCTGACCGAGTTGACGCAGGTGCTAGCCGAGCTGTGATGCTGGGCCTGAGCTGTCATTAAATCTTGGGCAGCTTCACCCGTGCAAACCATACGTCGCTCTCTGGATACACGTGGAGCCCGGTATCCGCCCAGGTGACGCATAGCTCACCATTGACCGCGGCGGCGCCGATGTAATCGCCGAAGAATCGGCCGGCGGCGAAGCAGGTACTTCCCGGCTTGATGTAGAAGAGATCGGAAATCGGCGCGTCGCGGCGGTTGACGCGCACGTTGCGGGAGGCATGAAAGCCACCGGCGAAGGAGACACGCGCGGCGTAGGTGTCCAGCTGCCAGGGTGAGTTACGCCGGTCATAGTACGCGATGCCGAGCGACCCGTCCGGCAGCAGGCTCATGGCCGGCATAAACCGGTCCGAGCGGCCCACATCATTCACCCGCTGCGGCCGGCTCCAGGTGAGGCCGCCATCTCGCGAACGACTGAGCTTGATATCGGCATCGACCACTCCGTGACCATGCCGCTGGGTTGCCGCGGCCCAGGCCAGGTACAACGTGCCGTCCGGCGCGGCCAGCGCCGCCGGCTCCGTGAAGTTGCGCAGAGCGCCGGGATCGACCATGGCGGGAACGCTGGGGAAGGGGCCGGCGACGCTGCGCACCGGGCCAAAGTGCACGCCATCGTCGGTCGATGTGCGCAGGTAGATCCGGGTGGGGCTGGTCGCGGCGCCGTCTCGGTCGGGGAAGTGCGACCAGAAGACATACACCCGCCCGTGCGGCCCAACCACCGGCACCGAGCCAAAGTTGTTGACCCGTGAGCCATACAACCTGGTCGGGCGGGTGAAGGATTGACCGCCATCGGCCGATCGGGCGTACCAGATATCGGTCGTGTTATTGGCGTTGTCACGGTTCCAGGTGGCGAAGACATGCACCGGCCGGCCCGCGATATTGCGCAAGGCCAGGTTCGGCTTGTCGTCCGCCGAATTGGTGTCGAGGATGACCGGCGCCCGAAAGGTGCGCCCGCCGTCCGTGGAGTGGGTCAGAATCACCGCGGAGTGGCCGCCGGAGCAGTAGGAGACCGTCTCGCCCAGATTGAGAAAAAAGACCGTCCCATTGTCCGCGATGGTCACCGAGGGATCGGCCGCGGTGGTATATGGCCGCACCATGGGGATGTTCCCCGAGGAGAAGCTCACGCCCCCATCATGGCTGGTGAAGTAGCCAGTGGGATAGGTGTCGCCCACCGGACTGGAGTAGCTGGTGTTCGAGCCGACCACGATAGTGCCGGGATGACGGGGATCGACCGCGACCACCGGTTCGGTGCGGTCGCGTGCCACCAGCACGTTCTGTGGCATGGAGAACGCCGGCTGAAGGGTGAGAAGTAGGAACGCCGGGGCGACGGCAAAGCGCAGGGCAAGACGACGAAGCTTCATGGGTACACGCGTCCTCAGGGATGAATATGGTAGGTGGCGCTGCCCGAACCCGCGGCATTGCCCAACCGGCAACTGACCGTGACCCGTCCGGCGCCTTTACTACGGGTGCCGATCCGGGACAGCCATTGAACCGACCCGGAGCCATCGGCCGTGCGACTGCCGCGCAGCGACCGCGTATGGGACTCGAACCCATTGGGATAGAGCAGATGCGCCTGGCACTCGGCCCCAGGGTGCGTGCGGACGACAATGCTGAGCGAGTCTCCCAGGGCGACGGATGGCGGGCGCAGTGAGACAGAGACCACCAGAGTGCCGGAGGAGCGCGGTTCGGATGTCGCCGGCGGCTGGGACGAACTCCCGCCGGTCGTGCTACCTCGGCCCGACCAGTCAATCGCGAACGTCTGCTCGATCACCCGAGCCACGCGCGGATCGGCCCCGGCGATCCCCATCTCTCGGTTCCGATCGAGCGAGGTGGCGGAGATATTTTCCGAGCCGATGAAAATACGCGCCCCATCCGCCACCATGGCCTTGGCGTGGATGTATGGTTGCGGCAGTATCTTGACTCGAATGCCGTCACGCTGGAGGGTATCGACACCGGCGCTAGTTTGCGAGGTGATGAGGCGAATGTGTACGCCGCGCCGCTCGGCCCCGGCTAAATGCGCCTCGATACCGGCGTCATCGACCTCTTCGGCATACAGGTCGAGCGTGTGCCTCGCGCTGTCGATCAGCACCTGGAAGGCACGCCGAGCGGTGACCGGGCTCACCGCCAGGACCGGATCGTCAATCCGCAGACCGCGCCGGTTCCAGTCGGCGTCGAAAATGGCGCCAATGGTTCGCGCATCGAACGGGTCCGAGTCGATCACCCCGAACTCGCGATTGCGATACAGGCCGCTTGAGGTGAGGTTGAAGGTGAAGATGCCAGCGACCCGATCATCGATCTCCATCGACTTTTCGTGCGTATAGGTAAAGGCCGATTCGTTGGCCCAGCGAACCGGCACGCCGGCCGCCTGCAGCGCCGAGTAGCCCAGGCGTGCATATCGGCTCGCCCGGAAGGGACGCTCCTCCAACAGCACCCGCACCTTTACCCCGCGCTGCCGGGCCGCGCTCAGCGCCCCGACCACGTCGCGGCTGGTCAGCAAGTACACCTCGAGTCGAATGCTACTGCGGGCCTGCTTAATCAGCGAGAGAACCGGCTGGACGCCGGCGCCCGGCTGCACGACGATCTGCAAGGGTGAGTTGGGGGCATCGAGCTTGCTCGACGATTGTTCGGTCGGTAGCCGTTCCCGAGCCTGGGTTTTCCCGCGACCGACTGCCATACTGAGCACCATGGCCAGAAGCGCGATCATGATCGGCGCGCCGCGTCGCCGGAATCCAGCTATCATGTCTGAGTCTACGCGTCGGATCGCGCCCACGCCTTAGCGCCGGGCAAAGATACGGACTGAGAGGACTGCACTGCGAATTTCCTGGGATCGTCCATTCTGGGTGTCGTTCCAGAGCGGGTGCACTGTCTGATTATCGACCGCCAGCGCCTGGTAATCACCGATAAAGGTGTTGTCACTCTTGCCCTCGGGGAGCGGCGCGTCGATCGCCGGATCCCACGACTTGTGCGTCACGCGAACGTTGTGGCCGAAGGTTATTCCTCCATCAACGCTCTGCGCGATATCCACGTCGATCAGTTGGTTCGCCGGATCGTGCCGGCGGTCGAACCAGGAGCAAGTATACGTCCCGTTGGGCGCCACGGCAAGCTCCGGCTGGAATTGGTCCTTGCCGTTCTGATAGTGATCGTGATTGACGCGGTACGGCGCGGTCCAGGTCTGGCCGCCGTCCTGAGAGCGGCTGGCGAGAATGTCCGCATCGCCGCTTCGGATATCCGCCCAGGCCACCACCATCGAGCCGTCGCGGGGCGAAACCACGAAGGTAGGCAGGCTCAGGTTACGGAACGTTCCCGCACTCAGGTGATTGGGCAAGCCATCAATACTCGGAGCACTCGTCCGCTGCGGGGCAAAGGTGACGCCGCCATCCTGCGACGACACCAGGTCGATGCTGTTCGTCGTGGCGCCGGAGGAGGTATCGACAAAGGAGAGGAAGGCGACGTAGACGACCCCATTGGGCGCCACCTGCGGGATGGCGCCCAGCGCGAAATGCGTGTTGTCGAACACGCTGACCACCACCGGCGGGCTGAAGGTCTGGCCGCCATCGGTGGAGCGCGCCACATCCAGCCCCACCGGCTGGCGTTCCGCCATCTGCTGATTGTGGAGCAGGCCGGGAGCCCGGTCGCCCGCATCGGGATCGTGCCGCCTGGCGTCCGAATTGCTGTCCAGGTTCCAGGCGACGTACACCGTGCCGCGATTGGGCCCCTTGGTGCGGTCAATCCCGATCCAGGGCTTGTCGCTAAAGGTTGCGCCGCTGGTATCCAGAAATACCGTGGCGGGAACGGACCAGGTCTTGCCGCCATCCGTCGAGCGTGAGACAAAAATGCCGCTGCTGGCGGCGCCATCGGATGCCAGCACACAGGCATAGGCCACACCAGTGGCGGAAAACGCAACGCTGATGTCGGAGGTCAGGGAGTAGGCCTGAAAGCCCGGCAGCAGGCCGGCATCATGCCAGCTCCGGCCACCGTCCAGGGTATAAAAGGTGCCGATCTTGAATTGGTAGTGGGCCGGGTCGGTAAAGAACTTGGAGCCGGCGATCAGATTGTTCGCGTTTCGCGGGTTCTCGGCCATGGCCGGTTCACTATGCGCCACGAATGAGTCGTGACTGACCTGAACATCGGTAATTGAGAACGATGCTGCTCGGGCTGGTAGCGATCCAAGCCACAACCCGGCCAGGCTGCACAGCAGGGCCAGCAGGGTGCGGATACGGGGCTGAGCAGCGATAGCAAACTCCGTCGACAGTAGAGCTTTGTGGACGGTCGAATAAGGCGCGCTACAGCCTACCAAATCGGCTCGGTAGCTGGGAATCGTATGTTCTAATACACCTATGGTCCAGTACACTCCCGCCGAGTTAATGGTAGCCTCCGCCGCCCGCGAGATTCGCGACGGTGAGACGGTGTTTGTCGGCATGCGCCTACCTCTGATCGCCTTTGTGCTGGCCAAGCGAACCCACGCACCGGGCGCTGTCGGCGTGTTCGAAGCGGGGCTGGTACGCGACCGCCCCGCCGAGAGCCTGCTCTATACCATGGCGGATCCAGCCAACGTGGCCGGCGCCACCTGGGCCACCGGTCTGTGGGAGGTGATGAGCTACCTGCAGCGCGGCGAGGTGGACCTGGGCTTCATCGGCGGCGCTGAAGTTGACCGTCACGGCAACCTGAACACGTCGCTGATCGGCGATCCGCACCAGCCGCGCACGCGGCTGCCGGGCAGCGGCGGCGCGGCGGATATCGCCGCCCTCTCCAACCGTTTCGTCATGATCATGCAGCATGAAAAGCGCCGTCTGCGCCAACGGGTGGACTTCATCACCTCACCCGGCTACGGCGATGGACCCGGCTGGCGGCAGCGGGTTGGTCTGCGCGGGGCAGGACCCAGCGCGCTCATCACCACCCTGGGTGTCTTCAGTTTTGAGGACGGCGAGGCCGTGCTACGCTCCTATCACCCCTTCAGCAGCGAAGCGGAGGTACGCGAGAACACCGGCTGGGACCTTCGCTCCACGGCCAATCTGACCGCGACACCCAGACCCAGCGATGAGGAGCTGGCCATCATCCGCGAGTATGATCCGACGGGGTTCTGGACCGGGGGGACGTGAGGCGTTCTACGTCCAGGTCGATGACCTTCAGACAGCGCTGGATCGAGCGCAATCGCTCGGCGCCACCTTGGTCGTGCCGCCGACGAAACTTCCCGCCCCCCCCTCCCCCTCCTGACAGGGGTAGGTATGCGCCTAACGGCGGACAATCGGCCTGGATGTTGTGCCTCGTCGGACGGCCATCCACAAAGGATAGCGCCTCTATGACGCGACATGTGCTATACCTACCCCTATCAGCCCTCCCCCTCCGGGGTTCATGAGCGGACAGTTTCACCGAGTTCACGTGGTTGGTCGTCGGGATGCCGCTACCTACAGGAAACACCGTTGGGCTGGCCGGGCAGGAGCCACGGCCACTACGGGGACAGTGTCTCCGATGGGAAATACCTGCTTTATGCCGACACTGCTGACGTAGGGGCCGTGGCTCCGCCCGGCCAGCCCGCGATGTCTCAGTTTCGACACCCTGACCCCGCGCTCGGGCACGATCATCTCAGCCGAGACCTATCCCATGCCGACCAGCAGCGCCATCTCCAGCAACCGTTCATAAGTGGACAGTGTGACGGACATGGCGCGTTCAGCGGCACGCTCCAGGCACGTGGTGCGGTGGCGACGAAACGGGAGCCAGTGACGGTTGACGCCCCTCCGCAGCCTCACAACTGTCCGCTCATGAACCCTCCGGGGGGAGGGGAGCTACTACGGGAAACAGTGTCTCTAAAGAACTCTCTTCCTCTATAGAAACCGGAGCTACTACAGGAAAAAGCTTCTCCAACGATCTCCCCCTCCCCCCCGCGAGGGGGAGGGGGGGCGTGCCTAATCCGCCGGATGGCGCCCACAGAATGCCGAGACAAACTGATCCCACGTCTCGCCACAGCCCATTTGATCGAGACTGTGGCTATCGCCTGTTTTGATCGCCCGAATCTCCTCGGGCGTGAGATACGACTCCAGCGTCCCATCCGGATCCTGGCAGTACTTGATGCGAAATGCCTTGTCCCCCGACAGCCGGCCAATGACGGTCTCAACTTGTTCGATAGCGATGGCAATCACCTCCCTGGTATGAGCAACACCTCACCCTCCTATCCTAAAGACGGCCTTCCCATAAGTCCAATATAAGTTTCTATAGAATTGGCGCAGTAAAGTTGATGCATCGCAACTGGTAGATGTGCACATGCTCTGACGGAAGAGGTGTGCACATCTACCAGTAGGCTCGTTACCGCGCAACTCGCCGCACCTCTCCATGCGCCAATTCTCTTTCGTCGAACTGGCGTGAAACAGGCACATCGGGCAGACGGTCAAGCGATTCGGCGCCCGATGCACATTCTCGCCCCCTTCTTGTGAAAGGTCGCTCGCGATCGGGTCCGCAAGACAGTAACGTATAATGCACCAGAAAGAAACTTCTCGTTCTCATAAGTTGAGCTTATGTTAGAGCAACGAATCCGCGTTTTTCAGGCTGTGGCCAAACATCTCAGCTTTTCGCGTGCCGCTGAGGAGCTCTGCATCAGTCAGCCAGGGGTCACCTTTCACATCAAAGGCCTGGAGCGCGCCTACGGTCCTCTGTTTGAGCGCGTCGGCAAGCGGCTGTATCTTACCGAGCCGGGCCGGACCCTGGCCGGCTATGTCCAGCGCCTCGCCTTGCTGGAGGAGGAGGCGCGGGTGGCGCTGGAGGAGCTGAAGGGGCTGCAAAGTGGGTTGCTGGTGGTCGGCGCCAGCGCCACCATCGGCATCTATCTCCTGCCGGAGGTGGTGGGTGAGTTCCGCAAGCGGCACCCCGGCATCAAGGTCAGCCTGCGGATCGGCAACAAGCGGCACACCCTCGAGCGACTGTTGCACAACGAGCTGGACTACGGCCTGGTCGCCGGCCCGGTGGACGATCCGAATCTGATCGCCGAGCCCTATCTCGACGACGAGCTGATGGTGATCGTGGCGCCGTCGCACCGTTTTGCCCGCGAGCCGATCGTGTATCCGGGTGAACTACGGCGGGAGACTATTCTGGTCCGTGAGGAGGGGTCGGGCACCCAGGAACTCATGGAAGAGCGGCTAGCTCAGCTGGGGGTGGCCCCGGCGGATACCATGCAACTCGGCAGCACCGAAGCCATCAAGCAGGCAGTAGCCGCCAACCTGGGTGTCTCCACCGCGTCGCGCTACAGTGTCGAGGCAGAGCTGGCCAGTGGCCGCCTCTGCACTGCCAATGTTCCCGCACTCAAAATGCAGCGGCGCCTGCTCCTGTTGCATCACAAGGACAAACGCCTCTCCAAGACCGCGCTGGCCTTCCGCCTGCTACTCCAGGAGATGGCCGTCCGCCAACTGGACCGAGCCGGAATCACAGAAGACGTGATGGTGTTGGGGGCAACGCCGTAGGGACGTCAGTCCGGTCAGCGACGTGGTACCGGCGGGAACACAATGTGCATCGTAACTCTGGCGAGAGGAGGTAGTTATGACCGAAACCATGGCGTCAAGCAGTACTGGGCCGGACGGCGCCGTTCGCACCGAGGCGCTGCGCGTCGATTTTCTGTACTTCGACGATTGCCCGTCGCACCCGCGTGCGCTTGAGTTGCTCAAAGAGGTGCTGCAGGCGGAGGGCGCGAACGTGCCGATCCACGTCCACCAGGTCGAGACCGAGGCGGCGGCGGAGCAACTGCGCTTTCCCGGCTCCCCCACCATCCGTGTGGCCACTATCGACATCGACGACAACCCAGACCTGCCGGTGGGGCTCTGCTGCCGGGCCTACCGGCAGCCCAACGGAGGAATCTCGCCGTTGCCTCCACGGGACAAGATCGTCGCGGCGGTGCGCCGGGCGCTCGATGCCGTCGAAAATCTGCCGCCCACCATTGGCGGCTAAGGAGGGATTCCCATGACAACGCCAAGCGTCAACCTGGCGCTATCCCTGGGAGACCCAGCGCCGAATGTGTCGCTGCCTGCTACCGATGGCCGGATGTACTCGCTGGCATCGTTTCGCGACTGCCACTGTGTGGTGATGGTCTTTCTGGCCAACCACTGCCCTTATGTCGGTGCATGGGAAGACCGCTTGATCGCCCTGGCCCGAGAGTACGACGAACGCGACGTGGCCTTCGTCGCCATCAGCTCAAGTGACGCAGCGACATTCCCGGCCGACAGTCTCGATCGGATGCGCGAGCGGGCTGAAGCGAAGGATTACCCCTTCCCATATCTCTACGATGAGCTTCAGCTGGCCGCACGTGCCTACGGCGCCACGCGCACCCCAGAGGTATTTGTATTTGATCAGGACGGCGCCCTGCAGTATCACGGGGCTATCGACAGCGACTTCGATCAGGGGCCAGATACGGAACCGTATCTGCGCAACGCTCTGGACGAAATCCTGGCCGGCGCCACGATATCGCTGGCCAATACACCGCCGGTGGGTTGCTCGCTCAAGCTGAGCCAGCAATCGTAATACTTCTGTAAGGCTCGTCACGCCAAGGCAACCATACGGGCTTATAGTACGTAGTAAGGAGAGGGAGTATCTGCCGGAGCGGTTCCGGCTCGGTATACAGTCCCTCAGGTGATACAGCAATGAATCAAGACATAAATCCCAGACGCCGCGTTCCTCAACCGGTGCACAAAACCTACAAGTTGGGCCGGGCCGCTTTTCTTGGTCTGACCGGGGTCGGCGCCGGCGCGCTCTTTCTGGGCAAGACCTCGCTGCCCAAGTTCAACCTGGTCCCCGGGTCCTCCTCGGTAAATGGCTTCACCATTTACACCGTGACCGACGGCTATCCCAAGTTCGATTCGGCAACGTACCGTTTGAAAGTGGGCGGCATGGTGGACCATCCCATGACGCTCGCCATCGCCGATGTCCTCCAGCAGCCGGCGGTCACTACCCCCGACTACTACCACTGCGTGACCGGCTGGACCGTGCCGAACATTCAGTGGACCGGCATCCGGCTCTCCCATCTGCTGGACCAGGTGGCTCCACACAGTGGGGCACATGCGGTAAAGTTTTCCTGCTTCGACGGCGTGTACACCGAAAGCCTGACCATGCAACAGGCGCGTCAATCGAACGTGCTGCTGGCGTATAAGCTCAATGGCAAGCCTCTCTCCACCGCTCAGGGCGCGCCCGTGCGACTGGTGGTACCGGGGATGTACGGGTACAAGTATGCCAAATGGGTCAACAAGATCGAGTTGATCCCCGCGCCGGTCGATGGGTATTGGGAGCGGAACGGCTACGACCGGGACGCCTATATCGGTCACAGTAACGGCGCCTAGCATGACCACCGAAGCCAGCGCCATCGGCTCCAGACCAGCAACCGCCGCCCTGGCGGATCCCGGCGCCCGCGTCACGCGCTTTACGCGCACCGAGCGCGGCGTGCATTGGGTGCAGGCCATCAGTTTTCTGGCCTTGCTGATCTCGGGCATCGTGCTGGCTTTGCCTGCCTTTGAGTCGGCGGTGGGGCATCGCGCCCTGCTGCGCGAGATCCACCTGATGGGCGCCTTTGCGTTCTTCTTCGGACCGGCCATCGTGGCCCTGGCCGGCAATCGGCGCAGTGTGGGCGAGGACGTCACGGCGGTGGACACCTGGGACGCCGACGATCTCCGCTGGCTGATCCCGTTTCCAATTCTGCGCCTGCTGGGTCAGCGCACCCCTCCCCAGGGGCGATTCAACGCCGGCCAGAAGCTCAACGCCATCTTTATCGCCTGGTCCACCCTGATCTTCACCGTCACCGGGCTGATCATGTGGCAAAACCGCCGCTTCCCCAGCGATCTGGTGAGCCAGGCAAACACCATTCATACCGCGCTGGCCTATTTCGCTCTGGCAGCCTTCCTGGGCCACCTGTATCTCGCCGTGGGCTATCCCAAGACGCGTCACGCCTTGCATGCCATCACCCAGGGATGGGTGAGCTACGACTGGGCACAGCACCACCATTCCAAGTGGGTAGCGCAGATCCGTCCCTCCATCGCGCCGCCCGCCTACGATGGCCTGCGCACCGCACTTCAGATTGTGCTGGGCTCGGCCATCGCGCTGTTTGCCTCACGTCTGCTGTTTTTCTTCCTGGGCGCGAACGTCACCGACAAAGTCACGGGCCGGCTCTATGCCATCACGGCGTGGCCTGGGGTGGCCGGAGTGGCCCCGGCAACCGCGGTACGCATCCTTGACTGGCCGGCTGCCGGCTGGCTGGTGCTGTGCCTCATCGCCTGGCTGCTGGCGGACAGGACGCGACGGGTGCGCGCTCGGTAGGCCGGAAGCGTGCCCCCTCTCCCCCTACCCCTCCCCCTCCGGCTGACAGGGGTAGGTATGCGCTGAACGGCGGACGATCCGCCTGGATGTTGTGCCTTGTCGGATGGCCATCTACAAGGGACAGCGCCTCTATGACGCGACATGTGCTATACCTACCCCTGTCAGGAGGGGGTTAGGGGGAGAGGGGGCCATCTACCCTGTAGTCGTTCGTGAAACGAGCTACTCGCTCAGTCCCAACCGGGCCAGCAGCGACCGAGGACCAACTGCCGCGGGGGCCGGCTCCCAGGCTTCGCGGCACACCACAATGGCTACCACCACCTGATCCGACTGGCCGCCCGCTACGCCAATGCCGCAGCGAATCCATTGGCCATCGAACAGCTCACGCTGGCGGCCTAGCTTCTCCGGCATGACGGTGGCGGGTGCGGTGAGCAGGGTCTCCATCAGGAGGCTATGGCCGAACATGTGCGCAAACTGGCTGGGGTACTCCCAGCCTTCCTCATTGACGCCGGTCAGGAATTGGTGCGTCGCCTTATTCTCCGCCACCACCAACAGATCTTCGTCCAGCTCCAGGATGGGCAGCCCCTTGGCATGCCGCTGCTCGTTCAGGTGGGCCAGGAAGCCGTCGGCCAGACTGGGGCGCAACAGATTGACCCGGCGCCGCTCGGGCATGATCTGGGTGATAAACCAATAGATGCCAATTGCGCAGCAGACGGCGGCGAGGAGATAGAAGGACATGCAGACTCCAGAGGAAAAGTGAGATCAGCGGGGGAGCGATTGAGGGGAGGGACGAAGACTATTGTGCACGGAAATCGTGGAGCGCGCAAGCGACAAATTTGTTATCACGGTGTTTCGATTCCAAAACCGGAGCATCTTCCAGAAACCCGAGGGATGCTGCTGCCTCCGTCCTCACGCCTTCGCCTACCGGCCGCACAAAATCGCACCCGAGGCGCTGTCGCTCCTGCGTCAGGTGGTGCACGTGGTCTCCTGACAACAGTAATCAGGCCGGGTCAGTCAGACCGATCGCGAAGATTGTCGCTGTTCGCCAACCCACCTTCGGCGCCAGGTTTTCGCGCAGTGATTCTGAAGTTCACGATGTACGAGAAGAAGCGATCCGTCTCCTGCCGCTGGCGCATCTCCATCAAAAAGCCCTCTGCCTCCTCTGGCGTGACGACGCCAGCTTCCACCGCGTCGGCCACCCATTCGTCGAGCAGCCAGCTGGTCAGGAACGCGCTGCCGTCGCTGATGGGGACAGCCGGGACAATGTCGACCTGCCATCCCAGCTCCTTGAGCCAGCCAATGAGCTGCCGGCCCACTGCACCGTTGAACTCGTGATCGCCGACGAAGCGCATCAGTCGCCGCGAGAGGGCGAGATCAGAGGCGAGCATAGCGCGGGCGTCGCAGTCCGACTCCCAAAGACAGAGGTAGCCGCCGGGGCGGGTGACCCGCGCCAATTCCTGGAAGGCCTGGTAGGGATCGGGCAGGATAACGAAGGTCTCCATGGCGTAGCAGCGGTCGAACGAGGCATCCGGGAAGGGAAGGTGGTGCGCGTCGGCCACCTGAAAGCTCACGAGGGAATCGCCGTCCGTCCGGCGTTGCGCCTCGGCGATCATCTCCGCGCTGGCGTCTACGGCAACCAGCTCCCGGATATCCGGGACCGCCCGGGCCACGGCCTGGGCCACCGCTCCATTGCCGCAGCCGACCTCCAGGATGCGTTCCCCCGGCTGTGCGTCGATCCAGGTCAGGGTAGTGGGGAAGTTTGCCGGGTCATCATCGGGCCGCAGGCGGTTGAGAAGCGCGACGTAGCGCTCCGCTTGCTCGCTCTGGTCGACATGTCCCCAGCGCCACTTGTAGTCTCGATGCACAGATATAATGCCTCCAGTCCATTCTTTCAGGTTCGCCGCCGCATACCGCTCTACTCCGGCTATTTGAGAGAATTCATGGACGGGCGGCGGACGGTGAGGAAGGTGAAGCGCTCACACCGAATGAAATCCAGATCGACCGGGCTACGACCAACGATATCGAGGGCGTCGCCCAAACTTACGTCGACAGCGCCCGGCACCACCGCAACCTCGACCCCGAGCTGTACCAGGTGCCGGCCATCGAAGATGTGGCGCGCGACCTCGCCCGGAACTGGGATAGCCCCGATCACGCGACTTTCGTCGCACGGGTCGATGGACGAATCGTAGGTAGTGCCAACGCATGCATCGTGCGCCCACGAACGGGAGCGAGCATGGTGAAGCCGCGGGTGGTGGCGGATGTCGGTATTGCGATCCTGGACCTCTGCCGTCGTCAGGGCATCGGCCGTCGCCTCATGGAGGAAGCTGAGGGATGGGCCAGGTCACAGGGAGCGGAGGCGATGACACTGGATTGCTACTCGGCCAACAGCGCGGCAGTCAGCTTCTACCAGAGCTTGGGTTACCATACGACCGGGCTCTTCATGCACAAGGGCCTTGATGGACCTAATGGAGGCGACGACCGCAGGCCCGATCATCTGGGCGCCACACCTGTGGGACAGTCGGGTACCGGGAATGACTTCTATTGCCAGCAGGTTCTAACCGGACGGCTGCCGCTGGAGAAGGTGCATGGGACGGAGCGCTTCAGCGCCACACCTGCACCCGACGAAAGAACACCGTACTCTTAGCTGCGTCGACGGATAGACAACCGCCAGTCGCCTTCGGTGACCAGCCCCATCTGGAGCGCGTAGACGGCGGCTTCGGTACGGTCGCGCACGTGGAGCTTACTGAGGATATCGCTCACGTAGTTCTTGACGGTCTTCTCGCTGAGACCGAGTTTTTGGGCGATCTCGCGGTTGCTGTCGCCCTGCACGATGGCGTTCAGAATGTCGCGCTCGCGGCTGGTGAGACCGGTCTCCAGATAGCTGAGGCGCGCGAACTCGTCCAGGAGCTGCATGGCCAGCTCGGGGCTGATCAGCGCCTCACCATAGGCGACCGAGCGGATCGCGTCGAGCACTTCGGTAATGTCCGCGCTCTTGGGCAGATAGCCACGTGCGCCGGCTCGAATGGCGGCAAAGAGCTGTTGCTCCTGCTGATTGGCCGTCAGCACCACCACGCGGGTGTCCGGATGAATACTGAGCACCTGCCGCACGACTTCCATGCCCATCGGCGTCAGCCCGATGGGGTCCATGAGCACGACTTCGGCTTGCTTTTTGTCGAGTCCGTTGATCAGCGACTCGCCGTCGGTGTACATGCCCGTCACGTTCATGTCGGTCTCTGCCCCGACCAGGTGCGAGAGCGCCTGTACCAAGAGGTGTTCGCGATCCGCCAGCGCCACTTTGATCATGCTTTGTGCCCTTCCCCATACGCATCCAGGGACCGCCCAATCATACACGCTTTACGCTCTATGCGGTCGTTTTGGTCCGATCCGGGCCTGCTGGGTAAGGTGAAGGAGGTGGCGGCGGCGGAACGCCCATGGCCCAGCCACCGCCTCACGCTACCAATGCCACGATTTGCAGGGAGAAGGACACACATCATGGAGTATCGCAACCTGGGACGGACCGGCCTCAAGGTCTCGGAGCTGTGCATGGGCACCATGCAGTTCGGCTGGACCACCGACGAAGCACACGCCTTTGAAGTGCTTGACGCCTATGCCGAGTCCGGCGGCAACTTCCTGGACACGGCGGATGTGTACACCCGCTGGTTCGAGGGAAACCCCGGCGGCGTGGCGGAAGAGATTATCGGTCGCTGGATGACGGCGCGAGGCAACCGCGCCCAGATAGTGGTGGCCACGAAATGCCGCGGCACCATGGGCCCCGGCCCGAACGACGTTGGTCTATCGCGCAAACACATCATGGACGCGGTTGAGGCCTCCTTGCGCCGCCTGAACATCGACTATATCGATCTCTATCAGGCCCACTCCGACGACCCGGAGGTACCGCTAGAAGAGACCATGGCGGCCTTCGACAACCTGGTTCAACGCGGCCTGGTACGCTACGTCGGCGCCTCGAACTATCAGGCCTGGCGTCTGATGCAGTCCCTCTGGATCAGCGACAAGCATGGCTACGTCCGCTACGACAGCATCCAGCCGTCGTATAGCCTGGCCAATCGCGCCGGCTACGAGCGCGAGCTGGAGCCGCTCTGTCTGGAGCAGGGAGTCGGTATGATTCCGTATTCACCACTGGCCGGCGGCTTCCTCACCGGCAAGTATCGTCGAGACCAGGCGCTTCCCGAATCGGGCCGCGCCCAGCAAGTGCAGAACCGCTATCTGAATGAGGAGGGTTTCAGTCTGCTGGATCGGGTGCTCGAGATCGCCGAGCGACACGGCGCCAGCCCGGCCCAAATCTCTCTTGCCTGGCTCCTGGCCCGGCCCGGCATGACGGCGCCCATCACCGCTGCCAACACCGTGGAGCAATGGCAGGATCTGGCTGGAGCTGTGGACGTGCAGCTGACGCCGGACGATATCAAGCAGCTCGATGACGCAAGTACGTGGGAGTAGATGGGGGAGCGAAGGGGACGGGCGCCGCTAATGTGAGTAGTGCTCTAGGCGATCTACGGTTCGTACCAGCAGATCGATGTCGAACGGCTTGCCCAGGCACCCGCTGGCGTCCATTTCCCGGCACACCACGGCCACGCGTCCCGCCGCGGTCATGGCAATAATCGGAATGTTTCGCGTGGCCGGATTCGAGCGCAGTTCCTGCGCGATTCGCACGCCGTCCATCCCCGGCATCTGATAGTCCAGCAGCACGATATCGGGGCGTCGCCGTTGTATCTCGTCCAGGGTGCGCGCCCCCGCGGTGGACCCTACTTCATATCCCGCGTCCTCGGGGACGGCAATGACCAGGCCGAGAATATCGGGGTCGTCCTCGGCAACCAATACATAGCGCGACATACAAATCCCCCGTCTTGAATGACATTCTTGTTTCTTCTCTGCAAAGAGTGTTCCAGGCAGAATCAGGGGGGCTGAAAGAGGGAAATCCTGGACGAGCCACGGGACTGTACTATGCTTCTGTCAAACGCATGTGGTACTCTACGCCATCCCGCTATGGACTGCCCACACTGCGCCACCACGATGGACGACGTCACCGAGCACTGGCCTACCTTGGCCGAGGCTAAGGGTGCGGAGTATCTCGCCTCCTATGTCACCATCTGGCGCTGTCCGTCCTGCCAGACGCTGGCCGGCGCCGAGGATGAGGGCATCGAGTGGGTTATGGAGCGCGAGGTAGCAAACATCGAGGACTGAGCGAGAGCCGCGTTAGGCTTTTTTGACCTGCGCGATCTTCTGAATTTTGGCTGCCTTCTGTTGCGCCGCGATCCAGGTGCTGAATTGTTGCTGCTGGCTCTGTTGCTGCTGCCGGAGTGGGAGTGGCGCTTTGCCACGCGACAACACTTCCATAATGTGATAGCCAAACTGCGAGTGGACGATGACCGGGTGGTTCAACTTCAGGGTGAATGCCGCGTGGTCGAACGGCGGCACCGTCTGCCCCGGGCTGCAGCACTGTGCCAGGTAACCGCCCTGGGCGCCACTCCCGGTGTCGTCCGAGTACTTCTTGGCCAGTACCGCGAAGTCGCCACCATGCTGAATCTGGGCCAGTAGCCGTTCGGCGAGGGCCTTGGCCTGGGCATCGGTTCGAGGCGTTGGCGCCGGCTGGCCTGGTTGAACCGGAGCGCCAACCGGATGCGGCATGATCAGGATATGCCGCACATGGGCGATAGGACGCGGTGAGGTACTGAGCGGGAAGATTTTATTCGCCACCTTCTGCTGCAGCAGTGAGGGCGCCAGCAGCGTCTTGAACGAACTGCGATTCAGGCCGATCTGCGCCAGCCGCTGGTCGAACGGCCCGGCACCGCCGGATAGCTTCTCGTCTTTCTGAATTTCTTTCTGCACGGCCGCGTTGGAGAGTGTGATATGGTGGGCGTTGGCATACTGCTGAACCAGTTCACTGACCACCAGTTGGTTCATGGCGGCCTGGGTCAGCTGCGCCGGGCTGATGCCGCCGGGCTGGCTGGCGGCTCGGTGCTGGTCCAGGCTTACCAGGAGACGGAAGGTCGACATTGGTACGCTGTGGCCGTTCACCACGGCTGCCACGTCGCCGCCGGTGACCACCGCTGTCGGCACCGGCCTCGCTGTGGGGACCGGTGGCGACGTCGGCGCGACAACCAACGTTGGCCCAGTCGCCGCGGTGGGTCTGGGCGACGCCGTCGCCTTGCCAGATGCTTGATTGCCGCTACCGCCGCAGCCGGTCAGTACCACGAGAGCCAGTGCACACGGCACAAAAAAGAAACGAGAGGCTAGAGCGGTCACGGGGTCTCCTCGGTGTCCTGATGTCTGTCAGGGATAGATAGTGCGGTGGATAACACGAAAAAAGCCTCGGGCTCTCCCTCAACAGATGCCGAGGCTGTCACAACCTTTCAGTATACCAACCTTCCTGTGAACCGGCAGCGTGCCCCCCCTCATCACATCAACTCGGTCCACTCGCCTCGGGCCTGCAGGAGACGCTTGATCTTCTCGCAGGTCAGGTCGCAGGCCATGGCCTCGTCGCGCGTGATCGCCAGGGCGTCGACATAGTCGTCCTGCCACTCGTGCGGGTTAGTCACCTCCACGTAGGCCAATCCATCAGTGATGTAGCAGAACGACTCGTTCTCACCGAGCAGCCAATAAAAGAGCCACTTGTTGCCACGCGACTCCGGCTCCACGGCCAGCGCTTCCTGCCCGATATCGAACTGCTTCATCTCAATTTCAGTACTGGCCACGATGAAAAATCCTTCCCCGCCAGATGCCCGCACGCCTACCGCGGGATCGACGACGCTGGCAGCTTCTTCCATCTAACTCCGTCGAAGCCATAGACCGCAAGTGGTTCGGGCGGATCGTCGATGGAGTACTGTACCACCAGGATGGTATAGCCCGCCGCGTATAACTGCCGGGCCCGCCGCCAGGCCGTCCCCTGCCGCTCAACCCGCTCTACCAGCGGGCGCTCATTGGCTCGCGTGGCATGAATTGAATACGGAATGCTATTCCCCGGCCGCCACCACTCCGCTGCGCGACTGCTCCGCTGCGGCCCGCTGGGCTTTTGCCGGGCTGGGGCGCATCAGGGTGGCGATGGTGGCGCCGATCAGCATCGAAGCGATGGGGATCGCCAGCGATGGCTTCATGGCGTTGAGGAAGCCGTGGTCGAACACCTGCTGGCCGAGCGACGCGAGCAGGTGGGCCATGCTCGCCGGTAGATTGGTGGGCAGGTGACCGCCACCGGTCTGTCCCCGGCCCACCTGCAGCCCGCTGCTAGCGGCATGACTAAAGCCGGCGACGAAGCCGCCCCGGAATCTGACGGGAAGTTGTGCGCCATAGCGCACCGCCTGGCTGTGCAGTTCGGCGCCCAGCCGATTCTGCAGTACGGCCCCGACCACGGTGCTGCCCATCACGCCGCCCACCTGCCGCATGGTATTCAGGAAGCCGGAGGCAGCCCCCGCCTGGGTCGGGCCGATATCGCGCATCGCCAGGGTGGTCAGCGGCGCAAAGGTGCAGCCCATGCCGATACCGGCGATCACCAGCGGCAGCGTAAAGCTCAGCGCGGTGGAGGAGAGCGAGGAGACCAGCACGATCAGCGTCATACCGATGGCATAGAGCGTCATGCCGGTGGCCAGGATCCACTTGCCGTTCACCTTGTCGGTGAGGCGGCCGGCAAACGGCGCCACGAACATCATGGTCAGCGACATGGGCGCCAGGGCGATACCGGCTCGCTCCGCCGAGAAGCCCAACACCGACTGAAAAAAGATGGTGAGTGGCAGGAAGAGGCCCAGCATGGCAAAGGCCACAAAGGTCTGGACCAGATTTGCCAGGGTGAAGTTGCGATCCTTGAAGAGGGAGAGTGGCAGGAGTGGCTCCTCCTGGCGAGCCTCCCAGCGCAGGAAAAGAGCGAGCAGCACCACGCTGGCCAGGAGAATGCTTGGGATACTGAGCAGCCCAAGATGCAGCGAGCCGAGATCGACGGCGGCCAGATTGGAGATACGGCCCCAACTGTAGCGCTCGCCCTCGATCAGTCCAAAGACGCCGGCGAAGAGGCCGCTCATGGCCAGCAACATACCCACCACGTCGAGATGATGCCTGCGGTGAATGGTCAGTTCGGGCATCAGCAGGTAGGCCAGAATCACGGCGATGATACCGATCGGCACATTGACGTAGAAGATGGCGCGCCAGGAGAAGGTCGTGGTGAGGAAACCGCCCAGGGTAGGGCCGGCCACCGCTGCTATGCCGGCCACGCCGCCCCAGACGCCGAAGGCCGCGCCGCGCTTCTCGGGTGGAAACAGGGTGGTGATCAAGGAGAGACTCTGCGGAGTCAGAATAGCGCCGCCAACGCCCTGGATCACCCGGAAGAGGATCAGCTGCTCCGAGTTCTGAGCCAGACCGCAGGCGATCGACGAGAGGGTGAACACCACCAGGCCGGTCATGAACATCCGCCTGGGACCAAACATATCGCCCAGGCGCCCGGAGACGATGAGCAGGATGGCATACACCAGGATGTAGGCGTTGAGCACCCACAGGATCTGGTCGAGCGAGGCGTGCAGTGCGGTGATGATGCTGGGAATAGCCACATTCACAATCGTCGTGTCGAGCAGGATCATGAAAAAACCAAAGGTCAGGACCACCAGCACCACCCACGGATTACTGGGGATACGTGGGGTACTCAGCGATGATGCGGCGCTGCTCGCCGGGGCTTGATGGGACATCTAGACAACCTCCTTCAGGGCATTTCGCGTAATCAACTGCTCGGCCCAGGCGCGTTCATGCTTCCAATACTCGGTACGGTGATCCATTACGGTCAGCACGTCTCGCATCCGCTCGTCGGAGAGAGGCTGCGGGACGCTTGAGAACTCGCGGCATTTACGCTGCAGATGGTCGATTTGTTGCTGGGCGTACACCGCGTAATGGCGTGAGAGATGCAGCCGCTCCTCCGCCGTCAACTCCGAGAAAAGGGCCACTTTGTGGGCAAAGATCGTGGCATAGTCACCCGCATGATGCTCGGTGTCAAGCAACAGATCGTGCAATCTGGCTCGACCTGCCTCCGTGATCCCGTACACCTTGCGGGTCCGCCCGTCACCATCCTCAACCGTCTCCTCGGCGCGGATCAGACCCTCGCCTTCCAGCCGCGAGAGAATCGGATAGAGCGTGCCCCATTGCACTTGGCGAACTGGACCGTCTATGTGCCCGATGATCTTGGCAATCATATAACCGTGCATCGGGTGAGTCGAGAGCCGGCCCAGTACTAAGAGTTCATACATAGCTATAGTATATAGAATCTATATATCGAACGCAAGTTTCGAGCGAGCCGGCTCGTTCCCCCCGCCCCCTAACCCCCTAACCCTCGCGGGGGGGAGGGGGAATACCTAAGTAGTACGCGCACCCCGTACGGCACGACACATCCCGACAGTCACACGGGCGGATCGCCTGCCGATGCACCGCACTGGAACGGCGCTGCCTGGACCTGTCGGTGTTCGCGTCGCAGGTACGGTATGGCCCCTCCCCCCCGCGAGTTCACGAATGGACAGTTTTGAGGCTTCGGATCGTCCTGAACCGTGCATGAGTCCCGTTTCCGCGCCACATTACCGTGCGCATTGGGCGTGCAGTCCAGGTGGAAGGCCCCGCACCCTCATCCCCAACCCCTCGCCCGCGGGCGGGAGACGGGAGGTCGTTCGCCACCAGTGTCGCTATTCGCCACCAGCCTCGCCAAGAACCTCCCCCTCGCCCGCGGGCGGGCTTGTGCCCTCTTTACGCAGGGTGAGAGGGGGCCGGGGGGGTGAGGGTGCGTCGAGGCGCCGCCCTAGCCTCACCAAACTGTCCATTCATGAACCTCCAGGGGGGAGGGGCGATCCCTCGTGGTAGATGCCGGCACTGGCGTCCTGCGGACGGCCCTAACCGTTGGTGTGCCTCATGCTATCGCGGACAGCGGGCGCGGCCCGCCCCTGTGGCCCTCCGGGCTGCCCGTTCCTCCGAGGCTTCCAGGTGGTTACAGCGTGCGCCTGCCAAGGGACATTCCCCCTCCCTCCCGCGAGGGGGCCGGGGGGCCGCTAGGGGGAGAGGGCGCTGCCCCTCGCCGAAGGGGCGCTGCGTTCTTCACCCGCGAATCGTAGGCGATAGGTCGATTGTCATGGGGCTCATTGTAGTGCCGGCCGGTGGCTGGTTTATGCTGTAAGCCGACAGACGGCACCGAAGAGGAGAAGCTCCCGTGTCCGGGGTTATTACAGCGCCTGAGCACATCACTCCCAACTGGCTGACAGCTATCCTGCGGCGCGAAGGTGTGCTCGAGGCGGGCGACGTGGAATCGGTAACCGTAATCACCAATCCGGCCTTCAACTCCGCGATCTGCCATCTGCATGTGGCGTATGGTCCTGGCGCGTCTTCCGGCGCTCCCCAGGCGCTGGTCCTCAAGCGCAACCTGTCGGAGGAGTGGGCACGTCGGGGTGGCAAATCTGAGGTAGAGTTCTACGCGGAGGTCCGGTCATGGCGAGACGAGCTGCCGATGATCGTGCCGTGTTACGACGCCGCCTATGATCCAGCCACGGAAGACTCTCACCTCCTGCTGCTTGATCTCTCCGCGTCGCACGAGCCGCTGATCACCCGTGACGAAATTATTGCTCTGCACGGCGTCCCGACGGAGGGACGGCTGGAGCAGGTCGTAGACATCGTGGCCCGTTTGCACTCCCACTGGTGGGAACGCCCCTCGCTGGTTGATGGCACGCGAGAGGTGTCGGGCTGGTATGGAACGCGCGAGCGGTTCGAGGAGCACATCCAGCGACAGCGGCGAGACTGGGATATCTTCCTGGCAAGCTCCGGAGCAGATCTCCCTGCCGGCGTGCAGTCGCTCTATAAGGAGGCGCTGGAACGCCTCCCTGTGCTCTGGGATCGTGGGCTTGGTGAACGGGTCACCGCCGGGACGAATATGACACTGGTTCACGGCGACTGTTACCTCTCGCAGTTCCTCTACCCTCGGGACGGCAGCGGTACGGCGTACTTGGTGGATTGGCAGGGAGCGTCGCCGGACCTTCCGACCATCGACCTGACTCACCTGTTCCCCACCTTCTGGACGCCGGAACAGCGACATGAGCGTGATCGAGAGCGGCGCTTGCTGCAACGCTACCTGGCTGCTCTGCAGGCCCAGGGAGTCACGGAATACGATTGGGAGGCGCTCCAGCACGACTACCGTCTGCTGCTCATCTATATGGTGTTCTATCCAGTGTGGGACGCGGTGAACGGTTCCAGCAAGGCGTACTGGTGGCCCAAGATGCAGTGCCTGACCAGCGCCTACCGTGATTGGGCGTGCCAGGAGTTGCTGACGTAAACGGACTGCAATGATTCCACGTACTCATAGCGCACGTCCACTCACTCGCGAGCGAGATCCAGGGCGCCAGACGGTTGGGGGTGCGCCTTCTGGTCCAGTGCCCGGGCGCCCGCCTCCTCCAGACTCATGCCCTGACCCCGCTTCCAGGCACCCGCGAAGGTCTCCTCATTGAGCACCGCCCGAGCCTGGGCCATCGTTTCCTCATCCTCGACCCGGTACATGGGTGGAAGGAGGATCCCGAGCTGCACTTGCAGCGCCATCTCGGCACTTCGTAGGGTTACCGCCCACTCCGTGTCGCAGGTCGCCACCGCGAGGTTAGCGATCTCCCCCAGAAGATTGAGACCAAGAAAGGCGTCTCCCAGAGAGCGGGCCAGTGTCATGCTCTCGACGAGATACGTTCGAGCACGATCGAGCTGCTCTTGCTTCCGATGCAGTCTGCCCAGTTGCCAGCAGGCGTAGGCGATCCACGGTTGGAGCCCCAGTTCCCGACTCGCGCCCAGACTCTCCTCGAGCCTGCTTTCCGCCTCGACGAAACGGTCCTCATCAAGAGATAGGGAGCCGAGATCGAGGAGTGTCACGGCGGCTCCCTCCGCATGCCCCAGCTCACGATGAAGTGCGAGCGCCTCCTCGTAGCGCTCCCGTGCCAGCCCGAACCTCCCCTGGAATCGAGTCGCCTTCGCCAGGTTATGCAGAACAACGGCGCCCCGTTCTCGATCTCCCAATTGCCGGCAGAAGTCCAGGGCCTGCTGGTAGTAGGCGGCCGACTCGTGGTAGTGGCCCTGGCGTGAGGCAACGCCGCCCAACGTGTTCAGCACACGAAGGCTCCCGAGGCTGTCTCCCAGCTCCCGGAACAGCGCCAACGACTGGTCCAGAAGCCGCATCGCCCGTTCCGTCTGGGATTGCTGCTCGACCAGCATGCCGAGCGCATGGAGTGCGGTGGCTCGTATCTCTGGGGCGGCGCCATCGGCCCGCGCCAGCCCCTCCTCCAGCCAGTGCTGCCCCTCTGTCCAGTAGCCCCAGTGGTACCAGAACATGCGAAGCGCCGCGGCCAGACGCAAGGCTCGCTCGATCTCCCCCTGCCTCAGGAACCAGGTCAGAGCCGCGCGCAGGTTGTCGAGGTCCCGGCGCAGGCTCTCCAACCAGACGGCTTGCCGCGCTCCGATGAGTTCCTGCTCGGCCTGCTCCGCGAAGCTCAGGAAATGCGCGGCGTGACGGTCGTCAATCGACTCCTCTGTAGTGCCAGACGTCGATCGCTCGGCGGAAAACTGACGGACCAGTTCGTGGATACGGTAGCGTCCCACGCCTTGTCGTTGCAGCAGCGACTTATCCATCAGTGTGGACAGGGTGGTAACGGCGACGCCCGCCACTGCTTGGGCCGCTGCCCGGTCGAAGCTGCCACGAAACACTGACAGGCGCTTCAGTGCTCGTTGCTCGGTCGGCGCCAGCTGGCGCCAGCTATAGTCGAAGACCGAGCGCAGGCTCTAGTGGCGGTCCGGGAGGTCGCGGCTCCGTGCCGTCACCGAACCGGGGCTAGTCTGGATCGCCTCGGCGAGGTCGTCCGGGGTGTAGTGGTCCACCCAGTGCGCCACGAGCTCGATTCCAAGCGGAAGTCCATCAAGGAGTCGGCAGAGCCGCGCAGCACCTGCCACGTCCGTCGGGTTCTGCCCCCATCCGGCCGCGTGCCGCGCCGCACGATCCAGAAAGAGCCGGACCGCGGCCCAGTTCCCAGGATCCGTGGCAGCTTCCGCGGGCACCGGCAGCCCCCCGAGCCATACCAGCGCTTCACCCTGGAGCCGCAGTGGCTCCCGTGAGGTGGCAAGTATTCGCAGGTGCGGGGCTGCCTCCAGCAGCGTGCGGACCACCGTCGGAACCTCAGGCAGGTGCTCGCAGTTGTCCACTACCAGGAGCGCGTCCCGGTCACCGAGCAGGGCTGCCAGCTCGTGCATTGGCTCACGCTGCCCCCGGGCGGTAATACCAAGTGCGGCGCCCACTGCCCCCGCCACCGCGGATCGCTCAACTGCCGGATCGTGGTTCGCTTCAATGCTCTCCAGCGGCACCCACCACACGCCGCCCGAGTATTGTGCGTACCGTGCCCAGGCAGCGGCCAGGGCCAGACGGGTCTTGCCTGCGCCCCCGGCGCCCACCACGGTCACTAGCCGGGCGCCGGCGTCCAGACGAGCCGCCATGTGTGCAAGCTCGTCCTCTCGCCCAACGAACGAGCCGAGCGGCGCCGGCCTCGATCCGGCTGGCGAGTATCCGGGTCTCATCATCGGGCTCGATATCGAGATCGTCGCGCAGTACCCGGCAACAGCGCGAATAGGCGGCCATGGCCGCGCCGCGATCTCCCGCCGCCGCGAGCGCTCGCATGAGCTGGCGATGGGCAACCTCCCGCCACGGGTCGAGCTCTAGCTGCCGGCGCGCGGCCTCAGCGGCCTGGACGACATGTCCCGCGGCCAGGTGGTGCTCGGCCAAGGTATACAGGACTCCAAGCGCCTGCTGTTGGAACCGCTCACGGGTCAGCAGCAGCCACTCCTCGAACGTCTCACAGTCCGGCAGAGTGAAGCCGGCCAGAAACTCGCCGCGGTAGAGCGCCGCGGCGTGGGCCAGGTCGTCCGGCTCGGCGCTTGCGCTCAGCCGGATGAAGGTCGCCATATCGACCTCGGCGGCCGCGGGACGCCACTGCACCGCCCGCCGGGTGGTGACCACCGGCTCGCAGCTCCCCAGTGCCTCACGCAAGCGGACCAGCGTCTGGGTGAGATTGCGCAGCGCTCCATTGGTGGGCAGGTCCGGCCAGAAGAGTGCAGCCATGGCCTCCCGAGCATGCGGCCGGTCCGCCTCGACCACCAGGTAGGCCAGCATCGCCCGGACCTTGTCCCCGCCGAAGCGGGTAACCGCCGTGCCACGGTGCTGTACCTGGAAGGTTCCCAGCAGCTGGACCGAGCACTCCACTGTGTCATCTTCGTCGATATCCAGGGACGCGAGCATCATACGCCATTCTCCTCTGTGCCACCACGAATCGCAATTTGCCCACTGCTACCGATTTCAGTCGCAGTACAGTCGCAGTCGTCGCCTATGATCGCCAGGAAGCAACAGAGACAAAGGACTGCCCATGCCTCCAGACGATCAAGCCGCCGCCCGGCACCGTCGCACCTTCCTGCTCTCGCTCTGGCGCGAGCATGAGGGAGGCCCCTGGCGCGCAACGTTGCAACCCGGCGATGGCGGAGCCCGCCTGGGCTTCGCCGATCCAGAGCAGCTCGCCGCCTACCTGCTCCGTCGCTACGACGAGGCGCTCCCGCCCGACGCGGCCGGTCTGTCCGCACCACATGAGTCCTGACCGAATCGACTACCGCCCGAAGGAGATGGAATCGCCCATGAACACCGCGCTACCGTTCCGCACTGCTCTTGGCACGTTATTGATCATCATCACCCTGCTATTCGGCATGATCGTGGGGCCCACGGGGGATGCCGCGGCGCAGCCATTCCACGCTACGACCTCCAGCGCTGGTCTTCGACCCACGGCTCAGCGCTGGCATGCGGCCCGCAACCTCAGCCTGTCTCAGCTCCCAGCCAACCTGGCCTCGGTTGTCCGTCGCACCCTGGCGGCTCAGGCAGCGCGGGACTATTTTCTCTTCCACGACGGCCAGCGCTATCTGGCAGCCAACCCGAGCCAGCATCTGCAGACCGTCTTCACGGCTGCTGGAGCGCACGTCTCCGCAGCCGGCGGCACCCACGGTTGGCGCTGGGGCTTGCACCTGGAGGGTGTGGGTCGGAACACGATCGACCACGTGCGCACCGCCGGCATGGTGGCACATGGGGGCACGCTCCTGCTGCGGCACGGGAGCGCGACGGAATGGTACCGGAATGGACCGCGCCGGATCGAGCAGGGATGACGGCAACTGATGGGCTCGCAGGTCGCGGTGGTGGTGGCAACGTTCGTCACCATGACCTTCTTTGGCAGTCTGGTTGGCATAAATCTGGTGCTACAGGGGTTCCGGCCAGACGCTCCCCTGATGGCGCAGTCGGCGCGTAACCTGTTGTCGGTCTCGCACAGTGTGCGGCCGCTCAATCGCGGCCAGGCAATAGCGGTGATGCGCGAGATCGAGAGTGGCGTCCTGGAGGTCCGTGGTAAACCGCCGTTGTCCGGCCTGGGTTCCTTCCGCTTCCAGCCGGAGATCATCTGGCTGGTCCGTCCCAATGGACGGGTACTGGTCGCGGTGAATCGGGCGATCGCGACCACTGGGGATTCCCCCTCATGGGGCCGTCTGCGTAGCCGGGACGCGTATGGAATCGAGACCTTACGGCAGGCGGCGCTCCACGGAAGCGCCGCCAGTATCGCGCTACAGGGATCGGGTATCAGCGAAAACCTGCAACCGGTCATAGCCGAGACGCCGATCCTGAATCGGAGGGGCCAGGTGAGCGCCATGCTGGTCTTGCAGGTCTCGCAGCCGTCGCTCTCGTCACTTCGGCTGTTGCAGGGCGCACTTGCCCTCTTTGGGGCAGCGACCATCGTGCTGATTCTGGCCACCTCCCTACCGGTGCTCGCCATTCCCTTTCTGTTTGCCTATCTGGTAGCTCGCGGGCTGACGCGCCACCTGGAAGCGGTCTCCCGTGTGGCCAGCTTGATCGCCGCCGGGGAGCTGTCGGCCCGGGCGCCGGTCCGGATGCGGAATGAAATCGGCCAGCTGGCATCGACGGTGAACCGCATGGCTGGCCACCTGGAGAGCACCATGGGCGAGCTGCGCGAGGCGCGCACCCAGGCGGTGGAGGCGCTCAAGGCCCGGCAGGTCCTGGTGGCCAGTATCTCGCACGAGCTGCGCACGCCGCTGGCTATTATTCACGCCCACCTGGAGAACCTGCTGGAGCTTCGTCCAGTGCCGGCCGGTAGGGCTCCCACGCTGATGGCTGAGCCGGACGATATCCCGGTGCCGTTCATTACGCTGACCGCGCTGCAGAGCGAGACGGAGCGGCTGGCGGGGTTGGTCGACGATCTCTTCGCCCTGTCACGGGCCGAGACCGGCAGGCTGCAGGTCAGCCACGAAGAGGTCGACGTGGCCGCACTGGTCGACGAGGTCGCGGCCCTGATGCGTCCCCTGGCCTAGCAGGAGGGTCATATCGCGCTATCGGTCCAGGCTGCTCCCGGGCTACCGCACGCGGCGGCGGATCCCGATCGGCTGCGCCAGATTCTGGCCAACCTGGTGCGCAATGCGGTGCGCCACACCCCGGACGGCGGCATCATCGTGCTCTCGGTGTCTGCCGAGGATCGCTGGGTGGTGATCGGCGTCGCGGACACCGGCGAGGGCATCCCGTCCGACCACCTGCCCCCCATCTTCGAGCCGTTCTACCGGGTGGACCAAGCGCGATCACGCAGCAGCGGTGGCGCGGGGCTGGGACTGGCGCTGGTGCAGGAGTTTGTGGAGGCGATGGGCGGCCAGGTCACGGTGCAGAGCACGCCGGGGGAAGGTTCCTGCTTCCGGGTGTTGCTTCCGGTATCCGCTGGCGTGTCGGGTGGGCCACAATAGGCCATGGGTACAGCCGATCTCCACGCGCACAGCTGCCACGATTCCTGGGGCGACGGGAACCAGACCGTTGAGGCGCTCTTTCGCTATGTCGAAGAGCAGACCGACCTCGACCTGTTTGCCATCACCGACCATGACAGTACGGACGCGGCGCGGGCCGGCTGGGAGATCCACCGTCGTGGCGACTATCGATTTGCCTTTCTGCCTGGAGTCGAGGTGACGAACCAGGCCGGTCACCTGCTCTGCCTCTTCCCGGAAGGGAACGTGGTCACCATCCCCTCGCTGCGCCCCTTCTGGTGGACGGTGCGCTACGCCCAGGAACGAGGGGCGATCTGTGTGGCGGCGCATCCTATCTATCCGCCCTGGCTGGCGGCCACCATCCGGCGTGGCCTGGACGCGGGCCTGCGGCTCGACGCGATCGAGGTGACCAATGCCGGTATTAGCACCATGGCGCAGGCCAGGCTGGATGCCCTGGGCAGCCAGTTCGTGGCGCGGCTGCCGCTGGTTGGCAACAGTGATGCTCACGATCAGTCGGCCATCGGTTCGGCCTGCACCAGCTTTCCCGGCAGGAGCGTGGCGGACTTTCTTCAGGCCCTGCACCACCGGCAGACCGAGCCGGTTTTTGTCCGGCGCCCTGTTATGCCCCCGGAAGCCCGAGCCTTTACCACGCGTCGCTCCATGACCCGACCGGGCTGGGTGCGCAACCTGTGGCGAGAGCTGGGCGGAGCATCATCCTAGATGGATACTCCTGCCGGCTATCTGGATCTGCACGACTACCGGATCCGCGTCTCTGGCCTGTACCGGGATCGTAATGTCTCCCTGCTCCGTGGCGAGAATCCGGCGAGCGTCGCCGCGCGCTTCCGCGCCGACCGCGACGAGCTATTCGCGGACCATCCGCAGTCGGCGCTGAGCGCCGAGCAAAAGCGCGCGTTCCGAAAACTGAGGTATTTCCCCTACGATCCGGCCGCCTGCGTGGAAGCGTTGGTGGAGGTGGATGTGCCGTTGCAACGACTGGAGGTGCAAACCAGTGGCGAGGGTATGATGCCGATGAATCGGGTGGCCACGGTGCGCTTCACGCTGGCGGACACGCCGCTCACCCTGTCGCTGTACTGGATCGACGTCTACGGTGGCGGGTTATTTCTGCCCTTTCGCGACCTCAACGCGCCCAAGGAGACCTATGGCGGTGGCCGGTATCTGTTCGACACAGTCAAGGGCAGCGACTATCTGCTGCTGTCGAAAGAGCCCTGGGGGCAGCGCATCCTGCTCGACTTCAACTATGCCTATAACCCGTCCTGCGCCTACGACTACCGCTGGGCCTGCCCCCTGGCGCCAACCGAGAACCACCTGGACCTGCCGGTACGAGCGGGCGAGAAGGTGTTCACACCGACTGGAGGCGCCCAGTGAACGTGATCGACATCATCATTCTGGTGCTGCTGCTAGGCGGTATCCTGACCGGCATCCGGCGCGGCTTCGTGCTGCAGGTGGCGACCATCCTGGGCGCCATCGCGGCTCTCGGCGTTGCCCGCCAGGAATACCCCGATGTGCGCCAGGCCCTGGCCCAGTTCGCCCCGCAGTCTCCCTGGCTGACCGTCATCGCCTACCTGCTGGTCTTTCTGGTGGTGTGGGGCGCCATCATCCTGCTGGCGCGCCGGGTTCGCTGGTTGGTTCGCGCCATGCTCCTCGGCTCGCTCGACCGCCTGGGCGGGGCCGTCATCGGCTTGCTGCAAGCCGTCGTCGTGGTGGGAGTGCTGCTCTACCTGGGCAGCCACGCGCCCAACCATCAGTTGAAGACCTTGATCGCTCACTCCAGCCTCGCGCCGCCCTTCGTCCACGCTGTCTCGCACTTCAACGGAATCACGCCACACATTCCGCGCTAGCCGCCGTTGGTCCACCCATAACCCTTAACTTGCGTAGAACTCCTCTCGCACCTGGCCCTTTTGTGCCGAGGGGGAGATGTTTGACGAGTACAATAGGGACCATGAGCTTCCTCTTCAGGCATCGTGCCGCTCGGGTAGTGATTCTGCCGCTGGCGCTGGTGCTGGCCTCGCTCTTGATTGCCAGCCCATCGACGGTGCGGGATGCCTCGCTGGTCCAGAGTCATGCCTCCCTCCAGTCAATGGTGGCGGGCAGCCAGGGGGCGTTCGAAACGGAGGGGACCATACCGCACGCGGCGGCCTCTGCGGCTGCGGTCGAGACTCCCAGGGTCGACCTGCATGGCGCGCTGGCGCAGGTGCGCGATGACCAGGCGAGACGGAGCCAGACGCTGGCCGAACTCCACCAGGATCTGTCGCTCCATGCCGTTGGCTCACAAGTGTATACCGCCTGGAAGACGCCGATGACCATCAAGGCGCTCAATTGGTATGGCTTTGAGTACCAGCCCTTTGTGGCCGGCGGGCTGGATAAATTGCCGCTCGATTCGATCATGGCCACGGTTCGCCGGCTCCGGTTCAACGCGCTCCGGATCATGTTCGCCAATGAAACGGTCGAGCGCAACCCGGTGGTCACCACGGGGCTGGACGCCAATCCTGCCCTGCGTGGGCTCCATTCGCTCGACATCCTGGATCGGATTCTGCGGGAAGCGCAGCGGTACCGCATTCGAGTCATTCTCTGCGACAGCCGCTCCGAGGCCGGCATGGGGCCGGAGTTGCTTACCGGGCTCTGGTACACCGCTCAGTACCCAGCTTCCGCCTGGGAAAAGGACTGGATCAATCTCGCCACCCGCTTCCGGCGCCGGAGTGCTCTGGTGGGGGTGGACCTGCGCAACGAGCCGCATATGATCGGCGCCGCCTTCAACACACCGCAGTTGTACTTCAAGAATGGACCGCTGTGGGGCGCCTATCAGGGCACCTACTATCACAATCACGACTGGCGCTACGCGGCGGAAACCATGGGGAACCAATTGCTGGCCATCAATCCGCACCTGATGATCATCGTGGAAGGGGTGCAGATCTATCTCGATCCGGACCGGAAGGTGCTCACCGGCGGCCTGTGGGGTAGCAACCTGATCGGGGTGCAATACGACCCCATCAACCTGCGAGTTCCGGGGCAGCTCATGTACTCGGTCCACGAGTATGGACCCAAGATGTGGCTGGGCGGCTGGTTCCTGAGCAACCAGAACTATCAGCAGCTGGCCGATCGCTGGACCACCCTATGGGGCTACCTGCTCAATGCCTCGAAGATTATGCAGGCGCCGGTGTTCGTCGGCGAGTTTGGCACCTGCAACAATTACCATTCGTGCATCCAGGACCCGAACAAGCCGTACAGCCAGGGCTTCTGGTTCACCAGCTTTGTGCGCTACCTGCACCAGTACCCCCAGGTCGGCTGGGCCTACTGGGCGCTCAACCCTACTGGCCCCTTCCATCTCACCGACCTGAACTTCTACAGCCTGCTGACCCCCGACTGGCGGCACGTCCATCCCCTCATCCTCCAGGGGCTAGCGCCGCTCCTCAGCGAGCCGAACGGATAGATGACAGGTGCAGTTGACAGTTTAGGGGGCAAATGATGGGTGATAAGAGACGTAGTTTTTATGTGGCTGGGGCCGTGGTCATTGCCTTGATATTAGGTCTGACGGCTCTCGGTATCAGAAGTAGGATGGTTCAGGCATCAGTTAGTCCATACGCCGAGGTGTCGGTGCCGAACCTCACGCTAGCTCCGGCGCAAAGCCCTGCAGTGCTGAGCCATGACAGTGCGCTTGCAGTTGTCGAGAAGAGACTTTCGCCCGGCATGTTTAAGCATCCGTTTACTGTTGAGTACGGGACATTCGGGTTTGGCGACCTTGGCCTGCGAACGGGCGGTCCCGCAAGCGCAGTGCAACAAGTTGGGACGCGCGATGTTTGGAAAGTCACGTTTACGGGATTACGCTTGCGCCGACCGTGCGGTAGCTTTTCCAAGGTCGGCGCCCCACCGCCAAAATGCCCTCCTCCCGTGAGCACACTAGCAGTATTTGTAGATGATAAATCGGGCCAATTGCTGGAGTCAGAAGGGTACTAAATCCTACCCTGTGCAGTAGCTGCCCTGACAATAGAGCAGCTACTTTAAGAGCGGGATGCTTGGCTTTTAGTTCGCCCCTGGTTTCTAGCGGACGGGACTAGAGCAACGTGATGTCGTGGTAGCAAATGCAGTTGATCCGATTCACCTTCCTCACAAAACGGGGACCCGTATCGCGTGCCAGAAACAGGGATCCACGATCGTCGGCGCACTGACCGCTGCCATCCAGCGCTCAGTGCGCCATTAAGACATATTGCCTTTCTCAGTCGCACGCTGAGTTTGACTCGAACCAGTTCCGAGCGGTAGGGAATCATTCACGCTTTTCTTGCGCGGAGTGTCGCTAGGGGGGCACACTCAAAGTGTGAGTGACAGGTAGTTTTGACCGTCTCAAAAACGACCGAGCTTGTTGAAAAAGTCTTCGGTGCCCGCCCGGACGGTCTAGTCATGCGCTTCCCAGCCGCTGAAAGGCCGTTGTAGAGCGACTTTCAGCCCCTTCCGATTACGCAGGCTCCAGTAAAGCACCATAGTCAACAGTCTCTAATCGACTTTTTCAACACTCTCCCCCGATTATGGGTACCAGTGGAAGCAGTTCCACAGCATCCTCCCGGACCCGTCGGCAATATTTGATCAAGTCCAGGCCATCCGTATCCCGCGCTCGCGGCACAGAGCGCCCAAAGGTTTGCCACTGGTATGGCACCTCTGTGCAACGGAACCTCTGGCGGGGACTGAAGCGATCGGGCTCTGTTCTGGTTGACTGGTGGGTTAGCCGCCGAGCGGCGCGATCTGCTGACCGTGGTGCAGCAGGATGTGCAGGGTGTAGGGACCAGTGCCGTGCCACTGGGTGGTGTAGCGGTACCGCGGCGAGGCGTGCAGCGGGATGGCCCGGCTGTTGAGCCGATGAGTGCCGGCATAAACCGTGAAGCCGTAACTGCTCACGATTTGTGAGAGTGCCCGGGGAGAGGCCTCAGCGAATGGTTGGCGTCGATGCAAGTGATGCGGGAGCATCCGGCTGAGCCAGCAGTAGTTGGTGATACACGGCGGTTGGATTCTTGCGCTGCAGCTTGGCAGTAGCACAGAGCGAGTAGAGCACCACGCGGGTCGTACTGCCCGCCGCTGGACCGACGCATTGTTTCGACCATCGTCGGCGTGCCGTAGTGCGTGCCGGAGAAGCTTTGGTGCTCTCGCGGCTGACGTTGTGTTCGGCCAATTCTAGCTACCGATAAGAGAACAGTATCGGAAGTCAGCATGAGCTTACGTGGGACTGCAACACACCGCCCACAAAGCCGAAGTCACTGACCATTGCGGACTGCCAGCAGTGGCCCGATGTGTCCACTCTGGGCATTCTCCAATGTCTCGGTTCAGGAGTCAGTTTCGGCGACACTTCATCATCGACAAATTAACCTGCGCACTTCACTGCCAGTTCGGTGGGGTCGAGAACGGGCCTTCACCCCAGCCGGGACCAGGAGCGGGGCAGTTCACAGGGGGAGCTTCGGCATCATACAGCCACTGGTTTGGTGGTGATCCATCAGCACCGATGCCAAGTACTTGCCCAGACGGAGTGATACGCCATGCCCACCAGGCCTGTCCATCAGCACTCACCCGTAGCTGGATTGCGTGGTCTTTCGGCAGCCCCTGCGATACAGAGCCATCAATGACGGTAAGCAGATCGTCGCGATATCTCCCGAGGTTCTGATACCAGCTTAATTGGCATGTGGCCAGCCATTGCAGCGCACGTTGAGTTGCTTCGAACTCCCGATCGTCGACCCGCCGCCCCCATTGGTCTACCTCACGCGAGCCGGCATTGCGTGTTTCTCGTTCTTGGCGTCTGCGTCGGCCCTCTTCTTCAACGCGAGGCTCAGCCCACTCCATCACTGCTGCAAGGAGAACGAGTGCCTTAGTGGAGTTGGCCTTGGTGTCGTAGCCAAGAACGCGCCCGTGAAGAATCCCATGCCGCGATGGGGAATCTCCCGCCGTGGTTACCGCCTCATCTTGCGAGAACCATGCACGTACTACCGGAAGCCCATCCTGGAGACCTGCAATTGTGTGATCGTCCACAACGTCGGCTTGCCGTCCTTGCTTCTTCGAGAAGAAGAGCTTCCCGCCAGTCGCATCGACCGTGAGGCCCTCGATCTGCGCGAGAACAATCGGAATGGCTGCCTCGTATGCCTCATGACCGTGGTGTTGCATCGCCTTCTCGATAAGTCGACCGCGGGCGCGAAAGAGCGAGTTGTACGCTGGATCCTCAGACCCAAAGCTGAAGATTCGCCGCCATCCGTAGTTCATAAAGAACGAATCCTGCCAACCTTCGACAAGCACTTTGTCTGCGTCAGCTATTGATTGGGTACGTTCCAAGACCTTCAGGGCGTTCCCGTACAGATCCACAGGCATGTTGGCCGTGGGAGCCCAGCCTTGGCTGGCGAACATTCTAATGGCACCTGCCGTAATGCCAATGAGACGCTCGTGTTGAGCGATCACGTCTCCCATCTGATCAGGATCCTGTCCGAACATCCGAAGCAGCCCTCGTCCTACCCCCGACCCTGTCAATGCACGGAAGACGCCCAGCAACGGTGCGAGTGTACCATCGGTATCCGCTCGCCGAATCAGCTCATCCTCCAGAGCGTTCGTCTGCTCGCCCCTCGGCTCAGTGTCGTGCGGCATACGGCTGTCCTATCCACTCAAGCCAAGTACTTAATGCATTCAAAGTCACCCAGTCCCCCCATACAGGTTGATCCATCTTAGGGCACCCGACCTACTCATGAATCGGAGCAAATCGAGCGATTCCCTTTCAATGAAGCCAGCAGATGTCGTCCGCACTGGACAGGCGGTTCAATTTGCGGGACAATGAAGTATCCCAACGAAAGCAGGTGTGTCCATGGGAACCAGCAAAAAGGTAGCATCCAAGGCCTCAAAGGTCTTGAGCAACTCCAAGAGCACCAAAGCGGAGAAATCCGTCGCCGCCAGTGATCTATCGCAAGCCAGCAAAAAGAAACGGTAGGCGGTGGGGACGAAACGAGAGGACTGCGCCGTGAGCGGCGTGGCCCCCTACTTACCAAGGAAATAGATAGTCACCTGGCACAGGAGAACGCGAAATGATCGTGTTGACCGACGTCCTCAAATCGCACTTACCAGACAATTATGACAAAGCCCGGCGGTTGCTTGAGCTTGATGGCGTGCTTCTGCGCGATGCAGACAGCAAAGCCGTGATCTTCGACTACGTGGACGATGCTTGAAGGCACTTCGACAATTACGCACGCCAGAAGATGCGCAGCGAAAACGGGTAGTCAATCAACTCAGCCCGAGCAACAGCATCCTGGATCCGCTAAACCCCGTCATGCGAGCATGTTCACCCCGATGACTGAGATGGCCGTTCACGGTGGGGCTACAAAGCCATCTCACGGACACGTGTGATGACCTTCGACATCGTGTAGCCAACCTCGAGTCCACTATTGCCGGGAGCACCATGGCAACCTTTGGATCCCATGTTAGTCGTATCAGCCACATTGTCTGGACTGTTGCGTTTACTATTTCAGGGGTGGTTTGTATATTCGCCGCCGCACTGTGGGTTGGTCTCCGGTTTGAAAATCCGGGAACGCCGAAGGTTGGGATTCTGAAGCACCATAGCGCCCGGACGCACCTGCGGGTATCATACCAAACCCGTCTGCTGGTGCCGTAAAAGTGCTTGGCTGGTTCGCGATGGCTTGCGGACCAAGCGCGTCGTCTCCCGGTGGGAAATGCGGCGGGAGCAAAACGGATTGGTATCAACCGTCAAATTGCAGTGGCGGGACCATGTGGACATCGGCAGCTCCGAGGTCATTACAGCGACACTTACGAATCCGGGAACGACAGATCAGCTCCCTTGCTTAGTTGGCGGGAGTGCGCAGGGCCAGGTGAAGCATGTGGGAAAACAGGGCGTGCCATTGGCCATGGCGTTTGGCTCGGGATACGTGGGATACGCGAATGCCGGCCTCGACGCGACCGGCTTCAATGCCATGCCGGCCAGCCAGGACCAGGAATCACTCAACCAGCAACGCATTGATTGGAACTGGGTCATCTCGCCGAAAGCATCGGACCAGCAGTACGTCGTCATAAGCGTCAGCGGTACCTGGCAACCATGTTTCGGGATGTCTGTCATTCACCGGGAGCTGTGGTCATCTGATCCCATTGCCATCGCCGTGGACCAACCGCTTCTGCAGCGCAGTTCATTCGACGCCGTCGGCTTCCTAACTACCACTGCTGGTGCCTCCAGCCTACTCTTAGTGGTGCTGCGCTTCATTTGGCATCTATTGCAACTGCTTTGGGCTAAGGTGAGACCTGCCAATCAGCATGATGTCGGCACGACAGATGGAGACCCGGCGCCCCCAGTCGAAAGACCTGGCAACCCCTAAACGACCAATATTTGTCACAGCGCCTTATCTCACATACTCATAGTGATTGGCGCAAAAGAGAACATAATTTTAATACGGTTTATTGAGACGTCAATTCCAGCATAAGCGCGTCACCGAAAGGGTTTCGTCTCGTTGTCTCAACAAACGACTGATACTTGCGACTCCACTGGCAATCGTGCCGTCACCGGGCGAGGATGGTACCGCGTCTCAACGCTCCGCCACACAATGACCGTCTCGCACAACGGTCCACGGGGACGTTTCCAAGACGGTCTAGCCTGGAGACGAAGGTCCCTTCAGAAATGTGATGTATGCCATAGCAACGTAACGGCGTGAGGCGCATACTCAAGGAGATCAGAGCAACGAACCGTCGTACCTCGTGCCTGGCGCCAGTGGCCCCTCCGGTCATCCTGCCCAGCCGGAACAGCAGATCGTGGCACTTATACGGATGACCGCGTAGGCCGTGCCTGCTCTACCGTTCTTTCGGGGTAGCAATCAAAGGGGCGCTGCGCCAGCATAATTCGTCCACGGTGAGTCGTTGATGAAGCGCACTCCCGATCTGAAGAGGGCGTTGTTGCGAATAAATGGCGTGCCTCGACTAATCGATGAAAGGAACCATCAATTGACGGCCACAGCGACGATGCGGGAAGAGGGCGACGTAGGGTGCAACGAAAATCTCGTTGAGATCCTCGAGGACGGTGCGAATCAGGCTGGCCATCGCACTGAGATGGAGCGCGAGCATACGCAGGATAGGAGGGACTTTATTTGTCTCTCCCGCCGCAACGCACAACTCGTGTACTCCCTCAGAGCGGACGATCAGCGTGAGCGTGCGCGCCTGCAAGTGCCCCTCATGAGGCTCTATATGCGACTCAATCCCACGTCGTACTGTACGTGGAGCGACGATTTTGACGTTGTTACGCGAGCTGAGCGCCGAACGTGAGGAGCGATCGGCGGGTGATGGTTGCCTGCCGGCGGGCTGTGCTGCACCCCGTGTCGTACCTGGTGCGAAGGCGATAGATGCCCAGTTCGAGCCGGGTGTAGCCTGCCGTTTTCTAGTGCAGCGGGAGGCTACACCCGGCGTAATCGCCGGCCAGGGGACCATCGGCCTGGAAGTTCTGGAGGACCTACAGTCGGTTGAGGTCATCGTCATGTGTGTTGGCGGCGGTGGTCTGCTCTCCGGCGTCGGTCTCATGGTAAAAGCTCAACGCCCGGCGTACGCGTCGTGGGCGTTGAACCCGAAGGATCGGATGTAGTAGAGCAGAGCGTGTGCGCCGGCACCCGGCCGCGCCTCGCGAGCTTCGCCTCAATCGCCAATGGTCCCCTGGTCCGGTCCCAATTCGCAACAACTCATCCAGCGCCTGATGGACGACATGATAACCGTCTCGGGCCGCGAAATCGCGCTGGCTATGAAACTCATTGTGGAGCGTTGCAAATTGCTGGTGGAACCAGCGGGCGCCGCTGCAGGGGCCGGGCTCCTCAGCGGCAAAATCGACCGCATCGCCGGCAAAGAGGTGGTTGCTACCCTGTCCGGCGGTAACGTGGACCTCGCTCGGCTGCCGAAAGTGCTCGCCCTGGCAGGTTAGCCCAGCCGTCCGTTCGGAAGAAGCAACCGAGCGTAGACCACGCGCGTGTGATCGTAGTCCGTGCCGTCGCGATGAAACTCCCCGGCACAGGTCATCAGTGTTAAGCCACGATCACGGGTGTGGCCAAACAACCAGGTCATTGGCAAGCCCGTACTTTGATACACCTTTTCCCACAGGACTCGGAAAGTCAGTGTCCGGCCGCCAGTATAGCGGTAGTTTGTTGACGGCGGTTATGAAGATTCATAGAGGTGGATGCCCCGTCCTTGCCAGAGCCACTCAAGCAACTGCTGCAACGCCGGTGGTGGGGGCTGCGTGGACCACGCTCTCCAGTAGC
>JAABUH010000433.1_pt1 | contig 61144 bp, 76 predicted proteins | sample 5559121 | NCBI WGS metagenome assembly JAABUH01 (sample SAMN10711871, study PRJNA513364) | rock metagenome | isolation source: Antarctica rocks | place: Antarctica: Victoria Land, Battleship Promontory nord | collected 2015-12-28 | reverse complement strand
AAGCTTAAATCCGATGGGATGGAGAGTTAGCTTACCTGCACTTCATCCCAATCATCGTCCTCCATTTCGAGCGAGCTGAGGTGATGTTGAAGCGGTACGATGAGGCAGTGTCCGGGAACGAGCTCTTCAGTCTGGGTACAGCACACGTATGTCCGAGATCCGAGGGCGACGATGGCGGTGTTAGGAGGTCGATCATCTTGGTAGCAGAAAGGGCAGGTGTCCAGGGCTTTCTTCGTCCGAGCGTAGTCTGCGAGACGTCAACAATCCAAGCCAAATATTCGAACACAGAAGACGTACCGTTGATAGCGAAAGCCCGTTTCATCGCATCCGTCTTCATCTTCTTCCGTGCCAGCCGATCGGCGTTATCGTCCATATATTCAAGGTCATCCTTCTAGAGTCAGCTGATGATGCTGGTGTAGCTGCTGTTAAGCCTTGGAAGCCTTGCTCACCTCAAACTTCCCATCTTTCGCGATAGCACCCGCCATCTCGGCATCCAGGTTTTTCTGATCACTCGCCCCCGCTCCGAAGCGTTCTTGCCGTACCAGCTCGCCAAGGGACATCTCGTCGTCATCCGCGTTGTACCGCAACATGTTACCCTCTCTATCCCGAGTGTCGAACTGCCAGGTTTCAGACGCAATCTCTCAAATAAAAAACGCGGAAATTCACCTTCTGTGGCTTCTTCCGACGGTTCCCAGCTTGCACCTCTCCATCCTCCTTCCCGGTGCCAACATCATACAATCTTCCTCTCCCGTCCAGAGTCGGCAAGACTTGAACTTCCGCCCTCCTCCCTCTCTCATCCACCTCCCTCCCCATCTGTCCTTGTACACCCGATGCATTCCCCTCCCACATCCCAGCTCCACCTAGATCTCCGCCTCCTTCCGCTGCCCGGATCCGCTCCGTCTCGTACTCGTCCTCTAGCGCTTCGGCATTGGGGTCTTCCATCAGTTTGGCTCGTAAAACCTTCGCTTGGAGCTTGTTGAGCTGTTCTGTGGACATGGGCGGTATGGAAGTTGCAGACTCGCCGAGCTTGTCGGTCACTGGAGCGGAGAAGGGATATCCCGATCCAGCTCGACTGAGGCCAGTTGGGGTGAAGACACTAGGGATAGGCGTGGATACCTTTGATGACGCTGCTGGTAAACCTTGAAAGCCGCTTCTCGGAGTGCTCGACTCTCGCCGCTTCAGCTCCTCAATCCGTCCTCCACCAGGAGTCTGAACACCCTCCACCTCACCCGGCCGCCTGAACCCAGCTCGAGAATTAGGTCGACTCCCCATCCTTTCCTCATTGGTGAACATGAACCTACGTCCACCTCCCGCATCAGGTGTCCGTATACCAGTTGATGCGCCGGAGCCATATCCACCAGACCCATCGTCTCTCCTCGATTGACGCCGCTGTTCCCGCTCATCGAGTACCCGTCGTTCAGCGAGTGCTTCATTGAAGTCCTCCAGATTACCGTATCGTTCCATCGCTACATCCTCTACCTCTCGTCCTCTAAATTTTCTCAGCTAGAGCCAATTGTGATAAAAGAGACCTACTGCTCCTCAGCCTGCTCATACAGCCTTTTGAGCTTCATCATCCTCCACTGATGCCCAGGTCCACCAGGAACGACGTTCTTCTCCTTCACTTCATACTCGTCCACCGACCGACCCTCCACAAGCTGCGTATTCAATTCTCGTCGATCGATGACCAGCTTCGAAGGGTCTGGTCTTTTCTCATTCGGGTCTTTCCGCTTGTGCTCGGTACCTAAGGCGGAGAAAAAGTCCACCCCGCCGGAAAGGGTTCGGTTTGACACTTCTTCTTCGCCGTAGCCGTCTGTCAGCCCGCCTCGGCTAGTTGGTGCTGGAGCAGCGCTATGTGGGATGTCGCGGGAAGGTGCAGGCACTGAGGCGGAGGAAGTCGCAAGAGTACCGGGATCGAGCATCCAGGTGTCGCGTTCTCGTGGTTGAGAGCTTGAAGCTGTTTTTGGCGGAAGAGAATCATGTGTTTTTGAAGGGTTTGAAGTGAGAGTCAATGAGTCCGAAGTAGGGATATGAGAACCAGCATCCTATGTCAGATGACATTAGCTCAGAGGTTCAGTCCGGCAATCCACTGACCATAGCTGCATCCAAACCTTTCTCCACCCACACTCCTCCATCGTCATCATCGTCTACCACGTCTAGCTTATCGCCCTCCCGCTGAGAACTTCGCTTCTCCTTCTTCTGCTTCTTCCTCTCCTTGCGCTCTCCCTCCGTCTCTCGTTCAACCCGCTCTGTACGACGCTTATGCTTGCTATGTCGTTGTTGCTCATCGTCTGAACGTCGCTTTTGGGTCGACTTATGCTTGGAATGGTGTGAAGTATGCTCGTCTCCGTTCCTGTACCTCCGAGACGATGAAGGTGAGCCTGAAGGCAGCTCAGAGTCACTCATTGTGCCGCCAATCTCCAAACGGACCGATATCACTGTTCTGGTGGAACAAGCATCTCGCTTCCAATAACTTAGAGGTTCACCCCTGCTTACCTAATCAAGTCTCCACGCCTAGCCAGACGCCTTCTCCCTGTCTGCTCGCCTTCAGAATTGACTCCGCCGCCGCGCTTCTTCACAACCATCAAAGCACTCTCATTCCCGTTGCCAAAAATCATAGCATCTCGACCCAACACACTTCTTTCACGATGGCAGAAGCTAGGAATCTGGATCATCGACGGGCGAACTTCAAGGGGAAGACGCAGTTCTCGGCTCAGGAGGTAGGTTGGATATATCTCACGCGAGCATCAGGTCGCGCTCTGGCCACCCGTTTCAAGGGTCTCCAAAAGCGAAGTACGACCGATGCTGAATGAGCATGGAATGTGATGATGAGCTGACGTCTATTTGAAGTTACGTCGAAGAAGGGAGGAGCAACAGGTCGAGATCCGGAAACAAAAGGTATGTCGCGCTCTTCTCCCGTAGACCCGATTCTTCGACCAAATCTCGGTCATCAAGGATGTTGCTCTGACATGACCAACTTCAGCGAGAAGAATCCATTGCAAAACGCCGAAACTTCCAACCATCCAATATCGATGATGGTATCGACTCAGATGATGATGTCGAGCTTGGTACCACATCCCTTCACGATAATCTCCCGGCGATGTTGCAGGCGGTTTGGAGTGATAACCAGGATGTGCAACTGGAATCAACCATGAAGTTCCGGAAGTGAGTAGTACTAGTCAAGAAGAGAGTGTGATGTTGCTGATAGTATGGTAGGTTGTTGAGTAAGGAGAAGAACCCGCCTATTGATAGGGTTATCGAGTGCGGCGTCGTGCCGCGATTCGTACAATTTCTTTCGAGTAACAACACGATGATTCAGGTGAGCTGAAAAATCGCTGTGTGCCGCGTTTGCAGCATGATGCGCAACCCGGTGCGGGAAGGACACTTAGCTGAATTGCTTTTCCAGTTCGAAGCTGCTTGGGCGTTGACCAGTCAGTTCAGTTCAAGGAGTCGCGACGCCAGACTGATGGCTTCTTGACAGATATTGCATCCGGCACTTCAGAGCACACACAGGTCGTCATCGCCGCAGGAGCAGTCCCTGCTTTCATCAGACTACTTTCCTCGAATGTGCTGGATGTACGAGAGCAAGCGTGAGCACGCTTCGATCTGTAGCGTTCGGGTTACTGACAATGACAGCGTATGGGCTCTCGGCAATATTGCTGGTGACTCGCCAAAATGCCGAGACCACGTCCTTGGTCAAGGCGCACTTCCTCCTCTCCTAGCACTCCTGAACGAAAACCACAAATTATCAATGCTCAGAAACGCGACATGGACGTTGAGCAACTTCTGCCGAGGCAAATCACCGCAACCCGAGTGGCAGATTGTGAAGCGTCGAATACTGCATGAAGTCCTTACTGACTTAATCTAGATCGCTCCCGCGCTCACTGTCCTGACCAAACTGATTTACTCCTTGGACGACGAGGTGCTCATCGATGCATGCTGGGCCATCAGCTACTTGTCCGACGGTACAAACGATAAGATCCAAGCCGTTATCGAGAGTGGAGTGTGCAGGCGACTGGTCGACTTGCTGATGTGAGTGGAAGTAACTCTGGCGGGCTGCAATGCTTATGTGAATCTTAGGCACCCATCCACCGCCGTGCAAACCCCTGCCCTCCGATCTGTGGGGAACATCGTCACTGGAGACGACCTTCAGACTCAGGTTATCATCTCCTCCGGTGCCCTGCCCGCCCTTCTCAGCTTGCTCTCGTCGCCTAAGGACGGCATTCGAAAGGAGGCGTGTTGGACCATCTCGAACATCACTGCAGGCAGTCCAATGCAGATCTCCGCTATCATCGAGGCGTAGGTTGTAGTCTCGAGGCCATGAACTTTTAGCTTATGGTGTCTCTTAGCAACATCATACCACCCCTCCTGAACATCCTCCAAAATGCCGACTTCAAGACAAAGAAGGAAGCATGCTGGGCGATCTCCAACGCCACCTCGGGCGGCCTGCAAGAACCAAATCAGATTCGATATCTCGTCACTCAGGGTTGCATCAAACCAATGTGCGACCTCCTGCAATCGATGGACAACAAAATCATCCAGGTTGCACTTGACGGTTTGGAGAATATTCTAAAGGTCGGAGAGATGGATAAGGAGGCGGCTGGACCTGGCGCCGTGAACCAGTTTGCTCAATTCATCGAGGAGGCGGGTGGGATGGTGTCCATTCATAATCTTCAGCATCATGAGAACTTGGAGATTTACAAGAAATGTTTCTTCATCATGGACAGTAAGTCATCTTGACAGGCCCAAGAGGTAGACCACAAAGCTGATGTTCCCGCTCAGAGTTCTTCCCAGACGAGGAAGAAGAGGAAGCCGATAGCGCTGCTCCAGCCGTCGATGCCTCCGGTCAATACGCCTTCCAATCAGATGGTCAGTCTTCTCCCGCCGAGAAGGAGTCGCCCAGCTGAACTGTCCACAGTCGCCACGCCGCAAGGCGGCTTCAACTTCGGAAACAAGTGATCCCCTCGACCATTCAATCTCGTTCCCTCTCGGCGATCGCTTCGTTCACTGCTTCCTGTACACAATTATCATACCTAACCCATCTGCTCGCCTCAGCATCGCGGTCCGCGAATTGTGGGTCCCGCCTATAGACTTCTCTACATCAATATCAGCAACATCGTCGTCGAAGGGCAACTTTTCCCGAGTCCCTTCTCCACTTCCCCAGCATCGTCACTATTTCCGTTTGTCAGTATTTGCATCTGCCGCGCAGGCTACTCGTCGCGCCATCTTTTTTGGTGTTTTTGTGTCCGACCCTTCCATAAAACTTCGCCATGCGCATTGTAGGCGGAGACTTGGAGGAATATGTGTACAGAGTATGAGGACCTGGATTACCTAATTTGATATACCCCTTTGAGATGGCGAGCGGAGGTGGGGTGGGTGAGATGCATAGGTCATCGTACTTCTCCGGCCGTTTTACACCGTAACTCCACTTGCAGCGTCGTAATCGTTACACTTGAAGGAGATATGCAGGGTTTCATCTCCCAACCAAAGATGCGACCAAATCTCGCAATCTGTCCAATCGCCTACACCTCTTCATCCCGTCCTCCATTTTCGTGAACGGTAGCTTCATATCATACATGGCATTTCTCATCTATATTCGTAATACAGGATGTTCAAAAGCCATATGATGGGGCATGTTTTTGATATGCGAATGATGCGGTTATCGCTCCAGGCGAATTCCATAAGATGCGGGATGAAGAGTCGATGCGTTGGGAGTGGATTAAGGGGATATTAGGCCTGGAAGCCAGCTTGGGCGTACATGCCTTGCCTCATCTGCTATATGCTATTATCAGACCACATGTCCGGAACGCGAAGTTCAGACCGACCAACCAAGTTTTGGTAATAGTTCTGCTGTCCTCGATTTGGCTGGAACATCCCCATACCCAGCCCGCCAAGGTTCGGTTGAGGTTCGAACGCGACAGGTGGCTGCGAGAGGGATGAAGCTGATCGCATCCCGCCCTGGGACTGCAGGTACGGTACATCGATACTCGGTGATGCGAACTGCTAGCATCAGCCAATCCCAGCTCAGCATGAAGGCGAACTTACTGGGTTGAAAGGGTCTGAACCGGGACTCATCATCTGTGACTGCGGCGACATCCGACCTCGATGCCGGGGTTGAGGTGTCCGTGGCGATCCATTGGGATTGACATTCGGATTCGGGCTGCCTGCCCGCATCGACTGACCAATAGGCATATTTTGCGGGATAAGCAGAGGTGATAGGTTCTGGTTCTGATAGCCTGGCGATCCGGACATAGGCTGATGGTATGGATAAAAGCTCTGCTGCTGGTATCCTTGACCTCGCCATTGTCCTTGGCCTGGAGTCTGGTTGAACGGGGATGCACCGATATGACCAGCAGGAACGGGCAGTCCAACTGCTTCGAGCAGGAGACGATAAGGAGGGGTACTGGACGCTTTGATGGTGGGTAGGACGCGACGGACGGTTTCGGTCATTGTGCTTCGATCGTCTGGAGAGAGTGAGGAGATCGCAAGTATCTTTCCAATCACTTGAGATCCGTTGTTCGCATCCGAGAGGACCTCGGTCAGGGTCGCATCGTTTAGGGAAGTGAAAATCGACGAGACGATGGACGAGCTGGCAACAGGCTCGGATGTTTGAGTGATGACTGGAGGTGTGTCAGGTCTGTTATGCTCACTCAGAAACAAAGGTGCGCACTTCGAAGTACAGTGAGAGAAGCCAGCTTGTGCGCGCAAAGATGGGCAATATGCGGGGCGAAGCGATTGGCGAGCAGACCATATCTCCCAGGCAAGTTTGATTGATCGACAAGCCAGGTCAAGAGCAGTGCACCGTTGGGACTCGTTGCGAGCGGGATCGAGTTCAGGATGATACTGGTGGAGATGCGTTTCTGCGGTACCTCAGCTAGAGTGTCGACACAAGTCACCTCACTCACCTTCTGATAAAGGCTGGTATGCGGACTCTCCAGACATGTCCGCATACATCTCGCTCCGAACCTATTCTGCGCTATATCCCACATTCGATCGATCATAGCATCAAACACATATCCATTGAAAGGTTCGCCAAACCGCAACGTCCCGGCGCAGACATAGTTGCCAAGAGAATCGCACATGAGGGGCGGGGCGAAGGGCCGAAGATTGTCAGCTACTAGCTGACGTTCCGCATCGGTCACGCTGCACTCGATGATCTTCTGCGCTGCCCAGGTCCCGTTCTTGTGGACGCCAACCATGGCGAGGTGTGGTGCGATGCGCTCGAGCATGGCGAGGCGGAGGGTCGGAGAGGTACGCTCGAACAGCTTCTGAATGACAGTGTTGCCGATGTAATCACTCGCCAGCTAAGGTCATCAGCGGCGAGCTATACGCACGATCTGGAACTCCTCACCTCGGCACACTCATCCAGGAGATCATACGTGATATCATCGATCTCTTCCTGGCTACACAAACCTGAGTCAAGGCGTTTCCTCAGATCCTTCAGACGAGCTGAATCGAAGCGTCTCATAGGTCGATCACCAGTCATCGGTATTGAAGTGTAGTATGTCACAGCTGGACGGGACTCTAAGAGGACCGTCAATAGCGCTCATGGAAGGGACTCTGCTCGCACCTGCCGCAGCCAGGACATCCCCATCCTCTTCTCTTCCACTGCTCATAACCTGAACAATCATCTGCTGCTCGCTGACCTCGCCTCCCTGACCCAAACCCTTCTCTAGCACTTGCTCATGCACCCCTGCCTTCACAAGATCCAAGACCAGTTGCGAGCGGTAATTCTCCACTCCTCCACCTTGAACCGATAATTGTTGCTCCGTCGATACCGCCGCTGCACCTTTCACCGCGCTCAAGCCTTCTCGTAGCGCCTTGTTGGGGGATCCATGAGCTTCTTCCTCGTCAGGCCGGCCAAGAGTGGGGGATTTTGTCTGGACTCGTGCAAAGCCAATACGGATGGGTCCGACGTCGCTACCAAGGATGTCTCGGCCGTTCAAAGCATTACGAGCAGAGATAGCAGAAGCAAGTCGCTCGAAGTTCACGAAGCCGCAGCACTGGGAAACATCAGTCAAGTATTTCATTTGCGCGACAGAACTCGCCTTATGCATCAAGACTCTCGCCGACTCAACCGGTCCAAAGGGTGTAAAAATCTGCAACAAGGCCGAGGAACTAGTGGTACCGGGTATACTGCCTATCCATAAAGCTCTGGTGGGTAGGGCGCTATGCTCGCTGCTATTCTCGGGTGACGTATTGATGTCAAAAGCCGAGGCTGGTACAGGCACTATTCCAGGATGACCGTTGGTGAATACCAGACCAGCTGGTGGCGGAGCAACCGCAGTCGTCGGAAGACCGGTAGGAGCGGAGTCGATCTTACCGAAACCGATGCGGACCGGTGCAGTCTCGGATAGCGCGGAGACATGGCCTCCCATTCGATTCAGAACTTCGTCACGAGCACGGATGGCATCGGTCTTGTCCATAAAGTTGACGAAGGCACAGGTCTAGAAAATATATTAAGCTCGGTCCAGATGATGGAAAGAGATGCGCACCTTCTCCGGTAGCATGCGAACACTTTCAATAGCTCCATATGGCGCAAACACGTGCAACAGCGCATCACTCGTGGCATTGACATCCAAGTTCCCGATCCACAAGCTTCTCGTAGGCATCTGTGGAGTCGAAGAACCGCCCACATCCGGAGTACCTGCTCGAGAAGTATGGGACGAAATTGATAAACGAGGGCCTCTCGACGTTGAGCTATCCCTCGATCGGTTGAAATCGCGATCCAACCTGGAACGAGGTGGGTAGCCGTATGGACCGCCCATCATCGGATTGGTGAGATGTGTGGGATCCGGCGATTGCGGGATCGAAGCAAGGTATCCTGCATTCTTGCTGCTGGATCTGCGCATAGGGTTGTCGAGTGCACCGATGGTTGTGGCTCGAGGACGGTTCGAGTCTTTGTTGAAGAGGCTAGATGGAGCATAGAGGTTGGCTAGCTGGGAATTGATGCTCAGGCCTGGATCATTCATACCGAGGTTATCGATAGCATGGGCGAGGACCTCTTCATCCTGTCTGTCATTGTACGGGTTATGATCGCGAGAGTACGGACTGACATTGGTGACGGAAGGTCGGAAGGGACGAGCGAAGTTGGATACGGTACTTGCTCGAAGACGACTAGCGGGACCAGAATTGGCGATAGCTCGTTGAGCTTGATTCCGGAGCTCGGATATGGAAGCAGGAGGGAGTTGGCCTTCCGCCCCATCAGCCAAACCAAGGTAGTCCAGTGTCGAAAAGTTCAGGTCGTCGGTGTTGAGCGAGGCGGTGGAGTCGGAAGGAGGGGCATGTGATATGGGATCCTCATCTGAGTGTCTGAGCGAGGATCGAGATTGGCCGATGGTAAGACCGGGATTAGCCAGCCAGGTATTACTGAACGGAGAGGATCCAAAGACGTTGATCAGGCCGTTCTGAGGAAGAGTCAAAGAGCCTGATCGAAGGCGACTTGCTGATGTGGGCGTCTCGAGATTCGCTGCGGATGATGCGGTATGACGGAGAGCTGGGCGAGTGACCGGAGTGGTTGGATATGCTGGAGAAAGGGCGGATGTACGGATAGGAGTAGCGTTAGGAGTGGATGACGGGATGTGCGGAACAGGTTCGTCCGGCTCGGAGTACCACTCTTTCGCTTCATGAAACTTGGAGGGAAGGGTACTGCGACTGTGATCAGTCCAATCAAGGGAGGACAAAAGCACCTACCCCGCCCTTGCCCGCCTGCAACCAGAAACACTGTTCATCGGTACCTGCTCGTCTCCATCATTCACCACGATAGGCTTCATTGCCGGCACTCCAGTCTCATCCTCGATGATCTGCCTAGCTCGTCTTGCGAAACTGGCTGAAGGAGCCGGAGGAGGGGTACGACCATCTCGAGTGCGCATGCCGGCTGAGCTGGGGGGATCGGGTGAAAGGCTAGAGCGGGATTTCGATGGTGGAGACATGTCAAGCCGTATGAAGTCTGCGGTCCGAATCAGCTAGAGTTTGGAGGCGGAGAGAAGCTCATTAGGCTTGATTGACGGAGTTGCGAGGCTAAAATGGTAAAGGGAATTGGTCATTGACTCACCCCCAAACGAGCTGTATGTCGCCTCTCGGTTACCAGAAGTCTCGTGCTCTTGTATGAGATTCTCCTATCTTGGGTGAGTTACGTGGCAGAAGGTAGACCGGGAGAGCAAGAGCTGACTGACGCGAAGTGATCCGACGTCGCGTGGTAGCAAGGTACTGAATCAAGGGGAATAGTAATGTGAGGTGTTTTGGACTATGTGATGATTATGATGCTGATGCAAGTATACCGTTACAGACCATAGAGGTAAAGGGGTCAAGGACTATAAAATCAGGATGGACTGTAGACTAGGCGAAAGTCAAAAGAAGATCAATGCTGAGTGGAAATGGCAGGGGACCCGCAACCTGGCTGTTAAAGCCGCACTTTCCGACAAGAGGTCGATATGAACCGCTGCGAGAGGGTGTGCAGCAGGTGAGTCCAGTTTCTTTCCTAGGAGTCGTTTTGCGAAAGGTGTTGCGCAGCTGTAAACGACGTCACAGATGCGTCTCCCGGAACGACCCCGCAATCCTATACCCCGCTTCACATATTCGGGTTGACAAGGGGAGATCTTTGGAGAGTCTTGATGGTCATGCTACATTTGCTAAAGGTACAACGGCTAATCAGCTAGTATGTACATCATCGGGATCAGGTGCTACGGATCAATCCGCGTTGACATCCTCCACCAAACCTCTCTTCACATCCCGTCTCCACCCACAAGCAGCCAAATGAGCCGTCACACTCTCCTCCAAAACCCTCTTGACATCCTCTCTGATAAACCGATTCGGCCAACTCGACGTAGCTTGATGAAAAGAGAACTTTTCGATTTTCCTTTGTATCTTGAGCACGTCTTTGGGTCTCAGAGGTATCTGACATCAGCTGAGAGCGTAGTAAGGGGACATACGAGGTTCGGGACGGACCAAGGGAAGGCAAACCCTTTTTGGTGGGGTTGGACCATCAGGGTATCGGCTGTGAAGATTATACCGGAGACTGGGGTGGGTTTGGTGGGTAGGTGGGATCGGGAAGGTGGGGGTTCAGCGAGACGGTCCCAGTGGAGTATACATGATCCGGGGAAGTGACTACGTCGGTTCAGCTAAGATCAGAAGGGGAAAGGTGGGACAGACCCGCCGCATTGGATGACCGTGACTCCTTTCCCTAGCACCGCTTCATCCGTGAACCACCGAATGTCATCTTCCGGCTTGATATCGTTTAACCGTTGGTACCATTCTTTATCGGTTTCGCAGAGGTATATCGGTATTCCAAGCGCTCGAGACCAAGTCAAAGATGTAGTGAAGAACTGTAACATTCCCGTCGGCCCGAAGCTGACCAAGGAGAGGTGACTCACATGCGGATGTGAGATGGCCATAGCCCTCAAAGGCGACTTGAGCGACTTCAGATGTCCCACCAGAGCGAGTGAGATGAACGCCGCACAATCCCAGACATACGATCCCCGTCCCGTCTCAATCAATATAGCTCCTCATCAGTCATATCATCGTTGAACTACTTACGAGTCTGGTTGATGGCGAATCCTGGTTCGGTCTGGATGAACGTTATCCGCCCATCTTCATGGTCCGGTAGGAGAGAATGAGTCCGGGTCGATGAGAGTTCCGCTAGGGATGTCCAGGATTGACCGGAAGCGGGGACATATTGCCGTGGATCTTCACATATCGGACCTAGGAGAGGTGGTCAAAGCTGAATGAGCCAAAACGGGATAGCGAAACAGACACGATTCAGGGGAGGTCGAGGGGTATTGAGCTCCGCACGCTGTACATATAGCCAGGAGTTCGTCCGCTCGGATCGCTTCGAGCGCGTGAACCGAGACGGAACCTTTATGAGAAAGCTTAAGTGCCATGAGTCGACGAGGGTAAAGTGAAGTAAGAGCGATAATCAATCAATTGGGAGGATCTTCGCTCGTCGTCCAGGAACCAAGTTCCGAAGATTCGCGACGTCCAAATTTGGCAGCTCTTGCAAATCCAATCAATCTCGCTCAAGCTGTTTCCTGCTACAGTTCCTATATGACAGCACAATCTCCTTTGAAAACATCATCTGATCAGTCACATCATGTCGTCTCTACAGATCAAGCTCCGACATCTTGCCCCTGCTACTTGCTTGCCTCGCCTCTTACTTGATGTGGCTGCCGCGAGTGGAGCCAGCCGTTGGCATTCGACGTGACCGGCATCCCAGCGCTGAGATGGAGCGTTAGCACTTGTGATCTCCTGATCAGCTCACTTCCGTGCGGCCGCACGATTTCGCAGCAGCACGAGTCGCTGCTTGGCACCGTCTTTAAGATCTGCGTCGTGCAGGTGGGCGTTCCGCCACGATCGAAAAACGCCTTGGTGACGTCACCGTTCTTGACGAGGTAGTCTCCCTTCGGTCCGCTAAGTGAGCTCAACTGAGCTCAACCGTTGTGAGGAGCAATGGGTAGTAGGCAAGATCCTTGAGGTTGTAGCAAGAAGTAATTGGGGAAATCTGTGGATGAAGTCGATACGGTAACTGTATTGGAACGATTGTTGTGATGGAGGCGGATGGGTTAAGAAGGCGGGGGATCTTCCTCCGGCCTCGTCTACATATTTGAAGGGATGGCCGAGACAAAAGAGATCCTCTCAAAGCTCGAATGAAGGACTTCAGCGCTGTCTCGTAAGATGCATGCACGGGTTCCAAGGAGAATTTGGAAAGCTGTGAAAGGGAGGCCGCCCATCTTTCCCCCATACGGGATTAAGCCCAGATGATCCATGGACAGCCCGGCTCATAATATATGGACGAGGGAAGTGGGCCCCGTTATATGCGACGGTCTTCTTTAACCCTTTCGAGGAGTATATCTCTGGCCTACTCTTGGATTCTTCCAGTTCATCCAACCTTGTCTCGAGGCGGACCTGAGGAACTGAAGGGATTCCGCCTTATTGTACGTGGCACGTTGTGGCAGGCGGGATTGGCGCCACACCATCCGCTTTTCTTCCGATCTTAATATTCTGCTCCGCGTAACATTACCGGGATATCTCCTCGGCCCTGAACATTCATAGCGGTGTAAAACCACTTCATTCCTGGACGCTGACTAGCTTCTTCCGATTTCGCCATAGCAATCATAGCATCGCCCAATCTATCCACTGAGATTCATATTCATAAACAATCGGGATCATGAAGCACTACATAGTCATCCCCCTCCGACCTATGGCCACGCCAGACCATGTATCACCCTCGCTCTGCGCCTCCTCCGTCTACATCCCCATCTCCTCATCACACTCTTCATTTCATCTAGCGCAATGGACAAGGCAGAACCCCTCATCTCGTCATTCCAGCTGGACCGAACTGAGAAGGAAAGGATAAGAGTAGTACCTTACTCTTTCGTGAAACCTCCTCCTGCAAATCCTCTGATAGCGACGGAGGATGACGAGGCGACTTGGAAGCTTTGTCATTGGGTTGCTGAGAATGTCATACCGACACTCAAACGGTACCTTGCTGTAAGTTTGTAAGTTGGGCACGGATGGATGACTGATGAATGTTGGGAGTTAGGTTGAGAGGGTTTGCCGACCAACCGATGATACACCGCATACTTTAAAACCGGATGTCTACCTTGTCGACAGGTTAATCAGCTTGTACACTCATTTGAAGGAGAATAACATCCCCGTACCGAAGCACATCAGCCTTGTCCCTTTTTCGACACCTTTCGCTGAATCGTGAGTGACCCTGACCTCCACACGCTTTGACCAGTTGTACCCTGACGATTACAAGCGTACTGAAAGTCGGAACCGGAACACCCCTTTCAATGTGGCCATGAAGCAGTACATCGAGCTAACGGAAGGTGGTATAGTGATGGAGAAGCCTATGAGAAGGTGAGCTGTGAAAACCTCGTTGACGAAACGGGCTGACATTCTCGCGTATAGACAGTGCTGTCGAACGAGAATGAGTTCGACAAGGATTTGGGGTTAGGACCGATGTGTACGTTTTGCTCATCCCTTTTGATCGCGCTGCGCTAATGTGGAACAGACGTTCGTGAAATGGATCCCAATGACACCGGTTAGGATTTGAACCTTGCCGTAGTCGCTCACGTCGCACAGCTCGTCTACACACCGCCATGCGAAGTTGGCACCGGATAGAAAAAGAACCATCCGGGGAAGACCTCCTCGTCTTCTGGCCTTCATGCTTCTCGCCTAATCTCCAACCCACCTCAGGACTGATCGCGCTCGATCCTCAACTCTGCTCCACACCTCAACCCAAAGTCGATAACGAAGTCATTCGTTTCCTCGATAGACAAACTGCGAGGAGTATCGTCTTTATCACACTTGGGTCGTACTCCTGGGTCCCGACTCCCCGCCAAACCGAGCTACTTTTCAATGTTCTGGGTACACTGGGCTTAGGAGCGCTGGTCATCAAGCCCAAGTTACCCTATGTCAAGGATGCGAACACGGATCACCTCGAGTTTGTCCGTAGTGGGATTGAGAGGATGGGAGACAAGGGGATGTTGGTGGATTGGGCGCCTCAGGAGGATGTACTGCTTCATCAGGTGAGCCTAGTTTCTTATGTTGTATCGTTTTGCTTGATATGCTGCGTCAGTCTGTTTCGTTTGTTGTTTCGCATGGTGGGTCAAACAAAGCTATGGAAGCGATGGTCGCAGCTATTCCACTAGGTCAGTTCCTTAAGCACCAATCCTATCTCAGTCGTCCCAATGATACGTATCCCAGTGATGTGGCCAGGAGGCTGGGATCAACCACATGTGGCGAACGAGGTCGTCCAACTCGGTATAGCTCTCGAACTCGTACAGGTCAGGACAGGACATAGCGTGAGGAAGAAGACTGCGCGAGGTGTACTTGTCGATGGGACGGAAGAAGCGATTGTCAAGGAAATGGGGGAGGCGTTTGTGAACCTGACTTCTACCAGAGGATATGCGATCAGGAAGAGGTGTGAAGAGGTGAAGACAATGGTTGTGGAGGATATGGAGAGGGGACCGAGTTATCGGAATATGATGGCGCTAGGCGATCTGTAATATGACCGTTTATGCATCAACAGCAATAGGCCTTGACAATCGCATATCATCGGCCACATTCGACTCCATAGGTGGGGATCCTTCTCCGTTCACCATGCTCCCAGGGAAACTATCAGGATGAGTGTCTCGCGACAGTGTGTGATCGATACGACAATAGATAGCAAAGGCGAAAGCTTCCGAAAGCAGGTGACAAATGAAATGTTCTTTCGATGTCCGGTCCCTACTCGTCAGAAGTTCAAAGCAATACTCGTTCGAGAACCCCATGAAAGGGAAACTAGCGCTAAGTGTTTCGTAAGATTACCTGAATACTAAGTGCTCGGCTTGATCGGACACAGCCGAGAATCCTCGCAATCCTCCTTTGTCAATCACATTGCAACATGAGAGATTCAACCCGACGTTTGGATGAACTTTGGGAGGAGCTGAATAAACGAGCGGAAGAAGGAGTGAAGTGACGAGCGGAAGGGGAAATGTATAAAATGAGGGGGAGAAGGAAGTGATCTTTCCGCCGGCTCTGATTTTTGGTTCAATTATTTCCCCCTCTTCGAGCCGAAAACGTTTTGCTCGCTCATTTGACATTCATGCCTTTCCTCGGACACCTTCGAAGCGTTTCCCCAACCACTCGGAACCCGACGAGAATATTGGACATCAATACTGCGATGCTCACTGGCCTTGGCTTGATGAGGATCACAGCTGCCGTCGAATCTACCCAGCCTTCCCGATGACCAGAGGGCAACGTGTGAAGCGTTGAGTAGTGAGATTGAGAGCATGATCGCTTCTGCCGGCACGTCGAGCTACGAAGAAATGTAATTTAGGCTCCTTGGGATGAAGGGTCACTTGGCTGCCTTGCGAGCAAGGTATGGATCTTCGAACGATGAAATGGGACTTTTCGACAGTCTCGAGGGTGGAATCCAACTGCTCATGACTGCCATGGGTACAAGCCTTCCGAGCGGGAGAAATATCAGCCAGCGATCGTGAATCCCTCTTGAGTGACCTGAAAACGATTCAAGATCGGCCGCAACATCAAGAAGAGTCAAGTATGGGAAAAGCATGTGCTTAGGGGAAAAGAACACGGCAACATAAAAATGGGAGAAATTGATGACATAAAATACTACCATATCAGGATTGTGGACAGGGGCGGCCCACCAATGCGGGACGAACCTGACGACTGGTGATACGGAGCCTCATTTTCACCGCGACAGTCACAGGTGGTTTTTACATAGCGAACGTACTTGACCGAATTTAACGGCGACTACTTGGCCAAGCATGTCTCCAGGCGTATTGGCCAGTATCGAGTATTTCTCTTGTGCCACTGCTCGGATGACTTGAGTAGAAAGTTGAGACGAGCTACATCTAGTGGCTTCGTGGACAGTGAATGGACAGTGAGATAACGAAAATCATATAAAAGATCTTCGACACGGAGAGGAAAGCTCGGTCATTCAGTTCCCCCTGGAGGGAATTTCCCCTGACCACGTTGGCGGCAGCGCTAAATATTGGTTCCGGCAAATCCCCCTTCCACTTCGATCACTTCTCAACCCTCTCAACCCATACTGAACCCACAAAATCGATACTGAATCGAAATGGAGAACATAAACAACCCCGGAGCTACGACTGCCTATCCACCTCCTCCTCAGCATTCACACGCCACCACCACTTCCACCACAACCAATCCCGTCTCGACCGCCGCTCCAGCAGCTGCTGGCACGACCGCTCATACAGTCAACGACGGGTCTTCCGGCGCCCACGCAGCTGACGGTAACTCTTGGGTCGAACTCCTTAACAGAAATTGATGCTGATTTGTAACGTAGCTTTGGGAGATAAAGTCAAAGGCGGTTGGAACGTCTTCCACGGTTCGTTATCCTATCCTACCTCATACCTCGCATCACATGCCACATGACTTTCTTTATGGTCCCGACATCATGTCCTCTCGGACTGGACTGGCCACACGGTCTTCAGTCGTTTTCAAGTGTCAGGGCTGACGAGGTGAACATCGCTAGGTGCCGGCGAAGGGATTCGAGGCAACGTCAATGGCTTCCTCGACAACATCGGTGAACAGATAGCTGGTCGGGGTGGGAACGCGGAAAGGCCTACGACGGGATTGGGGAGTGGAGAGAGGCCGGCTCACGTCGCTGCGACCGGGGCTGATGAGATTCAAGGGGGAATGGCGGAGTTGAGGAAGTAGGGAGGGAAGCTGAGCGGTGCAAGCCGATCCCGTAGAAGCGTGTAGATATGGATGCATATATTGTGGCATGAGGTGGATTGGTTAACCAAGAAGACCAGGGATGGAGCGACATGGTCTCACAGGTAGGACGGAAACTACATGTGGATCAATCATTTGCATGCGGTCGCGTTCAGCCGACAATATCTATCCCGCTCCGCTCCCCTCTTACCAAGCGCTACCCGTATCCCCTCACCTCTATCTCCCCACCCATCCTGCGCCTCCTTAAACCGCCTTGTTCCTGGACAGCTCTGCTCAAATCAGCAATCATCCACAACATCCACCTCAACCAGTGCGACCCGACTCACGCTCAACCTGCCCCAGAGCCTCTTCCAACAACTGCCTCCTAAAAGCCGGTTTACTCAACTCCGCTTCAACCGAATCCCTAACACTCTGAACCAACGCAGCCTGCTCCGCCTCCCTCTGCTGTTGCTCATACCTAACCCAACTATCCAAGACAGCCTTGAGCTCAGACTTGACCGCTTGTTCCTGTTGAAGCAGGAAGTTTTCATGTTCGAGCGAGTTTGTCTCCTTTGCTACGGCGTAGAGCTGTTCGGTAAGGGGGACGACTTCTTTTAACTGGTTGACTGAGTCGATACGTGCTGTGACGGCTTGGGTGTGATCTTCTCGGGCGGAGGAGAGGATGGATTTGATGCGCTGAAATCAAACAATCAGACAAGGATCAGCACCAGGGAAATTGTGCAGATGACTCACATCGATGTGACCATCTGCCCAAGCGGTGTAGGGTGAAGCCATACCCCGGCCGATAGCAACAGCGATGATGACGAAACCAACGAGGAGGACGGTTTCCTCGTTCACGACCTGATCAATATGTAAGCGGAAGCAAGATCGTCGTGGGTGAGTTCCGAGGACTGACATAGAGTTCCGTTGAGACTGCCGCAGCGGTAAGAGCTGTACCGAGGATGACACCGCCTGTCTTGGTCCAGAGGGAGTTGCTAGGGACGGAGTTGATGATGGACGCAGCTCGCTCATCAGGGGATTGTTCTGGATCTACATCAGATAAAAGACTGAAGGTTCAGATGATATGACTGACGAGTGGCATAGGATCGAGTACTATGCAAGGCTCATCAGCATAAACCTGAGACCGGGTGAGAAGCTAAACTTACTTTGGAAGGGGAAGAAGACGAGGAACAGCGACGACCGGTCGAGCGAAACCTGCGACAAATATCGGCCCTTCAGGGCTTCACCGAGATGACCGTCACTCACTCGCCGTCCGAAGACTTCTTAACGCGAGCCGAGATGCCATCCTCTGTAAGATTCACTGCAATGAGTTGCAAACGGAGCTTGACCTTTGAGTGTACGGATTCCAGCTCAGGGTTCCAAGAATGGCCATAACGCCGAAGCTCCGAATAGACGGTTTGTTTCCTCCGGCTAGGCGCATTGAAAACCGGATTGAACCGTCCTTCATATACAGTATTACCATCTGCTATTCCGAAGCGTTCCTCTTAATCCTTGTCACCTCTTTTGGGGTTGGCGTTTGAAATTGCGTCCGTATCACGGCGCGATGTCCGAGACCGCTCTTGCAGATGATCTCTTTCCTGACTCCCCTCCAGCCGAAGCGGTCCAACCTCCTTCCCGTATCGCTTCGAGTTCTCGCACACCCGAAGCAAAGCCTTCACCCGCACCGTCCCCAACAGCGCTCGAAGCAGATGATGCAGATGGACCCGGAGACCTGGTGCGTTGTTTTGTTCCTCTTTAGCTCCCCATGCTGATCTCGGTAGTTTGGTGGAGAGGAAGAAGATAAACCCGCTACACCCCGGACGGATCGCGGTCGTTCCTCCACAGCTACTCCAGTGACAGACCGGTCCGGCTCGCCTCACCCGCTCGAATATGCCGAGGAGGAAGCTGTGGACGTCGATGAGACATGGGCAAACCTAGCGATACCACAATGGCCAAAGATGCAACCTACCGATGGGAAGGTATGTCCCCTGTTCCATCCCTCAATTCCGTTATCTCAAAGTCAAACGCTGATCTCGTCTTCAGGTTTGGCATATGAAACTCCCTGCATATGTCAATATCGAACCCCGTCCATACGATCCCGATTTCTACCGTGCCACATTGGAAGAAGCACCTATAGATGGAAAGGCGGAACCGTTAGCAGCGAGGTCTAGGATGATTGGTGTTCGAAATACGATTCGATGGAAATGGGTAACCGGAGGAGCTGGGGAACCAGTAGGTTCATCGTTCACGATCAAGCTGATGACAGACCCGCCAAAGTAACGCTCGGATGCTGAGGTGGTCCGACGGTTCCGTCTCCCTTCAACTAGGTTCCGACCTATTCGACGTCGCCCCTTCCCAAGGTGCCACTCTCGCTCGACCTTCCGACCCTCAACCATCTACCACCCGCGGTCCTTCCCACCAGCCCGAAGCACCCGCTTCAACCTCTTCGACAACCTTCCTCTGCTACGCTGCGATCACAGAAACGATCCTCATGACAGAAACCGCCATAGCCGGTCAACTCTCCCTCGTCCCTACTTCGATGAACTCAAAGACCCACCTGGAGTTGGCGAAACATGTTGGACAGCAGCATGTGAAACATTCGAGGATGAAGATCTTGGATGACGCGAAGGATCCAGCGAAGTATAATGAGTTGCTTCTCAAGGCTTCGGGGCATAAGCCTAAGGCCAAGTCGCGAACACCGGGCAAGTCGAGAGCAAAACGAGCGATGAGTGATGAGAGTGAAGAGCGGGAGTTTGCGGATCGGGAGAGGGATGCACCGAGGTCGAAGCGGGTTGACGAAGGGGAGTATGACGAGGATGATGGGTTCGTCGTGGCGGATTCTGATAATGAAGGGGAGAACACGGATGATGCGGCTTATGGATCGAGCAAGAAGAAAGGGAAGAAGTCAAGGTCGAAGAAGCGGAAGGGAAGTGAGGAGCTGGATGAGATGGAAGAAGCGGAAATGCGGATCGAAGAGAGGGAGAGGGAACGAAAGAGAGCGAAGAAGGGTGATGTTGGCGGATTAAAGGGGAAGAAGGGTCGGGAATATGTTGATTCGGAGGAGGAGGATGCGGAAGGGGAAGAAGATATGGAGATGGACGTGGAGAGTGAGGAGGATTAGGGGGAATGGGATTGGCATGAAGACATGCGTGATGATTCGTTCTCAACTCGTACACCAACCGGCGCCAAGGAAGGGCTTTCCCTCCGCTCCGAGCGGAGTGCTGATCGCGGTCAGCTGACCTCTCCATTCCTTTGGAAGGATCTCGCCGAGCTTTATCGGGAAAGGAGCAAGAAAAATTCGGAACAAAGGATCGTCAAAGGCTCCGCCGGACAAAAGAAGGGGATGAGCGATATCCAGATGACCTACCGAATCCTGACATCGTCTTTCTCATCTCAACTTACTCACACTTCAGCATTGCTTTTTGACCAGACCATCAATACAGTCATCATGGCGGAGAACAAGCATCCGTGAGTATCATACATTGGATTGGATTTCAAGTTCTGACGTGCTGTAGGAACTGCTTCTTCGAGCTCACCTTGGGCAGTAGGTTGAAAGCCTTCTTGAACTCTGTTCGACTCGCTGATGGGATCGCAGAGGAACCAGCAGGCCGAGTCGAGTTCAAACTGTACGACGATGTCGTACCCAAGGTTCGTCCCCTTTCCCAAACCTCCAAGACCTTCTACTAACCTTGACTCTGGCTCTAGACCGCCGCGAACTTCCGCGCCCTTTGCAATGGCAAGGTTCGTCCCATCCATGATCGAGCTGTGAAGCGCTTCGATCAGCTCATGGAGGAGTAGAAAGAGGACGGTGAGGCCTTGCCCAAGGATTTCGGATACAAAGGGACTAGTTTCCATCGGATCATCCCTGGGTTCATGTGTCAAGGTGGGGATTTTGAAAGGGGTGATGGTACTGGTGGTCAGGTAAGTGCACTCTTCTCCACTCGTATTTCCAGCTGAACCCTTGCAGTCGATTTACGGGAGTAAGGTTTGTTTATCTCTCGTCCTCTCATCGTTGGCGGGATGGTAGAATGATAAATGAGGGTAGTTTGACGATGAGAACTTCAAGAAAAACCACGACAGTAGGTGTTGATATCTCTTTACTGAATTCCTCAAGGACACAAATCAACACTTTTCACAGAACCCGGACTGCTCTCCAGCGCCAATGCTGGTCCCAATACCAACGGTTCCCAATTCTTCATCACCACCGCTGAGAAATGCGAGTGGCTCGAGTGAGTGGGTTCCGCAAGGTTTCTATTCCCTCTTCATCCACCTCCCGATTTCCATTCCCTCTTCATCCACCTTCCCGAACAAGGAAACGGTAGCTGATGAACTTGATAGTGGGAGGCACGTCGTTTTCGGTGAAGTGGTGTCTGGGATGGACGTGATGAAGTCTGTCGAGAAAGTGGGGAGGAAAGAAGACGGGAAGGTATCGGATAGTAAGAAAGTGACTGTCAAGGACTGTGGACCGGTGTAGGTACGGTGCCAAGGACATCATTGTGACATGTGGCGTATGGGTCGAGCATGGAGTATAAAGTGCAGAGTGGTCTTTCATACGGCTTCCATTGACTCCCGTAGAAGGTTCCAATATATTCTGCCTGATCTGACGCGACGATCACCAGGCAGCCCCAACCGCTGTTGCGGTTAGTTTTCGGCTTCATCCAGCCTCGAATCTCGACTGATCTCGTCCTACACGCAGAAGCTGAGGGGTTTGGCGCGAAAAATGGAAACATAGATAAAGTAGCTGATCCACCACATCCCTCATCAAAGCTGCTGCTACAGCAGTCGAATTTACCGTCCCCCAAACTACGGATTGTGTAAAAGTAAAAAGATAATGTCTACAGCCCGGATCGAACGGGCGACCTTTCGATCTCGAGAAGGTTTTCTTCAGTCGAGTGCTCTCCCAACTGAGCTATGGAGACACAGGATTCCTTCGGAATTTAGTTCCCATTCATTTGTCCGTATATAAATTAGTATAGGTGGTATCTCATGGGATGCGTGGTTCATGTACGACCGATATTCATACTCATTTCATTACGAGAGCACGCATGAAAGGTGCAGCTGAACCATGACATTGGCAGCCTGGGACTGAAGACCAGAGGTTTGTCCATCCCTGTAAAGAGTAGGGGCGCACGACTGATCTCCGAGAAGTATCTATCTAACGTGGCATATGCCTCGGAAGGGAAGATGGGATTACAGATGTGTGAATGTCCCCTTAGCAATCCTGTATTTTCTCGGCACGAAACGACCCGACAGCTGAACTTCTGGAAGGTCGACGCATTTCAGTGGATGAGATTGAAGGGCGACAGCCTCATGACTTTGAGCGTTGACAAATCCGTCGTCGTCCTGGACGATCCTCGTCAGCCTGAAGTACACTGCTCGAGTATCCAAGCTGCTCCCGGAGTTCAATATATCACCTTGGTTCGGAGGCACAAAGGAGGGTCATCCCGATGTCAAGCTATGGTTCGTCTAGTCTTCACCTTGCCGCATTGCAAATCTTCGTGCTTCACCCCCCTTTGACGGTCATTTGTACCTTCCAAGCTAGAGCTGACCGAATCCAATCTTGCAGGTTCTCCAAACGTACCTCCTTCACCGGCACCTGGTCTCAACCCCAACCCATAGCTTCATCACCAAACACAGTCCACCGGAACCCAATCCTCTTCCTCCCCAAACCACCTCATCATCTACTACAAAACAGGTACACCTATCCCTTCATGGACCACCTACCTCACCGAGTCCCCATGATGGCGGGGACACATGGTCCGAGAAGCGAGAGCTTGTCGAAGGTGATCGATCAGGTGGGAGAGGACCTACGAAGAATCCAATCATCGTGCTGAGTAACGGCGATCGGATCGCTGAGAATAGTCGCGAGGTAACTCTACCTGATGGTTCAGGTAAATGGGTAAGTATTCCCCTTCTCCCTACCTCATGCTGTGTTTAGTCAATCATGTGCTAATGAAGTAGGTAAGGACGCATTCTTTGACATCGCTCCCAAACCTTCTTCCTCATCCGAAACCTTCACCCAAGGCTCACTCTGGCATCGCTCAGACTTCATCCAACTCCTTCCAGATCGAGGTCTATCCAACGATTCCTTCCCCGGCGAAGGTTTCATCCAACCTTCATTTTGGGAATCAACAGCCAAACCAGGTCACACCCACATGTTCCTCCGTTCCTCAGTCGGGTTCATCGTCCGTTCCGATTCGAAGTATTATGGGAAGACATGGTGTGAGGGGTATAAGACTTCTTTACCGAATAACAATTCTAGTGAGGTTCTCTCTCTACCCCTCTCTCTTTGCAACCCTTACAGATTCTACGTAACCCCTCGCTCTTGGCGTTTGTACCGCTAGTATGTGAGATAGGTGAAGTACTGATCGATTGGTGGTCAGGTCAATGTGTTGGGAAGATGCGAGATGGTCGTTCAGTCGTCGCGCTCAACCCCGTAGCCAAATCATGGGGTCCTCGAACTCCTCTCGTCTGTATGATCAGCTCGGATGATGGAGAGACTTGGCGAGAATGGTGTGTGCTGGAGAATCAACCTCCTCCAGAAGGTTTTGATGGGGTCGTCGCGCTGGAGACGGGGATAGTCAACGACGGGCAGTCCGAATTCTCGTGAGTCCGGTCTTGTTTCCTTAACTAGCCTCGCTCCTACATACAGCAATGTTCTACCACGACCTGTTTTACCAATCTTGATCAAGTCCCTTATAACCAGTACAAGTCTCTAACTCGGTCTGGAAACAGGTATCCGACGGTAACTCCAACTGCAGAGGACGATGACACCGGCGTTTGGGTGAGCTACACATGGCAGAGAAGAGGGATAGCATTATGCAAGATCACCGAGCGGTAGTGCATGCAATTGGCTTTCGTTTACTCCATATACGTCCAGTCCGGCATTCTCAGTCCATCGTTGATGCTCGTCGACTGGAGACTTCCTCAGCCCAGCTCAACCGCGGAGAAATGACTCAGCATGACCCGCCCACCATCGACCACGAGCAAAGCGTTATTCATATACGCCCCACCTTTGCTTGCTAACAATAACACTGGACCGATGATTTCCTCCATCTCGCCCGCTCGGCCTGTAATCCCCATATCAGCTATGACGATTTGGAGGTGCGCGCGACTTTCCCGCTGGATTCCGCGCAACATTCCGTTTGTTCGCCTCGGGCAGGTCGGCGTTGTTCGTTCCGCCTGACATCTCGGAGGGAAAGATACCTGGACAGATGGTATTGACTCGAATCTTCAGGCTGCGGCTTCATTAGCCTCCCTCACGATTTTTCTGGTTCTGGGTGTCTGGAATGGACGCTCAAACCAACGGAGTCAGACGAGAAGCAAGGACGCTAGCGCAATGTATGGCTGAAATCCCTGATGAGCATCACCCCATCCTTGAGTCAGATTGGGACGGACCAGCAGCCTATTCTAGAAATCAGAAACTGTGTAAGGAGAAGGCAGTCGAGTTTTCACCTTTGAGATAGGGTACGAAGCGGATCCGGATATCCGTGGGATCATCAGACCGCCAATAGAGGAGATTACGATGACGCTCGGTAGATCGGATTTCCGAAGGAGTGGGACCATGGCGGCCGTCATGAAGTAGACGCCTGCTCAGCATAAGCACTCGGACCTCTGAGCAAACAGATTGCTGGGGCGGGACATACCGTTGACATTGACTGGTCGTCCCGGGAAATCAGGTAAGAATCGATTGTGGCGGTGAGAGGGATGACGAGACGAACCAGAGTTGGTATACGAGAAATCATCCCTTGCATACTTCAGCTCCAAGCATACCCAGCTCCCACCACAAGACTCACTCATCCGTCCCTTCCCAAAGATGTTTTGCCACCAGGTCAGCTGAGAACATACTCCACATCAGCTCGACCAGGATATCGGTAGACTATGACGCACGATCATGATGATCCTCCAGAGCATACTTGAACTTCCGCATAACTCCAGCATTGTTAACCAGGACATCCACCTACAATCCCATCGTTCCCGAGAATCAGATCTGATAACCCCGCTTGAGTCATGAAAGAACGTACCTTCTCCACCCTCGCCGTAATCTGTTCGACAAGCTTCGAGATACTCTCCTTACTCCCTACATCACCTTGTATCCTGCTCTTATCAGCCGCCGTATACATACAGGATCAAGACACAGGGTTGACCCCGGGATCGGTAACACGAAACGGTTGGGGACGGCGTGAGAAGTCCGAGAGGGATAGGAAGGGGTCTGGAGATATGACGGAGAGAGCGAAAAGACGTACGCAAGAACTGCCCCGCCTTGTTTGGCAAACTGATCCAGCTCCTTAGTCGCTGCCTCCAAGACATCACCCCTCCGTCCGGTGATGAAGACTTTCGCTCCATTCGACGCGAACCCGCCAGCAATAGCTGTATCAACAAAACCATCAGCTTTGATCCCATACCTAATCGCAACCGCTTCCCATGCGGTTCTTTTCTCGCTGTTGTAGGGCATGCCATGTACGCGCCGTGAGGATATCGAGTACTGCTCAGCTGAACGTCTTTGCTCGTCCTGTGGACCAAAGCTGCTCGATCTCTCTTCCAAGTTTGAACGGTGATGCAGAATACCATACTGGAAGGGTATTAACCCCGTTGGGAACCAAGTGTGCGCCCGGAATCGAGGATTAACCCTAGATCATCAAACTTGTTTCCTGGAACAAGGAACAAACAAGGTCTTTTCAAGACGGATTGGATACCTTTTGGGGGATGGCATTGACCGTTATGCATTTAGTAGGGGTATCTATCGCTCATCAAACGGATTCCTTCATTTCATCAGTACCTTCCATTACCGTGGCAGGAGACCAGCTCACCTCGTATACTCAAGCTCATCATCACTATCCTCCAACCGATAAGGACTCGTCGTAGGCGGCGTCTTCGGGATCTGTGCAACGATCGATTTCCCAACGGAAGGTAAGGATGGGTTTGGGTCATTCTCATCGTCCTCATCGGGGGCTACGTTGACATTGGGAGTCGAGCGGGTTTGGATGGGGTTGGGGGGTGATGGGGAAGTTGAGAGGAGGTCGACTCGTTTCTTGGGGAGGATACCTAGTTTGGCTGAACTCGTATAGTCAGCAGAATGAAGGACGAGGATGAAGTGAAGGGTAGGGGGAAAGATGTCGTACCTGGATCTATCTTGCCCGCAGTCTTGTCTGGACTGCCGACTCCTGCTCCAGGGCTCCCCACTCCTGGACTTCGTCTACCGCCGACATCTATGCGGCTGTTAGGGGATGAAGCTGAGAGTGTCCGGGTGGGAGAGGACTGCGATCGAGCAGGGGATGAGAGGGTTCGAGCGGGTGGCAGTGGGTCGTCTAGCTACGATCAAATCTACCCCTCAACCCTGCTAAAATTCGACGTACCGAAAGCATCGGAAGGCTGCCATCTCGCAGGGCTTTGACGGATCGGTACGTCCTTCGGAGGTGCAGGTGGGGGTTGTGAAGGTGGATCGAGAGTAGATTCGGAAGAGAAGGATTCGGATCGAGAGTCAAACCTGGTGCTACATCAGCTTACCTACTCATCAAAGTAGCTGGAGAAGACAAACGAAGCCGAATCGCCGCCTAACTTCTTCCCTTGCACAGACCCCTGTCGGAACTGTTCTCCTCTCCTTACCGAATCAGGAGGTTGCCTCCACGATTGATCCTGCCTCCCACCTCTCCCCGGATATCCCGTGCCATTCTCTCCCCAATTAGACTCCTTCGGCCGACCAGGAGCTTCTCGTTCAGCTTGATACTCAGAGTATTTAGCTTTCGCTTTGTTGAACAAGGAGTTGAAAGTTTGTTTCCCGACTGTTTTGTACATCAGTCTAATCCCTCAAAAGGTTTGCACAGCGAAGAAGAAAGCTTTGCGAAACGTACCTTCCGCGTATTTCTCCAACTTATCCTCGAGAGCAAGCATACCCGGTGGGTTCTCCCCTCCCCTCTGCTGATACTGATACTGATACGCATCCTGTTGGGCCACCCCTCCCTGCCGTGGATTCCGTCTAACTCTCGGTTCATAAGGCAACCCTTCATCTATCTGCGATGGCGGCGGAGGGGGCTGTTGACGCAACTCATTCTCATCCTGCATCTGTAACGATCTCGCAAACTGCGCGTCTAGATCCAATTGCGACTACTTCTCGTCAGCCTTACCTTGCCAAAAGCTAAAGGAAGGGTAAGGTCATACCTCTTCTTCATGTCGGACAGCGTGAAGTTCATCAGGTTGGAACTCTGGATCTGTGATTTGAAGGAGTTGCTCGATGGCTCGATCGGATGAACCGTGGCTTGATTCGAGGATTAGGTGGATGACGGAGGGTTCGACGGTTGGGAACATCAGGTGGAGTTCCGCGACTTTTGGGTCGAGCGCGGGAGGAGGAGTATTCGGATCATCGTGAGGGATGGACGTAGGCTCATCTGGCGGAGGTGATAGAATATGTGGTGGTGGTGGCGAGGTCGACATTTTGAGAAGTAGTGAAGGGTAAAGACTTTATTGTGATCAATAATCGGGGCATGGTCGTGAGGCTGTGCCTGGGGTAGCGCGGCCGTCGTAAGGCTTTTGTGGCATTGTGGCATGACGTCCGTCCTTTGCCTGAAGGCAGTAGATTAGGTCTCTTATCGGCTAATCGAGCCATTTGGAAGCAAAGAATTCGTTTAAGAAGCACATAAGACGATAGGATACCTGAACGATAACAGAAGGTGTTGTTTCGGAAAGCTTTCAGCTAGGGTTCTATCTTCTGCTGGTTTGTCCCAGCAGGAGTGCTGCTTTCCTCACTTTGAAATAGGTTCCGATCCTGTTCTTGCGGTCGATGATGAACTCAGCGATCGTGGGCGACGAATGTTTGAACCGTTTGACAAGGGAAACAGAGATTGAGCGGGGAAAACACACGGATGATTCAGGAAGACATCGATGAGATGTTCGGCTACTTATCTCTTCGGACCAACCAAGAGGGGTCGGAGTCGAATGATCCTGCTGCTTCCGTGTACGACATAGAGGAGGACGGGGTGTCATCAAGTTTCATACATATTGTCGGATCTCTGCCGGGAAAAATCGAAGATGGCAGTAAGGCTCGTGTTGTGCTTTGTTTGGGCTCTTTCGAATGAAAGTAAGATGCGTCGCGCCGATTTTGGGATTTGTCTTCATTAGAAGGTTTTAGGGTTGGTATGGCTTGATCTGTACTTGCCGATACGTGATGCACCTGTATATGATAGTCACACTCGGAGTATCAGCAGCCTCCCAACAAGGAGCAACATCAAGGTACAGTCTCCCTTCCATGCTCTCAAGCTCATAGACATAAGTGCTATTCATGAGGGATACCTTGGTTCTCCCACTCGGACTTGCTAGAAGGAGACTATCGTGTATTCCCGAATGGTGTGGACGAGAGAACCCGAACGGGAAGCATGGAGTACCTTGGAGAGACCTACGGGTATGTAGGAGCTACTAGCCGATTGTCATCCCTCTCTGTCAACCGAGTATTCCTTCTGTCTTTCCCGGTATGCTTGCCCAGTCCAGCAACGGACCAACCTCGTTTAGCAAGCCTACCTAGTTCTCAGTACTCAGGTCGATTCAAACTCTCGTCAGCCCCGTGTTCACGACAGAGACTTCTTTGTCATGTATACATGGCACACTTCCCTGAGACTAGTGATTCTGCCTCGGCGTCCCCATCGTCTGCGCCAACCTCTGATACTTCACTGCACTCTTGATAATCATCCCCTCACTCAATTCGCTCACCGTATCCCTAAAGATCTCCTGCCAAGGCGTCTGACTAGACGGTTTCTCATACTTCCCCATCTCCTCCTTCCTCGTCTCGATCTCCCCGTCAGTCATCCTCACATCCGCTCTCCTCTTCAACAAGTCAATTCGCAGTACATCTCCATCCTTCAGGTATCCCAGCATCCCTCCTGTCGCCGCTTCGGGTGATGCGTTGAGTATAGACGGTGAACCGGATGTACCTGATTGACGACCATCACCTATACAAGGTAATTCGATCCCTTTCTTGATCAATCGTCCAGGTGGGATCATATTGACCACTTCCGCTGCACCAGGATACCCCTGAGGGCCAGCACCACGCATGATCAATATCGTTCCCGCATCAATCGCTGAAACATGCTCGATCCGCTTATGATAATCCTCCGGTCCATCAAACACTGCCACAGGACCTTCGAAAGCCATGGGATCATCCGGGTTGGAGAGGTATTGTTCTCTGAAAGCTGGGGAGATGACGGAAGTCTTCATGATGGCGCTGTCGAAGAGGGATCCTTTCAAGTGGAGGAAGCCTGCGTCGGGGAGGAGGGGTTTGTCGAAAGGTAGGATGATGCGACGGTCTTGGGCGAAGTCGCCTCCGCAGTTCTCTTTGATCGATTTGCCGGAGACTGTGAGTGCGTCGGGGTGAGGGAGTTTGCCGTGTTCGAGCAACTCCGCAACAATGGCTACGGACGATCAGTCTCATCTACGTAATGGAGTGGTTGCTCACCTGGTAGACCGCCGGCCCGGTGATACTCCTCACACAGATACCTCCCCGCGGGCTGTATATTCAACAATAAAGGCAAATGATACCCCACCCTCTCCCAATCATCACAACTCAGTTCCACCCCAATATGCTTCGCCACCGCATTCAGATGTATCGGCGCGTTTGTCGATCCACCTATAGCCGCGCAGCAAGCGATGGCATTCTCAAAGGCTTCTTTCGTAAGAATATCGGAAGGTCGGATGTTCTTCATCACCAGCTCGACTGCACGACGACCGGTCTCGTATGCACAGGCACCTCTCTCGCGATAGACTGCTGGGATGGAGGATGATCCAGGGAGGGCCATGCCGAGTGCTTCGGCTAGGGCGTTCATTGTGGAGGCGGTACCCATGGTGTTGCAATGGCCGGTGCTACGGGTATCAGCGCGAGTCTCGAAACGGACTATGGATCCTCTTAAAAGCGAAAGAAAGAGAGACACACCTCGGAGCGGAGAGGGCGACCCGATGCATAAATTGATCCGACGTGATCTTCTCCGACGAGAGCAATGCTCGATTATCCCAAACCACCGTTCCCGATCCGACGAGATCTTCCCCTCGATACCCTACGGTGGAACAGCTCTAGTCTGACTACCGGTGCAAGGTTGAGATCCTTACCATTCAGCATCGGACCGACATTCTGCATAAATCCTGTCAGGTCTTGTCAAAATATGGTCAGGCGACTCACCATGACTATCGCGGGTATGTTGACCGTCGCAGCAGCCATCATCATTGCCGGTGTCCTGGGCACACCCATCAGCATCAAACCCGACTCTCCACCTCTCCTCTCTCACTCCAGACCCGGTAGAACTTCTCTCACACTCACGTCTTATCACAACCCGTAAGAAGGACGACCCCATCCAAAGGATACCCAAACAAAACCTCCACCAGACCCAAATAACTCAAATTCCTATCCAAACTCGCCGTCGGTCTCTTCCCAGTCTCTTGGATAGGATGACATGGGAATTCCATCGCCGTCCCTCCAGAAGCGATGATACCTTCTCGAACACGTTTGGCTAGTTCGATGTGATGTCTGTTACAAGGGGCTAGGTCTGAACCTGTTTGAGCTATTCCAATGATTGGTTTGGAAGAAGGGTGGAGTTCGGAGAGGGTCGTCCCGGAGTTTAAGTAACGTTCGATATATAGGGCTGACATTGCTACAGGGTTCACGGTATCAGCTTAGAGCTGAAAGGTATCATCTTAGAACTCAGTAGACTGATTAAGCTCTGTGTAGGGGTATGTGAAGCGTTTGTGTCGGGGAATATGAAGCAGGGGGGGGAGTGGGGAGAACAAAACATACCAGGATCAGAAGGGTCATTGAACCATTTCTTCGACCGTAACGGAATAGCAGGTTCAACACCTTTACCTTCACTAGGCTGAGGTCTCACATCCATTGGAGAAGTGAAAGATCGAGCTTCACAACGGAGACGTTCGAATGTTTCCGCTGGAGCAGCGGCGGATTGTTGGGATCGACCACAGGTACAGTCTTCGCATGCTGCGGACATGTTGGGGTTGAGAACGTATAAACAGAGGGGTTTGAGGTCGATGAGAATAAAAATGTTGTGACGATGGGCTTCAGATGTGCAGGGGATTTATCCAGGTATATGAGAGCGAGTTCGATTTCGTGAGAGTCGGGAGTTAGGTTCGAAAGGGCGGATTTTTCCTTCGGAGACTCGGGCCGAATTTCGTGCGACTCGAGAAGCTTTTGCCTTTGGGTTGCCGCTTTTACGAGTACTGTGCTTACTCTGTGCGAGACCACAACAGAAGTTCAGGTAGAACAGTCGTCCTCGATTCATGCATACGATGGGACCATCAATCTCCCTCCTTTCCGTGCGCACCGCTCACACTCTCACACCCTCACACCCTCACACTCTCACACTCTCACACCCTCACACCCTCACACTCTCACACCCTCACACCCTCACACCCTCACACCCTCACACTCTCCGGCGGTCCAAGGTAACTATAACCCCTCTTCCCGATCCCACCCAAATCAACCCATATCCTCTCCACGACAATCCCGGTACTCATCCCCCAAACCGCCAACGTATGTTTCCCACTCTCCTTCAACTCGATCGGTATCGTCACGTTCCGGATCTCAGCTTTGACGATATTAACCCAATCTTTCGGTACAGCCCCGATCGCGGAAGGTTTAGCCCCTGGTTTTTCGGTCACATAACCTAGTGGTTCAAGTGGGATCGGATGGATCTCTCTTGGCTTGGTTTGGTCAACTTGAACACCGAAAGCTAGTGGTTTATCCAGACCGAAGAAGTTTAGGGTAGGACCGATTTGGACGTTTATCTCTGCTGAACCGGTGGTATGGGTCCAGAAATCGTATTCGTTTGACGGTCCGGTACCTAGGGTGAAGTTTTGCGTGGTCATTGGGAACATCTCGAGTCCGCTCAGAGTCCGACCGTACCCTTGGATATTCTCGAATGCGTATCCTTCGGAAGAGGTGTTTCGGCTGAAATGAGCCGCTTCCATCACGACGTACCCGTCTCCTTCGACGTGACCGTGGAAGTCGGATGGTGGAGCTTCGGGGATGAAGACGGGGATGGTGATATTGACATGTGATCCGTCGGTAGCTTGGAGCTGGACGACTCCCTTTCCTTTGTCCGGAGCTTTCTCCCAATCCACACTGATTCGCAACCTCGTATCCGTCGAAGCATCCCTTGCGATCCTTCCTTTGCTAGGCATGACTTGGAGCCAATCGACATCCGGTTTCGCAGTGAAGTGAACATTCTTCGGCCCGCTTGAACCAATATCAACCCATCTCGTCTTCGCTCCATACGGGTCCATTGCAAGTAACGTCGGGTCGGGGCATTTCCGTCCGCTCTCACAGTTGTAGAGCGAGTCACCCGGCCAAGCACCGATGGAGTTCTCAACCGTCACTCGGATATGCGGGGTCTGTCCATAACCAAGCTCTGGGATGGGTATACCCTGATGAGCAGGGAGGTTCGGGTTGGTGAACGCTACAGGTGGGAGGGTATCTTTCATCGGTTCGAGGTGTTCTTGATAGTTGATATGCTAGACTTGTCAGCAGGAGCACTGGTTGTCCGCCGACTTACCGCTTGGTCGAGCATGTGATCCCATTTACGATTGAGTAGGGAATGGAACACCTCAGTGAGATTCGCATCTTGGTAGAATGCGTCGATAGCTTCTTTGGCGAAAATATTGGCGGCGGAGCGGAACTGTTCGGCGTATAGGTTCGACCGGCCGACTGCAGAATATATCAGCCTTCAAGAGGAAGGAAGGATCCTTGTGAGATTGACTCACCTGCGATGTAGAGATGATTGAGATTCGCTTGCAGCGCGCAGAGCATGTAGACCAATTCGAAGAATGGGGGTTTCGTCTCGGTTGGAAGGCTATCATACACTTTACCGGATCGCTCAACGAGACTGTCCCATTCGCCTAGTACCCTCTCGGCCCTGAAATAAGGTTAGTAATGAGCCAATGCGAGATATGAGTGGCCCAAGCGTGATTCAAGGCATGACTCACTCCTCATAGTTGATCAGGGAGTATGCGGTTGAGTTTACCAGTTCCGCCTTATTCCTCGAGGCGTACATCTGCCCCCTATCAGCTTTGCTCCAATGTGGTCGAATGTTGACTTCGTAAGGTAGAGGTACCGACTTACGGAGTACTTCTCCATAATATGCGCAACCTCAACAGCAACTCCCTCTCCAAACTCCCTCGCCGCCCAATGCTCAAGAAACCGGTTAACAGAGTTCAACGGCCAAGCATCGATATCGTAAGCGAGCGAAAGGAAATGTTCGGTGGGAAGTTCGAGTGGTTTCAGGGAACCGATGTTGAGGATCCAAATCGAGGTGGTGTTGAATGCTCGGGCGATGGACATTTGTTCCCAAGCTGGATGGCATATCAGAATAGTTCATGCTAGAAGGATGCATTAGGGGAAAACGACGTACTTTTGGCGAGACTGATTGTGTGCATCCACTTGTAAGCCCTAGGATTGCCCACGTCTATCTCGAATCAGCGCAGACTCGGTATCGGCACCAAGTAGGAAGGTGAAACACAGTCGACATGGTAGTATACTCCGGCACCGGCTTTGTGATCCCTCCCTGGTGGCAGCACGGACATGATGTTACCCCAATTATCGTCGGCGAAGAGGATCGAAACTGCGGAAGATCAGCTTCGACTAGCTTCTATTTTCGAATCCACACTGACCATCTTCGGGTACCTCAAGCTGAAAAAAAGAGAGTGGTCAACCAACAGTGCGTCCGTGGTATCACGGATCCTCACCCCATTTACGAAATACTCCGCGACCTCCTTGTACATACACCACATCTGCGGCACCGTACTCAGATCCTCCGTCTCGTAAACCTCCCTCAAGATCCCCTGCTGCGTAGCCGTAATATCTACCCTCATGAGCCCTCCAACCTCGTCTCACACCAACTTGCTCGACTCACTTTCGACCAACTTATTGCTCGCCCCAGTGAGCGGTTCATCCCCATCACCCCTCATCCCCAACGTAAACATAGTCTCCATCCCCTTTGCCCTTTCAGCTCCGTAAGTCCACCATTCCGTCAAGTAATCCGAATTCTTCCAATCCCACGGTCCCTTCTGACCTCGGTCCCACTCGGGTTTGTTACGAGCCATGGGTTCGTGGTGGGATGTACCCATGACGATCCCCATTCGATTGGCTAGGACTTGGTTGGGACCTGGTTTGGCTGGGTCGGGGAAACCGTTTGAGAAGTCTAGACCATCGACGTCGAACATGCTTGCGTACACTAATCTCACCTCACCATCAAACCAAGCTCAAGCCTCGAAAGCAGTCTAGGAAAGAGAGAGAGAGAGAGGGACCCACTAGCGGGCCAAAAGTAATTCGCCTTGAGACGCAACATCATCTCAAACCAATCCCCATACATACTTGGCAAAAAGGCAGGTTGTCCAGGTTCAACATCCCATCTCTCCTGTGCCCAACCCCAAAGCGCCGGATGTTCGTCGTTGATGAATAAACCTCGATACTTTACGGTCGGTTCGCCGTGTGAGAGATGTTTTGATTTGGTGAATCCTATTGTTGGGTGAGGACGGATGGGGACGTCGGCCCAGAAATGGAAGGGTGAGATACCCATTTGTTCGGATATTGTGAAGAGGGCGTAGATCGTGCCGCGCTGAGGACGATCAGCACTTTGGCAATGATAATGATGAGTGAGTCACAACTCACTCTATCGCTTCCGACTACGACGAGACCTTCTTCGAGACCCTTGACAGGCTCACTCATTACCCTTACATCGAAGCTTTCCCATTTTCCCTTGAGACCGTCCACATACTCCATCTCCCCGTGTAAGCTTCTCACCAACCGACTCGAGACCGACCCAACCACGATCGCTTTCTCAATGTGTGTAGGGAGAGTATCATTGTACAATTCCGGCCTGAGACCGGTAACTCGATAGATATCCTCTGCGAAAGTCTGAGCGGCTACATGGATCGCTTCATCATCCCTCGAGTCGAGAAGGAGAGGTGCGGAATGTTTGTGTGGTGCTGATGCGACGACAAAAGAGTCGGGTGCAATGTTGGGTACGGAGGTTGAACCGAAGATGACTTGTGAGCTGTCGTGTTGATCGAGCTTGGAAGGGGAAGGGAAGGTGATTACTCTCTCTTCACCTAGAGCCAGGACGACTCCGACGAAGCCGAACCCAACCAAGATACAGAACAGGCTCGAAAACATGCTGACGAAACCAAGCATAACTTCTTCGAGGTATACGGATTGTCAGATTCGACCCACGTCACACATTTGAGGGGAAACTCGACGTCAGGTACACCCGGCCCGAAACCAGCCGGAAGGAGATCGGCGCCGGAGTTACCGAAAGTCGTTTGAGCGTAAAGGTGGTTGTGGTTTTCACACCGTCGACAGTAACAGCTGCCGAGGTGTACACATCATTGAAGCGAGAATGGACAGAGAGGCTGGGCACTGATAGCGAGGATGACGTCATGACCTGCCCACTCTTGGTCATTAGCCTGCCTTGTGACAACGGACCCAGAGGAGCAACAAGTGCACAGAGTTTCGATGATCTACGTCAATCTCGTTCTCTTCCGAGGTTTTTCGGATTGTTTTCCTCCTGCATGCTCGAGAACTCTTTGCGCTGTCTTCGGGTACGACATACAACACGCTCAGCTACTGTATTTGATTGACAACACATGTCAATCACACTCGGCGAGTTCACTGCCAGGATTCCAGAAGGGCAGCATGTTGAGGAACCGCTCCTTGACACCTTCGACCCGCACGGAATCGTGCCAGGATATAGCTTCTTATGTAAGAACAAGGCGTTGGGAAGGAAAGCCTTCGTGATTCTCTGAAGCATCATTCAGCGCTATCAGCTACTTGGCCATACAGTAGGCCGATTTGAAAATCACGTGAAGAATGCCACGAAGCCATCGAGTTCGGGAAAAGATAACGGAGGTGCCTTGATGTACATTTGATAATAGAAAAGGAGACAAGGCTATATATCCTGTTTCATGGGGTCTGGGTATTTCCATCCGCGGATCTCCATCTAACATTCTCTTTCGGATCCAGCATGAGCGAGGCGGAGAAGCACGACGTTATCGAACCGGGTAATAATATTGTACCGGATGCGCTCCCTCATGGAGTTCTGGATGAGGCGACACTCTTCGCTAGTCCGTTACCTATCACCGGACAGCGGAAGACTACCACGAGGAAAGAGCTTTGGGTGAGTATGACGGACCTCACCTGATCAGACCTGTGAATGACCCGTGGCAGTCGTGGTACCTGTTCTACGTCGGGAACTCAGGGCTAGGTGAGGGTTAAAGATGCGTTGATGTAGGCTCATTGTCAGGACCCTTCAACTTCGCCATCAGCGCTTGGCAAAACCTTCTTTATGCAGCTGGATGGGATCCGGTGTACGCAAAGGGTACAGTCGCATGCAGTACCGGTGGTTGCAACCTTGTCGCGTATGGCTCCGAGCGTTCCAGTAAGTATCCTCCCTCGGTCATTTCCCACACGTTTTCGCTGATCACTCATCAAGTCAACTCCATCGTCCTCATCACCAACGGTCTCTCATTCGCCTTCCAAGCCGTCCTCTTCCTAGCCGTTGGCTCGCTGGCGGATTACGGAGTATGGAGACCTCATATCACCACGGCTTTCACTGTCCTCACATGGGCGGTGAGCTTTGGCTGGCTGGGTGTCGAGACTGCTTCAAAGTGCGTGCAATTCGCTATTTGGGTGGATCTAGCTGATTTAGGCGGATCAGATGGCAATCTGGGACCGCATTGTACATTCTCGGATTGATCGGATATCAAGGGAGCCTTACGTTTTGGACCGCTGCTTTCCCAGGACTGTCAAGGGATCTTCCGGAGATCAGGGAGAGCGAGGAGAAGCTTGCTCGTGGGGAGATCGAGTACGTCTTTTCTCGCTCTGATGATGCGTCGAATATCACTGATACACCGCCCCGCTGCAGTCAAAGAACCCACGACACCGTCGACATGCTCTCTCGGAATCGCCTAGCCAACGTATCCTTCTTCATCTCCTCGGTCGGCGAGCTCGTCATCCTCGCGATCCTCGCCGGTATTCTGGAGGGAGTGATTACTAGTGATCCGGATAGCAACACGAAGGCATTGAGTATTGTTTGCGCGTACAGTGCAGGTGTATGGAGTGAGTTGCTTGACGCGTCGAATAACGTAATCTTGCTGATGGGAGGTAGTCCTGTGTGCGATCCCATGGCTGGCTTGCGAACAGTACCGTCCGGGTAACAAACTTCCACCGAGGGCGACATACCTTACTGTGGGGTGAGTACCGTCATCGAGCTTGAGACCTGCATACTGATGCACAATAGCGCCAAACAGCTCTACCATGCCTTCCGCCTCTGCTTCCGGTTGAAACAGACATTCATCTACCTGGTCAGCCGCTTCCTGAATCCACAATGCTCTGATGCTGACTCACTTAGGCCGCTTACTTTTTCCTCGGAGACTGCTTGAATACTACCGGTGAGTAGTCCTAGTTTGAAAAAAGGATTGAAGGCTGATCTCCGCTTAAGTGACCGGTACGATATACCTCCGTGACCCCTTGGTGTTCCGCTGACTTGCTTAGTCATCGCGACCCTGCAGAACGAAGTGGTCTCATACGACACGAAGACGCTCAACTAGTCAGTACTCGTTCCTTGCTTCCATTCCAATGCCCTGACACAAAGTATAGCCTGCTTATCGATGGTATCGCTGCGCAAGCTGCTGGGTGAGTCCTTTCCTCCCAGTGACCTGCGCTGGGTCTGACTCCCCCAGAGTATCGGGATCTTCTGGGTCGTTCAGAAGCGCTACACTATCCGGACCAAGACGATGCTCCTCTTTGTACGCGACCAATCTACCACAAAGAACACGTGACCAGTCTACCAAGCTTATACTTTCGCAGAACGCTTTCTGGATCCTCGTTCTCTGTGCTTGGGGATGCATCGGCATCACTCAGTCATCTATGGGTTTTCACAACATATGGGAATTTTGGGCGTACCAGGCTTTTTATGGGGTGAGCCAAGACCGCCAGTACCTCCCGTGATGCTGACCACAAATAGATTTTCGTCTGTCCGTGGTATGCCATCTCGGTAAGTCCGAGTGCGCTCGAGTCGATGTAAGGGCTGACCCTGCCTTAGCAAGCTATGATCTCCGAAGTCGTCCCTCGTGGAAAAGAGGTGGGTCCAGTCTACATCCTAGTTCGGCTTTTCCCCGTCTAACACCGTCCGCAGTTCCTCTTCTTCGCCCTCTTCTCGATTATCGGAAAAACCTCTTCCTTCGTCGGCCCCTTCGTCTCATCCGCTATCATCGACGATTCGGGGAACACAAACATGCCTTTCACCTTCCTCCTCGCCCTCGGCACCGTCTCCATCCTGATACTCATGTGCGTCAATGTGGACAAGTCGCGCAAGGAGTGTAGGCAGTACCTCGAGGATGAGGCTTTCAGGGTATATGGGATGTCTGAGGCTGAGGTGGTCATCGTTGGGGACGCTAGGGGTATGGATGGGGTCAGGCCGGTCGTTTATGGCGCTGAGAAGACGGCTTTGACGAGAGTCAAATAGACTGGGTTGTAGGGGATGGAGGACGTGACCAATAGAGGAGATTTTTAACCCAGCCGTTTAGAAACGAGCTTAGCACCCAAGGGTGTACTTGGAGTGTGTGTCGCTCCCATTGCCGCCATCTGAAGCAGCACTATGACCATCGCTGCTCCCCACAATTAGCTTCTGATTTTCCCTTCATTGCAAGAAAACGGATCCTCTAAGGAGAACCCTCTCGACGAAGTATAAACGCCACTCGTTGATCGCTATTGAGGGTAAGCACAGCAACTGAATCGGGGATCGAGCGGTATCCCAGGATTGAAGGGTGCCGTCATCCCTCTGTACCGATCGCAATGGGCCCGTCGACTTGAATATCAAACTTTTTTTCCGGATACTACAAGTGCGACGCATGCTGAAGGTCTTGTGAACCGTGAGGTTTCTCCCTGGCCTTCTCCTCAACATTGCAAGGTTCCTTGATCTGGTTCAAGACCATTTCAGACGTGCGGATTCATCGCTTCATCATGTAGTCCAGACCATGGGATGTCTTTACGGTGATTATCCCGTCATAGACCGTTGTTATGTGTGGTCCATGCTCCAACCTGTTCATGTATATACCAGATGATCGAACCCTGACCAAGACTTTGTTGAATCTGTCTGTTCATAGCCTCATTTCGCTTTCTAGGACATGCATAGCTTTGTGATGATGGCATCTCTTGACTGAGCTTAACAACAAAGGTCCCATGAGATGACTGAGGTTCACGGTATATGAACTTACTTGGGCATCGCTTCCCAACAGTTCCGCCTTCGTCGCTTCTCCTCTTGGCGCGGTCCCCAAATCGAACGGAAAGCTGAGGACGATACATCATCTCAGCTTTCCCCGCCATAGCACGAGAGGAGACACTTCGGTCAACGCGGGGATTGCGCCAGAACACGTCACGATGAGATACGAAGGGTTGGAAAGGGTCTTTCACGATGTCCGGGTGGGGATAGCGTCTGCACGGCCCACACAGCTTTGGAAAACCGACCTTGAAGACGCGTTTCGCCATTGCATAGTGGGACTGCTCGACGCCCCCCTTCTCGGCTATGCCATCGATGGGCGGCGGTACACCGATTGCGCACTCACCTTCGGTTGCCGGTCATCCCCATTCCTGTTCAACCTGTATGCAGAGGCGCTACATTGAATACTAGAATCGTTCGGTATATCATGCTCGCACTACTGGGACGATTTCTTCGGTACCCACCGGCGACCGGACAACGTGGTCGCCTTCGTCGCTTCCGTTTGTTCCTCGCTCGGGGTTCGTGTCTCACCGACCAAAGTCGACGTCGGAACCTCCATCGAGATCCTCGGCATCCTCATAGATAGCTCCGTTGGGACGGCATCTATCACACCCAAACGAAGGGACAGGATCATCTCCGAAATCGACCCCATTCTCGAGCGCAAGACGGCCCACTATAAGGAGATCGAATCTCTCACGGGGACCCTAGCGTTCGTCGTCCGGGTGGTCCCACATGGATCGGCTTTCCTTCGCCGTCTTTACGACGCCCTCAAGCGATGGTGGCCAGGACGGAGAAGAGTGCGAGGCAGTGCGGTTGCCGAACTTCAGTGGTGGAGAGATCTCCTCGTCACATGGGACGGAATCACTCTCATCGGAGAGCCGGCAGGCCAAGCTGAGATTTGGACCGACGCTGCAACGTCCACTTTCGGCCTAGGAGGTCATGTGGGACCAACCCACCCGGCCGACAGCGGCGTTCGTATCCACTTTCGCGAAAGGACGACCTACGACCGACATCATGTTCCTCGAAGCCCTCGCCCTGTGCCATGCTCTCGAGCTATGGGGGCACACCGTGACCGGCTTCACGGTGACGGTATTTATCGACAACAAAGTGTTGGAAGCCGCCCTCAACCACGGTTCCGTCCGGCACCGACCGACACAGGCGGTCGTCAGAAGGATATTCATCCTTCGAACCATCCACCACTTGTCCTTGATCCCAGTGTGGAAGCGGAGTAAAGACAATGTACTAGCTGACGCCTTGTCTCGCATGGATTTCCAATCTGCCCGCTCCACCTGCCCCTACATCGACTCAATCCTGATTCGCGACGACCCTCTACCCGTGTCACCGCGATCATCCACGACATCGTCCCCGAACACAACACCTCCCCCATCCGCACCGCCCGGGTTCGCCCCCGTCTTTCTCCAGTAGCCGGCGACGACGACCCACCGGAATCGTGGTTCATAGGGAAAGGATCGAGGGCGGCGGCGATGTTTAAGTGGTATGCGTTGTCGTCGGAGACACGGAGGGGGTATGGATCGGCAGTGAAGTCGTACGTCGAGTTTTGTCGGGCTTCCTTCACCCCTCAGCCTTACTTCCCCGCCAACGCAACCTGGGTGGATGATTGGCTCGCTCGGCTTGGATGCGACAAGGCGGGGGGCAAGAAACACCTCGACTATCGGACGGTCGACAAATATCGATTCGGCCTTCGGTCCTACCACGTCGACTTGGGACTGCCTTTCGACGGCGTTATGAACCAGTCGACGACACGCACGATCGAAGGCATCAAGAATTTCTGGGGAGGATCGACAAAGCGCTCTCAAGCCCTGCCCATAACCCTTCCGCTACTCCGCCAACTCATCGGCGTCGTGCGCAAGAACCCGACGAAATTCGGCGGTACGAGATCGGCGAGGGCGTTGATAGCGGCATGGGCTCTGCTTTGGGCGAGATGGATGCGGGCCGGTGAGCTGGTGTTTTCAGGAACTTACAACGAAAAGAGAACACCGTCCCGCGCGGACTTTAACTTCGGGACGGCCATGGTCCACGTTCCATGGACCAAGATCACGAAGCACGAAGGCGTTACCATCGTCCTCCCCGACTCAGCCCCCCCCGACGTTTGCCCGATCCGGGCCATCGTATCTTTCATTCGACACTACCCCTCGCGCGACAGTACCAATACGCCTCCTGGGTGATACGATTTACAATTGTCTATAACTGCAACGAGATCCGATGATTCTCGTACAAGCTGCAACGTTGAAGTGAAGCGCATTTCAACCTCCAATACCTTCCTCCGCCTTTCCGCCATGTGTAACTCCCACACTTGCAGGAGGCTTATAAGCCCCAAACCCTTTAGCCTCATATAACAGATCCGTGCGAATGACAAGTTTACCACCACCCCGTCCCACAGCACTCCCCTCATGCAGTAACGAGCCTTGCGCATCCCCATGTGCTATCTCACATCAGCTTCATTCCACCTCAGACGCAATGATTGACACACGGAAACATAGTACTGCGCCTTGGATAGGTACGACAGATGTCGCTTCCATGGTACCGATCGACGAAGAGGGGAGAAAGAATGTCGTGCAGCCCGTATCGGTTGGGATGTCGGAGTTCAGATAGATCAGGAGAGTATAGCGGGACCAAAGCGGGTCATCTGGTGGAGATGAACTAGACGAATGATCGATGTCAAGTCCCTGGTGTTCGTGCAGTGATGGACAATGGAAATGGGTACTCACTCATGGAGATATTCACCAGTGACCGGATGCCGACCCGCCGCTGGCCAAGCGCCATCAATGTGAGGCTATCTACGGATCAGCTTCTACACATATAGAAGGAAGTAGCTGGGCGTACTCGATAAACCTGATTCTCGGTGTACTGATACACCCTGAACCTTGCATTGATTCCCCGGACCTTCCCTCCACCATTCCCGTCGACCGAAACGGGGGCAGCAGGCGGGACGAACGGTTCGATCTGGTGATAGAAGTGATCAAGGAAGGGTTTATCCGCCAACCAAACGAAGTTTTTCGCCAGTATCTACGATCCATTTCATCAGCGCGACAACTGCTAATCGGATGCCAGACTGACCGAAGACTTCATCCGCGCTGAACCTTCGGCAGCTTCATCCTTCTCAAATCCGATAGCTGAAGCTGCCCTGACGATCTGCAGACACTCGTCGGGAGTGAAGACGTCGAGTATGAGGAAGGCTCCAGGTACGCCCGGCACGACAGTTCGTGTTGGAGGATGTCGGGAAGAAGTGGGAGTGAGGGATATGGTGGAGGGGGAAGAGGCGAAGACTGTCGAGTCGTACACGTTTGGTGGGCGACGGAGGTGGCCTAGGGTGTGGTTGACGATCTTGAAGCCCGAATGTAACACTGGAGGTGTTGAAGGACCTATTCAGTCCGGTCAGATCCCGACTATGCGTGGTGACGTAGCCAGGCATACCTGATATCCTTCCATCCTGCATCATCTCCCAAATCCCGATTTCCCCTTGAACCCCCTCCCTCGCTTTCCAAATCCCTTTCCCCCTGACCACTCCCCCTTGATTCCTCTCATCATCATCTCCTGAAGTCGTAGTCGAAGCGGTACTTGCGATCCTCAAGATCATATCCAAACACTTCATCGCCTCAACATCCTCGGCGGAGGTAGCATCACATTCCCTCACCCATCGCTGTAACGCTCCGAGTTTAGGCGGGATACGACGGGTATACATCTCGAAGAGGAGTACGAGGGCATCGGTGAAGCGAGAGTCTTGGAGTGCGGAAGAGATCTTGGATGTTAGAGATGTACCTGGAAGGTGTTATCAGCTCTGATTACTGAGGATGGTAGGGGGACGAACCGAGTGTTTGGCCTTCGGTGATGACACGTTGCAAGTCGAATACAGCTCGTTTGAGCTCTTTCATCCCCTTCCCAGCTAACTCCTCCGGATCCTCACACAAACTCTTCAGCATCGTGATAGTCGTTTCGAGATCTTCCGACAAGATCAGTCCGGGATTATCGTCGTCATCTCCAACAGATAGAGGGGAAGGAAGGTGTGATGTGTTCTTGACGATAGTCGTCCCATTCTGTTGATTGAGTCTTCTCCGCTTTTTCGCCTGCTCAGCTCGTTTCCCCATGTCGTCCAGACGCTCTTCCACGGGTCTCTTTCGAGACAGGGAGCAAAGACCTTGTGAGAGTGGAGGAATGAAATGGTTGTTCACGATAAAGCTTTAGAGAGCGATGATCTCGGTTTCTGCGAAAGAAACGAATCACACGTGGACCACGTCATGCTCACGTGATTAGAACCTCATCTTCTGCCAAGCTGAACATGACTCTCATATCTACATCCCAAGGAGAGGCGGAATCCTTTACTCCTGGGGTATGCGGAAATCGAAAGCGCGAAGGTCAGTGATTACATCATGCAAACTGACAAAGTTCAGCATCTCTTCTGTCAAACCGTATGCGTCAAGATCCATCGTTTTGCGACGATGATCGAAAGCAAGAGAAGATATGATGCATGATACGAAGGATATCTTACACAAGCTCGGTATCAAGTTCTGCGACAATGGAGGAAAAGGTATACAAGGAAGGGTATTACAATAATCTACTGATGTCTTAAGTGATACGCATCGAAGATTCGCGAAATCGTAAGATATGTATGGAAGGAGGCCTTAGGCGTAGCTCGTCGGAGCATGAGGAGTCGCCTTGATAGTGTACATCCTATCCTGTCGCACCGTAGGCTAAAGATTCCCCCAATATCAGCTTTTGACTCCCCCAATAAATCTCTCAAGCTTAAGACGGATCAACTCACCTTGTGCTGAGCGTATTCCTCCCGGAAAGCGGTCCAAGGTTGTGATCGATAATACTGAGTCAAAACCTCTTCATCACCCTGTTTGACCAGATTCGAAAGGTCTTTCGTTAATTTCCCCCACTTGGAGCTGACTTCGGGACTGGCGGTGGAGAGTAGGAGTGGGTGATCTTTCACTACTGCGCTTGAACGGAGGAGTCGACGAGCGGTACCCATGATAGGTTTCTCGCCGTCGTCTGACATTGAAGTGATGGAGGTGAGGATAGGGTTGGAGAGAATTTGAGAGATAAGGGATTCGTTCATCGAGTGAAGGCCTTCGTACAGTGGTTGTCGAAGGGATTCTTCGGATGTGGTGATGGAGCCTTCATAGGACATTCGCTGTATAGTCAAATCAGCAAGCAATTGGGATTCAGCGGGGGACGAACTCACGTCAAGACGGCAAAGAAGCTGGACACCACGACCTCTGATGCTGTTCGCAGCTTGATCCCTCTCATGATCGATCTGGTCAATAAACTCCTCGGTATAAGGCCCCTGATGACCAGTCTTCGCATCCATATACCTCAGGATCTGAGCGCCTCCGATCCCGATCCCATCAACACCGGAGTAAACAGCATCGGCGATGTGGGCGAACTTGAACCCAGCCGACATGTAAGTGAGTAGACCAGCTTGGTGAGCGAGGTGAACGAGCTCGAGAGCGTTCTGGAAGGTGACTTGGAGGATGACGCAGTATGATGGGTAGGTATCGGCAGCTCCATCGAAAGTGACTTTGTCGAAACCACCTAGCGCGGCGAGTTCGATACCTCGCTTACCAATGGCGATATTATCCGAGATGGTCGGGTAATTACCCTCTGTATCGGGTTCGGCGAGATCATCGATGAACGCTGAGTTGAGGTTATAAGCCGCCGAGAGGATCTGCTTGTGCGATCGAAGGACATGGCCGGAGAGTGCTCGCATGTATGCGACCTGCTCGGAAGCTGTGAGACCATCCATCGCTACCTTTGTCTCGGCGGAACCGAGCTGAAAGGCGGCGGAACAAGCAGCGGAAGTGAGGTTGACTACCTTGATGAAGTCTAGAGTGAAATTGCCTGAAGCCGAATCCCTGACTCGTCGACCGACGAAGTAGGTGTTGGGAGCGGCGTTACCGGTGTGCAATCGGACTCTGGCGAACTCGAAGATGGATGGGATACGGTATGATTCGATCTCATCCCTTGCGAGATTACCAGGTCGCTCAAGGTGTTCGACATGACAGATCGCGCCTCGTAACCATCGGGCTTTGCGGGTAGTACCGAAGACATGACCGTCTCCTGGGTCGGTGAGACTGACGTAAGTCTGGGTGTCAACCCGGAATCCAGAGGTACCGAGCCATCGGGCGTCCTTGCTGTCGAGCTTCGCACCGGATCGGAGGAGTTCATATCCTACATGGAAGATGAGGAAATCAACGAAGGTCGGATCGGTATCGGTATCCCTTAGCGTCTGAGCACGAGTGGTGATAGAGCTGAGAAGAGTCTCGCCAAGATTCCCGGGCCATTCAATGACGAGCCTGTCGGGAGAATGCTTGATGGTAAGGGTGAAGACGGATTTGGATTCGGTGTTCGGGTCGAAGGAGGTGTATGTCGCTCCACCGAATCGTTCGATCGCCTTGGTGAACAGTTCGAAGGATTTCTGCAGGGCACCGATGACTTCGTTGAGTCGGGTTTCGGGGGAGACGATGACGTGTGCGAGATCGCGGGCACGTACGGCTTCTCTAGCGGGAGACCCGCCGGGGAGAGTGGGCCAAATCTCTTCGATTGTTTTGTCGAGGGTATCGCGGACCATCTTCTCGTCGAAGCGGCCGACTTACTTTCATCAGCACCGACTGAGTAAAAAGAGAGAGCACCTACAATATGGGAGCTGTTCTTGACGGTCGAAAGCGTGACCCTGCTGATACGCGACCTTCCATTTCGCGATTCTCATAAGGAAGAGTAGATCCTCGAAAGCCGCGACGGCAGTAGGCCTGATCTGGCCCTCAAATAAGACCTGACTTTTCGTGGGAGCCACTTGTGTTCCCCCAGCAGCAAGCGCTTGAAAGATCGAGACAGGGTGCATGACGATAGGCGATGTCGGTGACTGAAGAGCGGGATGGACGTTGTTGGCGATCATGCCTGCCGACATGAGAAGTGTCGACCCAATGACTGGTGAAGCGAGGAAGGGGGATCGAGTGGTAGCCGAAAATGGACCTTCGCGGTCGATGGCGGTCAGGTTCTCCATCATCACGTCGAGAGAGGGGAGGGCGGCATCGACTCGCTTGGGTGGGGTGGTCGAGCCGGGTTTGGCTTTGGGGAAGATGGAAGCGAAGGCGGATGGGGGGTGAGCGATGGCGGACATGTTGGTCGTTGGAGACTTGAAGATGTTGTTGATTGATTGTTGTACTGAATTGAAACGATTGTAGTCGATGGTGAGTGGTTGATGGTGTGATGAGATATGGAAACGGCTCCGAGCCAGTCCTTAAGTAGACGAATTGATCCCATCTTGCACCGCTAGACCAAGCGACAGTCGAATCACCAGTTTGCCTCCGAGGCGATGCGGCGATGGCAACTCGTAAACGCAGCTCTGAAGGGACCCGAAGAGAGCCAAACGGTTTGAGCTGCGAAATCGAAAGGTAACGAAGCACCGCATGGAAAGGAAATTGAACACCGACACGCGGCATCGACAGATCTGAGATCAGTGGTGCCTTCGAACAGTGAGAAAAAGTTCCGATGCAAAGTGGCGATGTAAGGAAAGATTATTGCGAAAGTTGCAATCGGTGACAGATCTCAGATGCTGTGACGACTTTGAAAGCACAGCATGAATCCCAGCAGCGAATAACGCTTCGTCAAGATGATTTTGGGTCCAATCACAAGCTTTTTCCACCTCTACCAAGAGCGACAACGTTATCAATCCCACCGAACTCGATCACCATGTCCCGACAACAGCGAGATCGCCCTGTGATCCAGGAGTATGACCTCACTCAGAGCCGAGGTTACATCCTCCCGACATTCGACTACACCGGCTCTCCACGCTCAACCAACTCATCGAGATCTCGCCCTTCTTACTCTAGGCCTTCATCGTATACCCAACAGAGCCAGGAATACCCACTCCTCCATGACGACCCTTCCGAGCGAAGGAGTCCGCGCCGGACTGCAGATGGATCTCCCATCTCGCGAACAGTACTCCCCCCGGTTGAGACTTCTCAGAGACCTGCAGTAAACCGGTCACAGACTGAGAGGACGGACGTGGAGGAGCCGGGTCGCGAATCGCCAAACATCCTCAGCTCGATGAGGGAGATCGGTGTCCGAGTTATAGCTCCTACCCCCACCACACCTACCCAGACTCACTTCATCGAGACCCGTCCCCTTCGGTCTTCATCACCTCGATCTTCCACACCTTCCGCTCTAATACCTTCCCCTCGAGAATCACTTGACTCAGCCGGTGATATTGGTCGTCATTCCCCAGCCCGTAGCGAAACGGATTCGATGCACCGATACACTCTCACAGATCCCGGAAGCGGTACGAGCACGCCGACATACTCACCTTCCCACCACTCCGAATCATACGATTACCAACCCGTCAAACCCCGTATCGACAAAAGAAGCCTTCTTCGCACCGGAACCCCGAAGATCAAGCGGGCATACACCCTCTTCAAATGGGGATACAACGGTGACGACCAATCCCCCATGCTCGCGAAACAAGATTGGCCAGACGAGGAAGGTTCCTTCGAGATCGAGCACAACCTGTACGACCATCATCGTGAACCCCTCACACCGGAGGAACAATCGCTCAAAGGGGAGGAAGCGGGTCCTACACCCCTTGCACCGGTTGTAGAGGTTGACCCCTACCTCGTATCGTATACTTCAGACGATCCTCGACATCCGTATAACTGGTCGGACAGAAGAAAGTATGGGATATTGGTAGTCATGTGTACAGCTGCAGTCTGCGTTACTGTCAGCAGCTCGATTCAGGCGAGTACGTATACTCAACTGATGGATGAGTTTGGGGTTCCGAGGACGGAGGCGGTCGCTGGAGTGAGCTTGTATGTCCTTGGCTTTGGGCTCGGCGCTCGTAAGTGCTTTGTGTAATATCGTGGGGGATCGTGGGGGATCCGATCTGATGGTCAATAGTTTTTCTTGGACCGATGAGCGAGTTTTTCGGGCGGGCAAATATTTACCTTGTATCATGTGAGTGATGCTCTCATCTCGTGACTCTTAGCTGATCAATCTGTCGCTTTAGTCGCTCTGTTCACCATCTTCAATATCCCCATCGCTACAGCCCAGAGTATGGGGGTCTTCCTCTTCTTCCGCCTCGTCACCGGTCTCTGCGGTTCCGGCTTCCTCTCCATCGCAGCGGGAACGTAAGTAACCTTCTCCGGCGGTGACCTTTCTCATACTAACCCATGCCAGCGTGTCTGACCTTTTCAAACCCGGAACTACCGACATCCCCACCGCGATCTACACCTTATCCCCTCTCATCGGCCCGTGCATCGGCCCCCTCCTAGGCGGATTTATCAACCAAAACGTCACTTGGCGAACAACATTCTACCTCATGATCGGTTGGTCAGGTATCCAACTCATCCTCCTCTACTTCTTCGTACCCGAAACATTCCTTCCCATCATCTTGAGGCGCGAAGCGAAAGATAAGCGGATCGCTACTGGGAATGGGCAATGGTATGCTCCCAGCGATAGGAGTAAAAGGAAGATAAGCGATGTCTTTCCAGCGGCAATATGGGTACCGGTCAAGATGATGCTGGTGGAGAGGATGGCATTGGCGATGAACCTCTGGACGGCTTTGGTGCTCGGGATCATTTATCTGTTTTTCAATGCTATCCCGTTCACTTTCCGTATCATCTACGGGTTGTACGTCCACCTACTCAACCTTTGGCTTAAGCTGATTGAGAGTGTAGCAACCTCCAGTCGACCGGTCTCGCCTTCATCCCAATGGGATTGGGGATGATTCTAGGAACTTCGACTCAATGGCTCTTTGTCCGAAACATCCGAGATCGAGCGACCTTACACAACGGGAAAGCTCCACCCGAAGCTCGTCTCCCAGTCGGGATGGGAGGTGCCATCTTAGTCCCAGTCGGCTTACTTTGGTTCTCCGTGACGAGTTTCGCGAAGATGCCTTGGATAATGCCTATGATCGGAACTTTTATCTTTGGTGTTGGAGTGAGTCTCGTCGTTATTGAAGCTTGAGACGGCCTGAGCTGATTCCAACTTAGGCGATCTACGTGTTTACTTGTGTCTTTGGTTTCTTGGTCTCGACGTATCCGAAGTACGCCGCCTCGGCTATGGCCGGAAATACGCTCTTGAGATGTATCTGGGCAGCTGGATTCCCTCTCTTCGCGACCCCAGTCAGTCCGCGCTCGGTTTTCATCAGTTTCATAGACCAAAGCTAATCTCCCGATCAGATGTATGAAGGTTTGGGACCGGAAGCTGCTACTGGCGTCTTGGTAGCCGCGGCAGGAGTGATGATACCCATTCCGTGCGCTCTCTTGGCAAACTACTTGGGCTCACACTGATGAGATGGACAGATTCGTACTCTGGTTTATCGGTCCGAAACTCCGTGCCAAGTCGAAGTACTCTAGCTGAGTGTGAGAGGGCAAATGTATTGTAGATACAACAGAGCTAGAGAGATAGATGTACACTTTGCATGACGTACGTCTTTGCATAGTACACATCGTCTACCAAGCCTGATCCTCCCCGAACGTTGTATAATCTGCTCGAATTGCTACAGACTTCAGAGAATCACAAATACCTGTTCTTTACCCCGGAAGCATATTGTTCGCGTATCACTGAATTCAGAACGCTGGGCTCGGAGGTATTTCCCGGCGGCAAAAGCTTACGCAATCCGTCGGAGAAAATATTTCCCCCTGCATCGCCGTAGATCTCGGCTATCAGGAATGAAGATCGATCCCGTGCACCGTTCCGATCCCAAGGGGGTTTTGGGCTCAAGGGGGGGTTGGGCCCAGGGGGTCCAGATCCCCTTTGATTACAACCGGTGCTATCCTGGTGTATAATGTTAGAACGCTTAAATTCCTGTGCGATCGATGCGTCCTGTGTTCAGCGTCCGATACTACGATACAGCTTTGAACCGTTTACACAGCCTGGAGACACTGCTCGGTGGTGGACTCGTGTGGTTCAGAATGGGTATGAAAGGGGATATAAGGCGCGCTGGAGGGATGGGGTGGAAGGCATCATTCACTTCAACTCTCACTTCTCATTCGATACAACGACGACCACCCACCTCACACTCAGTCAATTCCCCAAGTTCTCCTTCGCTCAACTACTACACCTTGTATAGAATATCCAACCACTCCACTCCAGAATGTTCACATCGTCCGTCCTAGCGCTCTCCCTCACCCTCGGGATCAACTTCGCCTTAGCCGCTCCCGTCTCCAATGAGAAACGACAAAACAACCCTTTGTTTGGAGGATGGGACAACAACGAGAACGTCACGGAACTCATCACCGAACTATACGCTCAGGCGAATCCTATCGATCGGGAGGTATTGATGCCTTCCGACGGGTTGAACTTTGATTTCTTGAGTGAGTACCTGACATGTCACAATGAGGACTCAAGCTGATGGAGATCAGCTGCGCAGAGTTTCGGTGGAGGTGGTGAAGCTGGTGGTGTCATTCTAGCGGATAACACCATCTTCCCTGGAGCCGTCGGTAACGGAATGTCCATGCTGGTTGGGTTTCTCGGAGTGAGTCACCTTCCCTTGTATGGTGAAGATACTTTGGGCTGATGTTTTCCTAGCCATGCGGTATGGTCGCACCTCACAATCACCCCCGAGCAACCGAATACTTGATCAACGTCGCTGGCCCCCCTCTCTCCGCCGGATCATTCAACGAAAACGGTGCCCCCTTCTACCAAGGGAACCTCAACGCCGGAAGCGTCACTGTCCTCCCCCTCGGTTCAATCCACTACGTTTCCAACGAAGGTTGTGACCCCGCCCTCATCGTCGCAGGGTTCAACTCCGAAACACCCGGTGTCGGTTTCCTCTCCTCAATGTACACCGCATTCGACCCTCAGACGGTCGCCGCAGCTTTCGGTGGTGCCGGTGCGACCGTGTTCGATACGAGCAAGATCCCGGCAGCGGTCAATCTCGGACATGATCAATGTCTACAGAAATGTGGGATCAATCGGGATACCTACAATATCCAGGATGAGAATGTGACGAATCACGACTTGATGAAGATGGCTTTTGCGGGGTATTTGAAGGCTCAGAACTATGATTACTCGACCGACGTTTGGTTGAGCTGGACCTAGGCGGGGAGAGGGGTAGGGGTTGTTACATTAGAGGGAAGGAGGATAAACATACCTGCACAGTTATATCAATACACTCCAGCTTAGATTTGCATGTATCGCAATATTGACACGATCAAGGAGAATGACCATGCTTCGCATGCGATGGAAAACAAAGATCATAATCTGCTTGACCGTGTTCGTTCTTTTACTCTTTGCCAAGGCTAGTCAAACGATTGACGCAGAAATTCTCCTTTGATAGCAGTTGTTGGAGACTGAACAGATAATGACGAGATGCAAGCGAGATAGGGGAACAACTACTCTATCGCCAATTTCACCCAAAAACAAACTTTGAGCCTACAGCGAAAACATCACTATGAGCTCCTCGACCATCCCAGGCTCCTCAAACTCGGAGAGGTGTCCTACGGAATCATGCGTTTCAAAACTATCACTACATCGCCACCAACCTCGCGGCAAGAGTACCTCCACAAAGAAACAGATGATAGCGGATTACCGATCAGCATTTAGGTAGCGGAATGCGTACGGACAAAGTAGCACATAAAAGAGGCGGTCATTTTACAGCTATGCTGAGACTACCGACTCTGTGACCTCCCTATTGGCGCCACAAAGTAGGGAGTTTCCGCCCTATTGGTTGACCCAGCCAGATTTCGCAGTATTTCAAGCTACTGGATGAGAGGCATGTCTGTAGCACGCCTAGAGAGCTTGTCAGTACTAGGATAACAAGTAGCGTCCAATCAATCAACAAGTCCCAATGATACCCTCATACTTGCAGTCCGGTATTTTGGTCACGAGTAAGGCTGTATACCGGAAAACACTGTATCGCATGCAAGGGGCTTTCCACCAAAACCCACTCAAGTTCAGCATAAGATTCTCGACTCACGCGGTCCCGTGCGTAGAGGGATTCAGTCTGAAGCTTGTCTTAGGATCTTCTAGATCATGGAGTATTTCCGAGCGAATAAAATGCCTGTGCCCAGACGTGAAGTAAAGATTAATTTGGACGGCTGCATGCATATGTCAGAGAGACTGCGCAATTTCGGATGTCCATCTTTGAGATGATCATACCCTGTTCATCATGCCGGTCACTGGTCACTCCTCATAAAATCGTATACGGTTGACATAGTTGACATACGTACTAAACACGTACTGAAATATTGCCAGATCGACATAGTGCGGTGGCAAATATACCTCTGGTGATCTCGTTGAGATCCGAACGAGGGAATGAGTCCACGTCGGGCATCACTGCGTAGCGAAGACTCATCGCGGTCTGCTTTGGCCGCTATCCGCATGATCTGCTTTGTTCCTCAACCTTTGGATCTCGATGACACGCGAGGCTCCGTTGTATCTGTTCCTTTGACAAGACAGGCCGTCAACCCTAGCATATTTTACTTACCTTTCGGAATATTAAGCCTTCTCCCAAGACGTATCCTCCCACATCCATTCCCAATTGAACAAATTTGGATTATCCCGATGAGCACTTCGGCTGGAACCCAAGTATCCACTTCTGAAAAGGTGAGGGGACGGATTACCTACTCCAGAGTCCCCGATACTACACCTCCAACACCCCAATACCGAATATATTGGCCAACAGCCCATGCTAGCACGCAAGTTCAGCTCCACCGGAAGCGAATCATGGGATAGGGCAATGAAATCGATTGAGTTTGGGAGCATACACATGGTAAGGAGATCCATCCACGCAGCATACACAGTTGATCCATGTACCCTTTCAGTCTGACTCGCGATTCAAGCACGCCAAGACCGAAGTGCTTCAAATCTTCCACCGCTATAAACGATCCGCTGCAGACACAAGCCTTGTGACGCACTGATAGTTACAGGACTACGTGGTGAATGGGATGTTGTGTACGACCTCGAGGAGGGAGCCAAAAGCTACGATTGGAAGTCGAGGGCTGCTCGGAACGCAAAGAGACATCTTACAGGGCGGGACAGGCCTCTTTCGTGTTTAGGCTGTATCCGTGACGGTATCGATCTCCGGCTTCAATCCGATCTCATCGCCCCAGCCGAACCGGACGGCTATGGCAAACAGAAATAGTACTTCCCTGACGAGGACTTCACGATTCCGCTGTCTTCCGGGATACACTAACTTGAACCGGAGATACTTCTATATCAGAAAGCTGTTCTTCTGGCTATCTCATGCATTGCATTTACGACGCGTATCTATACGAGCGAAGCACCCTGTTTTAAACTGGGAATGTCGATGCACCCACATGCATATCATGATGTCGGATGATTTGTCACTGATTTGCCTCATTACCCCATTTCTGCAAGGGAATGCGTCAGGAGGGATTACACTTTGTAAGATAGTACAGGTCAAGGAAACGCGTACGACGGCTTTGATATCGAAAGAACCTTTCAACGTTATCCGTAGTGATCTGCTTGTACGTTGGTCAATGGTCGCGATCCCGCGCTCGAGATCCTTTTTTGTCAAGGCAATTTTGGATGACCCCTCGGGGCACTGGCCCATTTCTCATCCGCGCACCGTCGTCCGAAAATTTGCTATCGTTTCCCCCGAGCGCGCTTTTGGACGTGCATCCTGTTAGAAATACACTCCCAGGGGTATTTAGTGTAATGGTTAACACAACGTTAATCTGGGTTCGAGTCCCTGAATATCCCGATTTTGCCCTCAGTTCGAATCCCTAACACATCCAACCATCACCAATCAAACATACCCATGAATCAAGACGAACAACCCTATTCGGTGACTCCCTCCGGCAGTCGACCAAGACTGCTACCACAAACAGAGATTCCTTACCCCTCGTCAAGCAGACACCATGTGAAGCACGTCGAATCAAGTGCGCACTTACCAATCAGCTACTCAGCTCAAAGCCGTGTCAGCTTGAGAGCACGCAGAGGTGAATGGCAGTCGTTTCCATCCGCTATCTTGCACCACTTTCCTCCAGGACAAGAGCATGTAGTGAGAGCTGAAGGGTAGAACATGATGTGTTGTAGCAACGACACGCCACAAAGGCAAAATAGTGCGTGGAGTAAAGACCGGATGGGACTTCCAGTTTTTTGGAGAAATAGTATAACTGGTTGATCTCGCGACATATCCACGTGCACTTCACCTACGAAAAGTAAGACTGAAAAACCGCCTTCGTTGGATTCTGCAGTGATCGAGAATGAAGTATCAGGACTACGAGGTAGCGTGATTCGTCATTTGACGCCCTTGGATCAATAGGGGTTCACGATGACTCTTCCCCAAGCAGGAAGGAGGATGGACAAGCCAAGTACAAACCGTTACATGTCGTTTAGATCGTCAGGATTCGTAATCCTCACTATATATATCCACTCTAAATTTCCTTCCCCCTCTTCGCATCCTCTCAGGTGAAGTACACATCGAAACCGAATTCCTCACCACCGTATCCAGCGTTGTCGGTCCACAAGCTAAACCACGATCAGCATCATTCAAGTACTGACTGAGAGAAAGCTGACTCACTAGCAACAATAACATCCCCTTCAGCGGTGAGTAACTCCTGCTCGATCAACGCGTCAAGCTGAGGGCGGCCTGTATGTGCCACTTCGCTCAATACGCTCATCGCAGCGAAGTCGGCTTCGTCAAGCCATAATGTTTTTGCTGTCTCAACACCGGTGAGGTCCCGCTCGGCTGTATCGAGAGCGACTACTCCTCTTGTACGGGTAGCACGGGAAAGGAGCTGCATGTCTCGCCCGGAAGTGGTGCCTGCACTGAATTCGACGTCGTCTCCGAAGATTGAAGGCGTCACTGAGGAGCCAGCTCTCGATGCTTTCGGTAGGCTCAAGGTATCCGATCGCGGTGATCGTAGACCATGATCATCGTCAAATGGGTCGTACGATGGTTCTGGAGCGGATGGTAGGGGAGACAGGCGAGATTCAGGCCGAGGGGTTCCGAGAGGAGGAGGCATGAGGCGAAGGTCAGGCGGAAGGAGGTGTTCTCGCGCATCTGGTGATGGGACAGGCGTTCTCTTTCGTTGTGGAGGACTTGCCAAAGGTCCCGCCTTGAGAATTTGCGGCAGAGGGGAACGCGCAGCTTGACGTGACTGTGCTCGACGAAGCTTTCCTTCCTGCTCGATCTGGGAAGATAGACGTAGTTGTTCCAGATCCTCGACATCCGCTTCGTCGTCGTAATTCGTCAGATCGAAGGGATCGAGGTAGGTAGTCGGGGCTGAACCGGTTGGTGACACAAGTGGGAAGGGGGTGATGTGATGCTCCTCGTTGATATACGTTGCTGTCTCATCATCGGTCATCTCGGTAATAGCGGAATCGCTGCGGGTCCGGCTTAGACGAGGTCGTCGAAGCTCATCCGTTCGCGAGATACTCGTAGGCTTTCGAGTGACAAATATCTCGATCTGTACCTGCTCAGGCAAAACCATAAGATGACACCGTCGAAGATGGCTCGCGATCCAAGCGATCTCCGCATACTCCCTAACGACCCAACAGAACCGAAGTCGACGAGTCTTGAATCGAGGTGAAGTCGACGTACCGATCTGTGAGAGCTGACCACAGATGTATTCGAGGATCGACCCGCCGAAACTGACTCCAGATCCACCGCAAAAGATTACGACGGTCGAGTAATCTCCCCACGTGACTCGAGAGGAAGAACCGAATGGACCGTCGATGATCGCTCGAAGATGTACAGGTGGAACTTGCAATACGCTCTCTCCGCTTGGTGTCGATCCGATTGGTTGACGGTTTTGATGCAAGCCGTTCTGTTCGAGATATCTCTGTCGGTGTTTCCATACCCAGTTGTAGAGCTTCCGGGTGAGTCCTTTCCTCGCCTTGATGAGGAGCATGATCCCGGATGGGTCGTTATTGACGATGGTGAAGGGGTGCGATTGGAAAGGAGCGAGGTCGGGTAAGCACAGCGAGAGGCTTTGACCGGGTGACCAAATGAAGGGTTTGGCGACTTTGATGGTAAGTCGAATGGTATCGGATGGAAGGAGTTGGGCTTGAGCGTAACCAGCGGGGATAGGTGGAGGAGGTTCGAGCAGTGGTCGAGTCATAACTGACCCACTGTCGAAGTCGGTCGAAGAGAATTGAGATTGGCCGTATTTGTGCGAGGTGCAGTCAGACATCAAAATTGCGGTCGAAGGCGAAGTAAGCCGGTCGGTTTGAACATCTGGCAGTTCTCGATAGGTCAATGCTTGTCCCCCTGATGAATGTTGTTTGGGGGCGGTGAGCGTGGTGTCGGAAAGGTTCGAGAAGCGATACCCCTCAACTGGTTGCTTGGATCGCATTGGAACCGGCGGGAATGGCCTGATAGCTGGGACCTTCGCTTTCACGGTCCCAAACTTGTTGGTACGGGCCATGCGGAGAAGTCGGAAGATTCGCTCGCCGAGCCAGAGTCCTCCAGCTACGATCATCCAGTAACACAGAGGCGGATGATGGATACCCGCGAAGATTAGTGTGAGGAGGACGAGGATGATGTGGGCAATGTAGAAGACCTGTTACGATTAGCTATGTCCCGGTCGACCTCATGTCATCTCCCAAGATGTCGCAGGAAAGTGGTAGCGACTCACATCAAAGCGGTTCTTCCTTATACTCCGATGGCTAAAAACCATTAAGCCGGTCAAGGCCGCATACCCAATCATCCCAGCGACAAATCTCCCACTCGTCCAAACCGCAAAGAACATCGCGCGTCCCTCATATCGATCCTTCGCCAACTGCACCGTCCATAGCAAGACGTGCATCGTCGTCAACCCATATATCAACCACCCGACAAGCCGATGGAGAACGATGAGCTTATCCCATGCAAGTTGGGTGAAGAAGCGGGTTGCTAGGAAAGCGAAGGGTGGTGCTTTCAGGGCGAAGAGAATGACGAGGGGGAAGAGGGCGAATGAAATGTCGCCGAAACGGGCGGCGCTGGTCCAGAAGGATTTGTTGATCGATCCGATTGGAGCAGTGGGAATCTGTCGGCTGAAGATGGGAAGGGAAGGGGCGATGTAGTCCGGCCCAGCGAGACAGAGGATGAGGTTGACGACAGTAAGAGTCACGAAGATGAGGAGGATGGTATTGCTTGGTAAGGCTTGATTCCGCGTGATGACCTTCGTCGAACCTAGTACTATCCGCTTCATCCCCCATCGATTGTATGCCATGCTCAGACGACCCCCGGACCATCGTAGTTGATGTGCTGTTGCGTGGAGGATGGCGAGGGAGATGAGGATGAGCCAAAGTATCGCGATGTATCGGTAAGAGGAAACGCTAGAGAGTCAAACGAGTTCTCAGACTGATATCGCTCACCTCAGAGAATGTGTCGAGAGATACTCATCGACATAAGCTTTCGCGCTGTTATTGACGGCTGAGCTCGACAGAGATGCCATGATCCAAATCCAGATCCGTCACCGATCGTAGCTGAAAGTGAAATCTCCTTCTACTGTTGGACCAATGAGATTCGAGCCGAGTGAGTACGCGCTTCCTCTCGCGTTCATCATTGTGGATAGGCTATGCGTAGTGCACCTGAAATAAAGAGACCGAGAAAGACTACTAGATATGTGAACAGGAGAGAGGCCGAAAAAATCACTCCGCCCGAAAAGCTATACACATTCCCTTGCGGCTGTGCCCGAAAGCGAAACCCCGGGCGTAAATGGAATCACGGTGTACTCGAGTACCGAGAAGTGAAAATAGGAAGAGCTTGAACCGCATCTGGAAATGAATGTATGACGCATGACTATCATGAAAGCGACAAGGGACGAAAGTAACTCCCCAATTCGGGATATGCTTAAGTTACCGAAATCAGATACAAACTTGGCTCAATTTGATTTTCATGACCGTCAAAGCATGTCCTCACAATAGAGCGAACGGCCTCAAAATTCTCTAGTTTGGAAGTCTCCTCAGAACAGCTTGGTGTGACACCCCTTTTCGGACTGATATGCTTCAATCAGTGGGAGAGCAGGGGTATCATCAATGCAAGTATGAAAATCTATCAGATGCGAATCTCCACCCATCTCAAACCACCTCCTCACCCCACATCTTACCCAACCAGACCAACAACCTCTCCGTCCAATCACTCACATCCAACCCCATCCCTAAAGCCAACCCGATCCCGTGTCTCCCCTGCTCATACACCTTGAAATCAACCTCCACCCCAACCTTCTCACAAGCCTCAGCGAACCTCAAACTCTGCACAGGCGGTACGAGATAATCATCCTTCATCGTCCAAACGAATGCCGGAGGAGTAGCCGGAGTCACATGAAGCTCCGATGACAACTTTCTCCTTCTCTCTTCGGAAACCGACTCTGTACCGAAGAAATTGCCGACCGAACTGACGTAAGCTCCTGGGTAATACCCGTCGACAAAGGAGAGAACTCCGTAAGCAAGTACGACCAAATCCGGTCTCGCACTAAACTTCTCGACCAAATCGTCCTCACCATCCTTGAACAAATCCGGTTGGGTCGCCAAAGTCGCCGCAAGATGTCCACCAGCCGAAAACCCCATAACCCCAATCTTACCCGGATCAACCCCCCATTCTCCAGCTTTACTCCTGACCAGTCGGATCGCCCTCGCACCGTCCGAGAAATTATCAGGCCAATAACGGTGCATCGCAGCTGTTCCATATTCCACTTCGACGCCTAGGAAACCTCTCGAGGCGGCCCATTGGGCTGCTCCGGCTCCGGAACCGAGGGCGGTGGAGTATGCTCCGCCACGGAAGACGATCATCGCTGGAATGAGCCGATGAGGGTTGGAGTTGGAGCCCGAGTTTGAAGGGAAGTACACTGTCATACGGGGTTGACTGCCAGAGGGCCAGAGTCTGAGCTCGAGAGGTGCTCGGGTAGTAGTAGAGGAGAGGCGTTTGGTCATTGTTAGAGGAGCCTGGGTGAGATGATGGCGGTTCTGATGAGGGTTGTGAGCTTGAGCGGGTTCGATATCGTTGTTGTGCTTGTGGGGTGGCGAGACGTGAGTGTGAAGTGCAGGTTGGGCAGTTGAGTGAGCCTCGCGTTCCGATATGGAGTGGCGGAGGTGATCTTGCAAAGGAGCATGCGTCTCGACGTGCGCGGTGTGACGATCATGCTGGATGTGGTTCGAGTATTGTGCTTCGGAGCGATCCTGCTGATGAGCTGGCGTGTGCGAATGGTCACGTACGTCGTGAGGCTCGTGCTCATGCGAGGGGGTATACGAATGAGCTGCCGGAAGTTGATGCGTATAAGCCTCCGAGGCCGTTCTCGAATGAATCGGCGGCGTGTGAGCCGAGGTAATCGTCCTAGCATGACCATTCACCTGCTGGCGATTCCTTCTCTCATATTGAGTCTTAAAGAAACCTTCCCACTGCTTCTTCGCCTCCGCTACAGACGGTATCACATGTCCACCGGAGTGCGTAATGATCGTCGGCCGCTTGAACATTTCCGCCAAAGCTTGACTCGATTCAGGTGAGACAACTCCGTCCCTTACCCCATAGACATGGAGCGATGGGATAGTATATAGCTCGTGTCGATCGAAAAGCTTCGATAGGTCATCGTCTCGAGCCGTGAACCCACCGACCATGATTGCGAATCCAAACCTGAATGGAGTGTCCTTACTTGTCTTCCCGTTTGGACCGGCGTTGAGACCACAGAGAACACCGGTGAGGATAGCACCTTGACTGAAACCGAGGATGCCATCGAACGGCCCGTCTTTGGCGAACTTCTCGATCAACCCTTGACGAGTTCTTTCCCATCCTTCGTAGACCACCTGTCCGTCATATCGGTGGAACCTCGCATGCCACCATCCGTAATCACCTTCTTTAATCGAGGGAGCATCCACAAAGACCAAATCGGCATAGGGTGCGAGAATAGAAGATAGGGATCCGATTTGGGATGCGAGGGTTGAAGCAGAACCGCCGTAGCCATGAAGGCAGAGGATGCGTAGGCGACTACCGGTGAGAGGCTTGAGCGCTTGAAGCATGTGATCGACATGGTAGGGTGTAGTGTGATCATGATGGCCATTGTGAGGTTGAGTATATTCGTGAGGAGGAGTATGAGGGAGATGAGTCGAATGACCGTACGGGTTATGATAATTGTTTGGAGGGGAACCGTCTCGTGGTGGAGTCGCAAGAGGAAAACGCCTGACAGCGAGTTTCCGGAAGGTATTGGATACGGCGTCCATGGTGACTGTATGGGTGAAGGCTTAGATTGAGGAAGTATAAGCAAAAGTAAAATGAGTCGAGTGGGAATTACATACCACGACATGACACCTCCTTCGCCCATTTAATACGTCGTCTCCTGAATGAGCAACCAGTGTGAGGCTGAGCAACGGCGGTGCATGACCGGGTGATCGGCCTACTCAGCTGAAACAAGACCCCTCGTCGAAATGACATGGGTACCGAGACGAAGATCTCGGTGAGATCTACGGGTTCATCGCTACGTGCACCGCTTCAATCGAACACCGCCCTATCAACTCGTCTCGGCATCATTCGAGACTCGTTGGTTGATCGGTGAGAAGGGTCGGAATCACGGGTTACCGACGAGGATCTCGTCGAGTCGCTTTTCTGAGATTTCATGCCTTACATGAAGGTGATAAGGGATACGAGCAGTACTCGTACCCACGTGATGTTCGGACATCACCAGAAGTTCGGACAGTTACTTCTTTTACTATATTGAGCTTGATTTGAATTTTTCTCATACTTCTACATATACAATGCAGGCCGCATTCTCAGAGAAACATCTCAGCACCCAGAAGTCCTA